>Ga0074197_1001117_pt1 | contig 24995 bp, 24 predicted proteins | sample EPASupsiteSAE305_FD_64526 | JGI IMG/M metagenome (GOLD analysis project Ga0074197, IMG submission 64526) | Bioremediated contaminated groundwater microbial communities from EPA Superfund site, New Mexico - SAE3-05 reassembly with SPADES | ecosystem: Environmental > Aquatic > Deep subsurface >...
GAGGTCAATATTCTGTTCGATTTTGGCAAATTCATCGGGAATATCCTGTGGCTGGCCAGAAGCTGATGGCGGTTCAAGAGCCGGGTGCGCCTCGGTACCGGAAATTTCATGAAGCGCCGTGTCCGAGCTTTTTGTTGACAGAGAGAGGGCGAGTGAGCCGACCTTTGATGCAAGCGCAGTGAGCGGTCTCTGGTATACTGCATTCTGTAGATGGAAAAGAGCGACGAAAAGCACAATGCTCAATGCAAGGAAGACGGCACATGCAATCAGGGTATTATTGTAAGTATCAGCAATAAATAAAGATATCAAGGCAGAGCAGATGAGTCCGAGCAAGCCCCAAAAGAGCAGGCGCCTTATACTCATTGGAATACGGGAATTAGTGTTTTTCATTCGTCTCTGAATCGGTATCCGACTCCCCTTACAGTTTCGACGAGTGCGCCCTTTTCGTTCAGCTTGCGGCGTATTGCGAGGATGTGAACGTCAATGGAGCGCTCCGTCACCGCGACATCGCCACCACGGATTTCTGTGATCAGCCTCTCCCTTGAAAAAACCCTGCCGGGATTCTTCATCAACAGCTCAAGAATTGCAAATTCCGTCGCGGAGAGGTCAACAATGTCGTTCTCGTTCCGGACCTCATGTCGGCTGCTGTCGAGCAGAATACCCATTTTTTGCAAACGTGCGCCGCTCTCTTCGGACTGAACGCTCGAGTCATGACGCCGGATAACTGCGCGCAGCCTGGCTTCCAGCACTTTCAGGCTGAATGGCTTTACGATGTAGTCTTCTGCGCCAAGTTCGAGCCCCGCCACCACATCGGCATCATCGTCTTTCGCCGAAGCGATGATGATGGGGACGGCCGAAAGTGCGGGATCTTTTTTAAGTTTTCGGATAAAGGCGAATCCATCCATGCCCGGCAGCATAAGATCGAGAAGAATCGCGGATACAACACCATCTCTCAAAAATGCATGCGCATGCTCGGCATCCTGTTGTATCACAACATGGTAGCCAACTTTGCCAAGACTTGTCGCAATCATCTGAGCAATATCGCGGTCGTCTTCCACTACCAGTATGGTTTCCATTTTTGGCCTTAGATATTCAGTTCGACGTGGATGCCCTCAACCATATACAATATGGATTCACATGTGTTGGTCATGTGATCGCCAAGCCTCTCCAGGTAGCCCGAAACCTGAATGAATTTTGCCACTTTTTCCGCGTCGTCGGGGCGCGTACTGAGCAGCACAACCATCTCTTTTATCACACTTTTATGGAGATGATCGATCTGGTCATCCATGAGGGAAGTCTGGCGCGCGGCCAGGGCGTTTCTTTCGATAAAAGCATTGACTGTGCCCGTGATCATCGAGGCGCCGATGTTTGCCATCTGTTCGAGCATTTCGGTTTGGCGCCACTGAGGCTCCTGCGCAAAAAATTTCGTCGCCTTGGCGAGATGTGCGGCGTAATCCGCGCCGCGCTCAAGGTCAGAGGCCATCTGGATGGCGCAGAGAAGAAGGCGCAAGTCCTTGGCAACGGGCTGCTGGGTCGCCATAGTCGTCGCGACGAGATCATCTATTTCAAGCTGCTGAATATCGATTTGGGCGTCGGCTTTTTTTATTTTCTTGGCCAAATCGAGGTCGCGTTCGCAAAATGCATACATGGCCTTTTGAAGCGCGTCGACGGTCGCCGCCCCCATCGCGGTGATTCTCGCGTTGATCTCTTCAATCGAGCGTTCAAATGCTTCACGTGGCATACTGTACCTCCGCCTCTTAATTAACCGAAGCGGCCAGTGAGATAGCGCTCGGTACGTTCGTCTTCCGGCGCAATGAATAATTTTTTTGTGGGCCCAACTTCAATCAAATCCCCCATGAGCATAAATGCAGTGTTGTCTGAAATACGGCCCGCCTGCTGCATATTATGCGTGACGATAATAATAGTATAGTCGTTTCTCAATTCCGAAATCAAATCTTCGATGTAGGACGCAGCGATAGGATCGAGCGCGCTGGTCGGCTCGTCCATAAGAATCACGTCGGGCTGAAGGGCGATCGCGCGGGCGATACACAGTCGTTGCTGTTGTCCGCCCGAAAGCGCGAAAGCGCTTTTTTTCAGTTTATCTTTGACTTCGTCCCACAACACCGCCTTGCGAAGGCTGCTTTCAACAAGTTCATCCATGCTGCCTGAATAGCCATGTACTTTTGCAGCCCATGCGATGTTTTGGTAGACACTCTTGGGGAAGGGGTTCGGCTTTTGAAACACCATGCCTATGTGGCGGCGAATCAGCACGGGATCGATGGAAGCATCGTAGATATTTTTATCGTTGTACCAGACTTCTCCTAATGTGTGGGTGCCCGGTATTAACTCATTCATCCGGTTGAGGGCCCGGAGTAGGGTGCTTTTCCCGCATCCTGACGGTCCTATGATGGCAGTGACGTTGCGTTCCTGAAATCCAATGGAGACGTGTTTTACACCCTGATTACCATCGCCATAGATGACGCTGAGATCCTTAGTTTCAAGAATAAAGGAGGTTTGAATTCTAGCTTCCTGCATCATGCATATATACCTTATTCTTTCTGCATCAGTGCAATGTGAACAAATTGTTAAGAAACGGTTAAATCCTTTTTGATCGGCAGAATGAATGCCGAACATTGAACATCGAGCGCAATGTGCCTTGATGTCATCATTCAGGTTCTTCCAGCATCGACCTGATGTCGCACACACTGTGCACGGAGTGCTGCTGCATCCACACTATGATGCCATCGAGCACTTCCTGCGGAGCGCGGGGGTTCGAAAAGAGCGCGGTGCCGATTTGAACGGCCTGGGCACCGGCGAGCAGATATTGGATCGCATCGCTTGGGTGAGCGATTCCTCCAAGCCCTATGACAGGAATGTGCACAGCGCGGCTTACTCTGTAGGTCGCCGCTATCCCGATGGGTCGTATGGCCGGACCGGAGAGGCCGCCCGCACCTCGCGCGATCGCGGGCCTTAGTTTTTCCGTGTCTATGACCATCCCGACTACGGTATTGATGCAGGAGATCGCGTCTGCACCGCCCGCTTCCGCTGCGCGCGCGATATCCGCGATATCTGTCACATTCGGACTCAACTTGAGAATGAGCGGCCGTCTCGTGCGATCTTTCAAAGAACGAGTCAGTCGCCCGATCAGTACAGGATCGATACCAAAAGACATGCCTCCTTTATGCACATTCGGGCATGAAACGTTGATTTCGTAGCCGTCGACGCCGCTTCGCTCTCCTGGCTCCATGCCGGCCACTGCAATATGGTCTTCTATGCGCTCGACGACCTCGGCGTAGTCGTCTTCGGTTGAGCCCGCGACATTGACGATGATCGTGCAGCGGTGGCGTCTTAGAAGTGGAAGTTTTTCTTGCAGGAACCCTTCGACGCCGGGGTTGGCGAGACCTATCGAATTGATGAGTCCCATCGGCGTTTCCACGAGGCGTGGAGCGGGATTGCCGCGCCTCGGCTCCAGGGTGACGGCTTTTGTGTAGAGCGCACCCAATGCATCGATGCGGACGAGTTCGTCGTATTCTTCGCCATATCCAAAAGTGCCTGATGCGACGCCCACGGGGTTGGACATTGCAAGGGAACCGATGTGCACGGAAAGATCAAGGTCGGCTGGCGGAGAAAAGACGTTTTGTTTTTTTTCTGCATTCATCGCAGGCCCGCCTCCCAATCGATTCTGTCCGCTTCGAAGACGGGACCATCGGCGCAGACGCGCAGAAAATCTCCAGAAGCGGAGGGGAGCACGCAGCCGTGACACGCACCGACCCCGCATGCCATCCACTGCTCGGCGGAAAAATGCGCGGCGATGTGGTGCGTTTTCGCGAATTTCGCGAGCGATGCCAGCATCGGGCCGGGGCCGCAGCCGTAGATATGCCATGCTTCTGGCGATGTCTCTTTGGGTTTCAGCGAGGATAGGGCGTCGACGACCGTCCCGCGGAAGCCTTCCGAGCCGTCGTCCGTGGCGAAGAATGCCCTCGAAAGCAGCTCCTTCCAGAGAGAGGCCATCGGGCCGCCGTCGGAAAAACCGACGCGCAGCGGAATAAGCGATGCGCTGCGAAATCCCAGCACGAGCTGAAATTCCGGGCCGCCCAGCTGAAGGTTTTCTTGAAATAATGACGCCGCCAGAAAGAGCATGGGGCCGATGCCGATGCCTCCCCCGGCGATTATGGCCTTTTCCCCCTGACGCGGCCATGGAAAGCTGTTTCCCAACGGTGCGATGACGTCGATGCGGCTGCCAGGGGCCTGAAGTGCCAACGCTTTCGTGCCGGGGCCCCGAATCTGATAGATCGCATGGACAATCGCGCTGCTTTTCCCGGACAATGCGTTTTTTTTCTGTTTTGCGGGCTCAAATCCCGCAAACGCCAGTGGGCGTCTCAAGAGAGTGCCCGCGCCGAGCTCGACCATCGCAGGGAGCACCGTAAAAAATTGTCCCGGCTTGGGTTCCTGTAAGTCCGAGGGCCACTCGAATGCAAGATGCACCCAATTCGGCGCGATCGCTTTGTTTATGACTACAGGCGCGTTGAGTTGCCGCATAATGATCCACCTGGACAGGGATTCTATCAAAACAATGCACATTTTGATACTATGCTGCAAATGATTCAGATACTTATCTTGCTCGCGTTTTTGCTCGGTGGGGCTTTGGCGGCATCTTTAAGGCTCGCTCCAAAGCCAAGAATTGTAGAAGTTTCGATCACTGCGGCACTCTGGCTATTGCTGTTCAGCATGGGCTTCCGCATTGGCAATGATCCCGAACTTGTCCATTCCATAGGCACAATCGGGCTTTTGGGGTTTGTCGCTGCGGTCTGCACCATCGCAGGAAGCTGCGCTGCCGTGTGGCTCATGAGTCGATTGCTGCCGCAGGCAGGTGCTTTTCAGAAACAGAAGCCCGTCATCGCGACATCTTTCAATGTTGCTTTGGATCCGGGCGGGCATAAAGATGAAAAGGCCACCGCTTCGCTAGTGCGGCGGATGAGGCCGCCTGCGACTCTGCTGGCCGTGGTGCTCGCGGGGTTTGTCACAGGGATTTTGCTCCCGGAGGCAGGTTTTAATCCCGGGATCATCACAGAGTGGACACTGAATGTACTGTTATTCCTCATTGGTATGCAATTTCGCCAATCGAATATTCCTCTTGTGAACATGTTGAAGTCACCGGCAGTTATAGCCCTGCCGCTCGCGACCGCTGTGGGAAGTCTCCTCGGCGGGATATTGCTTGCTCCTCTTTTTTCATTGCCCCTCCCGCGTGCCCTGGCCCTGGCGAGCGGATTTGGATGGTATAGCCTTTCCGGGGTGCTCATCTCAAATCTCGGCGACCCCATGCTCGGATCTTCCGCCTTTCTTGCAAATATGATTCGCGAAAGCCTGGGGCTCCTCCTCATTCCCGTCCTCGGTCAGACGCGCGTGCCCGCCATGGCCATCAGTGTGGCCGGAGCCACCTCGATGGATGTGTCCCTTCCTCTTATAGAGCAAACGCTGGGCCCCGAGGCCGTCCCCTTAAGCTTTATTTCAGGCGCTTTCTTGTCGGCCCTTGTGCCAGTTCTCGTGCCGCTCTTTATGAAGCTCTGATTTTATAAAGCAATATCATCTTCGGAGATGCCCACTGAGTGAAGCTTCTCTTCGATGCGGTGCATGCGCTCCGTCATCGACGCGATGCTGCGTTCGAGTCTCTTATGTTCAGCGATGAGCGTTTCGATCGGATCATCGCTCTCATCCTCGGGCGGCATCGCGGTCCGTTTTGCGATGAGGGGGGTGGCTCCCCTGGAAAGTGCCTCGGCTGCCTTCGATCGTGCCTCCGGGTCGCGAATGGAGGCGACGAGCGACAACCCATCCCAGCCCAACGACGGGTCAAGATTGAGTGTTTGAGCCTGGATTGCCGTCGAAGCAGTCCTTTTGGGCAAGCCGAGCACTCTCTCGACATAGTCCTCGAAGCGGGCATGGTGGATGCGGCAGAGCTCTTCCGCCTGTACGAGGAGCCTTCCGAGCTCAAGCAGGAGAGAGCCGTTGCCGGCGAGACAGCGGCTTTTTATTTCTGCCGTGAGCGAGGCGAACTCGGGAACGGTGTCGAAGACGTTCGCGTAGAGCCCGAGCTGTTCGGCTTTTTCCAGGAGCTCGTGAAAAAGGGCCCAGAATTCCTGGGTGTGCGGTCGCGGCATGGGCAGGCCACCGCGCCTGGTAAACAGTATATGGTGGGCATACTCATGTATCGCGGTATAGATGAGTTGGTTCTCTGAATCAAAATTGCGGTTGTGAATGACGATTTCAGACTTTGCGGGCTTGTAGAGCCCATTGACCTTTTTATTTGTTCTGCCCGAGAACACGAGCGTGAACGGCGCGGGCGGAGGCTCGATGGCTTCCAGAATTTCGCGGGCCTTGTCCTGATTCATGTACCTCTCCTACTGAATTCTGAAAGCCATACTAATGAATAGGATGTGGACGCGCAATGTCTAGCGGTGGAGGGCCCTTTCGATTTCAAGCTTGTTGAATCCGACAATGATTCTGCCATTTACATCGATGACCGGTACGCCCATCTGCCCTGATTTGTGCATCATTTCCTCGGCGCGGTGCATGTCTGCGGCGACATTGTATTCCGTAAAGGAGATACCGTTTTGGCGGAACCAGTCTTTTGCCATTCGGCAATAGCTGCAGCTAGGTGTGGTATAGATAGTGACTGACATATATCCTCCTGCTCATGTCCTGTTGCTACAGGTGTTTTTTGTATATGAAAAATACTATATATAAAGTTATGCGTCAAGGAGGATCACCGATCAGAACATCTCTATTGCAAAATTTGAAGTATCGCAAGCGTGAACCTGCGTCTTGTTCATGTGGGAAAGAAGAAATTGCAATGTGCGGCCATATTTGTTTTGCTGCCACTCACGGCCGCGTTGAGCCTCGATGCATCGGCGCGATCGGTGTCGGGGAATATTTCTCTCAGCACGTCCACGACGGGGACGCGGGCTTATCTGTCACTCATTTTGCCCTTTGATGCGCTCATCAATGCTTCGATGCCTCTCTCCCTCGATTCGGAAATACTGAATTCGGCGTCATTTACTGCGAAGGGGAAGCTTGGCGGGCTTACGCTGGCTGCAGGAAAACTCAAAATCAGTGATGCAGCCAGTTTTCTGGCGCGGCCCGATCTGGTTTCAAGCCGGGGCAGTTCGCTCATGTATTCCGGCAATCTCGGAAGCGCGAGCGATCCCCTGGGGATTTCTGCCACTTCTTCGCGATTGTCGCTTTTCTTGGCCAAAGGAGAGATATACAGCTGTGGGGCACTGCAATACTTGTTTCTCGACAATCCTGCACGCGTGGCAATCAGCGTTGGGGCACTTTTGGATGAGGAAGACCAAAACTCTGTTTTACATCGCATGAAACCGTGGCTCGCCTTAGGGTCCGGATATTCCGTGTCCAACATCTCGTTTTTAGCAAGATTGCATGTATACCCTGACATGGAAGCGCATCGTGGCGATTTTTCATGGCTGAAGGCGGCGGCCGGCAGGCTCGATATATCGTTGCGCGCTTCCAAACAAAAAATGAAAGGATTTTTATATGCAGAAACAGGAGACTTTATATCGGCCACAGGCAAAGCAGCCAGCCACGATGCCATGGCTCAACTCGATTACGAAGTTGATATTTCCCGCATTCCTCTTTTCAAAAACTTTTCAGCGGGCCTCTCTGTGTTTTCGAAGCAGGGCGCGGCCGTGCCAGTGATGGGCGATACTCCATCCTTCGGCACCCTCCCTGATCCTTTTGCATTGAAATATTGGCCTGACGGTGGAAAAGTTCATTTTGGCATAGAGAATAAGGAAGTGCGAACTCACGTGTTTGATGCGGACGTCGGCCTGAGTCCATCCTTTTCTGGCACCGTAGCCAGAGAAGAGGGCCAGTGGTCCGGAAAGATGGGTTTCGATCTGGACATACGAAGCGCAGGGCCGCCCGCGCCACGATCGCCCGCCCCGCAACTGGGTCTCGGGTTCGCACTTCAGGCCTCGTGCTCGGAACAGAAAGATGCTTCCGAAGCAGAAGATGGAGACTTCAGCGGCATTTCAGAGTACGAAGAATCCGACGACACATCGGCGACAGCCCGGAATATGGATGGCAAGTTCATTTTTGACAGAGTTCTTGTAGCTCTGCGCACTGCTTTTGATCCATTCTCATGCTCGGTATCGACTGACGTGCCTTTGAAACACTCGGATTCCGATGCATTGCGCGTACAGATTCGTGCCTCGGCGAAGATGCCCCATTTTTTTGTGGAAGCCTCGGGGACCGGCAAGTTTGAAATGGGAGCAAAACAATTTTCAATTGCGTCCGCTCACCTCTATGTCAAAATTCCCCTATGATGACTTGTCTCTCGTGATTTCCAGGTAGTTTTCAAATCTTCTCTAGTGCGATACCATTTTATAGAAATAATTCTGATGGAGGGAAGGAAGTGGACAGCGCTTTAGTAGCAGTCGATATTCAAAATGATTTTTGTCCTGGCGGCGTCCTTGCAGTACCGGAAGGAGATTCCATTGTTCCGAAGGTAAATGCGTTGCTCGCCGCGTATCCTCTCAGTATCCTGACTCAGGACTGGCATCCTCTCATGCATTGTTCTTTTGCCTCTACAAAATCGCTCCCCCCTTTTTCGCTTGATACAAGTGTGACACCACCCTCAATTCTGTGGCCGGATCACTGTGTCGCAGGCAGCACAGGGGCCGATTTCCATCCGGCGCTTCAGACGTGGAGAGCACGATTCATCCTGCGCAAAGGAATGAGGAAGACGCTTGACAGCTATTCGGCATTTTTTGAGAATGATGCGGTTACTCCGACAGGACTTGCGGGCCTTTTATCTTCACTTGGAATACGGAGAATTCTGGTTTGCGGACTCGCCACTGATTATTGTGTGAAAGCGACTGCCTTGGATGCCAGGCGAATAGGGCTCGATGTTGTGGTGGTTGAGGATGCGATCAAGGGGATCGACGCAAACCCCGGCGACGTTGCAAACGCCAAAGAACAGATGCGGGCACTGGGCTGCACCTTTGCCTCCACAAGTGAATTGTCGGCGAAGGCCTGATGTATTCTTAAAATTGAAAGGGAATACCATGAATTGTAATTATCAAACGGCTCTTTTTACTGATTTTTATGAACTGACCATGGCGCAGGGCTACTGGAAGCGCCACATGACAATGCCAGTCGTCTTTGATTACTTTTTTCGCAGACATCCCTTCGGTGGGGGGTATTCGGTATTTGCAGGTCTTGCCACGCTCATGGAAGCGCTTGAAGGTTTTTCATTCTCAAAAGAGGATTTGGAGTATCTCTCGACATTGGGTCTTTTTGAAGATGGTTTTCTCGATCACCTGTCTTCATTCAAATTCAAGGGTACCATATATGCTGCCCGCGAAGGCGAAATCGTGTTTCCACAAGAACCGCTGGTCCGCGTGGAAGCTGACCTGATTTCCGCACAGATTGTTGAGGGGCTCATTCTCAATGTGCTCAATTTCCAAAGTCTCATTGCGACGAAAACCGCACGGATATGGAATGCTTCAGGACGCGGAGCGATCATGGAATTCGGGCTGAGAAGGGCGCAGGGCGCGGATGGTGCGCTTTCGGCGAGCCGTGCGGCTTTTATCGGAGGGGCGGTCGGCACTTCCAACACTCTCGCGGGCAAGGAGTTCGGTATTCCGGTGCTGGGGACGATGGCACACTCGTGGGTCATGTCCTACCCAAGCGAACTTGAAGCCTTTGACGCGTATGCGGAGATTTATCCCAAAAACACGGTATTTCTCATCGACACCTATAATTCTCTTGAGTCTGGCATTATCAATGCCATAAAAGCAGGGAAAAAATTGATAGAAAAGGGGTATGGCTTTGGCGTGCGCCTCGATTCGGGCGACATCGATTATCTGTCCCGGATGATTCGGGGGCGGCTCGATGAAGCAGGCCTGCCTGATGTCAAAATCGTCGTTTCCAATGAACTCAACGAGGAAATCATCGAAAGTCTTGTTGACGGTAAGGCGCCGATCGATGTCTGGGGAGTGGGAACGAATCTTGTGACGGGCGGCAACGATGCGGCATTTGCGGGGGTCTATAAGCTGTCTGCCATCGATCCGGAAGGGCAGGGGCGGCCCGTCATGAAATTCTCCGACAATCCTGAGAAGTCGACGAATCCTGGCGTCAAGAATCTTTGGCGGCTCTACGATCAGAGAGGTGCAGCACGGCTCGACCTTATTTCATGCAGCGAGGAAGAAATTCAAGAGGGGTTCGAATACCTTGTACACCATCCGAGCGCAGACTGGCGCCAGCTTAAAATCGTGCCGGCGCGTGTCGAGCCTCTGCTCTTCAAGGTGATGGAACACGGGGCCCGCATTCAGGGACTTCCTGACATTATCCATATCCAGGCATTCATGAAAGAGCGAATCCAAACCTTTGACTCGACCTATCTGCGTCTCCTCAACCCTCATATCTACAAAGTCTCCGTCACGGACAGACTGTTCAATCTCAAAGTATCTCTTATCAACGCGTTTTTTAAGCAGAAGCTATCGCAAGGGTGAGTTTTGGGATGGAAAAGGGTTCAGTCTATGCCTGGACAGGATGAGGGGCCGTTGGCGTAGCCTCTTAACGCCTGCGCTCAGGCTTTTTTAGAAACGGTACGGCGCCCGAGTCGCGGGCCTTTCCGTGTATGGCCTCCAGCACAGCCTCGATATTGTCGCTCACAATGAGGTCATCATAGATTTCTCTGTGCAGGAAACCTTCGCCCACCATATGACGGAGCATTTCAAGAAGCCTGTCGTAATAATGTTCGATGTTGAGAATCGCGACTGGCTTCTGGTGATAACCGATATATCTCCAGCTCCACACCTCAAAGAGCTCCTCCATCGTGCCGATGCCTCCCGGCAGCGAAATGAAGGCGTCGGCCTTCTTCTGCATGAGGGCCTTGCGCTCATGCATGTCCTTCACGATAAGAAGCTCGGTGAGTTCCTGCTGCTCAACAAGGTCAAAGAGCCGCTGGGGAATGATGCCGATGACCTTTCCGCCTGAGTTCATGGCTGCCTCTGCGACGGTGCCCATCAGACCGACATTTCCCCCGCCGTATACAAGCACCATGCCCCGCTCTGCCAACGTCCGCCCCAGTTTCACGGCAAGCTCGGCATACGAAGGGTGGTTTCCCAAGGAAGACCCGCAGAATACGCAGATTTTTAAAGGGTTCTCAGGTGGGCTGTCGGGCACTGTTTTTGTAGTCATTTGGGACATGGCATTTCTCTTCTGAGGAAGAGTAACCTGCTTTAAGCAATATGGCAATGCTGGCGGCCGGTGGACAGCGAATATAGGGGTGTTTGATGAAAGACTTGTGGAATATAGTATGGAGCATATATGGAGGAACTATATGCCAAATCGCAATTATAAATCGGAACTCGTAGGTGTGTTCGGTTATCCCGTTGCGGAAAACCCGACGGTGGTCATGATGGAAGCAGCATTCAGCCATCTCGGCCTCAATTGGCGCTATCTTACGATCGAAGTGAGACCAGAGGACCTTGCCGATGCGGTTCGTGGGTTAAAGGCTTTCAATATGCGAGGCATTAACCTCACTATTCCTCATAAAATTGAGGTGATGCGCTATCTCGACGAGATTGCCGAGGATGCCCGCCTCATCGGAGCCGTAAATACTGTGATTAACCGAGAGGGGTGCCTGAGAGGAGAAAATACCGACGGTAAAGGCTTTATCCAGTCGCTGAAAGAGAAGGCCGGAGAAATTATTCCGGGTGCGGATGTGCTTATATTGGGTGCAGGCGGCGCAGCAAGGGCAATTGCGGTGGAGCTCGCACTTGCCGGGGCAGCCCAAATTGGTGTTGCGAATCGCGGCAGGGACAGGGGAGAAACTCTGGTTCGGCTTCTAAACGAGCGGACACAATGTCAGGCCCGATATATTCCGTGGGACACTGCGCTCAGAGTTCCGGAAGCTACCCAAATTCTGGTCAATGCGACCTCGATCGGACTGTTCCCTGCGGTGAAAGAGTCTCCTCATATGGATTACGATTCCATTCAAAAGGGTTTGATTGTATGTGATGTGATTCCGAATCCCCCCGATACCGAATTTTTGAAAAGGGCAGCTCAGCGCGGCGCGATGACCATAAATGGGCTTGGAATGCTGGTCAATCAAGGAGTCATTGGCTTCAGATTCTGGACGGGGATTGATGCGCCGCGGGAAATCATGATCAGGGCCCTTTTGAGAGAATTTACCGCTTGAATCCACTCCACGTCTGGTCGAGAGAGCCTGTCATATCTCTATATAAAGAATATTTATGTTCATATATATCAGATTTTCCTGTGTCAGGATCGAAGCGGTCCGCGAGGTGCACCATATACCCTGCAGCTTCCCTCAAGTCTCTGTACTCTCCGCACGCGACGGCGGCAGCTATTGCAGCCCCCAGGGCTCCGGGCTCGGACGAGATGACTGTTTCTATCGGCATTTGGAAAACATCCGCAAATATCTGGACCCAGAGTCGGGATTTTGCAGCTCCTCCGGTGAGACGGACGACGGTTCTCTTTTCATTTATTTCGGGTTCCGGATTGGGGGGAATCCCCTGTGGCGGTGCTTCCCTTTGCATCAAATTCCTGCGTGATGTTACCAATTTCTCCAGGTGAGTCTTGTGGCTGAAAGCGATACCCTCAAGAACCGCGCGAATCATGTGGGCACGCGTGTGAGCTGCAGAAAACCCCAGAAAACCAGCCCGCGCCTCAGGATTATAATTAGAGCCGAATAAAAATGGCAGAAAAAGCAGGTCGCACTCTTCTGGCGCGATCTGCGCGGCCATGCGATCTGCAACTTCAAACACGGAAAGCCCCGACGCCGTGGCCTCTGCTTTTTCTTTTTCCAGGAAGAAATGAATGAACCACTCGTAATTGCCGGCCGAAGTCGGACTTGATTCTTCAATAAGAAAATACTCCGGCAAACAGAAGAGCGAATTCATCATTACGCTCCCATCGGTGACCGGAAATCTTGAGACATATTCATTGATGCTCCAGGTGCCTGCGACAACGCAAATATTTTCCGGGTCAATAACGCCGGAAGCAACAGCACATGCATCGATATCGAACATTCCGCCAGCGACGGGTGTTCCTTCCACAAGGCCTGTTGCCATTGCTGCTTTTTTGCTTATTCGTCCTGCGAGCTCGGCGGACTTGACCAGGGGCGGAAGGGCACCCATGCATTCGGCGATGCCATATTCTTTGAGAAGTCCGATATCGAAACACCCATCGCGAATATTCATGAGCCCCGAGCCCGAATAATCGGTAATTTCAGCTGCGGCTTCTCCGGTCAGCATGTACCGGACAAAGTCTTTGGCTTCGAATATCCATCGCACTCGGGAGAGAATGTCCGGGTTGTGATCCCTGAACCACGCCAAAAGCGATACAGGCTGACAGGCCAAAATTTTTTGAAATGTTTTGACATACACGCGAGCTGCAGTACCATCTTTCTGCCAGCGGAGCGGGTACTCCCATGCTCTCGTATCTGTCGAGACAATGCCCGGGTATACGGGTGTATCATTCTTTCCCCAGAGATAGAGACCCTTGCCGTGGCCAGTACAGCCGATTCCGGCAATTTTCTGCGGAGCAATTACGGAATCCCGCAGTACTTTTTTTATGATTCTGCAGTTTGCTTCCCACATCGAATGCATGTCGCGTTCTGCCCATCCTCCACCGGCTGAAGTAAAGGGGATGGTCTCGGAGGCAACACCGACTTCCATGCCTTTTTCATCAAAGAGCGCCGCTTTGGCGACGGTTCCGCCATTATCAATGCCAAGAAAGTACTTTTTCACTAGATTTCTCCCGAGAATGCCCGCTCAAGCTTGCTGTGTAGGAATGCAAAGGATTTTTCCATTTCTGCCTCCCAGTCCACATCCGGAGAATACCAGAATTCCGAGGTAAACATACGTGCTCCGGCTTTTGCAGTTTCTGCGACGCAGGCATCAAAATCGACATGCCCCCGGCCGTATGATACCTCACGAAAGATACCGGGCTTCGTCTCTTTCAGGTGGACAGCCACAATATGCCCTTTCCCGCATCGCAGGTCCTGCACGACCCTCGGTGTGTCCCCCTGGAATGCGTTGGTGACATTGCCGACATCGGGATACAGCTGCAAATAGGGGGAATTGATCGATTTTACGAATTCAAGTGCTTTTTCGACTGTGTTCATGAATGGCGTTTCCATCGTTTCGAATGCAAGACAGACACCATAGCACGCTGCATATTCCACACTTTTTGCGAGGTTTTCCGCGAAAAAAGACCCGGTTTCCGCCGTGGAAGGCTCGTAGTAGACATCATACCCCGCTATCTGAACGATTCGAATGCCCAGATCAGCCGCCGTCCGGATCGCCGCCTTCATGATTTCCATACCGCGAACCCGCAAGGCCTGATCGGAGCTGCCAAGAGGAAATTTTCTGTGTCCCGAGAGACACATCGTTGGGATTCGTATGTTCGTATCCCGAATGGCATCTGCCAGCTCGCGCTTCCATTGCGCCGATGCGTTCAACCTGGCGAGCTTTTCATCGCTTTCATCGATGCTCAATTCCATAAAGTCGTAACCATGCCGTGAGGCTGCCTGCAATTTTTCGCGCATATGCAACCCCGGGGGCATGGCTTTTTCATAGATGCCGAACGAGTACCTTTCTTCAGCTGACGCCTGTGTCATTTCCCGCTGAGTGCGCGGATCAGCACTCTCAGAGAGGAAAAAGAGCCGTCGAGCAAAATACGCTGAGAGCTCTTTGTGGTCTTAAGTACCAGCGCATCGTCTTCAGCTTCAATATTGAGGATCGCTTCGCTGGCAAGGCTGTCGTCAAGCTCGATGAGCGCGGTGCCGTAAAACAGATTTCTTTCTTCTCCTGCAGGGATGGAAACAATGGTGGGTGAGTCCAATAGAATCGGGTTGGCCCGAGAGTATTCAAGCCCGTTCGCAAAAGCGCCGACTGCGTTTTCCGTGCCCAGGCAGAAGGTGCGATCCGCGCCTCCTTCGCTGAGCGCCCAGGGCGTGAAATTGCGTCCGCCATATTGCATCCAGAGATCGTTGAAACCAAGCGGAATATCCTTTTCCGGAATATCTCTGGGGCCCGGGAAGAAAGTGACATATGCGAGCCTGAGCACAGGATTGACCACGCAGCTCCAGCCCAGGCGCGCATCCTTCGGAACGGCCCCTGTCACGAAGTCGGTAAATCCGATCATGCCGGGCACAACGCTCAAGTCTATCAATTTGCCATTTCGTGAGGGTGCCCGGTACAGACTGTCGAATTCCGCACCCACCGCAAGCCTGCCTGTATCATCAAACTCTGTATGCAATGGAGGTGTCAGGAATTTTTGAGCGCTGACATAGATGCGGCAACCTGCCTGGAGGAATGGGGCGCCTGTTGTATTGTGATGGGCAATGTTGATTGCGATGGGCGAACCGCCATGATTCCTTATCGAAATAACTGAGTAATGAACCGGATGGTCTTTTTGGACCACATCATATTTTTTGTATGATAGCGGCATGGATCTGTCAGGACTCTGTAATGAAAATATCGCATATGCTACGTTTTCATCCGCCAGGATACCTGATGAAGACATGGCCCAGCGTTCATTTGCCGTCCATCCATGTGCAGGAAGTTTTGTGCCATCCACAGTACAATCAGGGCCAAAACTGGGGCTGCAGGGAAAATCGCCCGCCAGGATATAGAGGATTTTGCCCTTCCAATAAGGTGCATGGGTCGCCGCGTCCCACGGTTGACCGGAATTTCCCCGAAAATCGGGAATCCAGTGTGCATTTATGGCGCCTCTGCCTTTTCTCAGACTGAATTCCGGTACCATGCCTCCAAGGTCATCGATGACCGCCCGTACTTTTTCATTGCTCAGCACAATCGAATTGCGGCCAAAATAGCGTATATGCTCTGCACTTGTCGTAATCATATGTTCCCCTCTAGCCAAAGAAGAAAGACCATCGGTTGCTTTCAGACTTCCGGACCAAAATGCTTGAGCATGACCAGCTCATCGGTCTTGCTCGTGTTCGTTATCAGGACGCCTTCGCGGGCCGCTTTCTCCGTCACAAAGACTTCATCCTGCGTCATCTGCCCGAAGCGGATCATGGCAGGCGATTCGATGTCGAGCAAACCCATCTTCCCGTGGCCCTGGACCACGATTGCGCCATATGGCCCCTTGTCCCTGATGAGGGCGGAGCGGCCCGGCAGAATCGTGAGCTCTTTTGCCGAAAAAGACTGGGTTTTATAGACGATGTGGTATTCTTCATACCCTTCCGCGTGCATTTCTTCTATAGGTTTGACAGGCTTTGGCGACATGAAACGATGTTCATAGAAGAGAGGATCGGTATTCAGATCCCAATCGAGAAGATCGACATAGTAATCGAGATCGTCCTTTCTGTCCTCCGGAATATCTTTCTGCAATAGTTCCTTGGGCGTATAGGCATTCCATACGATATTCTGGAACATCGAGAACACATCGGATGCACGCTGCGGTTCATAGGTCAGGAGCGATCCGGGCGCATGGAGGATTCCGGGAGGCACGTCCCATCCGGTGCCGGGCTGTAGCATATACGCACGAGAAAGAGCAAGAATATTGTTGTCTCTTTTATCCCAGTCGGCGAGACATTGCTTGATCTGCTCTTTCGTGGTTCCGGGGTTGAGGCCAAAGAAAGTATAGGGAAACCATCCGCCGTGATTATTGAGCTGTTTTGGGAAGTAGTAAGCTTCAGGCTTGCCCATTTGATCTATGTTTGCGGCCATCTTGTCCGTATGATGAACATGGTGAGGCAAGGGCTCCTGGTTGTCGAAAAATTTTGAATACGCGCGCCAGCCGCCATAAGCATTCATGACAGCATCACCGAGAATTTCGCGCCCTGCAATTTCAATAGCATCTTTCAGGAGTACATGATGTTTTCCCTCTACCCAGACAAACGAAAGACCTTCAAAAGCTGTCGTCAGAGGACCGTTATCAGCCTTGGTAGTCGAGGCGAACCACCGTTCATCGATGCCACCGCGATTCGCACCATAGGCGTAGTAATCGTTGGGATGGAGCTTGAGACGCCTGCCAGGGATGCAGAATGAGCGCGGAACCCATGCCGGTTCAAGCCTTAAAATTCCTTTTCCTTCATTCAGGGCTTTTTCAATCATTTGCTTTTCTTGGGCCATTTCAGTCCTCCTTTATACTCGACATATATTCAATTCACTGTAACGCATTTCTCCGGCGGTTCTGCCGTTGTTTCGCGCACGATGAGTTCGGGCTGAAGCATTATCTGAATTCTTCCCATTTTATCTTCTTTGTTTGTCGCATGATCGATGATGATATCGACGGCATGGCTGCACATGTCGCGGAAAGGCTGAGCAATGGTGGTAAGCGCGGGCTGCATCATCCAGGATTGCTGGATATTGTCGAGGCCGACGACGGAGACTGCTTCTGGCACAGGTATGGAATGTTTCGAAAGATAATTGAGAACACCCATTGCCATGTAATCATTTTGGGCCCACAGCGCGGTAAACTGCGCTCCGGTATCCAGAAAATAGGCGATTCCTTTTTTCCCTGATTCGAATTTGAAATTCCCTTCATAGATGCACTTGTCTTCGAGAACAGCCCCTGCCTTGTGGACCGTTTCCGTGAAACCCGCAAGCCTGTCACGATTGATCGCAATATCGAGCGGACCCGTAATACATGCAAAATGCTCGTGTCCCAGTGAAAGCAGATGCTCGGCCGCTATTTTCCCGCTCGCGTAGTTGTCCATGACGACTGAAGGTATATCTTCCCTTTCCAGCGTTCTGTCGATGATAACCACCGGGATCTTGGTCTTGTCGAGAATTTTCAAAACATGGCTCTTGTCTGAAACCCGAGAAAAAATAATGCCATCGATATTGCGGCGAATAAGATTTTCGATAAATCGTTCCTCGCGATCGGGGTCGGAATTAGTAGAGCCAATGATGAGGTTATACCCTTTGGCCTCAGCGGCTTCTTCCGTGAAACGGATAAAGGAAATAAAAGTCTCATGCTGTATTTCGGGCACTACAAGGCCCAGGAGCTTTGTGCTTTTTATCCTGAGGCCTCGCGCGACAAGATTTGGTTTGTAGTTGATATCACGGACAGCCTTTTCAACCCGGCGCAGGGTTTCTTCCGATACCGGGATATTTCCGTTTATGGCACGTGAGACAGTCGATGTCGAAACACCAGCGAGCCTGGCAACATCTTTCAATGATGGCATAATGATCAGCCTCTATTCGTGATATCGATTGCACAAACGATATCTCAAATTCAATCTGTTGTCAATATTTTTAGTATTTAAATATTATTACATATATTATATATAGATAAAATTTATATTTATATTCTGTTTCGTATGTATTCAATAAGTCTATGCAATCGATTGCACAAATGATTTCATCCAGAATTTTGCACTTTTTTGTTGACAATTCCACTGAAGCACTTAATAATAATGCAGAATGCAAACCTTTTCTAAATAGGAGGCTACGATGAAAAAGGTTGTTCTTGTCGCATTGGTGGTCATCGCTTTGGTGCCAGCAGCGGTGTTTGCGCAGAAGCAAATCGTAATCGGCATGACTGTACCCGGACTGCAATTTCCGTTTTTCGTTACGATGAAGCAGGAAGCTGAAGCTGCAGCCGCAAAGCTGGGAGTAAAGATAAACTTTATTGATGCCCAAAATGCTTCGGATAAACAGATGGCTGCTATCGAGACCTTTGTGTCACAGAAAGTCGATGGAATCCTCATCTCTCCACTGACGGAGGATTCGCTTGTCCCGGCCATTGAAGACGCGGTCAAGGCAGGCATCCCTGTGGCGACCGTGGACAGGAAAGCCAACACCAATGCCGTGCTTATCCATGTTGGCGCGGACAATGTCGAAGGAGGACGCGCGGCAGCAAGGTTCATCATTGAAAAACTGGGGAACAAGGGCACTGTCATCGAACTGGAAGGGACCCCCGGTGCTTCGGCGGCCATTGACCGTAAGAAAGGCTTTGATGAAATCATCAAGACCTCGAACGTGAAACTCCTTGTTTCGCAGAGTGCGGATTTTACCCGCTCAAAAGCCCAGTCTGTCATGGAAAACCTCATGCAGGTCTATCCGAAGTTCGATGCAGTCTTTGGTGCGAATGATGAGATGATTATTGGGGCAATTGAAGCCATGCTTGCTGCTGGCGTAAATCCTGCGAGCAAGGTGACGATCGGATTCGATGCAACAACGGATGCTTTTACGTATATGAAAGAAGGCAAGCTGAATGCAACAATCGACCAGTTCCCCGGAAAACAGGCTGCCATGGCTCTTGAGGCCCTTGCCAACAAGATTCGCAATAATGTGAATCCGGCGCAGAAAGTTGTCTATATCAGTCCTCTCCCTGTCACAAAGTAGATTTTGATGTCTTTGAAGTGGGAGCAGCTAATCGGGAGGCGTCTCATATAAGGGAAAGGGAGCCTCTCTGTGGGGCCGGCTTCTTCAGCCGGCCCTTTTTTAAATTTTTGCGTAAAATGCTAGGAAAGAAAAAATGGACGATAGAGTGCTTTGGATGAAGGGCATAAGCAAATCTTTCCCTGGTGTGCAGGCCCTCAAAGCCGTGGATTTTGATCTGGAGAGAGGAGAAGTCCACGCACTTGTTGGTGAAAATGGTGCGGGGAAATCGACCCTGATGAAAATACTCTCCGGGTTGTACAAAGCTGACGAAGGCGAAATCTGGCTCAGGGGCAGGAAGCTCAGCTCTCGTGGCATAAAGGCAATGATTGATGCCGGAGTCTCGGTTATATATCAGGAACTCAATCTCATGCGCCAGCTTTCAGTCGCTGAAAACATTTTTATTGGCAGAGAGCCAATGCGGCATAGCGGTCTGATTGACTGGAAAAAGATGTATCTTGACGTTCAAAGGATTCTGGAACCCTTCAATGTGGATATCAATCCCAAGACAAAAATATACCTGCTGAGTCCTGCATATCAGCAGGTGGTGGAAATTGCGAAAGCCCTATCGCTTAACTCTGATATTCTTGTTATGGATGAGCCAACCGCATCGCTTACAGGCAATGAGGTGGATAAGCTTTTTGAAATCATTCGCAACCTCAGAAACAGTGGTGTCTCGATTATCTATATATCGCATAGACTTGAAGAGATCCCCCAGATTGCGGACCGCGTTACTGTTTTAAGAGATGGCGAAAAAATTCTGACGAAGCCCCTAGGAGAACTCACGACTGCGGAAATCATCAGGCATATGGTTGGACGCACTCTTACCGAGCAATATCCCAAAATTTCTGTTCCGCTGGGCAAGGAGATCCTGCACGTCGAAAATCTGACGAAAAAAGGATACTGCGAAGATGTTTCTTTTAGTGTCAGAAGCGGAGAAATTGTCGGATTTACTGGCCTTGTTGGCGCGGGCCGCACGGAAATCATGCAGACGATCTATGGCCGGATGAAAAAAGATAGCGGCAGGATCTATATCGATGGCAAAGAGGTGCAGATTCACAACACCTGCGATGCCGTAAGAAAGGGTATCGGGCTCATTCCTGAGGAGCGGAAACGTCAGGGTCTGGTACTCGGTCTGTCGGTTTTCGACAATGTGGTCATGACTATTCTCGATAAAGAATCGGTATTGGGTTTTTTAAAGAAAAAAAAGCTCAATATACATGTCGAAAAACTGGTCGAGCTTATGGAGATAAAAACACCATCTACCAAACAGCTTGTGCGCTACCTCTCCGGCGGCAATCAGCAGAAGATCATACTTGCCAAATGGTTCTTACGTCATTGCAAAGTGTACATTTTCGATGAACCAACGCGCGGTATCGATGTCGGTGCAAAAGTAGAAATTTATAAACTCATGCAAAACCTGGCAAAAGAAGGAGCGGGCGTTATCATGGTTTCTTCAGAGTTGCCCGAGATACTCAATATGAGTGACAGGATCGAAGTCGTCTTCAGTGGCAGCATTGTCAAGGAATTTCAGAGAGAAGAAGCTGACAGTGAAAAGGTAATGGAATATGCCCTTGGCCTTCATGAACATGAAAGCCAACAAAAACTTCGAGCTGCAGGAGCTGAAACATGAAAGTAAAATTTGTCGAAACACTAAAAAATTATGGCATTATTCTCGCTTTTTTCCTTATCTGCGTAGGACTTTCAATTCTCTCTCCCGTATTTTTCACGCTGAACAATATCATCAATGTTATCAGGCAGACTTCGATTTACGGGATCATGGCGGTAGGGATGACATTTGTAATTCTGACGGGCGGCATCGACCTTTCGGTCGGTTCTGTGCTGGCAGTATCGGGTGCTATCTGTGCGGGAATGCTCAAGGCTGGGAATCCAATTATTCTCGTAATACTGGCGACGCTTGGGGTAGGTGTCGGGTGTGGTCTCGTGACTGGATTATTTGTTACAAAGGCAAGAATTACGCCATTTGTCGTTACACTCGGCATGATGAGTATTGCCCGTGGACTGGCGCTTATCTACACTCGTGGCTATCCTATCTCAGGATTTTCTCCAACGTTCCGGCTAATAGGTGGCGGTTATATACTCGGAATACCAATCCCCATAATTATATTTTTAGTTGTAGTGATCATCGCCTACATTGTGCTTATGCAGACAAAACTTGGGCGTTATACCTATGCAATAGGCGGCAATGAAGAGACTGTAAGGTTATCAGGCATCAATTCGGATTTTTTTAAAACGCTTGTCTATGTCATTTCCGGTTCTACGGCAGCGCTCAGCGCGCTCATTTTGACATCCCGGCTGAATTCGGCAGAACCTATAGCCGGAACTGGCTATGAGCTCGACGTTATCGCTGCGGTTGTCATCGGAGGAGCGAGCCTCAGTGGTGGGCGCGGAAGTGTCTGGGGCACATTTATTGGGGCTTTGCTCATCGGTGTCATCAACAATGGCATGAATCTGCTCGGTATTTCTCCATATTTCCAGCAAGTGGTAAAGGGACTTATCATTATCGGAGCGGTATGGCTCGATCAGCTCAGAGCAAAAGAAGAGTAAGGAGGCATGCCATGAAAACTGAGGTCCTTTGGTATTTAGGAGAGCGGTCAATTGAACTGAGAGAGGTAGAGATTCCGGAACCCAGGGCACACGAAGTCCTCGTGGAAATAGAAATGTGCGGAATGTGCAGTTGGGATCTGCTCTCGTTTGCCGGAAAATTTGGAAAATTCCATCCATATCCGTTTGCTGCAGGGCATGAAGGGGTGGGGCGTGTGATTAAAGTCGGGGACAATGTGTCGTCGGTCAAGGTCGGGCAGCGTGTTGCCTGCCATGAGGTTCCCATCGGCACGCCCGGCGGTGCACTCATGGCGCGCCATGCAATACGTACTGAGCAAAAGGTTACTGTCATTCCGGAAAATACTATTCCTTTGAAGTATTGGGTCGTTGAGCCAGTGGTATGTATTGTCAATGGCCTCGTATACGCCGGGATACAGCCCGGTGATTCCATAGCTCTTATTGGCGCAGGATATATGGGACTTATTTTTGTGCAGGGTCTTGCAAAAACCCTTGCAAAAGAGGTTGTCGCATTTGATATTGATGAAAAAAGGCTCGCGCTTGCAAAAGAATTCGGCGCAAGCCGAATCGTAAAAATCGAGGGCAATGCTATTCCTGAAGAATTCAGGCGCTATTTTGATGTGATTATAGAGACAGCTGGAAAGCCTTCATCGATAGAAATGGCGCTCTCACTGGCAAAATCCGGAGCGGTTATCGAAAATTTCGCATGGCACCACCATATGCACGAGTTCGATCTGGACGCGTGGCACACAAATGCCTGGCGAATTCTCAACATTCAGCCGGGAGTAAATCCGCATTTTGGAGATCTTTTCCCGCGTACGATCGACCTCATGCTCAACGGTACATTTTCAAATGAAAAACTCATCACGCATTGGGCGCCGGTCGAGGAGGCCAAAGAAATTTTTACCACAGCGCTGGAACGGAAAGATGGCTATATGAAAGGTGCCGTAATGTTCAAATAAAGCAGGGGTAATCATGGAATGCTGTGATTGTCATCCTTCAGTATCGATAGCGAAAACTGGAGGTGGGGGGAATTGAACCCCCGTCCCCGGGCGTGCAATGCACACATCTACAGGTTTAGCCAATCGGTATATTGTCGGGAACCGGGGAGCTGACTGGCACGCGTCCGGTTCCGTATTCCGGTTTGATGTCCCTCAAGGCCCCCGAACCGACCTCAAGGTGAGCCCCCGAATGTCACAGACCTCCATGGCGTCGGAGACAGCCCGCCATGGTATCCGTCGCCTGCTACTTACGCAGCGAGAGCGAGAGCGCCGTTGTTGTTGGCACTTAAAGGTTTTGCCACTTTGAGGAGGGTAGCCACTCCACCTGCAGCGCACACCACGAACCGCACAGGTCGAAACCAGTGCACCCCCATGGATATGTCTCATTAAAAATACGTGAAATTCTGAGAAAAATCAAGCGTTGTCTGCAAGGCAGGTGCTCTTGCTCTCTTCGTCTGGTATTGCCGCATCGATGATTCCTCCGCCAAGCACAAGGCCGTCTTCGGAATAGAGGACGGCGGATTGGCCTGGCGCGACGGCCCGCTGTGGAATTTCGAAATCGATGCGCGCGTCGCCTTCGCTGTCCGCTAGAACAACCGCGGCTGCTGGCTTATGATTTTGGCGTATTTTCACTTTGCAGGCAAAGGACTGGCCATAGGTCTGTGGATTCTGCAGTCTGAAGGAGTGCGAGAGCAGGCCCGAGGAGAAAAGGCCTTTTCCTTGCCCTACAATGACTTGATTTTGCCGCGCGTCCAGAGCGATGACATAGAGCGGTTCTGGCCCGATGGATATCCCGAGGCCGCGTCGCTGCCCGATCGTATAGAAAGGCAGCCCCCGGTGCTGTCCCAGCACATTGCCCTTCAGGTCGACGATGTCGCCCGGCTCTGGCCTGTCATACTCGAACAGGGGCGCATAATCCCCGCCGCCGACAAAATCCTGGCTTTCGGGCTTATCGGCGACTTCGAGGCCGTATGCCCGGGCAGCCGTCCGCGTCTCTTCCTTCGTCATTTCGCCCAGAGGGAACATGATTTTAGATAGACGCGATGAATCGAGGCCGTATAAGAAGTAACTTTGATCCTTCGCCGCATCCCTTGCCGTCTTGAGGTATGTTGTGCCATCGATGGAAGATGTCCGTACGTAGTGTCCTGTCGCGAATAGGTCGAACTCGAGTCCTGTACCTTTCGCCCGGTCGATCAGAAAGCCGAATTTCAGCTCGCGGTTGCAGATGATGCAGGGGTTTGGTGTGCGGCCGGCGAGGTATTCTTTTCGGAAATATTCGATGACGTGATGCTCGTATTCTTCTGACAGATCGATGACATTGTAGGAAATGCCAATATTCTTGCACAGTCGCTCGCATGCCGCGATATCTTCTTCTTCGCCGGGGCCGAAACAGGCATGCTTCAAATCTTCCTGAATCTTGTAAGCGCCCTTCCATATTTTCATGGTCAAACCGATGACCTTGTAACCTTTCTCCTTGAGAAGGCGCGCGGCGAGCGAGGAATCGACGCCGCCCGAGAGCCCGACCGCGACAGTGATGTTCTCATTCATAAGTGGCGTACTTTACTATAAATGAAAGATTTAATCCAGCTCGACAGAAAAGGCAGGGCAGCGCTCTTTCTCCGAGGCTTCTCCCTTGTCCTTGTCTTGTCTGGCCATCACAGGATACATTTAGGCCATGCAAGACGTATTTATCGGTTTTACTTCAATTACCTGGAAGATGCTTGTCATGTATGGCATAGGCGGCATCCTCATCTGGCTCGCAATAAAAAAGCAGTATGAGCCCATGCTCCTTCTGCCGATCGGCTTTGGGGCCATTCTGGTCAATCTGCCGCTTTCGATCGCATGGGAACATGAGGGCGTGCCCGGTTTCCTGCGCATTTTATACGATGCGGGCATCGCGAATGAGCTCTTCCCGCTGCTCATCTTCATCGCGGTGGGGGCAATGATCGATTTTGGCCCCCTGTTTCGCAATCCGCTCATGATTTTTTTCGGAGCCGCTGCCCAG
>Ga0074197_1001118_pt1 | contig 24979 bp, 23 predicted proteins | sample EPASupsiteSAE305_FD_64526 | JGI IMG/M metagenome (GOLD analysis project Ga0074197, IMG submission 64526) | Bioremediated contaminated groundwater microbial communities from EPA Superfund site, New Mexico - SAE3-05 reassembly with SPADES | ecosystem: Environmental > Aquatic > Deep subsurface >...
AAAATCTAAGGTGAGCTAAAGTATAATTCCGACCTGCAAACAGTGGGTTCTTAGCTCAGTTGGTTAGAGCCCCCCGCTCATAACGGGGTGGTCGAGTGTTCGAGTCACTCAGAACCCACCACTTACAAACTCCCTATATAACGAACTTTCAAAGACTTTTAAAAAGAAAAATCAAACAAGACAAAAACGCCTTACCCCACTTTTTACTCCACTTGTATTGCTTTTCTTTTTTATCTACCTCTATTTTTCACAAGCTCCAAAATAATCTCTCTCTTTTTGAAAACTTCCTCCTCAGTGACATCTTTTTCATAAAGTGCGCCTGTCGGGCAGACATAGACGCATTTGCCGCAGCTTGTGCAGCTTTGTGAGAGTGCCCACGGCTCATCCATGTCATGAATTATTCTTGTGTTCAGTCCTCTGCCTGCCAAGCCTATGGCATATGCACCTTCTATCTCATCGCATACGCGGATGCATCTTGTGCAGAGTATGCATCTGTTTGGATCGTTGACAAAGTTTTTGTGTGAAGCATCTATCTCAAATCTTTGGTTTAGGTATGGAACTTGGCTATGTTCAAGTGGCAGTTCCACCGACTTGCTTTGAAGTTCGCAATCTCCGTTTGCCACACATGTAGAGCAGGTATGAGATCTCTCGCTAAAAAGCATTGAGAGTATCATTTTTCTGTTCGCTTCAATTTTTGGCGAGTTTGTTATGACTTCCATCCCCTCTTTTATCTTTGCCGTACATGCAGGTATGAGTTCATGAGAGCCTTTTATCTCAACGATGCACATTCTGCATGAACCGACACAGCTTACACCCTCTAAATAGCAGAGAGTCGGAATCTCTATATCATGCTCACGTGCGACTTCAAGTACGGTCTGGTTTGATTGTCCGGTAATATCGATACCGTTGATTTTAAAGGTTTTAACCCTTACTTTTTCTCTAATCATCTCTAATTCCTGCAAGATATTCATCTTCAAAATATTTTATTGTACTTAGAACCGGATTTGGCGCTGTTTGTCCTAGACCGCAAAGGCTGGCGCTTTTTACAATTTCGCACATCTCTTTTAGAAGTTCAAAATCGCTCTTTGTTGCCTCTTTTTTTATAAATTTATCCAAAAGCAGTGTAAGTTCCGTTGTTCCTACTCGGCAAGGCGTACACTTTCCGCATGATTCGCTTCTGCAAAAGTCCATAAAAAAGCGTGCGATCTCTACCATATTTGCGCTGTCGTCGATTACTATGAGTCCGCCGCTTCCCATCATCGAACCTACATCTTTGAGCGATTCATAATCGATATGCAGATCTAAAAGCGATTCTGGAATACATCCTCCGCTAGGGCCGCCTGATTGGATCGCTTTAAATGTTCTTTGTCCGCTTACTCCGCCGCCTATGTCGTAGATCAGTTCTCTTAGCGTTGTTCCCATAGGCACTTCTACGAGTCCGGTGTTTTGTATATGCCCCGTAAGTGCAAAAACTTTTGTTCCGCTTGAGCTTTCTGTACCGATGCCTTTGTACCAAGCTCCGCCGTTTTTTATTATTGGAGCAATGTTTGCAAAAGTCTCGACATTATTCAAAACGGTAGGTTCGCCCCATAAACCATAATCGCTTAAATGCGGCGGTTTTTGTCTAGGGTTGCCGCGGTTTCCCTCAACGGAAGCAATGAGTGCAGTCGCTTCACCACAGACAAACGCACCTGCGCCGAGTCTTACCTCAATATTGAAATTAAAGTTGCTATGAGCGATATTTTCCCCCAAGATCCCAAGTTTAGTCGCCTGTTTTATGGCTCTGTTTAACTTCTCTACTGCCAGAGGATATTCGGCTCTAACATAGATATAACCCTTGTTAGCTCCGCACGCATAGCCTGCAATTGCCATACCCTCTAAGATCCTATGCGGATCCGACTCCATTACGGCTCTGTCCATGAAAGCTCCCGGATCTCCCTCATCGCCGTTGCAGATAATATACTTTTGTTCACTTAAGACTTTTGAAACGCTTTCCCATTTTATGCCAGTAGGATAACCTCCGCCTCCACGACCTCGCAATCCGCTTATTTTGACCTCTTCTATGACATCTTTGGGTGACATCTCATCAAGTGCCCTAAAGAGAGAAAGATAGCCGCCATGTGCAATGTAGTCTTCTATATCATCAGGATCTATTATTCCGATATTTTCAAGCACTATTTTCTTTTGATACGTAAAAAAAGGTTGAGAAATATCGCACATTCTATCCTCAAGCGGAGTGCCGTTTTGAATAGAATCTACCAACCCGCTAGCATCACCGGATGTTACTCTCTCATAAAAAGCGCTTTTGCTTTTATCTTTTGTGCAGTAAGAGACTAATGTACCGTTTGCACAAAGCCCATTACAGCCGACACTCTTGATGTTGCAGCTATCGTTTAAGCCTCTGCTTTGAATCTCATCTTGCAGACTTTTTTTCAACTCTGATGAACCAAGAGAGAGACAGCTTGTTCCTGCACAAACCCTTAACTCACTCGAATTTTCGGCACATTCAGCTCTTTTTTTCTCGGTAAGCGCTTGAAGATCATCTATGGATGTAATCATTTTATCATCTCCTCTATGTCACATAAAGTATTTTCAGGCAATACCTTTCCCTTAGTCATGTCATCACAAATTATCACCGGAGCAAGAGAACATGAACCAAAACATCTGGCACTTAAAAGAGAGAGCAGTCCGTCCGGCGTAGTCTCCCCCATTTTTATGCCGAATCTTTGTTCTATTATTTCAACTATTTTATCTGCACCTTTTATGTAACATGCAGTTCCCATGCAGACAACTACATTATGTTTGCCTTTTGGTTTTAACATGAAGTAGTTGTAAAATGTGGCAACGCCGTAAACTTTAGAGTAAGGCACTTTTAGCCGTGAGGCAATAAACTTGAGAGTGTCGATTCCCAAATACCCGAATGTTTCTTGAGCGGTATGCAGAGTTTCGATCAAGGCACTTTTATCATACCCGAGCTTTTTCATGCTTTTTTCAAGGGTTTTGTATCTATCATCTATTGTTTCTAACATATCAAACTGCCCTTTAAAAGAGGTTTTCTTTATTATAAGAAAGAATTGATTAAAATAGTCTAATCTTTACAATACATTAACAAGTTATAAAATTATATGAGGGTTTAAAATGCACTACAGATACATAGGAAAAACAGGGCTTCGAGTTACTCCTATCGGCTTAGGGACTATGAGTTTTGGCTCTTGGAGCGATGAAGCAGAGGCTTTTAAGATAATGGATAAGGCGTATGAAAGAGGGATTAACTTTTTTGACACCGCCGAACTTTATCCGGTTCCGCCAAAAGTCGAAGATGCAGGCATAACCGAGACGATAATCGGAAAATGGCTTAAGGGCAAACCCAGAGACAGCATTATCTTAGCTTCAAAAGTTGCAGGTGCGGCAAACGGCTGGTTCGTTCCGCCCATTCGTCACGGCTATACCGCCATCGACAAGTTCCATATTAAAAGAGCAATCGAGGGGAGTTTAAAACGACTTCAGAGCGACTATATAGACCTCTATCAAATGCATTGGCCGGACTCCGTTGTGCCCATCGAGGAGTCTTTAAGGGCTTTTGACGAGCTTGTAAAAGAGGGCAAGGTAAGGTACATCGGAACTTCAAACGACACCGCTTACGGACTTACAAAAGCAAATGAGACCTCAAAAAGATTAGGCATATCAAGATTTGAATCCATACAAAACAATTTTTCACTGAACAATCCGCGGTTTTTGGATGAACTCTCACATGTATGTAAAAGAGAGCAGATATCGCTACTGGCTTATTCACCCATAGCAGGCGGAGTTTTAAGCGGTAAATATAACGGTGAATTTTACCCTGAGAATGCGAGATATTCAGACTATCTCACCAGTAAAAACATCCGCCTAAACTCTCAAGCCGCAAAGTTTGTAAATGAGAAATCACTCAAATCTACAGCACGCTATTTGGAAATAGCAAAAAAGCTTGATATCTCCGCTGTGACTTTGGCAGTAGCTTACTCAAAACAGTTTGATTTTGTCGCTTCAACCATTATAGGTGCAAGAAATGTAGAACAGATGGATGCCTCACTCGCCGCGTTAGATGTGACTTTGAGTGAAGAAACCATGAGTGAGATAAAAGCGGTGCAGCAAGAGATCATGTACCCGATGGGATGAGAGATGAAAAAGCTATACATTATTAGACACGCAAAATCAAGCCGGAGCGATGAGACATTAGAGGATTTTGAGCGACCACTGAGCAAAAGAGGCAAAGTAAATGCTCCTATGATGGGAGAGCTGCTCAAAGAAAAGGGCATCATGCCCGACATCATCATATCAAGCCCCGCAAAAAGGGCGAAAAGCACGGCAGAGATAATCGCCAAAGAGATTGGATATGAAAAAAAAGTATTGTTTGATGAAAAGATCTATGAAGCAAGCGTTGATGAACTTTGCAAAATTCTAACATCTATTAATGACAAAAACAGCGCAGTTTTTTTGGTAGGGCATAACCCTTCTTTGAACGATTTGGCGTACTATTATGTAGATCATGAAGCAAATATCCCAACATGCGGCATTGTAGAGATAGCGTTTGAGTGTGATACATGGGCAGATATAGAACCCAAAAATGCAAAACTCCTCTCGTTTGAGTATCCCAAAAAAAGTGACGGATAACTTATGGAAAATAAACAAGTAGACAAAAAACTCCAAGAGTTTAAAAAGGTCGTAAAACATTTCAGAAAAAAATCTTTGCAAAGTGCCGAGGATATTCACACGCTGCGCATTAAGTGCAGAGAGCTTTTTTCTCTGCTCAGTAAAGATGACACACTCGCTAAGAGCGTAAAAAAAGTTATCTCGCTAAGCAATGAGATCAGAGATATCGATGTATTTTTTAGCGACTATCTTGCGGCTCTACCTAAAAAACAGAGAAAGAAAGCCCAAGAAGAGATAGCATCAAAAGCAAAAGATGATGTTAGAGAAAAAGAGATAAAAAAACTGCATAAATATCTCAAAAATCTAGAAATTCCAAAGAGTATAGAGCAAAAAATCCAAGAAGAAACAGAGCAAAATTTGGTTGCGATGGAATTTCCAAAGTTGCATAAAAAGAAGCTGCATAAATATAGAATTTACATCAAAAAAAAGCTCTATATAGAGAAAAACAGCTCTGTAAAAAATGAGAATAAGATAAAAATTTTAACGGATGTTAAAGATATTTTGGGTGCCATAAACGACAACTATAACGGGCTGGAGAGACTCAGTAACTACGGCGTAAAAGGGAAGCTGTATAAAAAGATAGAGAAGTTTACGCATAAAGAGAATGAGAAGCTTTATGAGAAGCTAAAAGAGAACTATAGTGTGTTACAATGACAATATTCTGTCATAAAGGATTTTTAAATGCAAGCCCTAAACTACACAAATGCTAGAAATAATTTAAAAAGCATCATAGAAGATGTGTGCGAGAACAATGAAGAGGTGATAGTGACGACGAAAAATAACAAGTCGGTCGTAATCATTTCACTTGACGAGTACAATGCCACACATGCAAAAATAAAACAAGATGTTCAAAATGCTATAAAAGAGATCCAAAAGGGCGACTTTTTAGATATCGACGATGCCTTTGAGTCAGTAAAGAACTCCTACCGTGCATAAAATAGTTTTTTCAAAAACAGCAGTTGCTAACTTAACAGAACAGGCAAAATATATTTTTGAACAAACAAAAAATGAGCAAGCAGCCGACAGGTACTTGGATAAAATGAAAAACTACATCATCCAAACGCTCTCACACTTCCCAAAATCAGGAAGACCCACAGAAGAACTCTCGCCAAACACCAGAAAACTGGTTTATCAAGGATACTCTATCATCTATAGAATTTCAGAGGCGCAGATAGAAATTTTGGTGATTTTTAGAGAGAATTTGCCTAAGTTATAAAAAATGGAATCTGTTTAGAAGAGTCAAAATGGAGAATAGAAAAATGATAGAAAAAACCTACTTCGGATTAAGTGTACATGTTTATAGTGAAAGATGTGTTTTAGAAAGTGATATTCAAAAATTGCCATTTTATACCTTTTGGAAGGAGAGTGCAAAAGGTACAACTTGTTTGCTGTTAGATGGCGATAATGGAATTTATTTGCATGATTGGGAAAACTTTTGTAAGTTATTTATAGAGACTGGTAAACATAGGTTGATAGATAATAAATCTTTAGTTAGGGGTAGTAATGAGTAATATTGAAAAGTTAAAAGAATATCTTGTTGGTAGCGATGGTCGTAAAGGCTATCTATTAGATGATAAGCTTAGTAATGGCAAAGTCATTATGCTTTCAGGTGCATGGGGAAGCGGTAAGACCCACTTTTGGAAAAATGAGATAGAACCAAAACTAGATAAAAGCATATATATAAGCTTATATGGAAAAACTTCTTTGCGAGAAATAGAAAATGAGGTTTTATCAAAATCTTTTCTTATTGATTTTTCCGATGAAGATATAAAAAATATATCTATATTTGGGAATATTGCAAAAAATATAGTCAGTATTATGGCTCCTAAGATAGGAGAAAAACTTGAAGAAACAAAAACTAGTTTAGTAAATAACTTTGGAAAAAATGCTTTACAAAATGGTGGTTTACTCTGTTTTGATGACTTTGAGAGAAAATCCAAAGATGTTGATTTGAATGACCTTTTTGGTTTTATAACGCAATTAGCTCTGAATTTCAAATGCAAAATTGTTTTGATTTTGAATAGTGATGTTTTTGAGGGAAAAGAGAAAAAGCTATTTGCAGATTTAAAAGAAAAATCTGTTAGCAAATTTTTCAAATTCAATCCAAATTCAGAGAATCTATTTGAGATTATTTTTAATAAATACACATTAGACGAAAAGCATAAAATGATTATTTTAAATGCAATTAATGAATTTGGTTTGTTAAATGCTCGTATTTATGAAAATATTTTGGAGAATTTTCAAGAATATATTGAAAAAAATCCAGTAATGACAAATCAGGAAGTACGATATTTTGTTCTTACTCTAATCAATTTCAATCTTTTGCATATCGTATTTAAATTTTATGATTATAGTTATCCATTTCTTGGAAATAGCTTCAAATTACCAACATTTTTTATAGATCTAAAAGATTTATCTGTCAATTTAGTTAATTCATTAGATAGACAATCTTCTCAAAATCGAGATAAATTTAAGTCTCATTCAGAATTAATTGATATTATCAAAAGTTTAATTTCATCAGAGTATAAAACTATAAATAAACCTAATAAAGAAACAGAAACAAAACCAACTGAGAAGTTGACTGAAGATTTAAAAATAGTGGATAGATATGCAGATATTATTTGGTTATATTGGAGATTGGAAACTAAGTTAGAGTATCGTAAGGATATTGACGAAAAAAGCATTAGACAGATAAATGACTTTATAGAAACAGGAATATTATAAATGACTAAAACCATAACCCTAGCACATGGCAACGGTGGCGAAGAGAATAATGAGCTTATAAAAGATATTTTTTACAAAGCTTTTAAAAACGAGATTTTAGAAAAAAGTGAAGATGCAGCTATTGTCCATAACGGGGAATTGGCATTTTCAACGGATAGTTTTACGGTTTCGCCTCTTTTTTTTGTGGGTGGGGACATTGGGAAGCTTGCTATCTGCGGTACATGTAACGACCTTGCTATGATGGGGGCAAAGCCGAAATACCTTACTTGCAGCGTGATAATCGAAGAGGGATTTGAGACCAAAGATCTTGAGAAAATTGTTCGCAGTATGAAAAAAGAACTTGAAGTAAACGGTGCTATGGTTGTAAGCGGCGATACCAAAGTCGTGCCTCGCGGAAGTGTGGATAAGATCTTTATTAACACTACGGGAATCGGCGAAGTTCTAAAAAAGGGCATCAGTTCTAACAACATAACTCAAGATGATCTCATCATTGTAAACCGTGATATAGGGTGTCACGGTGCGGCTATCTTTGTGGCTCGTGAGGGCATCGAGATGAGCAGCACATTGGAGAGTGATTGCGAGTCGCTATATCCTCAGGTAAAAGCTCTCATTGATGCAGACATAAATATAACGGCTATGAGAGATGCGACTAGAGGCGGAGTGAGTGCTGTTTTAAACGAGTGGGCGAAGCAGTCAAATATCTGCATAGAAGTTGAGGAAGATAGTATTCCAGTTAGCGATGAGGTAAAGGGAATTTGTGAGATGTTGGGGTTTGAAGCTACCGCTTTGGCGAACGAGGGTACTTTTGTGCTTGCTATAAATCATGAAGACGCAGATAGGGCAGTTAAGATTTTAAAAACTTTTGAGAGTTGCTCAAAGGCCGCTGTTATCGGGAAAGTTACAGGTTTACATCTTAAAAAAGTCATCATAAATTCTGCATGGGGTACTCAGAGATTTTTAGATACGCCAAGTGGTGAACTGCTCCCGAGGATCTGCTGATGCATGAGTACAGTATTGTTCAATCTTTGTTGGATAGTTGCGATGGGCATGTCAGGCAAAACAATGCAAAAAAAGTAACAAAAGTAGTAATCAAAATCGGGATCTTAAGCGGAGTTGAGCCTCATCTTTTAAATGAAGCGTTTGAGGCATTTAAGCAAAACACTGTTTGTCATGAAGCTCTTTTAGATATAAACATCCAAAAAGTAAAGGTGCATTGCCATAAATGTTTGGCTGAATCAGAACTTGAGAAAAATGAGTTTATCTGTCCTAAATGCGGCAGTTTTGACTTGAAAGTTCTTGATGGCGAAGAGATGTATCTTATGAGTTTGGAGTTGAAATAGTGCAGTTTTGCATAGAGATAAGAGGCGTGGTGCAAGGAGTGGGATTTCGCCCTTTTATCTACAATCTTGCAGTTTCAATGGGGTTAAAAGGAGAAGTGTCAAACAACGGCTACGGTGTGCGGATACTTCTTGATGCGACACAAGAAAAAGTGGATGAGTTCATAGAGAACATTAGACAAAACAGACCGCCTCTAAGCGAGATAGATTCGATTAAAACTACTCAAATAACAAAAACAAAACTCTTTGAGGGTTTTAGTATAGAGATGAGCAAAAGTACAAAACTGCTCTCAAGCAAGATTCCCTCAGATATCGCAATGTGCAGCGAGTGCGAGAGTGAACTGCTTGATAAAACCAACCGAAGATTTGAGTATCCATTTATCACATGTCTCAACTGCGGCCCGAGATTTAGTATCATAAAAAATCTTCCTTATGATAGAAAAAACACATCTATGGATGAGTTTGTCATGTGTCAAGAGTGTTTGAGTGAGTATGAAAATCCAAAAGACAGAAGATACCACGCAGAGACTATAGGATGCCATAAGTGCGGACCTACACTCTCTTTGTTTGATAACAGCGGTAAAAAAATAGAGTCCAAAAATATCATAGACGATGTAGTAGAAGCTATAAGCAGCGGCAAAATTGTAGCCATAAAAGGAATAGGGGGTTATCATCTCGTTTGTGATGCCTCAAACGGTAGTGCGGTAAAACTTCTAAGAGAGAGAAAAAAACGACCTTCAAAACCCTTTGGAGTGATGGCAAAAGATGCGGAGACGGCAAAAGGCATTGCCATAATGAGCATAAAAGAGCAAGAGCTGCTAAACTCAAACAGACGACCAATAGTTTTGCTTCAAAAAAGAGATAGCGACTTTATAAGTCTACATGTAGCTCCAAATATGAGTCAAATCGGGCTTTTTTTGGCTTACACTCCGCTTCATCATCTGATTTTAGAAAGATTAAACAGACCCATAGTCGCAACGAGTGCGAATATTTCAGATGAACCGTTATGTAAAAACTACGATGAAATTATGAGGCTCTCTTGTGTTTGGAATTTTTGCTTGGAGCATAACAGGGAGATAGTAAATAGCTGTGACGATTCGGTTTTGTTTGTAGAGAACGAAAAAATGTTTATCTTAAGATCTGCAAGAGGATATGCGCCTCTTTATCTAAAACTTCCTTATAAAACGGAGAAAAAGATTTTAGCTCTTGGAGCAAACCAGAAAAGTACGGTTGCTATAACCGTTGAAGATAGCGTTGTTTTATCGCCATACATCGGGGATTTGGGAAGTTTATCGAGTATAGAACATTACAAATCGCACATAGAGACGCTTAAGAGGATTTATGATTTTACTCCTGATGTTGTTGTCTGTGATAAACATCCAAATTATGAATCAACAAAATATGCAAAAGAGCTAAAGGCACAAAATAAAGAGATAGAGCTTTTACAGGTTCAGCATCACTATGTGCATATATTGGCGACTATGGGCGTAAACGGTATTGCTTCAAAAGTGCTGGGTGTCAGTTTTGACGGAACGGGGTACGGTGATGAGGGCAATCTTTGGGGCGGAGAGTTTTTTGTATGCGATAGCAGATCTTATGAGCGGATAGGGCATTTTAAATATTTTAGACTTCTTGGCGGTGAGAGAGCGATAAAAGAGCCTAGACGAGTTGCACTTAGTTTTTTGTTTGAGATATACGGCGATGAAGTTTTTAAACTGAGCAATCCGACAATAAACTCTTTTGAAGACATTGAGATTAAAACTCTCTACAAAGCATGGAAAAACGGTCTTAATTCTCCTCTTACAAGTTCATGCGGGCGACTATTTGATGCAGTGGCATCCATTTTGGGCGTTATCCAGATTTGCAGTTATGAGGGGGAGAGCGGGTTGCTTTTGGAGAGTTTGTATGATGATAATGTTTTAGAGAGCTATAAATTTAGCATAGAAGAGAAAGAGATAGATTTTAGCCGAATTTTCAAACAGATTATCCGTGAAAGAGATCCATCCATAGCGATCTCAAAGTTCTTCAATACGATAGTAGAGATAATTTACGAGATGCACAAGAAGTATGATCTGCCTTTAGTCTTAGGCGGCGGAGTGTTTCAAAACAGAGTGCTGTTGAGATTGATTATGAGAAAAATCCATGATGTTATAGTGCCGGAGATGTTTGTCGGCAACGATAGCGCAATCGCTTACGGACAGGCAATCGCTGCGTTAGAGTTCAAAACTCTTTGACATGTAAAGCTTTATGTCGCTTGTTTTTAGTTCATAATTAACAAAAAGTTCATTTGCCAAAACACCTTGTCCTAGAAGCATATCGGCACCGTCTTTGCAGGTAATGTTTTTCTCTTTTGCCATCTTTAAAAACGGTGTCGCTTTTCCGTAAATAGCATCTGCCACAAAAGAGGTGTTATCTAAAATTTCTTCTATTAATGCCAAAGGAGCAGGAAGATCTTCGTCTTTAAGTCCTGCACTTGTGGTGTTTACCACCAAATCGTATGAAGCAATTTTAAAATCACTCCATGTAAAGCAGTCGCACCCAAGCTCTTTAAAGTAGGTTAGTCTATCTTGGCTTCTGTTTAAAACGCTTGACTTTATGCCCTCTTGCATAAATCTTGAAGCCAGAGCTTTTGCAGTTCCGCCTGCGCCGAGGATGAGAATATTTTTTATCTCGCCAAACTCTTTTATCGCAAACATAAAACCGTCTGCATCCGTGTTATAGCCGATAAGCTTGCCGTTTTCATTTATAAGAGTATTTACGACGCCGACTTTTTTTGCAAAGCCTCTTACTTCGTCACAAGCCGCATACGCCGCTTCTTTATGAGGAACTGTAATATTTGCGCCGCTGAGAGAGAGAGCAAAAAAAGTTTCTCTCAGTTTTGAGCCGTCTTTAAGATGAACTCTTGTGTAGCAGGCATTGTAGTTTAAGTGTTTAAATACGCTGTTGTGCATAAGCGGAGATCTGGAATGTGCAACAGGGTCGCCGAATATGGCAAAGAGCTTCATTTAGTCCAGATCTTCAAGCGAAGCGACAAGAGCGCCGAGCTTGTTTTTAACTTCGAGATACTCAAGTTCGTTTTGAGAATCCGCTACCACGCCCGCACCCGCTTGAAGAATGACACGGTCGTCTTTTACCAAAGCCGTTCTGATGGTAATTGCGCTGTCCATATTTCCGTCAAACCCGAAGTAGCCTATGCTTCCGCTGTAAAAACCTCTTTTTAGACCCTCAAACTCGGCTATAAGCTCCATCGCTCTTATCTTTGGAGCGCCCGTCATAGTGCCTGCGGTAAACGTCGCCATAAAGAGGTCAAACATATCTTTATCATCCGCTATCGTAGCAGTTACATCGGAAACAATATGCATAACGTGTGAAAAACGTTCTATATGCATCATATTTTCCACTTTTACGCTTCCCGTCTTTGCTACACGGCTTACATCATTTCTGCCTAGATCTATAAGCATAAGATGTTCTGAAAGTTCTTTTGGATCTGCTAGCAGTTCATCTTCAAGCTCTTTGTCTCTTGCTTTTGTAGCACCTCTTTTTCTGGTTCCCGCAATAGGGCGAAGCAGAAGTTCGCCGTTAGTGAGTCTAACCATAACTTCGGGAGAACTTCCCACTATGTTGAAATCTTCATACTCCATCAAAAACATATAAGGAGATGGGTTTTTACTTCTTAAGATCCTGTAAAAACTAAAAGGATCTACTTTTATTTTTCTGGTAAAACGGTTTGTCATAAGGATTTGAAATACGTCGCCGCTTCTTATCATCTCTTTTGAGTCGTCTACCATTTTGAAAAATCGTTCTTTTGAAAATGCAAAAGTTCCTTTGTCGTTTCCCACATTTTTCTTCATATGCACATACTCATAAGATGTTTTAAGAGCATTTTCTACCATTTCAAATTTTTCGCTCATCTCTTTAAGAGTGCTTATGAGCGTAAGCTGATAGTTTTTATGAGAGTAGACCAAAATCATTTTAGGAAGTATCAGATCCAAATCAGGAGTGTTTAGTTCATCTGCCAAATTATCCATAGTTGCATGTAACTTTGGCTCGAAAACTTTTACCATATCGTAACCGATATAGCCGATAAAACCGTCAACATAGCCGACTTTTAGCTCACTTGTAGCTTTTTTGTAAATTGACGTATCTATATTTTTATAGTAATTTTTTAAAAAATCAAACGGTGATTCATCTTTTTTATGTATAACACCATCTGCATCGGTATATAACGTTTGATTGTCTATATACTGAATTCTCTCTCTTGCACCGATACAGATAAAACTGTAGTTTCCTTCACTTCCTCCCGCACTCTCAAAAAGATATGAGATCTCATCTTTGAAGAGTGTTTTTAGTTTTGCATAAACTGCAACGGGAGCTAGTTGATCTTGTATAAATTGTTTTGAGTAAATCAAGTGAGTACCTTGTAAAAAAGAGTTGCTCCCGCAAGAGGAGCGTAAATTGGTTATATTTTAGTTAAAAAAGCGCCCGGCTCAACAGAGCTTCTTACTTTTACCAGTGCTTTTCTTGCTTCTTCTTGTGAAGGAAAAGGTCCTACTAAAACTTTGCTTACTGTTCTGGCATTTGTCTTAACTTCATGAAATTTATATTTGTAGCCTAATTTTAAAATTGAATTTAAGAACTTATCATCAGGCTGATGTTTCTCGAAAGAACCCACTTGAATATAGTGACCACCGACAGTTGGACTTGAAGCCGCAACTGTTGGAAAAGCAGGAACTGTTTTTGGAGACTCTTTAGGTACTTCCTTTACTGCAGCCGCTTTACTTGTTTCTACCTTTTTAGGTTCTGCTGCAGCTATTTTAGTGTTCTCTACTTTCGGTGCAGGAGTTACTTGAGCACTCTCTTTAATGCTCTCTTCTTTTAGTTTTTGTGCGATTTTATCTAGGGAACCATTTTCTTGCGGAGCTTCCCGAACAACATTTACTTCTTCAAAAAGAGGCTCATTCGCACCGGCTATAATCTCTTTTTGCGGTTCCGGAGGAAGTGCCGCTTGCGGTAAATTGTCAGTTTTACTAGATGTTAGTGAATTCATAAGCATTACGACAACTATTAAAATAATACCCAGTGTAGCAGCAGCTAAAATAATTTTTTTATTTCCCGCAGATGAGCTATTTTTGTTTAAGATAATATCGTTTAGTTCATTTTTTTCTTCCATAAAACCTCTCCTTCTTCGTTCTTAGTTTATAATAATACCCAAAACTTATTTACGCTGAGTATTTTTTTTAAAATCATACATGTTCTCTGAAGGAAACATTACATGTGTTTTGACCAAGAAGCACCTCTCTCTTTAGAGTAAACTTCATACGGAAGAGTCAAAATATTATACTCTTCAGGCATCTCGTCATTTGGAAACATTCTCCACTGTTTAGGCTGTTTTGCGGCTAATTTCATGCTTATCATTTTTCCGAGCTGTATAGCTTCTTGGAGCGTAGTATGTCCTTTATGAATGTATACATGTAGGTGTCCATCTGTTTTTGTTGTAAAAGCGGTAAAATTAATATATCCCTCTTCACGAAGAAGAAGTTGTGTTTTGTGGTAAAAACGCTCAGGATCTCTACCGTTGTAGTCAATTACTATATTCTCAACTTTTCCAAGTTTATTTATTAGAGAGTGAGCAACAGTTATCTCACCCTTTAAATGTTGATTTATAACAGCCTGCGACAATGTGGAGTTTACTTTCTCGAACTTATTGTAAAATGTACGACCTTTAAAGAGTATCTTGTCAACGACTTCCTCTCTTTTGATCCAGTAGTGATCTGTGAGCATTTTTATAAGTTTTAAATCCATTGCCGTCATATAGCTGTCCTATTAATAAGTAGATTGATTGTATATTACAAAATTTTGAGCTAATGCTTTTAACTCTTTTTTGATATTTGCTTGAAGCTCAGTGTTATTGATATCATCAAGAACATCAGCGATTTTATTTGCGATAAATTCAAACTCTTTCTCTTTCATTCCTCTTGAAGTTAATGCAGGTGAACCGATACGAATACCTGAAGTTACAAAAGGACTTCTTGTCTCGCCCGGAACTGTATTCTTATTTACTGTAATACCGGCATTTCCAAGTGCAATATCAGCATCTTTTCCAGAGAATTCACGATTGATAAACGACAATAGAACTAAATGGTTGTCAGTTCCGCCGCTTACAAGGTCGTAACCTCTTTTAACTAAAACTTCCCCAAGAACTCTAGCATTGGCTTTTACCTGTTTTGCGTAATCTTTCCACTCGGAAGATAGGTTATATTTAAATCCTACCGCTTTTGCAGCGATTACATGAACAAGCGGTCCGCCTTGAAGAGCAGGGAAGATTGCAGAGTTCATCTTCTTAGCTATCTCTTCATCGTTTGTCATAATCATACCGCCACGAGGACCTGCGAGAGTCTTGTGTGTAGTTGTAGTTACAACATGTGCATGAGGAAATGGGCTAGGGTGCTCACCTGCAGCTACAAGACCTGCCACATGAGCGATGTCAGCAAACATAATTGCTCCTACAGCGTCAGCGATTTCACGGAATTTTTTAAAGTCAATTTCTCTTGCATAAGCAGAAGCCCCGCAAACAATGATTTTTGGCTGAACTGCCTTAGCTATTTCCATTATTTTGTCATAATTCATACGACCGTCAAGCTCAACGCCATATGTGAAACTTGAGTAGTTTTGACCTGAAAAACTTGGTTTAGAACCGTGTGTTAAGTGACCGCCATGACTTAAGTCCATGCCTAGAAGCTTATCGCCTGCTTTTAAAAGTCCAGCATAAACTGCCGCATTTGCTTGACTTCCTGAGTGAGGCTGAACGTTTGCAAAGTTACATCCAAAAAGTTTGCATGCTCTGTCAATCGCCAATTGCTCAACACCGTCTGCATACTCACAACCGCCGTAATAACGTTTACCAGGATAACCCTCCGCGTATTTGTTTGTAAAAACAGAGCCCATCGCTTCCATAACAGCAGGAAGCGTAAAGTTTTCAGATGCAATCATCTCTAAGTGATCAGTTTGACGCTCTAACTCTTTTTCGCATAAATCGAAAATTTCTTTATCGTAATCTTGTAAAAAACTCATTTCTATATCCTTTTCTATTTAAATTAAAATGCCAAAGAAGTAATTTCTTTAGCTACGCTTATCTTTATAATTTATTCTACTCGGTTTCTTCAATTTTTGCTTCGTTATGCAACGGTTTCATGGCAGGGAATAGCAGAACATCTCTAATCGAGTGTTCGTTTGTAAGAAGCATTACCAATCGGTCTATCCCTATGCCTTGACCAGCTGTTGGAGCCATTCCGTAACTGAGTGCCTCTACGAAATCCAAGTCCATCTCATGTGCTTCATCGTCGCCGCTCTCTTTGGATTCGACTTGAGTTTTAAATCTCTCATATTGGTCAAGAGGATCATTTAACTCACTAAATGCGTTTGCAATCTCTCTTCCTGCAATAAATAGCTCAAATCTCTCTGTTATATCAGGATTTATATCGCTTCTTCTTGCAAGAGGAGAGATCTCAACCGGATATTCAGTAATAAAAGTTGGGTTAATTAGTTTTTCTTCAACAAATTCATCAAATAATTCGCCTTGTAGCTGACCTAAACCCAGTCCATTTTTAACTTGAATATTACGGCTTTTTAAAAACTCTACTATCTTCTCTTTGTCATTTACTATATCTTGCGGAACTCCGCCGATAGTGTAAAGAGACTCTATAAGAGGCACTTCGCTAAATTTGCTAAAATCAACCTCCAAATCGCCATAAGGAAGATTGGTAGGAAGATTTAAGTGATCAAACAGATATCTGAAATACTCTTTTGTAATCTCAATCAAGTCTTTATATGTTTTGTATGCCCAGTAGAATTCAATGGAAGTAAATTCAGGATTATGAGTAGCGTCCATGCCCTCATTTCTAAAGTTGCGGTTTATTTCAAAAACAGCTTCAAAACCGCCGACAATAAGTCTTTTTAGGTAAAGTTCAGGGGCGATTCTCAAGTATCTGTCGATGCCGAGCGCATTGTGATGTGTGACAAACGGTTTCGCATTTGCTCCGCCTGCGATTGGGTGCATCATCGGTGTTTCAACTTCTAAAAAGCCTTTGTCTTCAAAAAAGCGGCGAGTCAGAGAGATGACTTTTGAGCGGATCTTGAATGTTTTGCGAACATCTGCATTCATGATAAGATCTAAGTATCTTTTTCTGTATCTTGTCTCTTTATCTGTTATGCCGTGAAATTTCTCAGGCAGCGGAGATATGGCTTTTGTTAAGAGTCTTAGTTCGTCTGCATGGAGTGAGAGCTCGCCTTGACCGGTTACAAATGGGTAGCCGCTTACTTCTACTATATCGCCGGTTTCTATATTTTTCTTGAAAGTTTCATTATAAAAATTCTCACTAAGATTGTCTCTTGCGACATACACTTGAAGAACTCCGCTCTCATCCTCAATCTGAATAAAACTAGCCTTACCCATTACTCTAAAGAGTTTTATACGACCGCTAAGCGTATAGTGGCGATTTTCATCTCTTTTGGTCTCTTTGTTTATAATGTCTGAATTAACATTTAAAAATTTTTCAATTGTCGTGTTTCTTTTAGAATCGTTAGCGTAAGGATTAATACCATCTCGTCTTAGAAGCTCCGCTTTTTCAATTCTTTGTTGTATAAATTTATTATCAAAAACCAATACTGTTTCCTTTATTTTTTTTGGCAATTTTTACAGATTCCATAAATCTGCATAGAGTGATCTTGCATTTTAAAGCCTAACTCATTCGCAATTTTATGTTGTCTCTCTTCTATCTGCTCATCTACAAACTCAGTAATGCTTCCGCATTGTGTGCAGATGAAATGATCATGGTGATGTTTGGCACCGAGTTCATATTTTTTTCCCTGTGCACCGAAAGAGAGCGATGTAACCATGTCAGATTCTTCCAAAAGAGAGAGCGTTCTATATACGGTTGCTATTCCAGTTTTTAAGTCAGGGAATTTCTCTTGTATAAGATTATGAAGAGATTCCGGTGTTAAGTGTTCATCAGAGTTATAGAGAGTTTCCAATATTACTTCTCTTTGAATCGTAAACTTTAGGCTATTTTTTTTAAGCAACTCTTTGAAATTATGAAGTAATTGTTTGTATTCAACTGTTTTATCATTAAAATCGGTCGTAATTTCAGACATTATTTATTCTCCCTACTCGATAAATTTTGTTCAATGCTATCTTCTAGCTTTTTCTTTGTATCATCTAAAATTTTTAGTGTTGAACTTTGCAAAGTTTCTGCTGCGCCTTCTTGCATCATTTCTGTACCTTTGCTGATACTTTTATTAAGATCTTCAGAGATCTCTATAGGATCAAGTTTCATAATTACACTTCCCGTCTCAACCAATACCGGAAATAGAATACTGTTTTTCATAACCGAGTCGATATTTGTTTTCATAGCTTTCATATTTGAAGCCGCATATGAAATGACGGCAGCAATAAGAAAAAATTTACTTGCGCTAAAGATAAAACCTAAAATTCTATCAAAAACGCTTAGTCCGCTAATTGAGCTTAATTTTTTAAATACAATGCCGATTCCGACCATAAAGAGCCAAAAGAGTATAAGCGTGATTAAAAAACCTGTAAAACTAACGGCAGCACTGCTTTGAAGTTTAAAAATAGTTCCGCTTATAAGTTGCCCTACGCTCTCACCTACTCGAGAAGCTATAAAAATACCGCCGACAATTCCCAATAAGCCGAACAACTCTTTAAAAAATCCGTTTATAATCCCTTTGAGTCCTAAAAAAAGAACGATAAGAGATACAACAATGTCAAAATAGCTAAATCCCATTATTTCATTACCTTAGATACCATATTTTTGCCGTTATGCTTAGAAGCGTAAAGTGCCTTGTCTGCTCTTGAAATAAGCGTGTCAGGCGTGTCATTTTGAATTAGTTTTGTCATTCCTATGCTTGCGGTAACCAAAATATTTTCACCCATATAGACTAGTCTGTTAGAGCGAATAAGTTTTAAAATTTTATTTGCAATGGCTTCACTCTCTTCATCATCGTTGCGATTTAGTATGACCGTAAATTCTTCTCCGCCGAATCTAAAGATTTTATCTCCTTCTTTAATTGTTTTTCTAAGTATATTTGAAATAAAGATTAAAATTTTATCACCTGCAATATGTCCGTACGTATCATTGATTGTTTTAAAGTTGTCTATATCAAGCATAATCGCATGCATTAAAGGAGTACTTTTATTTGCGCATACGCCGTCTAAGTATGAGATTAAAGCTCTTCTGTTAAAAACTTTTGTAAGCGGATCTAGGTTTGTGGTCTCTTCTAAGGTTTTAACTTTTTCCGTGAGTTCTGAAATTATTTGATTTGCTTTTTTTACTTCATCGGTCATATGCGACTGGATCTCACTAAACTTAGTTGTAAGAGCTTTTAGATCAATATGCTTATCGTTGCATTTTTGAAGCGCTTGCTCATTAAGTTGTGAAAGTTCTCCAAATTTATCATTGGTGTTTTTGTAGGAGATTAAACTTTGCTTTACAAGCTCTTTGTATGAGTTGTTAAAGGCTGCTTTTGCATGTTCTATGGAGTCAATATCTTTATCATCAATATTTAAAACAACATCTATCGCATCTTTTAAATAGTTGACTACCTGAGATTTTGTCGCATTTTCTTCTGCATCAATGCGCTCCAGCAGGTTTTCATAAATTTCTTCAATAAGTGCTTTTAAATCGTTTTTTTCCATAATTGGCAATCCGTAAAAAATATTGTGCATTATACATTTTCAAGCATAAAGAATAGCTTTTTAGTTATATAAATCATATTGAGTGAGGTGTGGTTTTGCTTCTAGCAAAGAGAAACCTTTAGGCGTATTACGAAAATAAAAGGTTAAAGATCCCCAGTTAATGGATATTCAGTTTACTTTTTATATAATAGCTCATTTTGAGTGTATGAGGAATTTAAATACAACTAAGTTTTAGAATCAAACACCATTTTTTTAGTGCATTTCGTGAGTTGTTCGTTCATTACCATAGTTCATTTGAGTTTCGTGCCAGACTATTTACGCTTGTTAAATAAATATGCAAATGTTGAGAATTATATAGTTGTTAAAAAATTTGGTATGGAAATTTACAAAGGCGATGAAGAGAGAGCAAACTTGTTAATAAAGTGAAAGAGAATAGCGAGTTTAGCATAGACACTTTTGTTTTAAATATTCAACGAGAGTGCCAAGATATGCTAAAAAAATAGATTTAGATTCATTAAATGAGTTAGTTACTCTTTCACATGATAAAGACACGATTGCTTATCAAAAAAATATTATAGAATTTTTAAACGCCTTAAAAGAGGATACTCTTCATGAGAAAAAAGTGCAAATTATTAAGGATGAAGAAAAAATAGAGTCTAAATATTAAAATAAAATTTTTGCTTCTAGAAGATAACCGGTTTTTAGGCTAATTGTTTTTATTGAGTTTAAACTTCCCAATCAGTGCTATTTTAGCTATCTTTATGTAGAATAGCAAAAAAAAGATGGAAATTATATTTCAAAAAAAGGGTTTTATTATGAGTAATTGGGAACCGACAAGTTGGAGACAAAAGGCGATTGTGCAACAGCCGACTTATCAAAATAAAAATGAATTAGATAAAGTTTTAGCTGAGTTGAAAAATTATCCGCCGCTTGTTTTTGCAGGTGAAGCACGTTCGCTTAAGAGCCAATTGGCTAATGTTGTAGAAGGCAAGGCGTTTTTGCTTCAAGGCGGGGATTGTGCTGAGAGTTTCAGCGAGTTTCATGCTCATAATATTCGCGACACTTTTAAAGCAGTTCTTCAAATGGCGGTAGTAATGACTTATGCAGGCGGAGTTCCGGTTGTAAAAGTGGGTCGTCTTGGCGGTCAGTTTGCAAAGCCTCGCTCAAGTGATACTGAGACTATTGATGGTGTAACGCTTGATGCTTACCGTGGTGACATTATAAACGGTGTTGATTTTACACCGGAATCACGTATACCGGATCCACAAAGAATGATAAGAGCTTACAACCAGTCAGCTGCGACGCTAAACTTGCTTCGTGCGTTTGCATCGGGCGGTTTGGCTGATTTGCATGAGGTTCATAAGTGGAATTTGGACTTTACACATCAAAGTGAAATAAGTAAAAAGTACGAAGATCTGGCTGAGGAGATAGGCAAATCTTTAAAGTTTATGGAAGCATGCGGAATTACATCAAAAACGCATAGAACACTAAAAGAGACTGATTTTTATACTTCACATGAGGCACTTCTTCTTCCGTATGAAGAAGCGTTTACAAGAAGAGATTCTATAACTGGTGACTGGTATGATACCTCTGCGCACATGTTGTGGATTGGAGATAGAACTCGCCAGTTAGACGGTGCGCATGTCGAGTATATGAGAGGGATTAAAAATCCTATCGGTCTTAAAGCGGGTCCTTCTATGGATCCTGAAGATCTTGTAAGACTTTGCGATATTTTAAACCCTGAAAATGAAGCAGGTCGTTTAAATATCATCGTAAGAATGGGTGCAGACAAAGTTGCTGAAGGTATGCCGAAACTTATCCGTGCGATTGAGCGTGAGGGCAAAAAAGTTCTTTGGAGCTGTGATCCTATGCACGGAAATACGATTAAATCATCAAATAATTTTAAAACTCGTCCGGTTGATGCTATTCTTACAGAGATGAAGCAGTTTTTTCAGGTTCATAAAGCTGAGGGTACATTTGCAGGCGGAGTTCACTTAGAGATGACGGGTAAAAACGTAACTGAGTGTATAGGCGGTTCGTTTATCGTAAGAGAAGAGGATTTAAGCTCTCGCTACCATACGCATTGTGATCCTCGCTTAAATGCGGATCAAGCACTAGAGTTGGCGTTCCTAATCGCAGATACGCTAAAAGAGGCTCAAAAATAGCTTCACAACGATGCTTTTGCTCAATTTTTTCGTTAAAATTGAGTGAAATCTCGTCATTTACTACAGTAAACTCCTCAATTTAACTAAATTTTGCCTCAAACTTGAACAAAATCCTCTGTTGCGCAGTGGAGTATGTTAGCCGTTTATCTCTTCCTCTTTTAGTTGAATAGTTAATAACTCTTCAACTTTTTCTTCATACAACGCCTCAAGTTCTTCCAACTCTTTTGCCAATTGTGTAATGCCTGTCTTCTCATAACATGCAGGGTTTGCCAAACATATATTTTTCTCTTCAATTTTGGCTTCAAGTTCTTCTATCTCAAGCGGCAGTTTTTCCAGTGCAATTTTCTCTTTAAAAGTAAGCTTTATATCTTTTGGCTTGCTCTCTCTTACTTTTGACTCCACTTTTTGGCTCTCTTTTTCCATGTCGTTGAGTTCTTGCAACTCTTTTTCAAGTTCGAGATATTCGGAGTAGAGTTGATGGCTCTCTTCTATCTCTTTGTTTTCTTTAAAGATAAAGAGTTTTTTCGCAATTTTATCTACAAAATATCTGTCGTGGCTTACGATAATTACTGCTCCGCTGAAGTTGGTTAACTGCTCTTCTAAAATGTTGATAGTCGGAATATCAAGATCATTAGTAGGTTCATCAAGTATAAGAATATCAACATCTTTCGTAAAGAGCAGGGCAAGTGCTATGCGGTTTTTCTCTCCGCCGCTGAGTATGCCTATTTTTTTATCTAAAAATTCTCGCGGAAAAAGAAAATTTTTTAAGTATCCAAAAACATGCATATCACGGCCTCTGACGCTTACACGGTCGCCGCCATGCGGGCAAAATGTTTCTATCAGGTTTCTTTCATCATCAAGCATTTCTCGGTGCTGATCAAAGTAGCCTATTTTAAACTCGCCGCGTTTTATGCTTCCGCTTGTAGGTTCAATGCGACCTAAAAGAGCTTTGAGAAGTGTTGATTTGCCGCTTCCGTTTGGTCCTACGATGGCTATAACATCTTTTTGAAGAATTCTGGTAGTGAAATTTTTTAGAAGTTCTTTGTCTCCGAGCGTTAAACCTAGATTTTCAACTTCAAAAAGCATTTTTTGTCTGTTTACGCTTTTGTCACGGTTGAAATGCTTTGCTTCACGTTCTAGCTCAAGCGTCATTTTTCTGATTTTTGAAGGGTTTGTTTTTGCATCTTCTCTAAGAGACATAAGCCGCTCTTTGCGACCTTCGTTTCTTTTTAGTCTAGCTTTTACGCCTCTTGAAAACCACTCGTTTTCACGTTTTAAAATAGTGAGCAGAGTTTCATGCTGTTTCTCAAGAGTTCGCATGTACTCCTCTTTTTGAGTCAGATAGCTGCTGTATCCACCGCTATACTCTCTTATGGAGCAATCCTCAACTTCAACACTTTTTGTAGCTACCCTGTCTATGAAATATCTATCATGTGAGATAAATACAAGAGTAAATTTCTCTTTTAAAAGCAGCTCTTCCAAAAATTCAACCATATATACATCAAGGTGGTTGGTAGGCTCATCAAGTAGCAAAACATCCGGTTTTTGAAGAAGCAAAGAGGCTAGAGCGACTCTTCTTTGCTCTCCTCCGCTTAAGAGTGCTACGGGCTTGTCTTCATACTGCACAAGATCAAAATGTTGGATAATTCTCTCTATCTTGTCATCTAAATTCCAAGCATTATGATGTTCAATATAACGTGATAGTTTTTCATGCTCATCGATAAGAAGCCTGTTTTCAAAGTCTTCGGATAAAAGAAGTGAGAGTTCGTCATATCTTTTTTTTGCAGAGTTTAATTCGTCCAAACCTGCTTCAACCGCTTCTCTGACGCTTTGTCCCTCTTTAAAATTTGGTTTTTGATCTAGCATTTTTATCTCTAGATTTTGCTTTGTTATTCTCTCTCCGGCATCTTGGTCGAGCGTGCCGTTTACAATCTTCATCAGAGTAGATTTTCCGCTTCCGTTTTTACCGATGATAACGATCCTTTCACCTTCGTCTACATGAAAATTTATATCTGTTAAAATTTTTTGCGCTTCATAATGTTTTGATATATTTAATAGGTCTATTAGTGCCATGTATTATTCTGTTTTCCCTTGTTGATAATGTTGCATTATAGTATAAGTTTTATAAGAGTTAAATTTGAATATAATCCAGCAGTTTTAAAATAAAGGACTTAATAATGGTAACGGTAACATCATACGGAGCAGCACAAACTGTAACAGGTTCATGTCATTTACTAAAAATAGGCTCCATAAAAATATTGATAGATTGCGGTATGTTCCAAGGCAACGGAGGAGAAGATAAAAACTATGGATCTTTTGACTTTGACCCTTCAAAAGTCAACTATCTTATCTTGACACATGCGCATCTAGATCACATCGGCAGAGTGCCAAAACTTGTCAAAGATGGATTTAACGGCACGATAATAGCTACAAATGCTACGTTGGATATCGCAAAAATAATGCTTCTTGATAGTGCTTCAATACTTCAAGAAGAGTATAAAACAATAAGAAGAAAAGCTCGCAGACGCGGTGAAGAGAATAGTATACTCGAACCGCTCTATACTAAAGAAGATGTAAAAGAGGTTTTTGCAAAAACATGGCGCACACTTGAATATTTTGAGGAATATAAGCTAAAACAGCATGTAAGAGTCTCTTTTGGGAATGCCGGTCATATTATGGGAAGTGCTTTCGTTATGATTGACTATCAAGAAGAGAATCAACATAAGCGAATCGTCTTCTCCGGAGATTTAGGTTCTCCTGAACGCTTAATTATTGATGGTCCGGACAATATCGGTGAGGCAGACTCTCTATTTATAGAGTCAACCTATGGAGATCGCAAGCACAAGCCGCTGGAGGAGAGTATAGCGGAGTTTAAAGAGGTGGTTGCTTCAACCCTTAAGCATAACGGCAGTGTGCTTATTCCATCTTTTGCACTAGAGAGAACTCAGGAGATATTATGGCTGCTTCATGGAATGCATGATAATGGAGAGTTGCCGAAATGCCGTATCTTTCTTGATAGTCCGCTTGCTATTAAAGCGACAAAATTATATAACCGCTACCCAATACATTTGAGTGATGAGCTTGAATACTCAACAGGAAGCGGTAAAGATCCGTTCTCTTTTGCATGGCTGGAACCTAGTACAACGAGAGAACAATCCATGTCTATAAACAGAGTAAAAGAGAAGTGCATCATTATAGCCGGAAGCGGCATGTGCAACGGCGGACGTATTATGCATCATTTAAAGCATAGACTTTGGAATAAAAAAAATGCAATCGTTTTTGTCGGGTATCAAGTACCGGGAACATTAGGACGAAGCATAGTTGATGGCGATAAGATGATTAAAATTTAT
>Ga0074197_1001121_pt1 | contig 24876 bp, 20 predicted proteins | sample EPASupsiteSAE305_FD_64526 | JGI IMG/M metagenome (GOLD analysis project Ga0074197, IMG submission 64526) | Bioremediated contaminated groundwater microbial communities from EPA Superfund site, New Mexico - SAE3-05 reassembly with SPADES | ecosystem: Environmental > Aquatic > Deep subsurface >...
CCCGGGCCGCCGGCCCACGGAATGTCGGGTGCCGGCCTGTATGACGGGGGCGGAAGTGAAAAGGTCTTTTCCCATGCCCTCGCCCTGCGCCGGGGCCGCCCCTTTCGGGGGGCCGTATCCCCTTGCGGAGCCGCGAGGACCGAGCAGCGGATTGCGAACGTCGGTAAGCGCGAAAACGGATATCCCGGATAGGCGGCGGTCAACGCCGGACAGGTCTATGGCGGAGAGACGGGCAAGCGCGCCCGCGCCGTAGGGCAGTTCACGCCCGCGCGCGTCAAGAAAGCGGACGCCAAGGGCGGATGCCATACCCGCCCCGCCGTCATTTGTGGCCGAGCCGCCAAGCCCCACATAGATTTTACGGGCCCCACATTCAAGGGCACGCGAAACAAGTTCTCCGATCCCGCGCGAAGTGGCGGTCATGGGGCGCAGGCGCATTCCGCGACAAAGCGCCAACCCGCTGGCGCGCGCTATCTCGATGACGGCGGAACCGTCTTTCAGAAGGGCAAAAGAGGACCGCACCGGGGTCCCGAAAGGACCGGTAACGCAGGCGCGCCGGACGCGCCCCCCTCGGACAGCGAGAAGAACCTCAACAAGGCCGTCCCCGCCGTCCGCCACGGGCATCAGGTCTACCGAGGACGCGCCGGCCCTGCGGAAACCGCGGGCGAGCGCCTCCGCCGCGGCGGAAGCGCCGATGCAGGATTTGAAGGCGTTGGGGGCGACAAGGACTCTCATCCCCTAAAGTTTATAAAAGAACCGGCCCATTTGACAGCCGACGGGGACAAGTTATATCTTCTCTACTTGGAACCCATATGAAAACCGTTGCCGTCCTCCCCGCCTATAACGCCGAAAAAACGCTGGAACTGACGCTCGGCGCTCTGCCGCGCGACATCAGCGAGGTGATACTTGTTGACGACGCCTCGACCGACGGCACGTTCGCGCTGGCGCGGAAACTTGGCCTGAAGGCCAGCCGCCACGAAAAAAACACCGGCTACGGCGGGAACCAGAAGACCTGCTATGAAATGGCGCTTGAGGCCGGGGCAGACATCGTCATAATGATACACCCCGACTACCAGTACGATCCGCGGGTGGCCCCGGTCATGGTGAAGCTGATAGAACTGGGCGTCTGCGACTTCATGCTAGGCAACCGCATACGCACCCGGCGCGAGGCCATTGGCGGAGGGATGCCGCTTTACAAGTATCTGGCCAACAGGGGACTTACTTTCGCCGAAAACCTTGTGACGGGGCAGAATCTCGGCGAATGGCACAGCGGCCTGCGCGCCTATTCCCGCAAGGTGCTGGAGGGCGTACGCTGGCGGGAAAATTCAGACGATTTTCTTTTCGACACGCAATTCCTGCTTCAGGCGGCAAACGCCGGTTTCCGCATAGGTGACATCCCTGTACCGACCAAATACTTCGAGGAAGCCTCCTCCATAAATTTCCGCAGAAGCGTCCAGTACGGCATGGGCACGCTGGCGGCTCTTGCCGCATACCGCCTGCACCGCAGCGGACTCTGGAAAAACCGCCTTTTCACTCCCCCGGACGCGGCTTAACCCTCAAGCTTTATAAATGCTAAAATCAGTACATGCGAACGGCCTCAGCACCGGCAGCGGTTGTTTACCGCTACCATGACAGTTTTTACGTGAATCTCACCAACCGGTGTCCAAACGCCTGCTCTTTCTGCATAAAGCAGAAATGGGCGATGAAATACCGCGGCAACAACCTGAATCTTGGCGGGAAGGAACCCTCCGCCGAAGAGGTTCTCGCCGAGCTGGACAAGGCGATAAAGGGCTTTGCCCCGAAGGAAGTGGTTTTCTGCGGATACGGCGAGCCAACAAGCGCCCTGCCCGTGCTGCTTGCGACGGGACGCGAACTGCGCCGCAGGCTGTCCGCCGGGACATACAGACCGTTCAAAATAAGGCTAAACACGGTGGGTCTGGGCAGCCTGTCAAACGGCAGGGACATAACGCCCGAACTGGGAGAGTTCCTGGACAGCGTGCACATCAGCCTCAACACGGCGGACCCGGAGCAGTGGCTCTCCCTGGTCAACCCGCGCAAGGAATTCGCGGACAAGGGGTTCGCGGCAGTGCAGGATTTCATCAGATGCGCCGCGCGAAGCGTGCCGGAAACGGTCGTTACGGCCGTGGAAGCGCCCGGCGTGGATACGGAAGCGGTGGGCCGGAAGGCGAAAGAGCTGGGCGCGATTTTCCGCCCCAGACCATACCTTGACGATTACGAGCGCGCATGAACATTGAAAGGAAATGGATTTATCTCACGGTAGCCGCCATATTCATGGCGCTGATAGCGTTCCCGTCAGCGCTTCTTGTCGATTCCTTTAAGAGCTATTTCGGTTTCCTTACGGTCTGGAGCGGCGGTTCATCCATTCGCCCCGCGAAGGTGGAGACGCTTCCTCCTCCCCCGCCGCGACAGGTGCGCGCGCGCCTGACCCCGGCGGAGATAAAGTTCACCGAGTTCACCTATTCCGACTCCAAGGCCGCCGCCGTCATGATATCCGCGGACTTCAACCGCTGGACGCCGGAAGCGTTCGAGATGCACAAGGGGGAGAAGGGAAAATGGAAAGGCACCGTTCCCCTGCCCAAAGGCACCTACCATTACCTGTACGTGGTTGACGGGAAGGAAATGCTGGACCCGAAAAACAACCAGACAGCCACTGTTGCCGGCAGAAAAGTTTCAGTCATAAACGTCAAATGAGAAAGATAGCTCTGGCCATTTCCCTTGTTTTGGCCGGCTGCGCGAGCCTGACGGCCGCCCAACAGCCCGGCATGGCCCTTCTCTGGATTCCGGACGAGGACTCCCCCTGGCCCGACACAATCCGTTCAGCCGCCGCCGCAAACAGCATGAAACTTACCGTTCCTGTCTCTTTTTCCCGCGCCACAAAGGGAGAAAAGGACGCGCTGCTCTCCCTGCTGTCCTCCGGCAGGGCGGAAATACCGCTCAGGATTTACGGCGACCCCCTGCTCCCTCTCCTCTTTTCCCCGTCATCCAGACTTGTGCAGTGGAAAGGCAAGGCCAAGGCCGCCCTGTGGGGCGACAAGCCGGAAGAATCGGCGGGACGGCTGTTTTCATCCATAAACAAATACAAGGCGGAACACAAAAAAATTCCGGCCGGCTTTGTGCCCGCGGCCGGCGGAGTCACGCCGGAGCTGGTGACTCTGGCCAAGGCCGCAGACATCGGCTGGATAGCTTCCGGCAAAAGCGGCGCGGACTGGACGGTGCTTGTTTCCAGCGACGTCCGCATAGTTCCTTTCACCCTCATAAAATCGACGGAAGACTTTGCCGCGCTTGCCGAAGAGGCGTCCAAAACCCTCGTTTTCGGCGTGGTGGACGAAACGCTGATGGACGAAGAGACACGCGCGGAGCTGATGACCGGCATAATAGCGTCCACCCATACGCCGCAACTGCGCTGGCACACGGTTTCGGACGCGGTAAGCGTGGCATCCACCGCGCCGGTGGACGTGGCGGCCCTTCCCGGACCGTGGAGCGGGGATTACTCCCGCTGGGCCTCCACCATATCCCAGCAAGCGGCCATGCTCAGCCTGGGCCGCGCTCTTGAAACGTTCGGCGCATACCGCAATTCCGCCGCGCAGAATTCCGCCACGGTGAAGTCGGTGGAGGAATCCTTCGCCGAGCTGGAGGAATCCGCCCGTTTCGCGCTTTTCGCCAGCACGGACGCGCTTGTGGCCGCGGACGCGGAAAAGGAGTTCAAGACAACCGTCTCGCACATATATCAGGCCATAGACAAGCCGATACCGCCCTCGGCCCTGCGCTCGTTCGCGGACCAGAAATCACTGGCCCAGTCGGACCTGGTGGTTTCATCCACCATGACGGTATCCATAAATTCCGGACCCACTTTCATAGAGATAACCAATCCGCCGCACAAAGTTACGGCGCCGGACACCATGCCTTCCCCCCCGTCCGCGGCGCAGGCCGCGGCGCGTTACGGTTTTTCCGGTATGAGGATTTCCTGGAAAGAGAACTGGCTGCAAATGGCGGTGCTGAAGGAAAACGCGGACCAGAATTCCTTTCCCGAAGATTTCCTGCTGGATTTATACATAGACATGAATCACCGGGGACGCTCCGGCTCCACACATCTTCTGGACGGACGCAACCTGCGCACCGCCCCTGAAGACGGCTGGGAGTTCGCGATAGTCTTCACCAGAAGTTATTTCCGCGTATTCAAATTCACGCCGTCCGGCCCGCACAAGCTTCTGGAAGGCAAGGTAAAGGCGGAGCGCAACGGGGAACTTATCGCGGAATTTCCGCGCGACATAATAAGAGGCAATCCCAAGAACTGGGGGTACATGGCGGCCAGTTTCGTGATACGAGACCAGTCCCCCAAGCAAGGATATCCACTGCCTTATGTAGGCTCAAACGGAACGGCAGTCATGGACTGCGCCGCGATGGATAAAATAGGCTCCACGGCCTATTTCATTCGCCTGCCCAAAACCATTTCCCTGCAATAAGCTCCAAGCATGCGTTTAAATTCGGAGGTGCAGCCTCTGAATCAACCCTGGAACCGAGTTCCCGGAAAGGTTCCGGCGGAATTCACTAAGCTTCGCCACGACGCGGCACATAAGCGCCAGCAATGTATTCCTATGCATGCCGGTAATTTCCGCAATATCGGAAAAATTCAGCCCAGAATACTGGCGCAATAAAAATATCTTACGCTCCTCCATATCCAAAAAACGCAGCCATTCCACAGGAGACCCGGACATAAAAATTTCTTCCCGCGAAGAACCTCTCTTATCTATGGGAACAATTGTCCCCTGACAGGATATTTTTTTCGCCTTTGCCTCAGACACAGCGGAAAAGAATGAATCCCCGTGCGCACGCAGATATTCCGCCGCAAGATGATAGGCAAACCGGAACGCCTGTTTCCGGAAGTAATTTTTCTCCCCGCGCGGACGCAGTCGCTTAAACGCCCTGGCGATGCTCATCCGGAATATGTCTGACGCCGCCGCTTCGTCACCCAGGGTTAGAAGCAGATAACTGTAGACCACCGCCCCGTGTCGGGCAGCAAGAACCTCGCGGGCGCCATCGTCGCCTATATAGCAGGCCTCCGTCAATTCTTCGTCATCCCGCGAGAGGAAATAATTCATAATGACTCCCTTGCCTCAATTGCGGCGATAGCCGGCCAGTCTGGCCAAAATATTCCCGGACCAGACTCTGAACCTGTCTACATATGAAAACACCGCGGGAACCACTATCAGCGTAAGAAGGGTGGAACTTATAAGCCCGCCTATTACGGCTATACCCATGCTGGTCCGCTGGCGAGAAGCTTCGTTCAGCCCTATCGCCACTGGAATCATGCCAGCGACAAGCGCTATGGATGTCATGAGGATGGGACGCAAACGTATTTTGCCCGCAGTGATAAGAGCATCCGTCCTGCTTTTGCCCTCCTTTATAAGACGAACGGTATAATCCACCAGAAGAATGGAATTCTTGCACGCTATGCCCAGCAGCATGATAATGCCCATTGCCGTGAACATGCTGAAAGCCTCATTACAAATCATAAGAGCGACGAACGCACCGCATATTGCCAACGGCAGCGCAAGCATGATGGTAAACGGAGTGATGAAGGACTCATAAAGACTGGCCAGCACAAAGAATATAAACAGAACTCCGAAACCTATGCCAAGCGCCATGGAACTCTGCATATCTTGGAAGTTTTCGGATTCCCCCGAGAACATATAGCGCATGCCTTTGGGCATGGGCATGTCCTTGCCAAGCGTCTGTTTCAGTTCCGAGACTACTTCTCCCAGCCCTATTTTAGGAGCAAGGCTGGCCTTTATCTGTATATAGCGCCCGCGATTGAGACGCTCTATCGTGGCCGAACCTTTTTCATTTATGATATCCGCGACATCGGTAAGCTTGATCATCCGTCCATTCACGTTGGGAATGTAAATCGCGTCATAGTTTTTCCCCAAATCCCGCTGTTCCGGCAGGAGACGGACACGGATATCATACTCATTGCCGTTTTCGCGAAACTTAACCGGAGTATCGCCCTCAACCTGGGCTTTGATTTCATCGCCCAGCGTCCTGGTGTTGACTCCATATACTTGGGCTTTCTCGGCATTGGGTTTAATCTGGACTTCAGGCTTGCCCGGACGGTAGTTAGAGTCCACCTCGAGCAATTTACTATTCTGCTTCAGCCGTGCTATCAGATTCTCGGCATAGGCGTTAAGCTCCTGCTGATTTGACGAGATGAGATTAAGCTGTATGGGCTGTGCCTCGGTAGATCCGGTCGGGTCATAATTACTGACCTTGGGGTTCGCCTTCGCAAGCTGCGCCAGCTGGCTCCGAAACCTCGCCTTCATCTCCTTTGTTGAAACGGTACGCTGGCCTTCCGGCTTGAGCTTGACGTAGAGGCTGGCCTTATAAGCCTCATTATTGCTGGTGCCAACTGTAATGGCCGTCATTTCAACTTCCGGATTTGCGCGTATTATTCCGTCAGCGGTCTTAGCTACTGCCTCCATAGTGTCAAGGCTGACTCCCGGCGCGAGCTCAAGATCCACGCCGAATTGTCCGTTGTCGTCCTCCGGCTTGAAGTTTATCGGTATTTTCACGAACGTACCCATGCAAAGCACGAATACTATAAGGCTGGCGAACAGCGTCTTCATCGGATGGGCCACGACCACCTTCAGCACACGCTCGTAGGTGTCCTCCATCCACGTGTTCATAAGGTCAAACCACTTGAGGGGTCTGCTCACTATCCTGCCCCACAGGGAGGGCTTACCGCCCTCCAAAACTTCCTGCCCTGCTTTGCCCAGATAGGCCGAAAGCATGGGAGCTATCGTCAGAGCATCGAAAAGGGAAATGCACATAGCGAAGCATATTGTCAGGCCAAACTGCTTGAGTATCATTCCTAGCATGCCGTCCATAAGGCTGACGGGGGCAAAGACGGAAAGCACCACAAGCGTGGTGGCGACGACCGCCAGCTGCACCTCCCTGGTGCCGCTGACGGCGGCCGAATCAGGCGGCTCCCCGTTTTCCATTTTCCGGAAAATGTTTTCGCGCACGACTATCGCGTCGTCAATCAGCAACCCGACCGCGAGGCTCAGCGCGAGGAGACTTATGATATTAAGGGAGAACCCGGCCCATTTCATCAGGATAAAGGAACCAATGAGCGAGTTAGGCAGGGCCAGGGCGGTGATTATGGTGGAACGCCCATTGGCGAGGAAAAGATAGACCACGACAATTGTCAACAGTATGCCGATTATTATGGTTTCCTCAACATCGCGGATATTATCCCGTATTTCCACGCTTGCATCCTGAATGACGCGATATCGGGGCGAACCATCCATCTGCGCCATGAGCGGCTCAAGCCCTTTGAGCTTCTGCTTCACCCCGTCCACCACGGCCACGGTGTTGGTGCCGGTCTGCCGGTAGACTTCTATGAACAGAGATTTCTTCCCATCCACAAACACGCGGGTGGATTCGTCCTCCAGAGTGTCGTAAACTCTGCCAATGTCCGAAATGCGGGTCGGCACCTCGTTGCCGTACAAGCTGACGACAGTCTTATCTATGTCCCGGACATTATGAAATTCACCCATGCTCCGGAAATTCACCTCCTGCCCGCCACGATTGACCTTCCCTCCCGGCACATTCTCCCCGGAAGCTGCAAGCCGAGACGACACGCTGGAAACTGAAAGCTCGCGCCGCTTAAGCGCGGCCCTGTCCAGGACAACGTGTATCTCACGCTTGCGACCGCCGAGAATCTTTATGGAACCCACGTCATCCACCTGTTCCAGCGCGGGTTTTATGGTATATTCGGCGACATCGTACAATTTACCGTCGGGAATATCCCCGGAAAGCACTATTTTCACTATGGGCGTGTCGGACGGATCAAACAGCGAGACACTTGGTTCCTTGATGTCAGCCGGCATACTGGCCTTGGCGGTGTTTATCTTCTCACGCATCCTCTGCTCTACGTATTTGGTGTCCACGCCGTTGTTGAACTCGGCTGTGATCTGGCTTACGCCCTCGTAGTTGGTGGACGTCAGGCGCTTAAGCCCGGAGATGGTGCTGATTTCGTCCTCAAGAGGCTTGGTGACCATGGTCTCAATCTCCGAGGGTCCGGCCCCCGAATACCTGGTGGTGATTGTCAATGTCGGGAAAGTCGTGTCCGGCATTTTATCGACGCTCAGGCGCTTGAAACAGGTCCACCCCAGCACCAGCATGAGTATGACCAGACAGGTTATGAATATTGGACGCTTGATTGAAAGTTCGGCGAGGCTCATAAACACTCCTATTTATTTCCCGTGGAAGATTGCGGTTGCGGCACCGGCGGTTCGCCGTAAAGTTTTACCTGCGCCGCCAGCGCAAGGACAGTGGAGGCAATGTTAGCCCTGTCATACTGCGCCTGCGAAAAATCCTGTTCGAAGGAAAGAACCTGATATGTGGTGGTCCGGCCCTCCTTCAGGCGTTTTTTCTCGTACTCCAGTTTTTCCTTCTGTGCCGCCTCTATAGAGATGGCCATCTCAAGCCTCTCCCTGGCTTCCCTGAGCCTTGCCGACAAATCCCGCCAGTCACTTTCCTGATCCATGATTTTCTGCTGGTAAGCAAGTCTGGCCGCTGTTTCCTTCTGTTCAGCGCCCCGACGAGCCTCCTTTTGAACGCCATACTGGAGAGGAATGGAAAACTTGACACCCAGGGTAGTGGAAGGCTTGTCAAAACCGAGGGAATTCCCCACCACTCCGACAACATTGGGATCCTGCCCGTTAAGCGACTGGGAAAGGTAGACATTGAACAGCGGCTTGTCGGTTTCCGCGCTCATTCTAGCGGAGGCGGCGCTCTGTTCAGACTGAGCCTGGGCCATCTGAAGGTCAGCCCGGTCTCCGGGACGGACTAGATCCGACATTTTCATCAGCACATCCCACTGAACCGGCTCCACCTCTATTTCCGCGCCTTCCACCGTGTTAATATAAGAGGAGAAAGCGCGCAGGGAGGCGGCAGCTGAATCTTTCGCGCTTTTCAACTCCAGACGCTTTGACTCAAGCGACGCCTTCGCCTGCAGGACATCGGACTTGTCCATCAGATTCATTTTCGCTCGTTTGGTGTCGTAGTCCAGTATAGCCTGCGCATCGGATACCGCCCGCTCCCTTATCATCACGATTTCCCGGCTTATCGCGAGATTCCAGTAGGACTTTTCCGCGCTGACAAGCAGCGTGCGGAGATCATTTTCCGCGGTCCATTTATCATATTCCGCCTGAGCTCGCGTGGAATCCTCCCGGCTGCGGTCATACATCCCTTTCGCGTTTTGCCAGAGCGACTGCGTCAGCTCTATGACGGGAGTAGCGTTGTAATGCACGGTATCCGACTGTCCGGGGAAGAAATAATGAAGGTGCTGCAAAGAGTAATACAGCTTGGCCTGAAGGCCGAACCTGTAAGTCTGGCTCACTCCAGCCGAATATTTGCGCGTTTCCAGCTTATCGTACATTCCCCCGGCCATGTCCAGATCCTGCGGGGCGCCATTGCTCGAAATCTCCCCGTTGGCGAACAGGGAAGGCGAGAATATCAGGTCGGCCTCCCGTTTCCGCCCCTCGGCGCCGGCTTTCCCATGAAAAGACGACTTGGCAGAGAAATTCCTCTCCCGGACCATCTGAAGGTATTGAGGAAGATTCACGGCATCGCCAGCGACGGAGGGGCTGGACGGGCAGCAAGCTGACAGCAGCGCTGCGGAAACAAACACTTTTCCAAGCTTGCCGGGGAATACGGAGCGGGTTTTCGCTGTTTTCATAGGTCCTCTGTTGAAGCGACACAAGTAAGTATCCGATTACATACAGTATAGCCCCCGGTCCGGCATCTGTCAAGTAATCACATACATACCTGTTGACAATAAAGCTCCCAACCGCTAAACTAGCTGTGGATGCGGCAGTCGCGGAGGCGTCCGCTTATGAAGACTAAAAAACGGGACAAGGCAAAGAGCCAGAACAGAATACTCCAGGCGGGCCTAGAGGTGTTTTCGGAACGCGGCTATGACGCCGCGACCACGAAAATGGTCGCGGAGCGTGCTGGCCTCAACGAATCGCTGATCCAACGCTATTTCGGCGGAAAGGCCGGCCTGCTGTCAGCCGTGAACAGGATGAGCATGCAGGCCATGATGGCTCAGGTGCCATATCCCCCCCGGCAAACCCCCGAGGAAGAAATATTTCACTGCATGAAACACAAGATGGAGCACGACGGGAAAAACCTGCCGTTCGTACGGGTCATAATATCCCGCGTGCTTATTGACGAACAGCTCCGGAAGGAGATGCTACCGCCCCCAAAAAGGTTTTTTCTGCAGGACAGATTGGAGGAGTTCAAAAAGAACAACCAGATCGCCAGTGATGTGAATATCCAGGCGATAGTCGAAATTATCATGTCACAATCCTTTATAGTGGGGATGCTGGAGCGTATCATGTTCCAGCACAGCAATCAGGAATGTTTGAAACAGTTCCGAATCTTCGCCCATGTGATAGCGAGAGGCATAGCCCCCCAGCCATGATCTCCTGTTCCGAACGCTACTCGTTGATTTAAAGCGGTAGGGCAGACAAAATCCCGCCTTCGCCTGACGGTTTCACGAGACCAGCGCTAAAACGCCATCTTAAGTCGCCTGCCGTAGACACAACCGCCCCCGGCATTTAATCATGTCGGGGGCGGCTTTTTTTGGGGGGCTTTCTCATTGCGGGCTTTTTTCATCCCACTTAATCAATTTGAGGTCCAGCACGAAGATGGCGTAGAAGACAGGCACCAGCAGCAGCGTTATGAACGTGGCGAAGGTAAGGCCGCCTATCTGCGCGTAACAGAGTGGCTCCCACAAGGGCCCGCCGTGCAGCGCAAGCGGTATCAGGCCGAACACCGCCGCGCCAACCGTGATAAGCACGGGCCGCAGCCTGACAAGGCCCGCGTCAAGAACCGCGGCCTCGAAAGGCTCGCCCTTTTCCTGCATCAGCTCGATAAAATCGAACAGCACGATTATATGACTGATGATTACGCCAATAAGGCTGGCCACGCCCAGGAATGCCATGAAGCCGAAGGGCATGTTCATTATCTTCAGCATGACCAAAGCGCCGGTAACGCCGTAGGGTATGGCGGCAAATACTATGAGCGGCTTCACGATGTTGTTGAACTGCACCACAAGCGCGAGGTATATGCACAGCACCGAGACCAGCATGACCATGGCAAGTTCCTTGAAGCCCTTTATCTGCTCCTCGTATTCGCCGCCTATCTCCATCTTGTAGCCGGGAGGAAGCTCCTTCTCCAGCGCGGACAGGGCGGCGCGCGCCTTGCCGAGAACCTCGGACGGCAGCACGCCCGGCGCTGGGAAGCAGGAAACCGTCACGGTGCGGAACTGGTTGCGTCGCATTATGCGCTCCGGCCCCAGCTTGTAGCCTATGGTGGCGGCCTGTTCAAGCGGAACCTTCTGCCCGTTGCGCAGGGAAAAAACATACAGGCTGGACAGGCTTGAGAGATTGGCCCGCTCGTCCATTTTCAACTGCGCTACCACCGGTATCTGCTTGTCCCCCTGATACAGGGTTGTAAGCTTGAAGCCGTTGATACCGCCCGCCGAGGAAGCCGCGAAGTCGAGATTCGACATGCCGGAAAGATTGGCCTTGTCGGAATTGATGTCGTAGTTGAGCTGGAGGCTTCCCGTGCCCCAGTCGTCCCGGACGCGTTCGGCGTTCGGAATGCCGCGGAATATGGTCTTTGCCTTTTCCGCCAAATCCAGCAGTTCGCCGACCTCATAGCCGGATATGCGCACCGCCACCGGGATGCCGACGTTCTTGCCGGTCTCAAGCTGGCGCACATCCACCCGCACGCCAGGTATTTTCTGCGACAGCCTGTTCTGCAGAAGGCCGACAAGACGGTTGGTGTCGCGGTTGTCGTTGACCTGTATGACAACCTGCGAATAGTTCGGCTGGTGCATCTCGGGCGCGACGGAGAACCAGAAGCGCGGCCCGCCGCCCCCTACGAATGTGGTAAGGCTTTTCAGCACGTCCCTCTTGGAACCGCCCAGTTCCTCGCACGCCTCGCGGATGACTGTCTCCGCCGAAGCCGCGCTGGCGCTGGTGGAGAATATAGAAGCGTCCTCCGGCAGCCAGACGTCAACATAGGACAGATAGGACAGGTCCTTTGGAAAGAACTGCGTCTTGAGCGTCGGGAATATGCCCGCCCCCACGGCCAGGAAAAGCAGCGAACCAGCAAGCACCTTCCAGCGGTGCTCTATGGCATAGCGGCCCACGCGGTAATAAAGGCCGTAGAAACCGCCCTCGCGCCGCAGGGGGACAGGCTTGCTTTCCTTCTTGAGTATTATGGCGGAAAGCAGGGGGATGAAGGTCATGGAGACGAAATACGCCGCCAGCAGAGAGAACGTGACGACCAGCGGCATGGTGAAGAGGAAGCGTTTGGTGTCGCCCGTAAGAAGCAGGAAAGGCAGATAGGCGACGATGTTGGTCAGCGTGGCGAAGAATATGGCCTTGGACAGCTTCGTGGGGCCGCGCCAGCTTGCCTCATGGAGGTCGAACCCGGCCTCCATCTCCCTCTTGATGGCGTCGCTGGCGACAACGGGCACGTCCACCAGCAGGCCAAGGGCAAGAATCAGGGAAGCTATGGACACCTGCTGAAGGTCCAGCCCGAAGGCGTACATTACGCCGAAAGTGATGGCCAGTGAAATGGGTATGGACGTGGCCATCAGTATCGAGATGCGCCATTCCCAGAAACCCACAAGCGAAACAAGCACTATCAGGATTACCGCTTCGGCCAGGCTGCGCATGAAAAGGTCTATCTTTTCCTCGACCTGAGTCGGCTGGTCGGAGGTCTTCTGCAGCACGAGGTCTTCCGGCACGAGACTGCGGACATTCTTGAGCTCCTTATCCACCGCCGAGCCGAAATCCTCGATATGCTCACCCGAGCGCATCTGGACGGCAAGGGTTATTGCCCGCAGGCGCATCCATTTCCCATCCGCGCCGCGCACGGTCATGTAATTCATGTAGCCGGGCGGATTGTCATAGTCCCGGCGAACATCGAAGAGGTCCCTCATATAAACGGGAGACCCGGTCGCCGAAGCCGCGACCGCCACGGAACCGATATCCTTTTCGTCGCGGAACATGCCGGAAGGGGAAACGCCAATCTCCCTCCCCTGCGCCTCCATGACACCGCCGGGTGTGGTGATATTGCGAGCGCCCAGCACCTGCGAAAGCTGCGGAAGGCTTATCCCGTATGCGGCAAGCCGGTCCTGCGAATATTCCAGATAAATCTTTTCAGGCACGACGCCTGAGCGCGTAACGCGCGCCACCTGCGGCAGCACCTTCAGACGCTTGGCGATAAGGTCGGTGTAATCGTCCAGCTGGCGGTAGCTGTACTTGTCCCCCGCAACGGCAGATATCGCCTTTTCCGTACCGGCGGGGTCCTCCACAATGGCAAGAGGCCAGACATCAGGGTGAAGGTCGGAAACACGGATGCGCGCCTCCAGTTCCTCGTTAAGGGTTTTAAGGACTTCGGAGGAGGTCCCGCTGAAAATGCCATCCACACCCACGAAGCCGGTGCCGCCCAGAGGGACAAGGTCCCGGCCCAGGCCTTTGACGGTCATGCGCGAAATCATCATGTCCCGCAGGTTGGCGGCGACACGCATATTGGCGGCGCGCGGCAGGCAGGCCACGACGCTCATGCGCCTGCCTTTGCGGGATGCGCGCACCGGTTCTATGGCGCGGCGTATTTCGTTTGCGCGCAGGGAGACGTCAACCGGGTCCGCCACGGGGCTGGCCACGGTAAGCATGAGGGCCGCGGTGTCGCCGAAATCCTTTATGTACTGTATTGGCCCCGCTCCGGGAGGGAGGTCGGTGATGGAATCCAGTTTTATCTTGATGTCGTCAAACTGCTTGGCCGTGTCCTCCACGGACTCATGCAGGTGGAAATAGACTATGGAAACGCTCTTGCGGCTTATGGAGGTCAGGCGTTCTATGCTGGTGTTTTCGGCCGCCTTTTCCTCCACCTTGCGCGTGACAAGCTGTTCAACCTTCTCCGCGCTGACGCCGGGCCACGGTATTATGGCCACGGCCTCGCGGACGGGAATATCCGGGTCCTTACGCATGGGCATGCCGTTATAGCCAACCACTCCCCATATGGCGCAAAGGCACAGGGCCAGCCAGGCCAGATGCTTGTTGTTGACGAAAAACCTCGGTATGTTACGCCTGTGTTCGCTTTCAGCCATAAGCTTATTGCGCCGTCACCTGAACGGGCTGCCCGTCTGCCGCTATCGTGGCGCCTTTCAGGATGACCAGTTCGCCCTCCTTCAGTCCGGAGCGCACTTCCACGTTGTTGCCGGAGAATCCGCCGGTTTCGACACGGCGCATCCGCGCAACCGTGCCGTCGGTCCCTTTCTCTATCACGTAAACCGCGTAACCCTCCTGCCCGCCGGCGGGCTTGGTTATCGCCGCGATTGGGATATAAAGGCTGCGCGAGGCGCGGCGGTCCGTGTCCAGAGAGATGGTGCCTACCATGCCGGGCTTCAGCTCGCCAGAATGGTTCGGGATGCGGACTTCCACGTCGAAAACGCGGCCCTGCATGTCAGCCGAGGGGTTTATGCGCGCCAGCCTGGCCTTGAACTCCCTGTTAGGCAGGGTATCCACGACCACGGTTACGGTCTGGCCTATGCGTAGAGTCTTTACCACTGAATCGGGAACGCCGAACACGGCTTTCACTGATGAGAGGTCGGCCAGCACGAAGGCCGGAGTGCCGGGACCGGCAAGGTCGCCTGGCTCGCTGAACCTGCGCAGAACCACGCCGTCTATGGGGGATTTGAGCTGGGAGTCCCCGAACGCCAGTTCCGCCTCGCCCACAAGCGCCGTGGCTGCGGAAAGTTTGGCCGACGCGGCCTCGAACTTGGCGGTCGCCCCGTCCATCTCCGGCTTGGTGAGGCTGTTCTTTTCATAAAGCCGGGTAGCGCGCTCGAATTCCTTTCTGGTATTGTCGTAATAGGCCTGCGCCTCGCCGAGCTGCCCCTTGGCCTGGGTCAGCTTGTCAGTGTAATCCTGGCTGCGCAGTCGCACCAGCACCGTGCCGGCGCGGACGAAATCGCCCTCCTGTATCTTGCGCGCTGAAGCCCCGCTTCCCATCATGAGGACCGAGTCCACATAACCGCCGATGCGAAAGGCAAGGTCAACCTGCGTGGCGGGCTTGATGTTTGCCGTATACGCAAGTGAGGACGCGGATTCGCCCGAAGAGACGGCGGCGGCCGTCACCGGCAGGGGAGCTTTCTTCTCCCCTCCCTTGCCGGAACACCCGGCGGCAAAGATCACTGACAGCAAAAGACATCCCAGCTTTCTCATAATCACTCCTCTCCAGAGGCCTGCCGGTACTGCGTCCTGGCCAGATAAAAATCGGTGACGGCTTTTCTGAAATTGAGCTCGGCCTCCGCCGAGGCCGCGCGCGCGGCGTAAAGGTCCTTGCCCAGAATGGCCTTTTCCTCGAACTTGTCGCGGGCCACGCGAAGGGTCTCGTCGGCGGCGGTCTTCTCCATTTTCGCCACCTGCACGAAAGCCGCCGACTCGGACAGCGCGGCCCTTTTCGCCCGCAGGTCGATGGCGGCCTTTTCGCGCTGCTCGTCCAGCAGTTTTTCCGCCTGCTGGGCCGTGCGGCGTTTTTCCTCCAGCTCATGCCCGCGCTTTCCCCAGTCGAAAATGTCCCAGCTGAGCATAAGGCCCACGCCGGAAATGTCATTGGGTATGTAGGTGGTGTTGAGGAACCTGACGTAACTGGCCGTAAGGCTTAGGTCCGGTATGTATTCAGCCTTCTTGATTTTGGCGTCATAACCCGCCTGACTGGCGCGGAAAACAGCCCGCTTCACATCCGGCCGCTGCGCCACCGCGGAAACGGAAGCCTCCGCCGGAACGTCGGCTTCAACCGGCTCCGGCGGCATGGCGACAGAAAAGGGAGTATCCATATCCCGGCCCATGGCGTTGTTAAGCTGGCGCTTCAAATCCGCGAGAGCGTTTTCGGCCTTGAGGCGGTCATAGCGGGAACGGAGCAGCTTTGCCTTGACCTTATAATAATCGGAATCAAGAACAGCCTTTTCCGCGCGGTAATTCTCCATGTCCGACATGGCGTCCTCGTAAACCAGTTCCAGCATTCTGGCCGCCTCGATGCCGCTCTGCGCCTGAAGTATGCCGTAAAAGAGCTTCTCCACCCCTGTCCGGACATCGTTCCGGGCGGAACGGAGGTCCTGAAGAGATATCTCGGTCTGAAGCTTTCTGGCCTGAACCGCCATGTTTATCTTGTAATGCTGCGAAAGGGGAAACGCCATCTGCGCCGCCATCACGCCATAAACGTCATTCGCGGCGGTGATGTTCATGTCCGTGACAGGGAAAGGCCCAAGGGGAGGAACCACGCCGAGCGAACCTTTAGGTACGGTGAAGGTGATGGGGTCGAAGGCGCGGGACGCAAGCCCGTAGACCTTCACTCCGGGAAAATGCAGGGATTTTGCAGCGGCGGTCATTTCCTGCGCCTTGAGCGTCTCCAGTTCCGACGCCTTGAGCAGCCGATTGGCCGAATACGCTCCCAGAACAGCCTGCTCCACGGTAAGAACTTCCTCTTCCGCCGCGCCAACGGCGCCGCAGAAAAGAAACAGGCAGAGGGAAAGCGCCAGGGGTTTCATACAAGCCCCTTCTGCCGCGCGGTGGCTCGGCCCTTGTCGGTCAGCATGGCGCGAAGGAAGAGATGAAGTATCGCGGAATTGACCGCGGCGGCGCTGTAGTTGTTCCTTATAAGGAAGTCCGGGGAAAGGGCCGCGCGTATAAGCTCCTCGTAAAGATTTAGGCCCATCTCGACATCCATCTCCGGCCGGAAAAGGCCTTCCCTGATTCCGGCATCTATTATGACGGAAAGCTCCTTGAGATTATGGGACTTGGCCGCGGTTATGCGCTCCCATGCGGCGGGAGCATAGCGGCGGATGTCCTCGAGCAGCGGGCGCGAAAGACAGGAATATCCCCTCTTTTCAAGGTCCATGAGGGCGCTTATGCGCTCCAGGACCCCAAGCCGGGTATTCTTGATGATGCCGTCGAATTCGGCCTCTATGCCGGCGATGGTCTGGTCAAGGGCGAACTCGAACAGCTCTTCCTTGGAACGGAAATATGTGTACAGGGTCTTCTTGCTGATGTGAAGGCCGGCGCAGATGTCGTCCATCGTTATGGTATTGAAACCTCTGGCAATGAACTGCTCGCGCGCCCGGTCCACTATCTGCTGGCCGAGACCGCTCCCGTCCGGCTGAGAAACCGCTTTATTCTCTCTGGTCCGCATAACCCGCTCCCTTGAAACTACGGAAACTATAAAAGTTTTTTTAGTTTCCTTACTAAAGTTTACACCCTGCCGGACCATTTGTCAAGACACAAAAAAAGGCCCCCTCGCGGGGGCCTTTCAGCCGGACAAAATCAGGACTACTTCTTTTCGCGGTGGAAGGCTTCGCGCAGATATTCGGCCACAAGGTCCTTCGCGCCGAAACCGACCGCGATGGCGAAGGCCAGGCCGACGGAACCCAGTATGATGTTGATGCTGGACTCGATAATGCTCATGCGGATGCCGAGCTGCTCGAGAGCCATGAGGGCGGCGAAAATAATTATGACCGTATGGGTCAGATTGGCGAGATGGGTTCCGCCCTGAATGTTATTGGAGGTGGCGCAATTGCTTACCACCTCATGCATCAGGCGGGCAAAAAGAACTCCGCCGAACATCACCAGTATGGCCACGCCGACTTTCGGCATGAAGAGAAGGAAGCGGCCCAGCACATCGCTAAGGGCCTGCAACTTGAGGATATTGGCGGCCACCATCACAAAAACAAGGATTATGGACCAGTAGATGACGAAACGGATGACATGGGAGGGCGACTTGCCGAACCCGACCCGGGTGAATATCTCGTTAAGCCCTATCAGGGAAGTATGCTTGTCCAGATTGACTTTCGCCAGAAAGCGGGAAACCAGCGTGGTCACCAGACGGGCCAGCACAAGGCCGAACAGCAAAAAAACCAGAGAGGCGAATATGCCCGGCACCCAGGAAGTGAAATTCTTCCATATCTCAAGGAGAGGCTCGAACAGGGGAATCAGGAAATCAGACATTTTAATTCCTTTGACTCAAAAGTTGCACTGGAGCGGGCGGACGGTTCCCGGCCCGACGGATAAATTATATCAAATTAGCCGGCGGACAAAGGACCGTGCCTGAACGCCGGAATGGAAACAAAGCCTGGAGCGAGGTAGTTCGGGGAAAGAAATTTGACATGCTTCGCCGACATTTGTGAAAATGATAAATATAACGCGCGATATGCACGAGAGATTACATGGCGGAAAACGGCACTCCACAAAATACGGCAGCCACTCTCCAGCCCTGCGAAAGCTGGGCGCAGTGCCTTTGCGCCACCAAGGACAGGCTTGTTCTCCTTCCGCAGAACCCCGGCGCGATGTTCGTGTATTGGGAATGGACAGCCCAGCGCGCGGCGCTGTTTGAAAAGGGCTCGCTGGCTCCGACCGTCAAGTTCAAACTTGTCTACGCGGAGAACCGCGCCCCGGCGCTGGAACTGGACTTCGACTGGAAAACATTCCGTGCCTACGTGCCCCCTCCCGAACCGGGACGCTACTATCAGGCTTTTTTGCAGGTAAACAATTCCGAAGGACAGGTGCAGACGGCGCTTGAGTCCAACGTCATGCTCTCGCCGCGCGGCAAGCCGGCCGACGGCGAGCAGGCACTGCCTTCCAGCGGGGAGAGGCTGCGCAGCAGCATGTGGCTATGAGCGCGCGAGGACACCTCTGCATAGTTCTGCACGCGCACCTGCCCTTCGTGCGCGACCCACACAAGGAATGGTTTCTCGAAGAGGACTGGTTCTTCGAGGCTGTCGCCGAAACCTACGTCCCCCTCATACTTCTGATAGAGCGGCTGGCGAAGGAAAACATACGCCCGGCCCTCACCATATCCCTTTCCCCCACGCTCTGCGCCATGCTGGAAGACGAGGTCATGGCCGCCAGATGCCGCCGGTATCTGCTGAAGCGCTATGAGCTGGCCGAGGAGGAAATATCCCGGCTGGCGGACGACGACCCGTTCCTCAAGGCGGCGGTCAAATACAGGGACCTTTTCTCGCAGGCGCTTGAAGTGTTCGACCGCTTCAGCGGCGACCTGATAACCCCTTTCAAGCAGTTCCAGCAGAACAACTGGATAGAGATAATAACCAGTTCCGCCACCCACGCGGTGATGCCGCTCCTGATACACCCGGAAGCGGTGCGCGCGCAGATATCACTAGCCGCCGCGGATTATCAGGAGCGCTTCGGCCGCAAACCGAAGGGATTCTGGCTGCCGGAATGCGCTTTCGAGCCTCGCGCCGCGCAGTACATGAAGCTGGCAGGCTTCAACTATTTTTTCATGGAAAACCACGGCCTGGCCTACGCCAGCCCGGCGCCCCGACACGGAGTCTACATGCCGAGCAGGGTAAGAGGCGGCCTGTGCGCCTTCGCCCGGGACGCGGAATCGGCCAAAGAGGTCTGGAGTTCCAAATTCGGCTATCCCGGCGACGAAGCCTACCGCGAATTCTACCGCGACCTTGGCTATGACGCGGATTACGAATACATAAAGCCCTATCTTCACCCGGACGGCATCCGCCGCAGCATCGGCCTCAAGTACCACAAGATAACAGGACCGGTGGAGCTGGCGCACAAACAGCCCTACGACCCTGACGTTGCCGCCGAAACAGCCATGCGCCACGCGCAGGACTTCCTTAAAAAACGCATGGCACAGGTTGAGAAAATTTACGCGGAGCAGAACATCCGCCCCGTAATCGTCGGAACTTATGACGCGGAGCTTTTCGGCCACTGGTGGTTCGAGGGCCCGCAGTTCCTTGAAAACGTGATACGCCTCATCCGGCAGGAGCGTCTGCCGCTCCAGATGTCCACCGCCGGGGAATGCTGCGGCCACTCGAACGACACAGCCGAAGTGGAGCCGGAGGAATCCTCCTGGGGCGCGGGCGGTTATTTCGACACCTGGTGCAACGACAAGAACGACTGGATTTATCCGCGCGTGAACTTCGTCACGGAGCGCATGATAGAGCTGGCCAACCGCTATCAGCATCAGGACCTGACCCATCTGGACACGCGCATACTAAATCAGGCCGCGAGGGAAACGCTTCTGGCCCAGTCTTCCGACTGGGCGTTCCTCCTCTACGTGGGTTCCCACTCCGAATTCGCCAAGAGGAAGATTGCCGAACACTGCGACAACTTCTGCGCCCTGGCGAAAATGATAGCCGAAAAGAAACCCGACGAAAGATTGCTGCACGCCCTTGAGGAAAAGGACAATCTTTTCGTCAACATGGACTTCCGCGTATTCGCCTCCGCCTCCACCTTCTGACACAGGGTCCCGATTCACCGTCTTAAAAAAGAAAAGCCCGCCGGTAAAACGGCGGGCTTTTCAAATTCTCAGATTTACTTTTTAACGGTTTTCTTCCTTGCCGGTCTGCTCTTGCTGACGCGGGCCCATTCGCCCGCGAAGTTTTCCGGCCAGGGGGCCTCGAACTCCGTGGTGCGGTTGCGGAAGGGATGGGAGAATTTGAGCTGACGGGCATGCAGCATGAGACGGGAAGCCTTTTCCCCGCCGTACAGCCAGTCGCCCAGCACGGGATAGCCAAGCCATGACATATGCACGCGAAGCTGGTTTGTGCGCCCAGTCTTCGGGGTGAGTTCCACCAGCGTATAGCCGTTCTTGCGTTCCACCACCTTATATTCGGTAAGGGATTCCCGGCCTATGGGAGAAGCCTTTATCTTCTGCCCTGCCATGCGGCCTATGGGCACGTCTATGCGGCCCAGGTCTTCCTTTATTTCGCCGCAGGAAACGCAGTTGTAGAGTTTCTCCACCTGCCTGTTCTGGAACTGCTCAAGCAGGCTGTCCTGAGCCTCGCAGGTTTTGGCCACGACCATGAGGCCGCTTGTTTCCCGGTCAAGCCGGTGGACTATCCCGGTGCGAGAAACGCCGGCTTCCGCTATTTCCGGACGGCAGGAAATAAGGATGGAGGCAAGGGTTTCCTCCCCCGCGAACACGGCGTCAGGATTGTTCTCCCAGCTAGGGCTCAGCGGATGGACGAGGAGGCCGTCCGGCTTGTTGATGACAAGTATGTGCTTGTCCTCATAAATAATCATCCCGTCCAGTTTTTTGGCCGAGGACTTGGGCTTGTCTATCACTATTTCCACGGTGTCGCCCTCCGCGAGCAGGAGGGAAGGACGGCACGGCACGCCGTTAACCAGCACCGCGCCCTTCTTTATGAATTCCTTTACCAGCACGCGGGAATAGCCGTCAAGCTGCATGGCGAGGAACGCGTCCACGCGCTGCGGTTCACCCGAAAAGACGAATTTCTTTTTATCCTTCATTTGGCACCTTCTCTGCCGCTAGGCATATATTTCCAGGCGGCGGCGCAAAGCGCCACGGCCAGTATAGCTATCCACTGCGCCTGCGAAAGTCCCATCCATACACCCCTGTCGTCGCCGCGGAAGAATTCCACCGCGAACCGCAGGACCGAATAACCCGCCGCATAGCAAAGCAGTACGGCCCCATGCCGCCACTTGCCCCGCAGCGAGGCGTTAAGAAGCTTGTGCAGGACGAAAAACAGTATTAAATTCCCGGCAGACTCCATCAGCTGCGTGGGATAAAGAGGCAGACCGAGCAGACCTGGTTCAACGGAGCAGCGCGGATCCGTAAAAGTCACTCCGATGAATGAAGAAGTGGGACGGCCGTGGCAGCAGCCGGCGAAAAAACAGCCAAGACGCCCTATGGCGTGGGCTAAAGCCAGCGCGGGGGCGAAGAAATCCCCCGTGCGGAAAAACGGAACGCTTCTGCGCCTGAGATACCACCACGCCGCGCCGACAGAAGCCATAAGCCCGCCGAAAAAGACGAAGCCGTAGCGGAAGTCGGAAAGCGCGGCCCGCAGCCTGTCGGCAAACCCGCCCTGATAGTCACCCCACATGGTGGCTATGTACAGCGCCTTGCCCCCCAGTATGGCGGCGATGAACACGGTCATGCAGAGATTGACCAGAGTGTCCGCGTCCAGACCCAGTTCCGAGCGGCGGCGGGAAAGGTAATACATGCCGGCAAGCGCGCCGCCCGCGTAGAACAGGCCGTAGGTGGCGACTTTGAAACCGGCTATCTCGAACAATACAGGATGCATCAGTAACCTTTACGGATGAAAGAAGTTATGGCGTCGAATGAAACAAGCGGACGCGCCTTGACTCCGTGCCTGCGGCAGGAGACGAGAAGCCTGTGCCTGGCGAAAACCGCGTCCGCGACGCGCGAAGCGGGAAAATCACTTGGACCATCCCCGCAGAAAACAACCTTGTAACCCGCCTTCTGGAAGGCGCGCACGCGGGAAGCCTTGAACTTTTCCAGAGAACGCCCGCGCAGCATCGGATATGAGAGGCGGTATCCGCTTCCGGCGTGGCGGTGCTTGCCGCAGAAAACTTTCACGTCTTCAAGCTTCCATTTGGACAGCAAGGGACGTATGTAAAGGTCCACGCCTCCGCTGGCGATTTCAAATGGTATTTTCCCCTTCCGGCAGAACGAAGCGAAGCCGGACAGACCTTTCCGGGGGGAAACGGCCTTGCGGACAAATTTTTCTATCTCCGATGGCGAGGCGGAAAGCCTGCCGAAATACCGCTGCATCCAGCGCGGAACCGACACGGAAGGGTCGTAGCTGGCCTCCACTTCCTCCTTCGTGGCGGCGCGGAAACGCATGCACACCGCGTCGCCAACGTCGAAGGTGGTCACCGTGCCGTCGAAATCCGAGACAACGGCCCAGCGGACCGGCTTGGGGGCGGCCTTCACGCCATGGCCTCCATGAAATAGCCCTTGCCCTTCACGGCCAGCTTTAGATATGGATTATGGGAAAGCTCGTCCCCTATGGTGGAAACAGCGCGCGGGCCGTACGCGTGACCCGGATACACTGCGGTCTCCTGCGGAAGCCTGGACAGGGAAAGCAGGCTCTCGTACATATGCTCCGGGTTGGAACCCGGCAAATCCACGCGGCCCACTTCCTCCACGAAAAGAGTGTCGCCGGTGAAGAGCATTCCGCCGGCCAGTATGCAGCAGGAGCCGGGGGTGTGGCCCGGAGTGTTGATGAACTTGAAGGAAAGCCCGGCCGCCGAAACTTCCTGCCCGGAAGAAACCTTTACCAGCTTTTCCGGCGCGGACTCCAGCAGGGGAACATCGACTTCGTGTATGTAAACCGGGATGGCGAAAGCGCGTGACAGCTCCGCCGCCGCCCGTACGTGGTCGAAATGGCCGTGGGTCAGCAGAATGGCCTCCGGCGAACGCTTGAGGTCCTTGAGAGCGGCGGTTATGCCGGGGACGTCCCAGCCGGGGTCCACTATAACGGCGCTGGAAGAGGCGTCGGCCCCGGCGATATAGCAGAAATTGGCCATTGGGCCTACGGGCAGCTGCTTAAGCATCACTTCTTCTCCTTCTTCGGCGGAGGAAAGCGGAATTCCAGCTCGTCCGGCTTGGCAAGATTCAGGTCAAGGCGGGCGATTTCCTCCAGATAATCGTCCTTTTCGTTAAGGAGGCGGGCCTTTTCGCGCTGAAGCTCCTGATATTCGCGCTCAAGGCGGGCCTCCTCGCGGGCAAGGGCGCGCAGGTCCATATAGTTGTGGACCAGCGTGCGGAAATCCCTGTTGGCTGCAAGGAACAGCAGGCCCCCCGCCACCAAGATAACTTTCCAGTGCTTCATAGACGCTATTTAATCTTGAAAGCGGAATCCCTGGCGTATCTGGCCCTGGCCCCCAGCTCGCCTTCGATGCGGAGGAGCTGGTTGTACTTGCACAGGCGTTCGGAGCGGCAGGGAGCGCCGGTCTTTATGGCGCCGGCGTTGGTGGCGACTGAGAGGTCCGCGATGAAAGCGTCCTCGGTCTCGCCCGAGCGGTGGGACACTATCGCCGTGTAGCCGGCCTGATGGGCCTGCTCGATGACGTTGACGGTCTCGGAAACGGAACCTATCTGGTTAAGCTTGATGAGTATGGCGTTGCCCACTTCGTTTTCGATGCCGCGGGCAAGGCGCACCGGATTGGTGACGAACAGGTCGTCGCCGACTATGCGGGCGCCGCCGCCGACTTCCTCTGTCATAAGGGCGAAGCCTTCCCAGTCGTCCTCGGCAAGAGGGTCCTCGAAAGAAATGACGGGGTAGCGGGCGGCCCAGTCGCCGTATATGGCGACCATCGTCTCCGCGTCCACGCTCTTGCCCTCGAACTTATATCTTCCCGCGGCGTAAAACTCGCTGGCGGCGGCGTCAAGGGCGAGCTTTATTTCCTTGTCGGAATACCCGGCGTTCTTGACGGCGGCCATTATGGTCTTGAGGACGTCCTCGTGGCGGCGGATCTTGGGGGCGAAGCCGCCCTCGTCGCCGACGCTGACGGTGTAGCCCTTAGAGGCCAGCAGCTTCTTGAGATGCTGGTAAACCTCGCAGGCCTTGCGGAGCGCCTCGGAAAATCTGGTCGCGCCCGTCGGCACTATCATGAACTCCTGCACATCGATGCCGCTGTCGGCGTGCTTGCCGCCGTTTATGATGTTGAGCATGGGCGCCGGCAGCAGGTAATCCCTGTATTTAAGCCCGAAAGCCTTGCGGAGATAGGCGTAAAGCGGCATGTCGTGATGGGCGGCGAAGGCCCGGCAGGCGGCCATGGAAACGCCCAGTATGGCGTTGGCGCCCATGCGGCTCTTGTTGTCCGTCCCGTCGAGGGCAAGCATGACCTCGTCCACGCGGCTTATGTCGGACAGGCCGGAGACCTTCGCCCCCAGCTTGTCCACGTTCCGCACGGCCTTCAGCACGCCCTTGCCGAGAACGCGCGCCCCGCCGTCGCGCAGTTCCAGCGCCTC
>Ga0074197_1001122_pt1 | contig 24849 bp, 22 predicted proteins | sample EPASupsiteSAE305_FD_64526 | JGI IMG/M metagenome (GOLD analysis project Ga0074197, IMG submission 64526) | Bioremediated contaminated groundwater microbial communities from EPA Superfund site, New Mexico - SAE3-05 reassembly with SPADES | ecosystem: Environmental > Aquatic > Deep subsurface >...
TTTTCCCCCTGGCCCGGGCCCTGCGTCAGGCCGGCAACCGGGTGATCTGCGCCATCGAGGCCTCGTCCGCCTATCTGCTCTACATGCAAAAGGAACTGGCCACGGTCTGCGATCAGCTGATCATCGCCACCAAGGACGGCTCCGAAGGCGTGCGCGGCGGCATTCAGGAGGTGTTGACGCAGGTTGCAGCCCAGGAACCGGTCGACCAGTTCATTGCCGTTGGCTGCACCTTCATGATGCGGATGGTCACTGAAATCAGCCGTACCCTGAACATTCCCACCCTGGTGGCCCTCAACCCGATCATGGTCGACGGCACCGGGATGTGCGGCGCCTGCCGCGTTTCCGTGGGCGACAAGACCCGCTTTGCCTGCATCGACGGCCCGATCTTTGACGGCCACGGCGTTGACTGGGACGAACTGGCCTCGCGGCGCAGCGCCTATGCCCGCGAGGAGGTTCAGGCCCTGTCGCAGAGCGTGGATCTGAATGCGCTCATGCACCAGCCCCATGCCCAGAGCCACGGCGGCGGATGCGGTTGCGGCCGATAGATCGATAAAAAATCGCTCAAACGATTGTTTTTCCGGAGTGTTCGCTAATGACGACCAATGAACCGATGCCCGAACAAACTGAAGCAGCCCCCAAAAAAGGCCGAGTGAAAACGCCGCGCCAGCCCATGCCGGAGCAGGACCCGCGCCGCCGCCGCACTAATTTTGAGGAGGTGCCCCGGGGGTACAGCGAAGAAACCGCCATGCTTGAGGCCTCGCGCTGCATCCAGTGCAAGAAGCCCGGTTGCGTTGAAGGCTGCCCGGTCAACATCCACATTCCGGCCTTTATCAAGCTGATTGCTGAAGGAAAATTCATCGACGCCCTGCTCAAGCTCAAGGAACAAACCGCCCTACCGGCGGTTTGCGGCCGGGTCTGCCCGCAGGAGAGCCAGTGCGAGGCGCGCTGCATCCTGGGCAAAAAGGGCGAGCCCGTGGCCATCGGCCGTTTGGAGCGCTTTGCCGCCGACTACGCCCGCAAGCACGGCGGCGTGCCCGATCCGGTCAAGGCCGCACCGACCGGCAAGCGCGCGGCGGTGGTCGGGGCTGGGCCGGCAGGCATCACCGTGGCTGGTGAGCTGGCACGCTGGGGCCATGAGGTGGTGATGTTCGAGGCCCTGCATCTGGCGGGCGGGGTGCTGATGTACGGCATTCCCCAGTTCCGTCTGCCCAAGGAGATTGTCCAGTACGAGGTCAACAACCTCAAACGCCTCGGCGTGACCATCCACACCGACTATGTGATCGGCAAGACCGAGACCGTCGGCCAGTTGATGGAAACCTTTGACGCGGTGTTCATCGCCACCGGCGCCGGTTTGCCGGTGTTCCTTGGCATCCCCAATGAAAACGCCATCGGCGTCTTTTCCGCCAACGAATTTCTCACCCGCGCCAACCTGATGCGGGCAATCGATTTCCCCCGTTTCGCCACCTCGCCCATCCGACCCCGCCGGGCGGTGACCGTGGGCGGCGGCAACGTGGCCATGGATTCGGCCCGCACTGCCCTACGCCTGGGCGGCGAGTCCACCATTGTGTATCGTCGCAGCAAAGCTGAAATGCCGGCACGAGCTGAGGAAGTGCATCATGCCGAGGAAGAGGGCGTGGTCTTTCATCTGCTCACCAACCCGGTGCGCATCGTCACCGACGCCCAGAACCGGGTCACCGGGGTCGAATGTCTGCAGATGGAACTGGGCGAGCCCGACGCATCGGGCCGGCGACGGCCGGTGGCGGTCAAGGGCAGCGAGTTTGTCATTCCGGCCGACACCGTGATCGTGGCCATCGGCAATCAGCCCAATCCGCTGGTGCCGCAGACCGCGCCCGAGATCAACACCAGCAAGTGGGGCACCATCACCACCGACCCGGTGACCATGATGACCTCCAAGCCCGGCGTCTTTGCCGGCGGCGACATCGTTTCCGGCGCGGCCACGGTGATCAGCGCCATGGGTCAGGGCAAGATGGCGGCCCTGGCCATGCACCGCTATCTGATGGGCGGCGATCCCCCGCAGTAAAGCGGGAAGTAGGCGCGCAATCCTGCCTGCGATTACTCTTGGGCAAAATGCGGCGGGCGCGAGAACAGGTCGAGCTGTTGCCGAGCCGTGTTGTCTTGCGATTATTGCACTTTTCACCTACCGCTCTGGGGTTCGTGTGCTACAATACCGCATGCAACGGCCGCCCGCATGGCGGTCCATCCGCCTCCCGGCTCTCTCCCCTGCCGGTCGAGGTCGCTCGAACACAGCCTACAAGGAGATCGCAATGATCAATCTGGTTGAAAACGATATCACCACCCTGAAAGTCGACGCCATTGTCAATGCCGCCAACGAGACCCTGCTGGGCGGCGGCGGAGTCGACGGCGCCATCCACAAGGCCGCAGGCCCGGAACTGTTGGAAGAGTGCCGCGCCATCGGCGGCTGCAAAACCGGCCAGGCCGTGCTCACCAAAGGCTACAATCTGCCGGCCAAGTTTATCATCCACACCGTCGGCCCGATCTGGCAGGGCGGCAACCAAAACGAACACGCCCTGCTGGCCAGCTGCTACCGCAACTGCCTGGAACTGGCGGTTAAAAACAACATCCAATCCATCGCCTTTCCCGCCATCAGTTGCGGCGCCTACGGTTTTCCTCTGGATGAGGCGGCCGATATCGCCGTCGACACCATCCAATCCTTCATCGACCGCAACGGCAAGCCCAAGGAAGTCACCGTCGTCTGCTTCCAACCCCGCGCCAAATTCGCCTACACCCAGGCCATTCGCGGACTGGAGGAGTAAACTGTATTCCATTGCTGCTTGAGAAAGGATATGCCCATTCCTGATTACCAAACCTGCATGCTTCCCCTCCTTGATTTTTTCAAAGATGGGGAAGAGCACAATTTTCGTGAAGTTGTCGACTACTTAGCCAAGCATTTTCATTTAAACGACGATGAGCTGAAAGAACTCCTTCCCAGCGGCCAGCAAGGAGTATTCAACAATCGGGTCGCCTGGGCAAGAACCTACCTCAAACAGGCTGAGTTGCTTGCCACCACACGACGTGGCTTTCACCGCATCACTCCAACAGGATTGGAGGTGCTCACAAACAGGCCTCCCAAAATCACAACTCAATTTCTTGATCAATTTGAATCGTTTCAAAGTTTCCGTAATCGAAAACGATCCGCGCCTGCACTCTGCGACCAAAACGAACCCGACGACGAGGCCACTCCCGCCGAGGCCATGGAAGCGGCTTACGAAAACCTGAGAAGTAATCTGAGCCGCGAACTGTTGCTCCAACTGAAAAGCATTTCCCCCCGTCTTTTTGAAGAAATTGTGGTCGACCTGTTGGTAAAAATGGGATACGGCGGCAACAGAAAGGACGCCGGCCAGGCTATCGGCAAAACCAACGAAGCCGGCATTGACGGCATTATCAAAGAAGACAAGCTTGGTCTTGACGTCATCTACATCCAGGCCAAACGGTGGGAAAACACCGTCAGTCGGCCTGAAATTCAAAAATTCGCCGGCGCCCTGCAGGGGCAACGCGCTAAAAAGAGGCATATTCATCACCACCTCAAATTTTTCACAATCAGCCATAGAATACGCGGCCATGATTGAAACCAAAATCATCCTCATGGACGGCGAGCAACTGGCGCAACATCTGATCGACAACAACGTCGGTGTGTCGCCGGCTGCGGCGTACGAAGTCAAAAAAATAGACTCTGATTATTTTACCGATGCCTGACTCACCCTCCTCCCAAGATTTGTTCACCTACGGCTCGCTGATGTGCGAGGACATCATGGCTGAGGTTGCGGGCCTGCGGCTGGGTTGCACGCCGGCGGTTCTGGCCGGTTATCGCCGTTTTCAGGTCAGGGACGAGCAGTATCCTGGGGTGATTGCGTCGCCAACCGGAACGGTCGCGGGCATTGTCTACCACGGCCTTGCCCCGGAGGCCTGGTCGCGGCTGGACCGCTTCGAGGGCGAGATGTACGACCGGCGGCCGGTGACGGTGCGTTACGAGAACAACACCGAGACGACGGTCGACTGCTATGTCTTTCGGCCCGAGTTTGCCCACCGGTTGACCGCGGCCGAGTGGGATTTTGCCGCCTTTCTCCGCGGCGGCAAAGCCCTGTTTCAACGCCAGTACTGCGGTTTCAAGGCGATTGACTGAACACCGGCGCGCAACCGGGCCGGCGCCTGATCGCCTCACCTCCCCCTTTTCATCCTCCAGGCAAGGAGTTGCCATGCGCATAGGAATCGATATCGGCGGCACCCACACCGACGGCGTGCTCATCGACGGAACCCGGCTGGTCGCCGCCGCCAAAGCCCCAACCAACCACGACAATCTGCTCGAATCGATCAGCGCGGTGCTGCAGGCAATCCTGACCGATCAGGACCCGGCGCGGGTGCAGACCCTGAACCTGAGCACCACCCTGACCACCAACGCCATCGTCACCGGCCGGATCGACCCGGTGGGCATGCTGGTGGTGGGCGGTCCGGGAATCGCAGCCAAGCATTACCGCATCGGCGAGCACTTCCATCTCATCTACGGCAGCCTTGATCATCTCGGAACCGAGACCTCGGCCCTGGACGAACAGGATTTGGAGGAGGCCATCGCCGCCTGCTGCGACCAAGGCGTGAAATGCTTTGGCGTGGCCTCGAAATTCTCGCCGCGCAACCCGGCCCATGAAGACCGCATCCGGGAGGAACTAGGCGACCGGGCCGACTTTGTTTCCCTGGGGCATCTGATTTCAGGCCAGCTCAATTTCGGCCGCCGCATTCATACCGTGTACTACAACTCCGCAGTCTGGCGCACCTTCCGCGCCTTTGCCGGCGCGCTTGCCGCCAGTCTCCAGGGCTTTGACCTCAAGGCCGAGGTCAACATTCTCAAGGCCGACGGCGGCGCCGTGCCCCTGGCCCGGGCCATGGACGCGCCGGTGCAGTCGATTTTCTCCGGCCCGGCCGCCTCGGTCATGGGCATCCTCGCCACCTGCACGGCAGACGCAGACCTACTGATGCTCGACATCGGCGGCACCACCTCGGACATCGCCCTGTTTGCCGGCGGCGAACCGTTGCTGGAACGCGAAGGCATTGCCATTGAAGGCCGCCCCACCCTGGTGCGGGCCATCCGGGTCGAATCCATCGGCATCGGCGGCGACTCGCTGATTCACCTCGACGCTGATCAGGTGAAAACCGGGCCGCAGCGGCTCGGCCCCTGCATGGCCACTGGCGGCGCGGCACCTAGCCTGATGGACGCGCTCAATGTCCTGGGGCTGGCTGATTTCGGCCAGACCGAGCGTTCCCGCGACGGCCTTGAGGCCCTGGCGGCCCAGCACCATCTGGAAGTACGCGCCCTGGCCCAGGCTGCTGTGGACGCGGCGCTGAACGCAATTGCCGCCAAGATCGAGGCCCTGGTCCGAATGGTCAACGCCAAGCCGGTCTACACCATCCACGAAATCCTGGAAGATCGGGAAATCACACCCAAAAAACTGATCGTCATCGGCAGCCCGGCAGCGGTGTTCAAGGAGCTGCTGGCCGTCCGTCTGGGCATGGAAGTGATCGTGCCGCCGCTGCACGGCGTGGCCAACGCGGTCGGCGCCGCCCTGGCCCGCGCCACCAGCCATCTGGCGCTGACCGCCAACACCTCGCGCGGTCAGCTGTCGGTGCCGATGCTGGGCGTCTTCCGCGCCATCCCCCGGGGGTTCAGCCTCCAGGACGCCATTGACGAGGCCAGACGGTTGCTCAAAGCCGACCTCGAACAGGCCGGGGTGAACATCGCCGCCGAGGAAATCCAGATCACCCAGGCCGACGCCTTCAACATGGTGGATGGCTCCTACACCTCGGGCAAAAACATCCGGGTGGTGGCCCAGGTCCGGCCCGCTGTCGTGGCCCGGCTGGAGCCGGACGCCGCCGCCATTCCCGTCCGCCTCGCCGGCCAGTCGTGACCATCCCCTCGCCTCTTTTTCAACCTTCAGCCTTACAGGTCTTGCCATGCTGAAAGCCGCCTCATCGCTTGGAGTTATCTTTTTTCCCGCCTTTGACTGGGCCATCTCCCCCACCCATCCGGAACGGGAGGAGCGGCTCCTGTACACCCAGGATCAGTTTCGCGAAGAAGGGCTGTTCGACGTCGAGGGCATCAGCGAACACCGGCCCCTGTTCGCCACCGACCAGGACATCATGCGCGCCCACTTCTGCTTCCCCAGCGTGGACGCCATCTGCACCGAATCGCACCGCATCTCCGCCGGCGGGGCCATTCAGGCCGCTCGACTGGTGCTTGAAGAGGAAACCCGGCGCGCCTTTGCCCTGGTCCGCCCGCCCGGCCACCACGCGATGAAGGTGGTGCACGGTAATCGGGGCTTTTGCAACATCAACATCGAGGCGGTGATGGTCGAGTGGATTCGCGCCCACTACGGCGCCAAGCGGATCGCCATTGTCGACACCGACTGCCACCACGGCGACGGCACCCAGGACGTCTACTGGCACGACCCGGACGTGCTGTTCATCTCGCTGCACCAGGACGGCCGCACCCTGTATCCGGGCTCGGGTTTTCCCTATGAAAACGGCGGGCCACGGGCACTGGGCAAGACCATCAACATCCCCCTGCCGCCGCGCACCTCGGACGAAGGCTACCTCTATGCCCTGGAAAACGTGGTGTTGCCGATCCTGGCCGACTTCAAGCCGGACCTGATCATCAACTCCGCCGGCCAGGACAACCACTACTCGGACCCGATCACCAACATGCAGTTCTCGGCCCAGGGCTATGCCCGGCTCAACGAGCTGCTCAAGCCGGACATAGCGGTGCTGGAGGGCGGCTATTCGATCAAAGGCGCCCTGCCCTACGTCAACCTTGGCATCTGCCTGGCCATGGCCGGCTGCGACTATTCAGGCGTGCGCGAACCGGATTTCAACGCCGCCGCCCTGCGCGAAGAACCGGAGACCATGGAATACATCAAACAAAGCTGCGGCCCGCTGCTGGACGGCTATTTCCATCCGGCCAGGGGCGATTTCGAGAAACAGGGCGAGTATTTCGTCCGTGAGCGCAAAATCTATTACGACACCGACGGCATCCTGGAGAAACAACGGGAGGAGTTGAAAGACTGCGAACACTGTCGGGGGTTGCGGTTGATCAAAACCAGCAGCAGCCAGATCCTGCCCTGCCTGGGCGTTGAACTGCCGATGGATTGCTGCCCGGCCTGCGAACGCGAAGGCTACGAGGCCTTCAACCGCAAGGGCGACGAGTTTCTGGTGGCCCAGATGTTGGATCAGAAAAACAAGCATTTCGCGTACCGACCCAAGAAATAATTCCGCTTCCATTGCAACAGGTGGGCGGTGGGCGCAAACAGCCGCGCCCGCCGTTCGGCAGAACAATCAGCCAACGTTCCCTTCTTCGTCATATCGACCGGAGGGAGAAATCTCATCCTTCGCGAGATTTCTCCTCGCCGTGCTCGTCGATGACGGAGACGGCGATTGTTGCGGAGGGTGGGAAGGCAGCTGTGCAATTCAACACAACAACCATATTTCATCAACTTAACGAATACAGTTAACTCATCACGGCATCCTACCAGGAAAATCGCATGCACAACGCCAGGCTCCGCCGTTTCCTGTTGCCGGACATGAACCGGCGGTTTGCCCTCCGGGTTGTGTTCGTCGCCTTGGCGACCCTGCTCATTTTCACCCAAGCGCTCATCCCCCTGCGGATCGAGGGCCAGAGCATGGAGCCGACCTACCGCGACGGCGGCTTCAACCTCTGCTGGCGGTGGCGCTATCTGCTCTCCGCTCCGCAACGCGGCGATGTGGTCGCAATCCGTTTTACCGGCCGCCGGGTGATGCTGCTCAAGCGCGTTGTCGCCCTGGCTGGTGAAACCGTGGCATTCCGCGACGGCGTGCTGCTGGTCAACGATAACCCGATCAAAGAATCCTACGTGCGGACGCCTTCGGACTGGAACCTGCCGCCGCGCGTCGTTGCGCCGGGCAAGGTGTATGTGGTGGGCGACAACCGGGGCGTGCCCATGGAGCGACACCATTTTGGCCAGGTAGAACAGGAACGAATTATGGGAGGCGTGCTGTGGTCAATGTAAAAACTGTGGCGGTTGCGGTGATGCTGGCCTTCGCACTCGGCTTCATCGCCTTCCGCTTCTGGCCCAGCGATGAACGGGCGATCCGCAAGCAGTTGGCCCTGATCGAGGAAGTGGGCTCCAAAGAGCCCACGGAAAAACCCATCCAGGCCCTGGTTAAAGCCAAGCAGTTGGCCGGTTTGTTTCACGACCCCTGCCGGTTGGAGGTTGAGGCGGTGGACTATGCCGGCGAGTATCCCCGCAAACAGATCATGGACCGGATTACCCTGGTCCGCGCCTCCTACACCCGGGCGCGCGTCACCCTGCACGACGTGGTCGTCGACATCCCCCAGGACGCAACCGCCGTGGTCCACTGCACCATCCGCGTCCAGGGCGAAGGTTCGAGCCAGCCCGTGGCCGATGTGCAGGAACTGCGCGCCGATCTGCGCAAAATCGAGGGCGACTGGCTGTTCACCGCCATCCGGCTGGTTGAGGTGCTGGAACGCTGACCGGCCTTATCCGGCCGCCAGCAGCACCAGGGCCATGGAGCCAAAGGAAAGCAGGGTCGACATCACAATCACCGCCGAGGCCAGTTCGGTGTCGGAATGGAGTTGGGACGAGAGAATGTAGATGGCGGTTGAGGTGGGTTGAGCGAAAAAGAGCATGCTCACCTTCCAGGCCAGCCCGGTGACGCCAAAAAGCCAGAGCAACGCCAGCCCCAGGACCGGCAGCACCGCCAGTTTGAATACGGCCGAGGCCAGGGCCAGGGTCATATTGTTGCGGAGATTGGCAAATGTCAGGCTGCCGCCGATGGAAAACAGGGCCAGCGGCAGGGTGACCTGGGACATCAGCTTGAGGGTGTTGTCAACGGGGGTTGGAAAGGCGCCGATCAACCGGGAATAGGCAATGCCGGCAACGCAGGCGATGATCAGCGGATTGGCCAGCAGATGTTTGAGGGTCAGGCGCAACCGGCTGGACCGGACGCCGCTATCGTCGTTATCTCTGCCGCCGTACCAGATGAGAATTGAGACGCAGAGCACATTGACCATCGGGATGATCAGGCCGATGAGGATGCCGTACAACTGGGCTCCGGCCTCGCCAAAGGCGTTGATGATCACCGCCATGCCGATGTAGGTGTTGAAGCGATAGCAGCCCTGATTGAACGAACCAGCCTGAAAAGGCGCTACCGGCCACAACCGAATGAACAGCAGGCTCAGGCCGCAGACCGCCAGCACCGCCAGGGCCGAGGCCGGAAGATAGCGCCAGGCGCCGTTAAACTGCAGCGGCGCCGAGCCGATCTTCCAGAACAGCATCAGGGGGAAAAATACAAAGTAGACCAGCCGGTCCGAGGTGCGAAGAAAAGCCTCGTCAGTCATTTGCCGGCGCTTGACCGCCCAGCCAAAGACGATCAGCGCCAAAACCGGAAAGAGCGCATTGAGCAGGATCATGGATGCACCAAGAAAACCCGCCTTGGCGGGGCGTTGCATGGATCTGGAACAGCCGCCTCAAGCCTGGGCCGTCGCCCCGGCCAGCCCATCCCCGCAGCCGCGAATGTTCAGGCGGCGAAAGCCTGCCCGCCCCGATTACTCCGCCAGCACAGCCCAGGCGCGATCTGCCGTGCCTTCGGCGATTCGCTCGGCCAACTGCTTTTGCAGGGCGGCCGAGATTGCGGCGTCCAACTCGCTTCCTTCTGAATAAGCCAGCACTTCCAGGGGCCGGGACTCGCCCGCCTGCGACTGGATGGCAATATCGGCGCAGATCTCCACGTCCGGGTAGTTTTGCTCAAGATAACCGACAATGATCTGCCCCTTCAGTTCGGCGAGGTTGTCGGCGCTTTGCTCAACGTCGTAGCCCTGTTCGGCAAACAAGCCGCCTGCCATGATAATGTCCGTCACAATAATTTTGCTGATCGCCATCGTATTCTCTCCTTGCGTGCGCTTTGTGCGCCCATCCTGATTCCCATGGAATGCAACCGGTGTTCTATACCACAGGGGTTGCGCCCGGCCAAGCCCGAAGGGCGGCTGCAGGCGCTGCTGCTATCAAAGCCGCGTCCATCGGCCTGACGGCGCCCCGTCTCCAAAAAACCTCGTTATCCCGCCGCAATCGTCTCACCGTTTTCAGCCGCCAGCGCCTCGGCGGCGGCGGAAATCTGCAGCCGGCGAAGACAAAAAATCGCTGCGCAAACCACCACCAGCAGGCTGTAGAGAAAGACCTTCCAGCCAAAATGTTCGTAGAGCACGCCGGGGGCAAAGGAGCCGATGGTGCCGCCGAGGTAGTAAAAGGAGATGTACACGCCGTTGGCAATGCCCTTTTTGCTCTTGGCCAGGGTGTTGACGTAGCCGGAAAGCAGCGAATGGGCCATGAACATGCCGGTGCAGAAGACGAACATGGCCAGGAACATGGCCCGGTGATCCGGAATCATGAAACCACAGATGCCGACTATGTATAAAAACAGCCCGGCCAGGGCCACCCTGGTTTCCGAACCGAACAGGCTGATCATCCGCCGCACGTTGAGCGACACCAGGATGCCCATCACATAGCCGAAATACATGAAGCCAATGCCGGTTTCACGGAAGGCCGGGTTGATCGCCTTCAGTTCAAAAGGCAGGAAGTTGAGCAGCCCGGCAAAGACAAAAAAGACCGAAAAAATGGTGCAATAGAGCCAGAAAAACTGCGGTTGGCGCACCAGCTCCGCCACCTCGCCCAGTTTGGGGCGGCTGTATTCCAGATTGGCGTCCTTTTCCAGGGTGCGCAGCAGGAAAAATCCCCAGATCAGCAGCAGGCCAAGCAGAAAGAAGAAAAAGCGCCAGCCAAAGAGATCGGTGAACAGGCCGGAGAGAAAACGGCCGAGAAAGCCGCCGAGGATGGTGGCGGCGATGTAGCGGGCAATGGCGCCCTGGATGTCCTCGCGCGGCGCGGTGAACGAAATGTAGCTGACCAGCGAGGTGAGGATGGCCGGGATGGCCATGCCCTGGAACCCGCGAATAATCAGCAGCAGCAGATAGTTGTCGGTGAAGCTGAACACCAGTTCCAGCACGCCGAGCAGGAGAATGGCGGTGCGCACGATCAGGCGGGCGGAGAGCGACTCCAGCAACACCCCGTAGAACATCGGCGCAAAGCCAAGCGGCAGCATCATCAGGGTGGTGAAGAGGATGGCCTGGAGCGAGGTCAGCGAAAATTCGTGCTGAAAAACCGGCTGGATCGGCTGGGCCGCATACAGCGAGCAGAAGGTGATAACGGTGCAGAAGTAGATCTTGGTCAGGGTTCCGGGGCTGCGGAGCGAGGCGAGAACAGACAAGATGCAGTCTCCTTTCGGTGGGGTTCCCGATTATCGGGCAGACAGGGACGGGCGGCGGACGGCATTGCTCCGCAGGGAGCCGCTCAGGGACGGATCACCCAATCCAGGGAAATTCTGCGAAACACGCGCAGCAGAACAAAGCTGATCAAGAGCGCCGCCGTCAAGCGAACGCCTATTATAATCCAATAATTAGCCCCGAAAAGGACAAAAAGCAGCACATCCTCGACAATCGAATGGCAGATCATCAGAAAGGTGCCGATGAAAAAAATATCCTCGCGGCCAAGACCGCCCCGGGTGGCCTCGCGAATGAGAATGCCGGCGCCGTAAGTGATGCCGAGCAGCTGGCCGGCGATGATCGAGAAAGAGGTGTTGACCTTGTGCAGATGCGCCTGAAGAAAGCGCGTGGATTTGAGCAGATCCATAATCACGATGATCAGGCTGATCAGCACGATAATCTCCGCCGAGAGCACCACCGCCTTTTCCAGGGAGTGGCGCAGCATCTGCCAGAAACTGTCGTAATGGGCCATGCTCACCGCGCCGCTTTGTTTGACCTGACCGAAAAAGGAGGCGGGCATGCAAAGCACGGGAATCACGGTGAGGCAGGCGCCGAGCCCGCGCAGAAGGATGGAATAGCCGTAGGAAATGCCCAGCTTGGCCATGATCGCGCTCTCAACGATCATCGAGTGGCAAACGCCCAGAAACACCGCCAGCACTGTCCACTGATAGGGCGAAAGCCCCAGGGGCGCGGCAAAGGCGATGCCGGCGTAGATGTTGAGCAGCACGCCGCCGGCCAGGGCCACCGCCGCTTCCGGCGGCAGATCGAGCAACGAGGTGACAGGGGCAAAGAGAAAGCCCAGGTGACGCAGCAGGTCGAAGTAAAGCAGCACGTCCGCGATGAGGTAGAGCGGAATCACGAATTTGAGGATCAGCAGCGCGCTGGTCGCCGAGGACCTGAGGCTTTCATACAGGAGGTGTTTCACCGCAGTGCTCCGTAGGCCGGCGAGCGGCGCATCGTTCTGGAGGGCGTTCGCCGCCCTGTTCGACAGCGGCGGCCTTGAGCCCGAACGATATAGCGCAAAAGCGCGGGGAGAACTAGGCGGATTTCACCGGCAGCGCGACGAAAAAGGTGGAACCCTGGCCAACGGTGGATTCCAGGGTGATCTCGCCGTGGTGTTTGTCGTGGACGATGTTGCGGGAAATGGCCAGCCCCTGCCCGGAACCCTGGCCAAAATCTTTGGTGGTGTAAAAAGGGTCGAAAATGCGTTGGCGCACGCCTTCGGGAATGCCGCCGCCGGTGTCGGAGACGGCGATGATCACCTGGTCGCCGGTGCAGGAGGTGCGGATGCGGATGAGGCCCAGTTCGGTTTTGTCGCCGCTGTGCTCGGTGATTGCGTGGGCCGCGTTGACCACCAGGTTGACGATCACCTGCCCGATGTCGCCCGGATACACCTTGATCGAGGGCAGTTCGCCCAGCTCCAGTTCCATCCGCGCCACATACTTGTAGGCGTTTTGGCAGACAATCAGCGAATTGTTGATGATTTCGTTGATGTCGGCCGCGCGCATGCTTTCGCCGTCGCCGGAGTGGGCAAATCCCTTGAGGCCGAGCACCAGTTTGGTGACCCGGTCGACCCCGTGCCGCGTCTGCTCAAAGGCCTTGGGTGCTTCCTCTTCCAGGTATTCGACGTCCGCCGCTTCCTCCAGCCGGACGATCTCGGCCAATAGGTCGTCCACCTGCGGCGCTCCCGCCTGCACCGCCTCTTTCAGTTGGCTGTAGGTTGCCAGCAGTTGGAGGATGTCCTGGAAACTTTCCTGGAGAAAGGTGAGGTTGCTGCCAATGAACTGGATGGGGGTGTTGATTTCGTGGGCAATGCCGGCGGCCAGCACGCCGATGGACTCCAGCTTCATGCTGTGGATGCGGCTGGCCTCCTTCACCCGCTGCTCGGTGAGGTTGCGGAAGATCAGGACCGCGCCGATGATCTCGTTGTTTTCTCCCCGGGTCGGGCAGACGATGAAGTCGGCGGAAAAACTCGCCCCGTCCTTTTGCCAGAAGACGTCGCCGTCGACGTGATGGGAGGAGCCGTCCTCAATGGCGGCGAACACCGGGCAGAAATCCCAGGGATACTCGCTGCCGTCGTCCTGGCTGTGGTGAATGGTCTCATGGAGATGCCGGCCAACCAGGTCTTCCAGGGGCCAGCCAAGCGTGGCCAGGGCGGCGCTGTTGGCCTCGACGACCTTGCCCTCCCGGTCGACCATGACCACGGCGCCGTTGACCCAGTCGAGCATCATCTCGTTCTGGTAATTGACCTGCTTCAGGGTCTCCAGCAGAACGTTGATCTTTTGCTGCAGATTGCCGCAATCGGTATGTTCGTCAGTCACCGTGTTCCCCTCGCGGTTTGGATGCCTGTTGCCGCCTTGCCTTCGATTGCCCAGCAACCGTCGCGGATTCTCTGTATGGAAGTATGCGGCCAGGGAAGCCAAAGAGCAAATCAAATCAAGCGAGCAGGCGCTTGCCGCAACCCATCGCCCCCCTCGGGCGCAGCGTTTCAATTCACGCCGCGCCGCCTCGCTTTTCCAGAGGTTGATCCTTGGCGCCGGCGCTGCCCGGCGCGCGCCGCCCCAACCATCTTCCTGTTGCCCTGATCTCGCCCCTCGGGTAGACTGCCGCCATTACCCAACTTTTTCACGGAACAACCATGGCCTCCTTGCTGACCATCAACAACTTTTCCCTCACCTTTCTCGGCGCCGAGGGCGACGTCTCTCCTGTGCTGAACAACATCAACCTGCAGATCGAGGCCGGCGAAACCCACGCCCTGGTGGGCGAATCCGGTTCGGGCAAGTCGGTCACCGCCCTGTCGATCCTCCGTTTGCTGGAAGACACCAATCAGGTGAAGAGCAGCGGCTCGATGCTGTTTGAGGGCCAGGAACTGACCGCCTTGAACCCCAAAGAGATCCGGGCGATTCGCGGCAACCGCATCGCCATGATCTTTCAGGAGCCGATGACCTCGCTCAACCCGGTCTACACCATCGGCAACCAGCTGATCGAGCCGCTGTTGCTGCATCAGTCGCTGAGCAAGGCCGAGGCTTTTCAACGCGCCCTGCAATTGCTGGAGCGCACCGGCATCGACAACCCGGAATACCGGATCAACTGCTACCCGCATCAACTCTCCGGCGGCCAGCGCCAGCGGGTGATCATCGCCATGGCCCTAGCCTGCCGGCCCAAACTCCTGATCGCCGACGAGCCGACCACGGCCCTCGACGTCACCATTCAGGACCAGATTCTGCACCTGATCAGCGACATTCAGGCCGAATATGGGATGTCGGTGCTGCTCATCACCCACGACCTGCCCATGGTGCGCAAGATCGCCGACACGGTTTCGATCATGCACGGCGGTAAAATTGTCGAACAGGGCGCGGTGAACGAAATTTTCAGCCGCCCCCAGCAAGACTACACCCGCCACCTGCTGGCCGCCGTGCCCCAGGGCGTGCAACCCACCCGTCCGGGCGGGCCAAAACTGATTGCAATGCAGGACATCAACTGCAGCTTTACCATGAAATCCGAGTGGAGCGGCTTTTTCAACCGCAGCAAACGGGTGATCAAAGCGGTGGATCAGGTCAGCCTCAGTCTCAACCAGGGCACAACCCTGGGCTTGGTGGGCGAATCCGGTTCCGGCAAGTCGACCCTGGCCCTCTGCCTGCTTGGACTGACCCGCTACGACGGCAAGGTGTTCTATTTCCCCGAGGCCGGAACCAGCCACTGCCTCTCGGACCTCACCAACAGCCAGTTCCGACCGCTGCGCAAGGAGTTGCAGATCGTCTTTCAGGACCCCTTTTCCTCGCTCTCGCCGCGCATGACCATTGAGCAAATCATCACCGAGGGGTTGCAGGTGCACGGCCTTGGCGGCACAAAAGAGGAACGGCGACTTCTGGTGGAACAGGCCCTGCGCGACGTTGAACTCGACCCGGCCCTGGCCGGCCGCTTTCCCCACGAATTTTCCGGCGGCCAACGTCAGCGCATCGCCATTGCCCGGGCCATCATCCTGCGCCCCAAACTGCTGATCCTGGACGAGCCCACCAGCGCCCTGGACATGACCATCCAGAAACAGATTCTGGAGCTGCTCCGAAACCTCCAGGAGCGCTACCAACTGACCTACATCTTCATCACCCACGACCTGCGCACCGTGCGCTCGCTGGCCGATCAGCTGGCGGTGATGCGTCATGGCCGCATTGTTGAGAGCGGCCCGGCCGCCGCCATTTTCGCCGATCCGCAGGACCCCTACACCCGGCGACTGTTTGACGCCGCCTTTCACGTCACCGAACGCATGGAGAAAACCGCATGATCTACCGCGCCGTCTTTCACGTTGATCTCGACGAAGTCAAGCCCTTCAATATTGCCCTAGCCAATGTCGGCAACCTGCTGCACGCCATCCCGGAAAAGCATTACGACCTGGTGCTGCTCTTCAACGGCCCGGCGGTCACCCTGCTCCAGACCGAGCAGTGCGCCCCGTTTCGCGAGGAGATCTGGCGGCTGCAACAGGCCCGGGTTGCCTTCAAGGTTTGCCGCAACGCGCTCAACCGCTTCAACGTCGACCCGGACAACCTGATCGAGGGCTGCGAGATCGTCCCTGCCGGGGTGGTGGCGCTGATTGAATTGCAGCAGGATGGCTACGCCTACATCAAGCCCTGAAGAGGCTGTATTTTCTTCTTCAGATGCTGGCGGAGGCGTCAAGGATGGGATCATCGAGATCCAAAGCGAGTACTGCAACCTGCTCATGGCAGCGCTACAACAGCTCGGCTACACCGCCAAACGTGTTGGCGGCTGACAGCCTCCACGAAGAAAGAATTTGGAGGTTTTGGAACTGAGGTTTGCAGCCTCAACAATCCTGGTTGCTGTCTATTGGAAATAGTTTGACTCTCCAATTTATGAGGTGGACACAAGATATCTGGTTTATTGATACCTTCTCAAAATGCATGATATCCTGTTAGGTCTAAACCAAAATCAGCCAATCACGGTCGGCTTATCCAGAAAATCTGAATCATAACCGGAAACTGGATAATAACTTGTTAGGTGTTCGGAAGGCACTTTTGAATCCCCAAGAAGATCCAATCTACGCCGGCGTTGCGGGCATTCCTGCAGAGATCGGTGAAATCGACTTAGGCTCAGGTGTGACTTTGCGCCCGACATTTGCGCATCTGATGGCCCCGTTTTTGTTGGCTTTTACTCCTGCACCTCCAAATTCTCACCATCCTGGTCCTTGGGCAGCAGTCAATGGTGGTGGCTTGGGCTTGGACATCCATGCTGAGCTGCACATTCCCACTACTTTTGCACCGCCTAATTCCTTCGATCGACTGAATACAGTGTGGTGGATCACGTCTCTGTTGCGGCTTGCACTATCTCCGCAGATTCACGTTCCGGTGATTACAAATCAGCCCTTCCAAGAAGGCTCGAAAGATTGGAAGAATGCTCAAATCCTTCCCGTGGAGGCATTTTTCCATCGGTATCACGGTTCTCTTTACAAGCCTCAAAACATCGATGAAAGCATTGCGTGGGTGGTCCGCACTTGGCAAAAAGCCCAAAGTCTTATGCGCGACTCACGTTTCAATGACACCTATCAAGCGCTGGACACCGTTTGGCGTGTGCCATCTCCATCGCTTGCGTTAATTACACTCTGGGGAGCTTTGGAGAATCTCTTTTCACCTTCAAAGCAAGAGCTCAGATTCCGAGTTTCAGCCAATATTGCGTCTTATTTGGAGTCGCCTGGCAAAGGTCGCCTCGAACTCCAGAAGCGATTACTTAAGCTATACGATGCAAGGTCAAGTGCCGCACATGGTGCAAACAAGAATGTAGCTGACGCCCTAGTCGAGACACAAGAAATTACGCGAAGGGTTCTCTACAAAATCTTCGAAACCATGCATATCCCTACCAAAGAGGATCTAGAGCGTGAGCTATTCGGTGCAACGAACACCTAACAATACGTTAGATGACGTTTGACCCGCTGTGCACTTTTGCTGCCGCAAAGGCACCCATCGCCTCAAACGCACCTGAACGTGGGCGTTATGCCCAAAATAAAAATTGTGAGAAGTAAAAATGTCTGATTGTGAATGGGGCCGCCCCTGTACATGCCGTGAATGTTGCACTCAGTTTCGTCAAGAGATATGCCCCATGTGTGGCTTTGAAAATGTGGTTGAGCTGGAAGGGACAGGTGAATTCCGAACAGATAACAAAGGCATGAGGTATGCTGAAATCACCCCGCCTACAGGTGACCCCATGAATCTAGAGTGCTTCAAATGTAGCCACGTTATCATCAACGTGAAATTTTATTCAAGAATTTCAATACTCGCTTGCGAGTCAAAAATAAATCGAGATGAGATAAATGAATCATCACGACCTTGCGATGATTGTAACAAGAAAATTCGATATTCAATTGGCGGCTATCAATCAATCGAATTATTTGAGCACAATGGCAAATATGTTTGTAAAGAATGCCTTTCCGAAAGGATTAAAAAGGAAAATCAAGATCCAACTAATCGGGATGAAAAATACATCTTTGACAGTCGTGAACTAAAATGGGTTCTATCAAAGGTGCGAGTGCATTGTGAAACATGTGGTAAATCACGATGGCTTTTGCAGGAAAACAGTTGGAAAAAACAGTGTTCTTCGTGCTACAAAATGGCATAACCAGCCAATAAACCTGACCGGAATTAAGCGCGTTTAAAGGCAAGCAGAGTGTCTACCAGCAGGTTATCGCACCGTTATGAGTCAATATTTCTCCTGTAGATCTGAACCGTTCCAACTGGCGAGCATTGCGCTTGGGTGATCGAGAGTGACGAAGTCGGCAGGGTTCTGCGCCTTGGATGCTCTGGGACAGCCTTGCCGCACAACGAGGGTGGGGAAAATCATGAGGGATGAGCCAGCGCCGCAACCAAATCATGCTCTCAAGAGAAAAACAGCAGGCGACGTCCCTTACCCCCCCTGCTTTTCACCGTGGCGCGAACAAGCCGGGACGCTGGAGCGTCCGGGGCTGCATTCCCACGCTGGAGCATGGGAACGATCACAAAGAAGAGGGACGGTATTCCCGCCGCGTATCGATGGAGGCAATCGAGACGAATGACAAACATCAATCGATCTGTCGAAGAACATTCGACATTATTCAGAGCAAGGAACGGAATATGACGGGACGTCTCGGAGCATGGGAAGCGTGTTATGAGTTGGGCATCGAGGATATCGATCTGCAGCACCATTTCTTTTTCAACCTGATCAACCGGTTGGCCAGGGAGTTGCTGCAGACCAACAACGTGCAGCACCGGGGCGCGTTGATCAACGAACTCAACGCCTACGCCAAGTTCCACTTCATCAGCGAAGAGAACATGATGCGCAAGTCGGCCTATCCCCATTTCCTCCACCACCAGGAACTGCATGTGGAACTGATCGAACAACTCTCCACCAGGGGCAGCATGCTGCTCCTCCCGAATGTGCAGGGGGCCGTCGAGTCGATCGTCACCTTTCTTGGCGAGTGGTTTCTTCAGCATACCAGGGAAATCGACGGACAATTTGCCCGTTACCTGCTGGAGGCGCCCATCGAGGGCTCGCGCTGGTAACAGCCTGGGCAGCCAAAGGCGCAAAGCGGACGCACTTTTTTAAAAAAATCAGCAAGCTGTCACGTTTTTCCAATCCGGTTTTCAAAATAAAGCGGTCGGTCAACAAAAAACTTCACGCTGCAAGGCAAGTGTCTTTGTGGAAAACTCAGGGGGACGGCGGCGATTCCGGAAACCCGTTCTCCAGTTGGCATTTTTCCGGATTGCCCTGGCATTTGAGCCTGTTGGCGGCATCGGGCCAGAAGCGGACATTGCTCAAACAGAATTCGCCTGAAGAGTGGGCGCAGTAGGGGATGAACACAAACCCGCCTTTTGATTGCCGCCAGCTTGGCTGTATGTCCCTTGATTGCGGTTGCTGTTCGACCCGGTAATGCCTGCAGGAGTTCATAAGTTTGCTCGCATGTGGAGATTGTGAGTGATGGGGCCGGAAAGACGCCCTATGTTTGCTAATCAACGTTGCTGATCAACCAATGTGGCAAATGCAGCAAATACAGCAAATGCAACCTGACTAAAACGAGTTTTATGCGGCAACGCAATGATCTTGTCCGCTACAAACGCCTGACAGGCAGACACAGGGCTCGGCTGGAATCGATCAAACACCACTGCTCACCCCTAAAATAGACGTAATTCCGTTTCTATTGCAAAAGTGAAGCGTGTTTGATTGTCATTTTCGACGAGCACAGCGAGGAGAAATCTCGCGGAGATCCCGAGAGCTCTCCCTGTGGTCGAGATGACACACCTTCGTCGACGAGGTTTTGCTCTGCGCATCATGCTTCGCTTGATTTATTCGCATTTGCATTCAAGCTGACTCTCCGTTTTGTGTAGGGTGCGCTGTGCGCACCAGCAAAAGCATGGTGATGCACACTGTGCACCCTACAAATACATGCCAACTTGAAAGCAAATTGGAATTAGAAACGGAATAATTCCATGTCTAAAGTGAAGCGCGGTTGCTTGTCCCTTCAAGCGAAAGACCAAATCGCAGGCAAGGACCGAGATTTCTTCCTCGGTCACAATGACGCAGCGTTTTGGCAGGCCCCACGAAACGTTCCCATGCGGCGCTTGGATACCAGAGAACGAGAGCTGGCCGGGGCGGATCGTAGCCTGGATGCAGCTTGCGGATTCCGTTGCACTTCATCCAGGCTACGGTTTGAGATGACGCACCCTCCTCGACGAGATGTTGCTGTGTGCAACGGGCCTCGTTTGATTTAGAAATGGAATAGGCATCCTTTGACTGCAACACCAGCATCTGAAACCGCACCGCACGCCTCGCCGCTCTCCGCCGAATTTCTTGCCACCGTCAGCCACGGGCCGGGCGTCTATCAGATGCTTGCCAAAAAGCAGGTCCTCTATGTGGGCAAGGCTCGCGACCTGCGCAAGCGGTTGAGCCAGTATGCCCATTTCAGCGGCCCGGTCCATTCCAAGACGGCGGTTATGCTCTCGCATGTGCAGCGGGTCGAGACCATCCTCACCACCACCGAAAAGGAGGCCTTGATTCTTGAGGCCTCGCTGATCAAGCAGCACCGGCCCCGCTACAACGTCATCCTCCGCGACGACAAAAATTATCCGCTGATCATGGTCACCACCCGCGATCCCTGGCCACGGGTGGTGGTCACCCGCAAACGGCTGCGCGACGGCAACCGCTACTTCGGCCCCTACTCTTCCGGCACGGCCATGCGCGCCACCCTGTCGCTGCTGTATGCGCAATTTCCCCTGCGGCGCTGCAAGATCATGCGCGAACGCACCCGGCCCTGCCTCAACTACCAGATGGGCCGCTGCCTCGCCCCTTGCGCGGGCCTGGTGGATGCGGCGGAATATCAGCGGATGGTGCGCGACGTGCTCTTGATTCTGGAGGGCAAGGTGAGCGAGGTGGTCCGCGAGTTGACCGCCAAAATGGAGCAGGCGGCAGAGCACCTTGCGTTTGAAAAGGCGGCCCTGTACCGCGACCAGATCAAAGGGCTGACCCGGACCACCGAACACCAGGCCATTGTCGCCGAGCATCACCTGGATCAGGACGTGTTCGGCCTGCACCGTCAGGACGCTTCGGTGGGCGTGGCCCTGCTGTTTGTTCGGGGCGGCATGATCACCGGGGCCCAGTCGTTTTTCCTCGCCGACCCGCTGGGCGAGGACGACAGCCTGCTGGCCCAGACCATTCTTCAGTACTATTCGGCCGAACGCCAGCCGCCGCGCGAACTGCTGCTGCCCTTTGTCCTTGAAGACGAGGCGCTGATCAGCGAGCGCCTGACCGAACTGCGCGAAGGGCCGGTGGCGATGCTGGCGCCGCAGCGCGGCAAGCGGATGCAGTTGATGCAGATGGCCGAGGCCAACGCCGCCCAGGTGTTTTCGGAACTGGCGAAAAAGGAGCAGTCCTGGGAAACCCTGGCCACCGCCCTGCAAGCCAAGCTGCGGCTGGTCAACCGGCCGGAAACCATCGAATGTCTCGACATCTCCAACCTTCAGGGCAAGCAGGCGGTGGGCTCGCTGGTCTGTTTTGTTCAGGGCGACAAGGCGGCCAAACTCTATCGCCATTACCGGATCAAATCCCAGGACACCCCGGACGACTACGCCATGATGCGCGAAGTGTTGGAACGAAGGATGGCCAAAGGGGTTGAAACCGACAATCTGCCTGATTTGCTGCTGCTTGACGGCGGCAAGGGCCAGATGCAGGTGGCGGTTGACGTGCTCAGCCGTTTTGATTTGCTCCAGCGCATTGATCTGGCCTCCATTGCCAAGGAAAAGGCTGAAGAGGGTGAAAAACTGTTTCGGCCGGGGCGAAAAAATCCGATTCTGCTGCCCGCCCATTCGCCGGTGCTGCTCTATCTGATGCGCATCCGCGACGAGGCGCACCGCTTTGGGATCACTTTCCATCGCAGGTTGCGCGGCAAGGCGCAGTTGCAGTCGCAGTTGGACGAAATCGAGGGTATCGGCCCAAAACGCAAGCAGGTGCTGCTGCAGACGCTGGGCAGCGTCAAACGGGTGACCGAGGCCGGGGTGGAAGAACTGGCCGCGGTGCCCGGCATCGGCCCGGAACTGGCCCGCTTGATTTACCGGCAACTGCACGGAGACGACCATGGAACCGGATGAACGGACGATGGCCCGGCTCAAGGCCGGCTGCATCTGCAAGGGCGTCAAACTGATCCGCCTGATCGAGGCGGTTGAAAACGGGGCAACCACCTTTGAGCAGGTCGCCGTGGTTTGCGGCATCGGCGACGGCCCGTGCAAGGGCAAACGGTGCGGGGCAAAGGTGCAAGAATTGTTGCTGGCCCGTGATGACCTGGGTTGAGGCAACCGTCGAGTGTTGCCTCCTTCCATTTCTCATTCGCATTTGCATTCAAGATGGCACATCTGCTTTATGTAGGGTGCGCTGTGCGCACCATCCTGCAGGTGCGCACAGCGCACCCTACAAAAACGTGCCAACTTGAGAGCTAATTGAAATCAATCAAACAAGGCATGACGTGCGCAGCAAAACCTCGTCGTGGCTGGCGCGTCATTTTCGAGCGAAGCGAGAAATCTCGGGACATAACGAGATTTCTCCTCGCTGTATCGTCGAAAACAACACACTCCCCAGCCTGTAGCCTGGATGAAGTGCAACGAAATCCGGGAACACAGCAAATCATCCCCCGGATTCCGCAGGCTGCATCCGGGCTACGGTCGCCGGCCATCTCTCCGAACAAACACAACAGGCGTCGCCGGATGATCCGACGACGCCTGTTGTGTTTCCATCAAGCAGAGCATCTGCCTGACAGGGTGCAATCAATCAAAAAAACAGATCCCGGGTTTTGCCGCCCCGGATCATAGCCACGTTTTCCCGTGCTTTTTTCCGATGTTCGAGCTTGGGCACCTTTTCCAGTTCCCGATCCACCATGGCGTACCCGAGGGCCTTAACCTCGGGCGAGGCGTAATCCTCCAGATATTCCGACAGGGTCATCAGGGCGTTGGGGTGACAGACGTTCTTAATCTGGCCGCTCTTAGCCAGGGCCATGAATCGGTCGCCGGTGCGGCCGGAACGATAACAGGCGGTGCACCAGGACGGCACCAGCCCTTCCTCGATCAGCCAGTGGATAATCTCGTCGGCGGTGCGTTCGTCGTTTTTGGCGAACTGGGCGGTCAGGTCGGGATCAATCACCCCGGTTTCGCGGCGACGCTTCTCCGCCATGTAGCCGCCCACGCCGACGGCGCTGCAGGCGCTCATCTGGGTGACGCCGCAATCGAGCAGGTCTTTGCGCATGGCGGCGCTTTCCCGGGTGGAGATGATGATGCCGGTATAGGGCACAGCCAGGCGCAACACCGCGACGATCTTTTTGAAGGTTTCGTCGTCGGGAATGTTGGGATAGACGGTGCTCAGGTCAACGCCTTCAGCGGGCCGGATGCGCGGCACGGAGATGGTGTGGAAGCCGACGCCGTAGGTCTTTTCCAGGTGTTCGTTGTGCATCACCATGGCCAGGGCCTCGAAGTAGGGATCGTAGAGGCCGAACAGCGCGCCGGCGCCGACGTCGTCAACGCCGCCGGCCATGGCCCGGTCAAAGGCGGTGGTGTGGTACCAGTAGTCCTTTTTGGGGCCGTTCAGATGGTATTTCTCGTAGGTCGGCTGGTGGTAGGTTTCCTGAAAGAGAATATAGGTGCCGATGCCCACGTCCTTGAGTTTGCCGTAGTTTTCCACCGTGGTGGCGGCAATGTTGACGTTGACCCGACGAATTTCGCCGGAGAGGTCGGCCTGGGTCTGATAGATGGTGCGCAGACAGTCGAGGATGTAATCGATCGGGCAGTTCTCGTCGTCTTCGCCGGCTTCCAGGGCAATGCGTTTGTGGCCCATGCCGACGATCTCGATGATCTCTTCGCGGACTTCCTGCTGGGTCAGCTTGCGGCGTTTGAAGGTGTGGCAATCGTTGTACGAACAGTAGGCGCAGCGGTTGACGCAGTAGTCGCTGACGTACAGCGGCGCGAACATAACGATGCGGTTGCCGTAGATTTCATCCTTGATGCGACGGGCCGTCTGAAACAGCCGGGGCAGGTGTTTGTCGTCCATCTTGAGCAGGCTGGCCACCTCAAGGTGGGTCAAACCGGCAAACCGGGACGCCTTGTCGAGGATCGCGTCGATCTCGCTGTCCGGGGTCGCGGCCGCTTGGGCCAGAATGGTCTCGATTTCGTCGGGACGGATGAATTCCTCAATTTCCATATTTTCTATCAGCATAGAGTGACCTCCCACTCGGGCGGCAGGTGGTTGTTTACAGACAACCGCCATCTGTCGTCAGATGAATTGCGCCGTTTACAATCAATGTGGAACCAGACTCCCACCAGCCCGAACGGCTCGGGCTGGTGGGCGCGTGTGTGTTGCAAATCATGGCGAGGAGCGCCGAAGCAGGCCGTGCACAAATATCGGCCGAGCGTCGACGCTCCCCTCCCTCCCATTGAACATTGGTTTCAACAATAGGATCAATGCCGCGTGGGGGCAAGCGGCTCAGGCCCGCACACAACCGGCGCCTTCGGGCTGCGCCTCTTCTTTGTCCGTGGCCTCGTAGTGGTCGTGGGACGGAAAAACGTCAAAGTTCTCGACAATAAACAGATATACCAGAATGCCCACCGAGATCAGGCCGATGGACAGGAACAGCTCGCCAGCCGATGGAAAATAACTTTCCCCGGCCGCCTTGGCCATGCCGGTGAACACCACGTTGCCGCGGTTGAGCGCCACGCCCACCACCATCAGCACGGCGTTGCGCACGATCATTTTCTGGCTCATCACCATGCCGCGCAGCTTGTAGCTCCAGAAGAAATACAGCGGCAGAACGCAGCCAATGGTCAACTCCAGCAGACACATCAGGCTTTCGGTGTTCATGGCGAACAGCGAGCCGATTTGACCGCGAATCACCAGGTCGGAGAAACGCAGCACCGCATAGAAGCTCATCCAATAGCCAGCCC
>Ga0074197_1001123_pt1 | contig 24807 bp, 21 predicted proteins | sample EPASupsiteSAE305_FD_64526 | JGI IMG/M metagenome (GOLD analysis project Ga0074197, IMG submission 64526) | Bioremediated contaminated groundwater microbial communities from EPA Superfund site, New Mexico - SAE3-05 reassembly with SPADES | ecosystem: Environmental > Aquatic > Deep subsurface >...
AATCGCAGCAGTACGCGGGGCATTGGCTGGGTAATGGGAGCAGGACGACCCAAACGGGTCATGATAGTTGCAGGTGAAGCGTCTGGTGATATCTACGGGGCAGGATTAGTGCGCGCAGTACAGGCAACTGATCCTGCCTTTTCCTTCTTTGGCATCGGTGGTCCCCGCATGCGCGAGGCCGGCTGTGAGACCCTGGTAGACTCTGCTGATATGGCCGTGGTTGGCCTGGTTGAGGTGCTTAAACATTTTGATGTTATTGCCGCAGCCTTTCTCAAGCTGAAAAAAATCCTGCTGGAAAATCCTCCTGATCTGCTGATCCTGATTGACTATCCCGGATTTAACCTGCGTCTGGCCAAGGTGGCAAAGCGGGTCGGGATAAAGGTGCTCTACTACATCTCGCCCCAGATCTGGGCCTGGCGGCAGGGACGGGTAAAAAAGATCAAGCGTCTGGTTGATCATATGGCAGTGATCCTGCCTTTTGAGGCTCAGTTCTATGAAAAAGCCGGAGTGCCGGTCTCCTTTGTGGGACATCCCATGGCGGACCTGGTCGAGGTCTCCATAACACGTGAACAGGCTGCAACCTCTTTTGGTCTTGATCCCTCACGACAGGTTGTGGGGTTGTTCCCCGGCAGCCGCAGGAGTGAAGTCAGCCGTCTGCTGCCCACCATTCTCGATGCTGCCCGCTTGTTACAACAACGCTTTCCCGAGCTTCAGTTCGTCCTGCCGCTGGCTTCAACCCTCACCGATGATGATCTCGCTCCCTGGCTTAAGGGCTGTGACCTGCCGATAACCATTACCCGTGAACGGATTCATGATCTGATGCGGGCCTGTGACGCCGTAATATCAGTCTCAGGTACCGTGACTCTGGAGGTTGCCCTGGTGGGGACCCCGCTGGTCATTATTTACAAACTATCACCGATTACCTTCCAGCTGGCCAAGCGGTTGGTCAAGGTGGAGCATATCGGTCTCTGTAATATCGTGGCTGGTGAGACGGTGGCCAAAGAACTGATTCAGCATGATGCCTCACCAGAGCAGATTGCGGCAGAGATTGGACGTCTGTTGAGTGATGAACCCTACAACAGAGAGATCAAAAAACAACTTTCACAAGTGCGCGAGCGGCTTGGTGGTGGCGGTGCTGATCAGCGAATGGCCGATCTGGTCGTCAGTATGGCGGGGCAGCCATGACGAAGATGGTCTGGATGCTGCAGGTAGCGGTACTCTACTGTTTTACCTGGATGGTGGCCCTGGTGCCGGAAGGTCTGTCTCAGCGTTTTGGAGTTGGGGTCGGTCTGTTGATGCGTCGGGTCTTGGCCAGCCGCCGTCGTATTGCAGAGGAAAATATCAGCCGTGTGCTTGAGCATATGCGTGCTCAGCCGGAATGGACCTGCACTATTCCGACCGCTGAGGGGATTGCTCGGGAAGTATTCTGCAACCTGGGGCGCTCTCTGGTGGAGACCTGCCGCTTATACCACGGTAAAGGTGATGGCCTGATTGACCGGATTGAGGTGCGGGGGATGGAGCATTATGATGCAGCCCGTGCTTTGGGAAAAGGGATTATCTTCCTGACTGGTCATTGTGGTAACTGGGAACTGATGGCACTGGCCTATGCCCGTCTGTTCAAGGCGCCGCTTTCGGTGGTGGCGCGGCGTCAGAACAATCCGTATCTGAACACCATGGTGGAGCGGATGCGGATGCATTATGACAACACGGTCATCTATAAGGACAATGCACTCAGGAACATGATCACTATTATCCGCAAGAATGGAACTATCGGACTTCTCGTTGATCAGACCGTTTTTCCTGAAGAGGGCTACCTGATTGATTTTCTGGGCAGGCCTGCCTGGGCCTCCAAGGCACCGGTGCTGATTGCCCGTAAGACCGGTGTGCCAATTGTTCCGGCTTTTATTCATCGTGAGCAGGGACGGCACGTGATTGATATCCATCCCCTGCTTCAGTTTGAAGGGGCTGCCGATGAGCAAGGCTGGCAGGATGACGTCAAGACCTACTCCTGCATGATTGAGAAGTTTATTGTGGCCCATCCAACGCAGTGGTACTGGGTACATCGTCGCTGGAAGAGAACCGAAGGGCTATGAGCAGCGGCCGCTTCTGGGCGGAACTCTGGATGGTACTGGTGCTGCTGGTGATTGCCACCGGCCTGCTGGCCCACAGTGGCGTTGACCTTCAGCTTGCTTCTTTCTTCCATCAGGCTGATGGTTGGCCGATCGGTGAGCAGTTTCCCTGGAAGCTGCTCTACCGGATTGACAGGACCCCTGCGGTGCTGCTGGCATTGGGGTGGTTGGCGGTGCTGGCCTGGAGCTATTACAGGCCCGGTCTGATCTCCTGGCGGAGGGCAGCAATTTTTATGGTGCTGCTGCTGATCCTGGGGCCAGGGCTGCTGGTGAACAGCGTCTTTAAGGAACATTGGGGGCGTCCCCGTCCCCGTGAGGTGACTCAGTTCGACGGCAGCAAACAGTTTTTGCAGCCCTGGCAGCCGGGCATCAGTGGCAAGGGACGTTCCTTCCCATCAGGTCATTCTTCGGCAGCCTTTTTTCTGGCAACACCATGGTTTGTATACCGGAAAAAGAGGCCGGCTGTTGCCCAGTGCTGGCTATGGGGAGGCGTTGTTTTTGGTGTTCTGATGAGTGTGGCACGGATTGCCCAGGGAGGACATTTCCTGACAGACTGTCTCTGGGCCTTTGGCATGGTCTGGCTGACCGGCCAGGTACTGGCTGCCGTGCTGTTGCCGGAACAGGAAAACGGCGAAGAGGCCGTGAAATGAACTGGTCGATCCTGTACCGCATTTTAACCCTGGTTGCTCTGCCGTTTGCCCTGTTATACCACTGGTACCGCTCCATCAGCAGGGGCAGAAAGAGTGCCTTTGGTGAACGATTCGGGTTTCTGCCTTTTGCTGCACGACAACTGTTGGCAGGACAGCCGGTTATCTGGCTGCATGCCGTTTCTGTGGGGGAAGTGATTGCCAGCCGTCCACTGCTTAAAGGATTACAGCGGCGGTATCCTGAGCATCGGCTGCTGCTTTCGGTTACCACAGAAACCGGTCGAGGTGTGGCTGAACAGGATCGTCTTGCTGATGTCATTACCTACTTCCCGTTTGATACCCATTTTGCTGTCTGTCGCCTGCTTGATGCCGTAAATCCGCAGGCGATTGTGATTATGGAGACTGAAATCTGGCCGGTCTTTACCCTTGAGGCGCAACGCCGGGATATACCGCTGCTGCTGGCCAATGGTCGGATATCAGCCCGTTCTTTTCCTCGTTATCAGCGTTTTAGCTGGTTCTTCAGGCCGGTGCTGCAACGCTTTAGTGGCCTGGGGATGCAGAGTAAGGCTGATCTTGAGCGGATACTGGCCATTGGCGCACCGGAGCAGCGCAGCAAGGTACTGGGCAACCTTAAATATGACATACCGTTCAGCCCGGTTGCTGATGATGAGCGGCACACGTTGCGTCAAGGGTATCGGATACCGGCAGATCTGGCTGTTTTCTGCATTGGTAGTACCCATCCTGACGAAGAAGAACAGGTCCTGGCAGTCTACCTGGAACTGCTCAAGCAGTTTGATCATCTGTTGCTGGTACTGGCACCACGGCACCCGGAGCGGACTGCAGAGGTGGAGGCAGTGATCAGCGGCAGTGGTCTGCCGGTTCTGCGCAGATCAACACTGGAGCAGCTTTCTTCAGATTGTCATGCTGGTATGGTCCTGCTGGTTGATACGGTGGGAGAGCTGATGAAGTTGTATGCCCTGTCAGATCTGGCCTATGTGGGGGGAAGCCTGGTTCCCACCGGTGGCCATAATCTGCTGGAGCCTGCCTCACGGGGAATTCCGATCATCTTTGGTCCCCATATGGATAATTTTCAGGAAATTACTGCTCTCACCCTTGAGTATGGCGCCGGGGTACAGGTGGCGGATCAGCAGGAACTGCTGGATGCAGCAGCAGACTTTCTGGCAACGCCTGAACTGCGGCATGTTGTGGGCAGCAACGGCCTTAAGCTGTTGCGTGACAGTGGTGGCGCAGTAGAGCGGCATCTCGCCATGCTGGAAGAGGCGATGCCCCAATGAGTCGAGCAGTCTGGTGGAGGGGAGTCGCTGAAGGAAGTAACAACGGAATGGCCAGCCTGGCTATGAAGCTGCTACTGGCTCCATTTGCAGTACTGTATGGTATGGCGCTGAAGGTCAGGGCTCTGCTCTACCAAGGCGGTATCCTGTCCATCCACAAACTGCCCTGTCCGGTTATTTCCATCGGTAATATTACCGTGGGTGGAACCGGTAAAACCCCTGCAACGATGCTGGTTGCAAAGGAACTGCAAAAACGGGGATATCGGGTAGCTGTTCTGTCCCGTGGCTATGGTGGCTCCCTTGAAGGGCAGGTTGCTGTGGTGAGTGATGGAGAATCAGTGCTGCTGGGGCCTGAACAGGCCGGTGATGAACCCTGTCTGCTGGCTCAAACGGTGCCGGGGCTGATGGTGGTGATCGGATCGGATCGGTATCAGGCAGGCTTGGTGGCGTTGGAACGGCTGAAACCGGATATCCTGCTGCTGGATGATGGCTTTCAGCATATCCGCCTGCACCGTGATCTGAACATCCTTCTGCTGGACACAACCCGTCCCTTTGGCAACGGCTGGACACTACCCTTGGGGATGCTGCGAGAACCGCGTTCTGCCCTAAAACGGGCTGATCTGGCGCTCTTTACCCGTTGTCAGCCTGGGCAGGTTGTTCCAGATCTAGGTTTGCCCTGTTGCTGTTCAGCGCATTGTTTGACTGGCTTTAATCAGTTGGAAACCGGTGAGGAATTCCCGCTTGAAAGGTTACAGCAGGGGCGGGTGGCTGCCTTTGCCGGCATTGCAGATCCTTCTACGTTTTTTGATGGATTGCAAACACTGGGGATTCAGTTGGTGGCAACCCTTGCCCTGTCTGACCATGCATCCTATGCTGATGACCGTTTGATGCTCCTTGAACAGTTTGCTACATCGTCTGCAGCAGACTGGCTGGTGACCACCGTTAAGGACGGGGTCAAGCTGGCAGGCTGTAATCAGGCATGGAGTAACAAACTGGTTACAGCACGATTGGAACTGCAGCTTGACGATCCTGGCCAACTGTTGCAGAGTGCCTTATATAAGCTGCTTTCAAGGTACTGCTGATTTTTGCTTACTACACCCGTTTGTTACAGGTTATGCATGTTACAGCAGGATTACCATAACATACTGGTGCGGTCGGTTAACTGGATCGGTGATGCGGTCATGGCAACACCTGCATTGATGGCCGTGCGGGAGACCTATCCCAAGGCTAAAATCAGCCTGCTTGCCAATCCGTTGGTTGGCCAACTGCTACAGGGACATCCTGCTGTTGATCGGGTGTTGGTCTTTGATCGAAAAGGTGAACACAACGGCTTTGCCGGTCGTCTGCGTCTGGCACGCCAACTGAAGCATGAACAGTTTGATCTGGCACTTATTCTGCCCAATTCATTTGATTCTGCTCTGATCCCCTGGCTGGCAAGGATTCCGCAGCGGTGGGGCAAGGCATCGGATGGACGTAGTCTGTTGTTAACCAAACGTTTTTACGAGCAGAATGCACCGCAGGATCGACATGAGGTACAGTACTACTGCGATCTGCTGCGGTCATTTGGAGTCTCTGCTACTCAATCTGAACCGTTGCTTGCCACGACAGCGCAAGAAGACAATGAGGCTGCATCGCTGCTTGCACTATATGGTATACCTGCTGAAGCGATGGTGCTTGGTATTAATGCCGGAGCCAGTTTCGGATCAGCCAAACGGTGGTATCCAGAGCGATTCGGCGAGGTGGCCAGGCGTCTGGCTGACCAATGGAATGCCCGGATTATTTTATTTGGCGGGCCGGATGAAACAGAAATTGTGGCTGAGATTGAGCAGACACTTCAGGGGAACTGTCTGAATATCTCTGGCAAGACAACGGTCCGGCAGTTGATGGCTTTGATCAAACGCTGCAACTTTTTTGTGACCAATGATTCCGGTCCAATGCATATCGCAGCTGCCTTTGGAGTGCCCTTGGTGGCTATTTTCGGGCCTACAGACCATGTTGGTACGGCCCCCTGTTCTGACAAGGCGATTATTGTGCGCCAAAGCGTTGATTGCGCCCCCTGTAAGCTGCGGGTCTGCCCTGCTGACCATCGTTGTATGACAGCTGTTTCGAGCGACGATGTGGTACAGGCAGCACAGTTGCTCTATGAAGCAAACATTACTGGAGAACCATGAATCCTGTCCTGATACGAACCCTTGCCTACCTCAAGCCCTACTGGGGGCTGCTGGTGGTCTCTGCCCTCTGCTCAATGGTGGTGGGGGCCATGGATGGCGCCTTTGCCTATCTGGTGGAGCCGGTACTGAAAAAGATCTTTGCCGGTAAAGATACCGGCATCTTTTTGCTGGTGCCGGTCGGCATCATAGCGCTCTTTGTCCTGCGGGGGATCTGTCGTTTTACTTACGATACCACCATCAAGCTGGCTGGACAGAAGGCGATCCAGGATATCCGCAACGACCTCTACAGCAGTACCATCCGTAAAGATATGACCTTCTACAACAAACAGGCCACCGGCGAACTGATGTCACGTATGACCAACGACATCGGCATGATGCAGGATGGTATGGCCAATGTGGTCTGTGGCCTGTTTCGGGATATGATTTCTTTTATCTCCCTGCTGAGTGTGATTTTTTATCGTAACTGGCAGCTGGCTATCCTTTGCTTTGTGGTACTGCCAATAACCATCTATCCTGCCCAGCTGATCGGTAAAAAGATCAAAAACTCTGCCCGGCGCAGCCTTGATGTGATGGGGGGGATCGGCACTATCCTGCAGGAAACCTTTTCCGGTATCAAGGTGATCAAGGCTTTTGGTCTGGAGGGGACGGTCATTGATCGTTTTCGATCTGAGAACCTCGCCTTTCTTGGGCAGTACAAGAAGTTCATCAAGTATGAATCGCTGGCCATGCCGGTATCTGAGATGATTATCTCGCTGGGGATTGCAGCGGTGGTCTGGCTGGGGGGCAGTCAGGTCATGTCCGGCAGGATGACCGCCTCTGAGCTGTTCTCATTTATCGCGGCCATGATCATGCTGTTTAACCCGGTCAAGAAACTGCAAGGTTCCTACAATACCATTCAACGTTCTGCCGGTGCGGCAGAACGGGTCTTTCAGCAGATGGATGCCCAGCGTACGGTTACAGAGCAGCCAGATGCCCTGGAGATAGGTCGTGTTACCGGCAGGGTTGAGGTGCGTGCTATCAGCTTTGGCTATGGAGATGAGACCATTATTGACCAGATCTCCCTGAAGGTTGAGCCGGGACAGATGGTAGCTCTGGTGGGACCTTCAGGTGGGGGTAAATCTACCCTGGCGGCACTGCTGATGCGTCTGTATGATGTGAATCAGGGCAGTATTCTGCTGGATGGCCATGACCTTCGTCACCTGCGGATGGATGCGTTAAATCGGCAGTTTGCGTTGGTTGATCAGGAAACCACCCTGTTTAATGACACCATTGCAAATAATATTCGTTACGGCAAGCCCGGTGCAGACGATAGTGAGGTAGAAGTAGCTGCACAGGCGGCCTTTGCCCACGACTTTATTCTGGAGTTGCCGGAAAGGTATGACACCAACATCGGTGACCGTGGCATCCGGTTGTCAGGCGGACAACGCCAGCGGATCTGTATCGCCCGTGCCCTGCTTAAAAATGCTCCGATTTTGATCCTGGACGAGGCAACCAGCGCCCTGGATACTGAAAGTGAAAAAATGGTGCAACAGGCGCTTGATAACCTGATGCTGAATCGTACTACCTTTGTGATTGCTCACCGGCTGTCTACGGTGATGCACGCGGATACCATTGTGGTGCTTGAAAAAGGGCGGATTGTGGAAGCTGGCTCCCATGCAGACCTGATTGAGGGGAGTGGTCTGTACAGCAGGCTGCATGGTCTGCAGTTCAGTGATCAGGAGCCAGGTGCGGTACGACCTGCTGTCTGCGGGTAATATGTATGCAATGGACTGAGAAATTGTGGCTGGCAATTATGGAGAGGATTATGTCAGGGACTTCTGATGAGGTCGTGGAAACGTGATGTCTACCTCTTCAGCATATGACGTAACAATTGTGATTGTTAATTATAATACCCGTGAACTACTCGCCGCTTGCCTTGAATCGCTTTTTGCCGTTATTTCCGGCATCAGTTTTGAGGTGTGGGTAGTTGACAATGCCAGTAGTGACGGCAGCCTCGATATGGTTGGAAGCCGTTTTCCTCAGGTACGGTGTATCAGGAACAGGACTAATCTGGGGTTTGCCCGTGCCAATAATCAGGCAATCAGCCAAGCATCCGGACGGTATGTTGTGTTGTTAAATTCAGACACCCTCATGATGCCCATGTCTCTTGAGACTATTGTCTCATTCATGGATGAGCATCAGGATATTGGCGTCTGCGGAGGTCAATTGCTGAACCGTGATGGTACGTTGCAAAATTCCATTGCAAATACTCCTACTTTGGCGACCGAATTATTGAACAAATCGTTGCTTAGGCGTCTGTTTCCGAAGAACTATCCCGGCAAGGAACGTCAGATTGAGGTGCCGATTGAGGTTGAATCTGTTATCGGCGCCTGTATGGTGGTGTCGAGAAAAGCCATAAAGGAAGTCGGGGCGCTTGATGAAAGGTATTTCTTTTTTTTTGAGGAGACAGATTGGTGTCTTTCGATGAAAAAGGCTGGATGGCAGGTCTGGTTTCATCCCCAAGCACGAATAGTGCATCTGCAGGGGGCTTCCGCTAACAAGATTCATATTCCGGCAAGGATAGAATACTGGAAATCACGTTATCTGTTTTTTAGAAAGCATAGCTCTTTAGTGGCTTTCAGGTTTTTGCAGGGAGGGCTGATGGTTCGTCTGCTACTATCGTTGGCGGCACAGGCAGTGGTTGCCCTGTTTAGCGCTGGTGTACGTAGTCGTTTTGCATTAAATGTCACCCTTTTTCGCTGGCACCTGTATGGGTGTCCTCCATCTTGGGGAATATGCGGCAATGTTGTCGGTGAGGAAAGCAGATGAGACGCCCGGTTTCTGCGGTGCTAATTGCCTATAACGAGGAAGCTCGGCTGGCAAACTGTTTGGAACGGTTGCAGTGGGCTGATGAAATTATTGTGGTTGATTCTGGAAGCATAGATACCACTAGGGAGATAGCACTTAGGTATACGAAGCGGGTAGTAGAAATTCCCTGGCGGGGGTTTGGTCCACAGAAACAGGCCGCTGTTGAACTCGCCTCCCATGACTGGGTGTTTGTAGTTGACTGTGATGAGCTGGTAACGCCTCAGCTTGCTGATGAGATTATAGCATTGCTTGGACAGCCTGAAGTTAACGCAGGTTATGATGTGCCGCGCCGCACCTTTATTGGGGCTAAGGAGATTAAGTATTGCGGCTGGTATCCAGACCGAACGGTGAGACTTTTCGACCGGAATAGAGCCGCCTTTTCAGATAGCCTTGTGCATGAAAGTGTTGTTGTGCGGGGAGCAAAAGGAAGTTTGCAAAACGACTTATTGCATTACTCCTATGCAAATATTGGAGATATGTTACCTAAGATCGGTCAGTACAGTGATCTTTGGGCGCAGCAGATGCATGCTGCAGGCAAAAACAATAGGTTCGGAGCCCTGTTGATTAAGCCGGTAGCAGCTTTTCTTAAAAGTTATCTGTTGAAGCGCGGTATTCTTGATGGTTTTGAAGGGCTGGTAATAGCGGTTAGCACAGCTTTTTTGACTTTTCTAAAATACGCAAAGCTGCGGGAACTTTCCCGTAAAACGTTTGTGCCAACGACATGATATCCCTTCCCGCGTCTATTTTGATCGTCAATATCCGACTTATTGGTGATGTTATACTGACAACTCCTCTGATCAGTTTGTTGCATTCCATCTATCCGGGCGTTTCAATAGATCTGTTGGTAAACCGCGGTACAGGTGAATTTCTGGAAAAAGACCCGCGAGTCCGAAAAGTTATTTATTCGGAAAAATGGAAAAGTTCTTCTGCTGGGCCGGCAAGTAGCTACCTGTCTCATATTTTTAGAAAGTACGATTTGGCACTGTCAATGAATACTGGGGATAGGGGGGCTGTTGCCATCCTTGCGGCCAGCAGGCACTATCGGGTTGGTTATTATGATGCAACGAAGGCTGTATCAAGTGCTATTCGCAGGCTGTTGTTCAGTCATCCAATTCATTTTGATGAAGACCTGCATGTGGTACTGCGATGTGGTCAAATTTTGAAAACACTTGGGCTTCAGTATGGACGTCTTGACGTTAAACTGTTCTGGGATGAGTCTGATCAGGCAAAAGTAATGTCAAAACTGGCTGATGGAAACCTGGCTGGTCCCTATCTGGTAATTCATCCCTTTGCCCGTTGGCGCTACAAGTATTGGGAAATCAGTCGTTTTTGTGAGGTGAGTGATCGTTTGGCCCGCGTTCATGGCCTGCAGCCGGTCTGGACATCATCACCGGACCCAGAGGAGATTACACTTTTGCAGACAGCGGCAACGGGCTGCAGCATCAAACCGTTACTGATACCCGGTACGTTTTCCCTTAACCAGATGGCCTGCCTGCTGAAGGGAGCTGCTCTGTATATCGGCCTGGATACAGCTATCACCCATATTGCGGCCTCTACCGGTCTCCCGATGGTGGCACTGTATGGTCCTACTGAACTTTGGCGCTGGCATCCCTGGGATAATGAACACTCCCTGCAGGAACCGGTTAAGTTTGGCTATAGGGGCACGATTCGCAGTGGTCGGATGGTTACTCTCCAGGCAGGCTGTGAGCACTATCCCTGTATCAGGCCCCACTGCTATGGTGAAACGGAAAATCCCTGTATGATGGCATTGACAGCCGATACTGTTTGTAGAGAGGCAGCGCAGGTACTGGCTATAAAGGCTGATTTCAAGGATGCTAACCATGCAGGTTGATGTTGCCTTCATAACCGTCAACTATAACACCTGTGCCCTGGTTGAAGAGTTGATCAGGTTTTTTAAAACAGTAGAACTGCCATTTTCTTATGGTTTGGTGGTGGTTGATAATAATTCTACTGATGGTTCTCAGGCGATGTTGGCGCAGGAGCGGTGGGATGGACTGCTCTACATCCAAACCAACGAAAACCTGGGTTATGGTCGTGGTATGAATCGCGGCTTGCAGGCTGTCGCCAGTCGTTACGCCTGCATCATGAATACTGACCTGGTTCTGAATCAGGAAGCGCTGTTTGCACTGTGGTCGTTCTTTGAAGCCAGGCCTGAGGTAGGGGTGGCATCTCCGGTGATTATGGGGAGTGACCATCGGGTGCAGGGTTTTTTGTTCCTGCCCGGTATTTGGGCGCTGTATTCCCAGACCATCAGTAAGATGAGAAGCAAAAGTTGGAAATTGCGTGTAGAGAAAGCTACGGCCCCGCTTGCGGTCCCTGGAGTGCTGGGGGCGTTTTTCATGATTCGTCGGAACCAGTTTGATAACTGCCTGTTTGACGAGGATTTTTTCTTCTATTACGAAGATAGTGAGCTGGCCCACCGTTACTGGCAACGGGGGATACCCTGCTTTGTCCTGCCTCAGGTGTCTATTACGCATCTCGGGGGACAATCCACCTCTGCCGAAGGTGGCAGGCTGTTTCAGGAAAGTCGCCGGATTTACCTTGAGAAGTGCTATGGCCCACCTCATACGGTTCTGCTGGCATTGCTTGACCGGTTTCGTTTGCGTTTTAAGTACTACAAATACCTGGTGCTGAACAGTGTCGTGAAAAGCAGTAAAATTCAGAGTAAATACGATTTTTATGCCCGTCTGATACAGTTAACCAAGTGACCTTCTAGCGAGTCTTATGCGAATCCTGATCATTAAAACGTCATCCCTGGGGGATGTCATCCATGCCCTGCCGGTGCTGGAGTATCTCCGGCAGGCGGCACCTGGAGCTGTCATTGACTGGGTCGTGGATGAGGCATTTAGCGATCTGGTCTCCGGCAATCCGCTGGTCGAACGTCTGCTGCCGGTTGCTTTCCGGCGTTGGAAAAAGGCTCCCTTTACCGCTCAAACCCGTCAGGAGGTACTGGCCTTTATTCGAGAGCTGCGGCTACAGCGGTATGATCTGGTCTTTGATCTGCAGGGTAACAGTAAGAGCGGGATGGTCTGCTGGCTGGCGCGCTCCCGACGCAAGATCGGTTTTGATCGTGAACATCTGCAGGAAAAACTGAACACCCTGTTTACGACAGAGCAGGTTTCGTTTAAGTCCACTGACCGCAATGCCGTGCAGCGCTATCTGCGGGTAGTGAGCATGCCATTTTTGCTTGATCCTGATGCTGTACAAATCCACAGTGATATTGCAACCTCTGCTGACGATGACCATGCCGCGGAACAGGCTCTGGTATCAGGCGGAAACCCAGTAATTCTGTTCCACACCGGAACAACCTGGCAGACCAAGCTCTGGTATGAGGATGGGTGGCTGGAGCTGGGCCAGCAGTTACTCCAGCAGTATCCGTCTGCAATACTGCTGTTCTCCTGGGGTAATGATGAGGAAAAGGAACGGGCTGAACAGCTAGCTGTTGGGTTAGGTGGTCGTGCCTGTCTGCTGCCACAGCTGTCCCTGAAACAGTTTGCTGCGGTGTTAAAACGCTGTGATCTGGTGGTTGGTGGCGATACCGGGCCGGTTCATCTGGCCGCTGCCGTGGGGACCTCTACCGTTTCCTTTTACCGCTGCACAGATGGTCTGCGTAACGGCCCCTATGGCTCCCGGCATGCCATCATACAGTCTCCACTTCCCTGTACAATCTGCATGCGAAAGCAGTGTGAAAAAGACGAAGAATGTCGCCGCCGTATTACTTCAATGTCCCTTTTTGAGGCTGCACAGTATCTGTTAACGCAGAGAGAGAAGGGTAGAGCATGAAGCCGCTCTCCATCCTGCAGATTATCACCCAACGCCGTTTTTCCGGTGCAGAGCGGGTCTGTCTCTCGTTGTGTGTTGATCTACAGCAGCGTGGCCACCGTGTGCTTTTACTCTGCAAACCTGATGGCGGGCTGCCGGATGAGGCCAGCAAGCTGGGGCTTGCAGTGCAGACGCCGAATATATCCGGCAAGTTGAATCTGGTTGCGCCGTTCACTCTCGCCCGGATTGCCCGTCAGTTTGGTGCTGATGTTATCCATACCCACCTTTCTTCTGCAAGCCTGTGGGGCGGTCTGGCCGGGCGTCTGTCTGGTATTCCGACCTTAGGCCATGTCCATGCCCTGAATACCTGGTTTTACTATCGATTCAGCACACTGGCCGCCACCTGCTCAGGCGGTGTGAAACAGTATGTGGTGGCGCAGGGGGCTGATTCCGCAAAGGTCAGGGTGGTCTACAACGGCATTCCGGCTAACCGGCTGGATGGTGTGTTGTCTTCTGCTGAGGCCCGCCAGATGCTTGGTCTTGCACCGGACCAGTCGGTGGTGGCTTGTGTGGCCCATCTCTCACCCAAAAAAGGGCAGATCTTTCTGTTGCAGGCCGTGGCTCTGCTGCGGGACCGTTTTCCTGATCTGGTCTGTCTGTTGGCTGGTGAAGGTGAGATGGCGGAGCAGTTACAGCAGCAGGCGGTTGAGCTGGGTATTGCGGATCAGGTGCGCCTGCTGGGGTTCAGGCGGGATGTGATGTCTGTTATGCAGGCTGCGGATGTCGTGGTACTGCCCTCCATAGCTAAAGAAGGGCTGGGTCTGGTGTTGGTGGAGGCGGCGTTGCTGGAAAAACCGACCATCGGCAGCAATGCGCCTGGGATTGATGAGGCGGTGCAGGACGGTGTTACCGGTCTGTTAGTAGCGCCTGGAGATGCGACAGCTCTGGCTGATCAGCTTGCCTTGCTTCTGGCGGATGTCAGATTACGCACGATCATGGGAGCTGCCGGACGTCAGCGTGCCTTGAAGATGTTTACGCAGGAGGCGATGGTGGATCAGTTTGAGGCGATCTACCGGGAACTGGTCGCGCAATGAACGGGAGCTTTACCCGCACTGCCCTGCTACTTGGTGATGCCGGTCTGCAGCGCCTGGCTGCGGCGCGGGTGCTGGTGGCCGGTGTCGGTGGGGTAGGGAGTTATGCGGTGGAGGCTTTGGCCCGGGCCGGGGTGGGCAGCTTGACTCTGGTTGATAGTGATACCATTCACCCCAGTAATATCAACCGTCAGTTGCATGCCCTGACAACCACGGTTGGTCAGCCCAAGGTGGAGGTGATGGCAGAGAGGCTGCTGCAGATTAATCCCGGTTTGCAGGTAATCCCGTTGCAGGAGCTGATTACCCCTGACAATGTTCCTGCTCTGCTGGCGCCAGGCTATGATCTGGTGCTGGATGCGATTGATACCTTTGGCGCCAAGTTGGCATTGCTGCAGAACTGTGTTGAACGACGGATTCCAGTGATTTCCAGCATGGGGGCGGCTGGCAAGCTTGATCCAACCCGGATCAAGATTAGCGATATTGCCGACAGTCAGGGTTGCCGCCTGGCCCGCAAGCTGCGCAAAGAACTGCGTCGTGGCGGTATTTTCAGTGGTGTGACCGTGATCTATTCCGATGAATCGTGCAGCCTTGAACGTTTGGGAGAGCCGGAAACAGAAGGAGACCGCCGCCCACTGGGTACGATCTCCTACCTGCCTGCTACCTTTGGGCTGTTTATGGCCAGTGAGGCAATCAAACGTCTGTTTGATTGAGAACCTCTTCCTCCTCTTCGTACTCCTTGGCCTCCACGCCGTCACGTCCCCGTTCCTTTACCAGATAAAGCGCCTCATCAGCTCGCTTGAGCAGGGTTTCCGGCGTGTCATCGGCATGCACTTCAGCCACACCGATTGAAAGAGTTACCTTAAACTCGTTTCCATCAAGGATAAATCTACTTTCGCGGACGTTGGTGCAGATCTTTTCAGCTAGTACGGTTGCAGGCTGCAGGCTGGCCTTGATCAGTACAAGGGCAAATTCATCGCCACCAAAGCGGGCCAGAAAATCACTCTCCCGCAGAGTTGCCTTGATCTTGAAGGAGACCCCTTTCAATATCCGGTCACCAGCCTGATGGCCATGGCTATCATTGATGGTCTTGAAGTAATCAACGTCAATCATCATCAGCGTAAACGGTTCTTTGTAGCGTTGATGCAGGGAGATCATCTCCAACAGTTTTTCATCAAAATAGGCCCGGTTGGCCAGTTGGGTCAGGCCGTCAATCCGCACAGCAGTCTTTAATGCCTCAATCTGTTCTCGCTGGGTTGCCAGAATAGCCTGAGAGCTTGCCAACTCGCCTTTCAGTTCACTGTTACTGGCAATAACCCGGTCAATCTCTGCAATCAGCAGAGCGTGGGCTGCAGCAAGCTCATCGGGCAGGCCGGTCTGGTCAATTGTGGCACGGACTTCGCTTAAGGCGTTGGAAGAATCGTTGGCTGCCTGGTCAGCACGTTGGATTACCGAAGCCAGTGAGAGCAGGATGCTGCGGATGGTCTGGGCCGAGTCGCTGATCTGCTGTTCACGGGAGTCAACCTTGCCGCTATCGGGTAGTTCTACCCCACGCCGGGCCTTGCTGAGATCTGACCTTTTCTGGAAATAGTCAACAAGGGCGCTGAAGGGGGCAGTAACAATCTGTCCGATCAGGTCAAGCACGTAGTTGATGCCATCAGACTTCAGCATCCGCGCAAAGGGGTGCAGCATCAGTCCGACAAGCAGCCCGCCACTAAAGATAAACCAACTCATAGCATGTTCTCCCGATCAAACAATCAGTTCGTTCCTGTTGCCTCAGCGCCGATGGCCCGGATAGCCTCGTAGATGACATGGTCGTATTTATCCTGGCTGATGGCCAGCGCCACGGTCGGAATCCTGAGCAGCGATTTAACAAAGCCGAAGCGCAGGTCCCGCGGCAGCAGATCAATGTAGGCCACCAGATTGGTCTCCTGCTCAGGCTCAAGCTGCGCTGCCAGTTGGAGCGTGGTAAGCAGATCGTTGATGGTGGCTGCTTGCAGGTCATCGCGTTGATCGCCTGCCTTGGTTGAGATCGTTTCATTCCAGCCATTCAGTATCTCGACAGCAGTCAGGGGACGTCCTTCTCGGTTTGTCAGCCAGCGCATGAAGGTGATGGCAGCCTCTTTGCCGATGATGCCGGCATAGACCTCCATGGCCAGGTCTCCGGGGAAATGGCAGTGCTGACGCAGGGTGCTGATCATCTCCCAGCCCCGTTCTGTCGGTTCCACCTGCATATCCATCGGTGCGCCCTGTTTGGCTAAAAGGCTGCTGTTGCCGGACAGAAAACCGCGCACCTCACTATTCAGTTCACGTGATGCTGCATAGCGTGCCCAGCACTGATAGTCACTCTCTACATAGAGCATCACCATCCGGTCGATCAGTGCCCGATCAAGGGTGGCAACCTGATAGGTGCCGTCCGGCGGGTTGATGGTAACCACTACTTTGTGGCGGGGAGAAAGGCTGTGGGTGTGCAGGGCGCGTTGTAATCCCTCGGCTGGCGGTTCCACAAACTGGAAGATCGCCTGCAGGGTATCCTCCTGTTGTGCCCGGTTCAGTTCATCACAGTGAACCAGGGTTGGGGGGGCGTCATCCTCCGGCCACCAGGAAGGACGTGACCAGTGCATGACGTTGCCTTCACGAAACGGGATACCAACCAGATCGCCAACTTCCATCTGGCCCAGACGCAGCGGTGCATAGCGCCAGCCGATCTCACGGCAAACCTGTATAATTCCGGCTGTCTTACCCACCCCTCGATGTCCCACCACACAGGGGGTCAGGTCGGTTTTGGTGAGCAGTTCCTTCAGGACAACCTTCATCTGTTCAATGTTCATACAGCCGCAACCTCCTTGAATAGCATTGGAATCATAGATGAAAGAGTGGTGTGCTTCAAGTGCTAATGGACTAATTAACTCTTTTTGTGTTGCTTTGTTGAGGTTATCCTTTTTTGTGGTACATAGGTTGCGTGAAATAGCATGCTCACCTAAAGCTACTAAGGATAGCCGTTATGACTGATTTTGCACTGAATAGATGGGGGATACGTCAGATAGTGGTACTGGCAATGCTGATGAGTGCTGCACTGCTGGGTAATATTCTGGCCCCGCAGCTCTTTACCGGGTTTAACTATCTGTTGGGCAGTATCGCTGTGATGCTTATTCTAAGGCTTTTCGGGCCTGTCTGGGCGGTTGTTGCCGCAGTGATTGCCGCCCTCTGGTGCAAGCAGTTGTTTGGCCACTTCTATCCGGTTGTCTGGCTGGGGCTGGAACCGCTTTTTGTTGCGTACTGGCAGAAACGTCGTCCCAAAGATACACTGATCCTGGCAGATACGGTTTACTGGTTGATTGTTGGGATACCGGTGATTTTCATACTCTTTCAGATGGTCATGAAGGTGCCGCTGCTGGGGACAACAACAGCAGCGCTGATGTATATGGTTATCGGGGTTACCAATGCCCTGATTGCTACGTTGCTGATTAACCAGTTTTCTCTGGAACGTCTGGTCTGGCCAGGGAGACAGCAGGAGGCGGTAACCATTGTCCAGTTTCTGTTTCAGGTGCTGATGCTGACCATTGTTCTGCCTGCTCTGCTGGTGCTGGTTTTTATCGGTCGTGAACGGGAGCGGGCGGTGAAACAGGCCATGTTTGATACGCTTGAGATCAAGGCTCGCCAGGTCGGGCAGGAAGTCCGACAAAAAATATACCACGGAGTCTATCCGACCATCTTTGATCTGAAACAACGGGAACAGCTTGATCCGGTTGCTGTTGCGGCGGTTTTGCGGGCTATCATCCCGCAAGGTCAAGGTGGTGTACAGTTGCACTTGATGGCCAACCAGGGTGAGGTACTGGCCTCGACCGACCCAGAGGTGGCTAAGCTTAAGCATTACGAACCGTTGGCCAATGGTGTGGTCTCCAAGACTGATCGTGAGCACTTGTATCGTCTGATGCCGGTTGCCGCTCAGCCGATTCCGCTTTGGCAACAAGTTGGTAGAAGCAGATACGTCCGTATTAACCGCTTCCCCGCTACAACGGTTTACTCCATTGCTGAGACCTCGTTTGCTCCCTATCAGGCCCGGATTCTGCGGGGACATCGGAATGCCCTGGTTGCCATGTTGGTGTATCTGGCCGCCGGCACCGTGCTGGCTACGTTGGTGGCGCGCAGGATTGCTGCCCCGCTTGAGCAGCTGTCAAAGACGACCACTGATTTGCCGGGCAAGCTGGTGTCTGAAGATCTTGTCTGGCCTTCCAGTTCCATCAGCGAAATTGGGACGTTGGTGGATAATGCCCGCCAGATGGCCCATACGCTGAGCGGCCAGTTTCGGGAGATCGCTCAGATTAATACAGAGCTTGAGGGCCGTGTGGAGGAGCGAACCCGTGAATTAAGTGAAACCAATCAGTCGTTACGTCAGGAGATTGATGACCGGATTACCGCAGAACGTCAGCGTGATCACCTGATGGATGAACTGACGATTCAGCTTCGCTTTTTGCAGACCCTGATGGATGCCATTCCCAACCCGATCTATTTCAAGGATACCCAGGGGCATTATCAGGGATTTAACCAGGCCTTTGGAAAGGCCCTGGGGGTCAGTCGTGAGCAGATAATCGGCAAGACCGCTGATGCGCTCTACCTGCCAAAGATTGCAGTATTTCATCGGGAAAAAGATGATCAGCTTTTTGCTGCAGGCGGAATACAGCAGTATGAAGCTGATATCCTGTATGCCGACAGAAACACTCATACTGTTATTGTCAATAAAGCCACGTACCATACATTGTCAGGTGAACTGTCCGGTCTGATTGGTGCTTTCATCGATATTACCGAGCGCAAGCAGGCAGAGCTTGAACGTGATCGGCTGATGCAGGAGCTGGAGGCTAAAAACAAGGAGCTGGAGAGTATCATCTATGTCTCATCCCATGACCTACGTTCGCCACTGGTGAATATCCAGGGCTTCAGCCGTAAACTGGCTAAAAGCTGCGCTGCCCTGAACAAGACGCTTGCAGAGATTGAGTTGCCGCAGGAAAGCCGCGATGAACTGCTGAAGCTGTTGACCGAAAGTATGCCACGCTCGATCGAGTTTATTACCGGCAGCGTTGAGAAGATGGATAGCCTGTTGTCAGGCCTGTTACGGCTTTCCCGTCTGGGGCGGGCGGCCATAACCATAGAAAACCTTGACATGAATCTGTTAATAAGCAAAATAATCAATTCCCTCGCCTATCAGGTTGAATCAACCGGTGCCCGGATAACCGTTGGACAGCTGTTACCATGCCGGGGAGATGCTGTTCAGATCAGTCAGGTTTTTACCAATCTACTGGACAATGCGATCAAGTACCGTTCTGCGGAGCGTCCGCTTGAGGTTCGTGTCTCAAGTGTTATTTTCGATGATGCGGTTCAGTACTGTGTTGAGGACAACGGTATCGGTATCCATCCAGATTACCAGAACCAGGTCTGGGAGATCTTCCATCGGATTAATCCTCGGGATATTCCGGGTGAGGGGCTGGGGCTGACCGTTTCACGCAGAATTCTGGATCGCTTGAATGGAACTATCTGGCTTGAATCTGAGGAAGGGGCAGGAAGCCGTTTCTTTGTGACGCTTCCTGCACAAAGGACCTGAAAGGATGCTTCAGACGCTCATGGAAAAACTTGCTAAAAATGAGGTCACTATCCTGATCGCCGAGGATGATGACGGCCATGCTGAACTGATTATTGATAACCTGCGGGAAGCGGGGCTTACCAATCAGATCATCCGTTTTCGGGATGGACAGGAGGCGCTTGACTTCCTGGCCGGTACACCAGACACACCGGAAACCCGTCAGAGCGGTGCCGCCTATCTGCTGCTGCTGGATATCAGGATGCCACGGGTGGATGGGGTGGAGGTGCTGCGTCGCATTAAACTCACCCCGGAACTGCACAAGATGCCGGTGATCATGCTGACCACCACCGATGATCCCCGTGAAGTGCAGAACTGCTATGAACTGGGTTGCAGCTGCTATATCACCAAGCCGGTGGATTATGATCGCTTTTCAGAGATGCTGCATCGACTGGGACTGTTCCTGATGGTGGTGCAGGTGCCGGATATTAACGGAAAGGCATAAAACTATGTGCGGTATTGTTGGCTATATTGGAGAACAGGAAGCGACCCCGATCATCTTTGAAGGACTGCGCAAGCTGGAATACCGTGGCTATGATTCCGCTGGTATCGCTACGCTGCAGCCTGATGGTGTTGCTATTCGCCGTAGTGAAGGCAAGCTGCTTAACCTGGAAAAACTGTTGCGTGAACAGCCGCTGACCGGAACGATCGGCATCGGCCACACCCGTTGGGCCACCCATGGCCGCCCCTCTGAGATCAATGCCCACCCCCATATGGCTGGCTCAGTGGTGGTGGTACATAATGGTATTATTGAAAATTATTTGAGTCTGAAGGAACAACTCCAGGCAGCTGGACACGGGTTTTCCAGTCAGACTGATACTGAAGTGATTGCCCATCTGGTTGATGAGCGGTTGAAGACTGCCGGATCCTTTGAGGCAGCGGTCAGGACTGCGTTACTGGAGCTTCAGGGTGCCTTTGCCGTCTGTATCCTGTGCAAGGATCAGCCCGACACTCTGATCGCAGCCAAGATCGGTTCACCGATGGTGATTGGTCTGGGGCAGGGCGAGTTCTTTGTGGCCTCAGACATACCGGCCATCCTGGCCCACACCCGTGAGATGGTCTTTATGGAGGATGGCGAACTGGCAGTTTTCCATCGTACGAGTGCCAGCTTTTCCACTATTGCAGGTGCTCCGCTGGAGAAGAAGGCGCGTCATATTGACTGGTCTCCCCTGATGGCAGAAAAAGGTGGTTACAAGCACTTCATGCTGAAGGAGATTCACGAACAGCCCCGGGCGGTGCGGGACACCATTGCCGGACGGTTGCTGGAGCAGCAGGGGGATATCTATCTGGAGGATCTGGGCTATGATGATGCCACCCTCCAAACCGTACAGCGGATGGTCATCGTGGCCTGCGGTACCTCCTGGCATGCTGCCCTGACCGGCAAGTTCCTGATCGAAGGACACTGTCGCATCCCGGTTGAGATTGATATCGCCTCTGAATTCCGCTATCGCAGTCCGGTGATTGATGACAAGACGCTGGTGATGGTCATCTCCCAGTCAGGTGAAACCGCAGATACCCTGGCCGCACTGCGGGAGGCCAAGAAGTTGGGGGCCATGAACCTGGCCATCTGCAACGTGCTGGATTCATCCATTGCCCGTGACGCTGCCGGAGTGATCTACACCCATGCCGGGCCGGAAATCGGCGTGGCATCAACCAAGGCGTTTGTGACCCAGCTGACTGCACTTTATCTGTTTACCATCCGTCTTGGTCGGGCCATTGGCCGGTTGAACGTGGCACAGGGCCAGCAGATGATTGCTGACTTGAAGAAGGTGCCTGAATTGCTGGAACAGACCTTGAAGCTGAATGATCAGACTGAAAAAATTGCCCGCCACTACATGAATGCCCGTGATTTCCTCTATCTGGGCAGGGGGAGAAACTTCCCGATCGCTCTGGAAGGCGCTCTCAAACTAAAGGAGATCTCCTACATCCATGCAGAAGGTTATCCCGCCGGTGAGATGAAGCATGGACCGATCGCCCTGATTGATGAGCATGTGCCGGTGGTGGTGCTGGTACCCAAGAACAGCACCTATGAAAAGACGGTCTCCAACATGGAGGAGGTCATTGCCCGCAGCGGTCGCGTGATCGCCCTCTGCAGTGCAGGAGATCATGAAGTAAAAGACAAGGCTGAGGCAACGTTGGAACTTCCTGAGCTTAGCGATGACCTTGATCCGATTCTGCTTTCAGTGCCGCTGCAGCTGTTGGCCTACCATATTGCTGTGTTGAAAGGGACTGACGTAGATCAGCCAAGAAACCTGGCAAAATCCGTGACGGTAGAATAGGCGATGCGAACAAGTAACATGCGTTTGAGCCACCGGCTGGTGCTGGTGGCTTTTTTTACCGTCCTGATCTCCGGTGGATGGCTGATCTGGGAAATAGACGCGGTTGATCCTCCCGGAGCCTCTCCAACGGACAAGGCCCAGGAAGATCTGTCCCGGATCGAGTATCCCAGCCAGAAAGGGATGCACTGGCGCTCCCGTTTTATCCGTCCCCATGAGACTCTTGAGTCGCTCTATGGCAAGGACTGGATCTGGGTAGCCCGTTTCAATCGGGTTGATCGGCGGCATGTCTACCCCGGCATGACCATCAAGGAACCGGAGCGAATGGAGGATATCCGTGGTTATGCGCCGTTGCCAAAGGAACTTCCTGAGGCAAAGGCCCATCGTAAGTATATTTTGCTGGATCTGACTGAGCAGTGGATCGGCGCCTATGAACGGGGTGTGCTGAAGTTTTCCATGCCTGCAGCCACCGGTAAGGCCGGTACTGATACTCCTACCGGTATTTTCAGGATCAGTGCCCGCCATCAGACCCATACCTCTTCGCTGTACAAGATTAACGGTGAAGAAGGGGATCAATATCCGATGGATTATGCCCTGCGTTTTCATATTGATGAGAAGAATGTCGGCTACTATATCCATGCCCGTGATCTGCCGGGGCGACCGGCTTCCCACGGTTGCGTCGGCCTGTATGATGAAGAGATGCAGGAACGTACCTTTGGTACGCCGGAAGAACCGGTTCTGGTGGACTCTCGAAAACTGTATGAATGGGCGGTACCTGACAGCGAATACGGTGACGATTACGGCGATTTTGAAGAGATCGATAATGGTCCAACCCTTGAGGTACGGGGTACCCTGCCGGTATACCGCTAAGTTGTTGGTGTTTTTTCTTTTCCTTACGGTTGCTCTGGGCTAGTATAGCCCATTATTTTATTTCAATTCGAGGCACCTATCTGTGGATAAACTGATTATTAACGGCGGCAGGAAGCTGAAGGGTGAAGTTACGGTCAGCGGCTCCAAAAACGCCTCCCTGCCGATCTGTATCGCTGCTGCCCTGGCTCCTGGAGCCAGCACCATCACCAATGTTCCCCGTCTGCGCGACATTACCACCACGGCAAAACTGCTGGAATCTCTTGGCGCAACCATCGAACGTCACGAAAACACCATGCGGATTGATGCTGGTACCATTAACACCGTTGAAGCCACCTATGACCTAGTCAAGACCATGCGGGCCTCGGTGCTGGTGCTGGGGCCGCTGTTGGCCCGTTTTGGTCGTTCACGGGTTTCTCTGCCTGGTGGCTGTGCCATTGGTGCCCGCCCGATTGACCAGCACCTGAAAGGGTTGAAGGCACTGGGGGCCGAGATCAAACTTGAACATGGCTATGTTGAGGCGATTGCTAAAAAGGGGCTGAAGGGTGCCCGGATCAACTTTGATGTCTCCACCGTGGGCGGTACTGAACACCTGATGATGGCAGCTGCCATTGCCAAAGGTGAAAGTATTCTTGAAAACGCTGCCCGTGAGCCTGAGATCGCTGATCTGGCTGATTATCTGAACCGGATGGGGGCCAGGATCGAAGGGGCCGGTACTGACACGATCCGTATTCAGGGGGTGCATGAGTTGACCCCGGCTGCCTATGAGGTGATGCCGGACCGGATTGAGGCGGGTACCTTCATGTGTGCTGCTGCCATTACCGGCGGTGATGTAAAAATCAACGGCATGAAGCTGGAGCATCTGGATGCCCTGACCTTCAAGCTGATGGATGCCGGAGTGGAGATCACCAACCGCAATGGCGTAGTGCGGGTTAAAGGGCCCAAGCGGCCCCAGGCGGTCAACATCAAGACCCGTCCCTATCCCGGTTTTGCCACTGATATGCAGGCCCAGTTCATGGCGTTGATGTGCGTTGCAGACGGTGCCAGTGTTGTTTCAGAGAACATCTTTGAAAACCGCTTCATGCATGTCTCGGAACTGCAGCGCTTTGGAGCTGATATTACCATTGAAGGCAGTTCGGCAACGATTAAAGGGGTTAAGAAGCTGTCCGGTGCGCCGGTTATGGCAACTGATCTGCGGGCCTCGGCCTGTCTGGTGCTGGCTGGTCTGGCAGCAGAAGGAACCACGGAGATCCAGCGTATTTATCATCTGGATCGTGGCTATGAGCAGATCGAAACCAAGCTTGCCGGTCTGGGGGCTGATATCCAGCGGGTGTCTGAGCCATGAATAATCAACTGACCATTGCCATCCCCAAGGGACGTATCCTGACCGAGTCGATTGAACTGTTTGCAAAGATCGGCATTCATCTGGAGAGCATGTTGGAGGATTCCCGCAAGCTGATCTTTGAGTACCCTGAACAGAACCTGCGGGCCTTGATCGTACGGGCTACTGATGTCCCCACCTATGTGGAATACGGCTGTGCCGACCTGGGGATTGTGGGCAAGGATACCCTGCTGGAGCAGGATAAAGACCTGTATGAGCCGTTGGACCTCAAGTTCGGTTACTGCCGGATGATGGTGGCAGAGCCGGCCAATCTGACCCAAAGTGATGATCCTGGCCGCTGGTCCCATATCCGGGTGGCCACCAAGTATCCCCATGTGGCAGAGAAGTACTTTGCCTCCAAAGGGGTGCAGGCTGAGATCATCAAACTGTATGGTTCCATCGAACTGGGGCCGCTGGTTGGGCTTTCCGAGCGGATTGTGGATCTGGTATCCACTGGTGAAACCCTGCGTCAGAACGGTCTGGTGGAGGTTGAAACCATTGCCGAGATCACCACCCGCCTGGTGGTGAACCGGGCCTCGCTCAAGACCAAACATCAGCGGATCCGCGGGATCATTGACGGGCTTGAGCAGGTATTACTCCGGCAATTAAACTGAGCAATTACGCTGCGTAGCTTACGCAGCGGTGTTCGAAGAACTTTTTCGTTTTACTCCGATTGTTCTGGAGATGACGC
>Ga0074197_1001125_pt1 | contig 24760 bp, 26 predicted proteins | sample EPASupsiteSAE305_FD_64526 | JGI IMG/M metagenome (GOLD analysis project Ga0074197, IMG submission 64526) | Bioremediated contaminated groundwater microbial communities from EPA Superfund site, New Mexico - SAE3-05 reassembly with SPADES | ecosystem: Environmental > Aquatic > Deep subsurface >...
AATGTTTCCTGTTCTGATAAATATTTTTCAAAAGCACTGTCATTTAATTTTAGTTCTTGTGCATAATTTGTCAAAGAGAACATTACAATGCAAATTGTTAAAATTGAGATTTTTTTCATTTTATTCCTGTCTTTTCTTAATATGGTTGGTAACACTAGTATATACGCCGTTTCGCCCTGCGGCCCTGCGGTATGACGAATATAAGCATTTTCAGCAGAAACGCAAGGGTTGTGACCCGGTAGAAACGAAATGGCGTTATATACAATGTTAGCCGCCCGTTTACCATGCGTTATTTTCTTAATTTCGTTTTACAATTCAAACAAAAATCTCGATGTACAGAAATCGCTGAACCGCAGACATCACAAGTCCATCGATTTTGCTCATTTTCCAGAAATCTTTCCATTCCGTTCTCTTTTATAAAATTGAGATTATCTAACATGCTCATGCCATATTTTGTCCGATAACGATTATCAAGTCGTTTTAACCTTGGACAAGGATACTTATCACAATCATAACAAAATCCTGATTCTGTTTTGGCTAATGACTCACAATTTACTATGGTGCAACTTCTGCAAGAACCAGGTTTATTTTTATCATCTTTTTTAAAACATCCTCCACATGGATTCTTGTCCCTCAAATATCCAATGCATAAACCACAGTTCATCCCGCAAGCTGCAATCAGTCCTTGATATTTTTGTTCTTGAATCACATCACTGTTTATTATAAATCGTAATCAATTGGTCTGAATTAAACATTGATGCAGGAGAAATCACTAATTCCTCTTTTGGAATATTATCTCCGTATCTTTCCATTAGTTTCTGTCTTACAGCTTTATCAGTCAGGTTAAAATCACCCAATTTTTCAAGTTCTCCAATTTCAAGTCCAATCGCCTCTTTGTAAATTTTCCAGACCAATTCAGAACAATAAATTTTTGAATCAGACCACTCAAAATACAAATCATAGTCTTTACCAGCGTATTTTTCGCCAATCTGTTTCATTTTTGTTAAAGTCCCAGGAGTCAGTAAGTTCTCGGAATTTTTAATCCGTTTAACAACGTAATGTCCGTTTTCTCCTCGATTAATCCAGTCGTTTAATGGTGTCAGTTTCACAGGTTGAACAGCTTCGTAAACGAAATAATCATCTCCTTGCTTATATATAATCCCCATGTGACTGTATTTTGAGCCAGTCGCAATCTGAATCGTTTTACTCTGCCCTGATTTTGAAGTCTGGAAAATTATGTCTCCATTTTGAAATCCTGAAAATCCGGTTTTAGATTGACAAGAAATCAGAAAAATCAGTCCGATTGTTATGTATTGCAGTGTCTTTCTCATAATACATGGTAACGGCTGACGCTATGGCAAGTGCGGGGATAAATTGCTGCTCAACTGTCTGCCAGCACAAATGTATATAAAGATTTCAAATGTTTCAACAAACACGCAAACCCGCATTTGATATAGCGTTTGTTATGCCAAGTTGTTTCTCTTTTTGTTTAATAAAACTACGCATAATTCCGGCTATAGTAGAAAGATTTAATCGCCCTTCTCCAAAATGAATAGTAACAAATCCAGTTTGTTCTCTCAGGAATTCTCGAAACTCGGTTGGCCCGATGTCTAACCTTGTCATTGATTCTTCAATTTTTTCTTTATAAATATCAGAGTATTCTTTCATTCCTCTAATAGTCCAATATGTGTCATACAGAAAAGCTTTCTGAGCTTTCAACCATTCCCAAAAGAAATCTTTGTCATTAATATTTGGTGCTTCAATATGGCATCGTTGACATAATAAAACTAGATTAGATGGTGAGTCTTCCCCTTCTAAAGAATCTGGAATTATATGACATCTATGTAATTTAGATTTATACCCACATCTCCAACACCTTTCATGAGCTTCTGCAAAGTCTATACTCAATTCTGATTCGTCAATCCTACTTTCCCAATATTCTACAATCTCATTAACGGTTGTTTTAATAGGTTTTCGTTCACTCATTTTGGTTTCGTTTTTTACAATTTGGCATAACGGTTGATGTATAGTGTCGTTCGGGATTACGAAGCGAATTCCTATCAGTTTACACAGCCCTTTTTTACAAGCTACAAACCTTCGTGAATCTCTGAAACCCGAATGCACTATACCATGTTGTGCGGTCGTGCTTTCATTTAATATTTAGCCTTACAATTTGAACATTCCGAATCATGCAATGAAATAACCCCTGAACAATTTTTGCAAATCCACTTTTCTTGTTCATTTGTCAAAAACAAACATATCCCGTCCTTTTGTACTTTTATGCTGTTCTCAATCAAGCTTGTATTATATCGCTTTGAATAACTTTTTTCTAAATTTTTGATTTGCTTACATGGAAAATCCAAACATTCATAACAATATGTCAACCCTTTTTCATGTGCACAATTCTTTATTTTACAAGTTTTACATCGCTCAGGTTTATTTTCATCATTATTGAGGCATCCGGGACAGGGCTTCTTATCTTTGAGGTGAACATAACAAACCAAACAATTCATTCCGCAAGGAGCAAATAGCTTGGTATCAATGTTATTAGGCATTTTCATATTCCTATCACTTTATCAAATCGACTATCCATACAGGCACTCAAATCAGTCGTTACAAACTTTCCGTTATAGAATAAACTGAAAATTGTCGCAGGAGTCGGTGCAGTCTGTGCTTTTTCCATTGTGTCCAGTTTAATTACCTTTAAAGGCAGTTTCCTTTTTTCTGCTGTTTCAGTCAATGAAGTTGTTACATGATATTCCGAGAATGGACAACGATTTGAATAGTAAATTACTAATCCGTTTTTGTCAGAACATTCTCCGCTTTTAACCGAATCCTTAAATTTGGGATTATCCGCTTTTAAATTTATCTTTTTTACAAGTAAGCTGAATCCTGAAGATAATTTTTCGCAAGTCTCAAACCCCTGTTTTAAAAGCCACTTCGTATCGCTCATAAAATGAAACTTACTTGTCCCAACAACCGTTACTAATCCGTCTTTACCTTGTGCTTTAGCATCTTCAGTCGCAAGTCTCAACAATTCTTTGCCATAACTCTGTCCTTTATATTGTCCTGAAACCCAGAAACAGTTTATCAATAAGCAATTTGGTGCATCAACTGGAACCCAACCTTTCTCGGCAGGTCCGTACTCTATAAATACTTTTGCTCTTGCATCAATTCTGCGAAAAACGTATCCGTTGTCAAATTCCTTTTTAAGCCAGTCTTTTTTTAATTCATAACTGTCTTTGCATTTTTTGTCTGAAATCGCACAGCAAATATGCTCCTCGTCTATATTTGTTTTATCAAGTGTTATTAATTTCTCCATATTTCAATTTTCCTTTAAATTCTGTCAAACTTAATCTGTTTGAGTGACAACCTTATGTCAGTAGTTATTTATATGCAATTCGGTCTCCCAGCATTCCGTCAAATTTAGTAAACTTTATTTTCCTCTAAATCTTGATATTAGCACGAGAAATTAATCGGCTCGTTTTTTTAGCCTTGCCCATAACGGCCTCGTATATGAAATGAAGCGGACTGTGGAGCTGCGTCTGTATCCCCCGTGACAAACGCTGATGCAGGTTGAACTGCTTGATAACCCACTGCTACCGCTTTTATCTTGTTTTTTACCTTAGTTCTTTGTTGTGCGACGTAATATGTTTAGTATCAATTGTCAAGTGGTAAATATATTGAATACCTTTTTGTCACTCCATAATATTGTTCCGTTTCTTTATCCGCATCATATTCCCTAAATATCTTGAATCCAAACCGTTCCCAAAATGACAGACAACTTTTTTGGTCTGATTGCCATCCTTTTTCACAATCAGGTAAAACCAAATGTATTTCAAATCTTTTCCAATCGTTTGTCTTTGCCCAATTTATTGACTCTTTTACTAATCGGCTTGATATTCCTAATCTTAAATAATCTCCTTTTACTATGGTAAGACAATTATGAATCAATGTCCTTTCAGGATGGATTGAATCAAATCCATAACCATAAAATTTAATTTTTTTAGCAATCTCCAATGGAAAAAAGTTATGATATGCAATTATTTTATCGTTATCCCAAGCTACGAATCCACAACCACCGAAATTATTGATTGTCAACTTATACAATTGCTCTAAAGTCTCTCTACTGTTTTTTTGAAAGTAATTTAAACTTGGACATCCAGATTCTGAGATATGAAAATTCGGGTCAAATGGTTTCAAACCATTCAAACATCTGTCTGGAAGCCATTCATCCAGTTTTATAGGTTTTATTTTTATTGTATCAATGTTCATCTGACGTTCAGGTTTTTGCTTTATGGCACACAAACATTTGACAATATGGCCAGGGATTGCGGGCTTTTTTCCTATCAGGGTACACTAAAAGTTGAAACGGGCAACAAACCTTCGCATACCACTAAAACCCTTATTGGCTATACCGCGCTTTATTTTATTGTCATTGTCAATCTGCACCAACCTATCCACGAAGCACAAATTTATTTTGTTTTTTTGAGCGTGGGCAATCCTAAAACCGTCCTGAAAGGCGGTTACGAGGGCTGGAGAGGCGGAAGCTCTTTGACAAAGCTTTGGTGAGAGCATTGGCTCGTGTGGGCTTGCAAATGTGCTTACGACTGTGCGTTGGCTAATCACTTTTCCCATATTACACTAATTATTGTTTTATACTGTTTTGTTGGAATGCAATACTCAAAAAAATCAGTATCCTTATCATAGTTATTTAAATTACACCAAGTTGATTTCGATATAAGTTGAGCCTTTTCACTTCCACTATAAATAAATTCATAGTCTGCATTTATATATTCCATTGCAACTGAATCATCAGGGGGAGCCAGCTTAGTAATATCTTTTATCCAATAAGTCCAATTAGAAGTTTTATCCCAATATTTAACTGTCCCATTATAAATAAAAACAACAAGTAATGGATGAATGTCAAGTTGTAAGCATCTAAATACAGTCGAAGTTATGCTAGTTTTGAATCTTTCAGATAAATATTTAATTAAGTCTGGAGAAAAGGGCTTGCCAAGAGTTTCATTTCGGAAAATTTGTTCAGGCATAAGCAATTCAGATGCAAAATCATTAGCTTCCCATTCCTGTATGCCTTTTTTTAACTGAGTTTCTGTACTAACAAACCAGTTTAAGGTATTTGAGTTTTCATTGTGTACTTCAATCTTTTCATGCATTAGAAAATGACCAACTTCATGAGCAATGGTAAAACGTTTTTTTGATTCATAAGGAATTTGAGAATTCACTTTTATTAACGTCTTTGTTTTACCTCTAACAATCTTGCCATCTGAATTTTGTAATTCTTCTTCAACAAGGGTTGCTCCCAAACCAGAAACAAATAATTTCATTGATAAATGAGTAATCTCATCAAATCCAATATCAGATAGTAGTTTTTTTGCTATTATGCTTCCTTTAGAATTCTTCATCATTTTCAAGTTTCTCAAGAATATCTAATAAATTATGGTCTTTGATTAATTCTTTTATATCGTCAGAGGTCAGTTTTTCTAAATTTCTGTGACCAAAAGCCAGTTGATTTGAGTCAACAAGATTTCTCAAATAGCTTATTGGCTTCTCAATGTTCTTATTAATTGCGTCTTGAAAATATTTAGCCACTTTTTCTAACAAAATCTCATCCTTCTGTGAATTCAATTGACCTCTTAAAGAAAAAGTAATCTGTTTAAAACTCTTATCTGCAATATTGTTAACGACTTCAATGTCATACCCATAACTTTCTAAAAAAGAATCAATAGCAGAACTATCTCCACTTTTCAAGGCAGAAATCATGTAGTCATCCATTTTATTTATTAATTCGTTTTTCATCGTTATAGTTCTTTAATTTGTTCACGTAATACAGGTATCTTTCTATCTAATTTCTTTTTTATATTGGTTGCTTCTTGTTCTGTGATTCCAAATTCTTTTGCAACATCTGCTCTTTTCATTTTATGAATAATATAAGGTTCAAACAGGAGAATTTCATCATCTGATGCACCTAATTTAGTTAAAAAATCAAGCGAGTATTGAAGAAGTTCATCATAATGGTTATCCTCCATAAGTACATCACTTTGTTTTTCTATGTCTGAATTCGTTTGAATTGTTTTGCTATATTCTTTTTCAATTGTATTGAAGATTTGACTATCAAGAGCACTGAATATTTGGTCTTTAAAATTAGGAAATTCCGTCTTGTTCCAATTTCTTCCACCATCATTTCGAACGAAGGAAAGCATTAGTTCCGATATAATATCTTCGATCATTATTCCTCTTAACCCCCTGTTCAAATCATACTTGATATTAAATTTTGTATTTATTCTGTATATCGAGTATTTAATCAAAATTTTATTGAATTCAGGAGTAAAAACTTCTTGAACTGCTTTGCGAAGTTCATTAGTTGTCGCTAATATTTTGTCCTTATCATCCATCTATTTATAAATGCTATTTTTTTTTATTTTTTTTCCATGCAATGGAAATTTACTTTCTTTTTTCAGCATATACTAATGTAAAACTTTTAAAAATAATGATTATGTCGTATCAACAAAAAAAAAACGAGGTTTGGGAAAAAGGCCAACCGATAAAAGGGAAAGACCCCGATTTGTACAGAAAGGATAAACTTGGTAATGTAATGTACAAACCATCTTATGGAAAAGATACACCAATGGGATGGGAGATTGACCATAGTATTCCCCAGTCCAAAGGCGGAACTGACCATCTGAATAATTTACAGCCTTTAAACACAACTGCAAATCGTCAAAAAGGGAACAAAAAAATATAGGGTAAGCTTTCAGTCCTTTAAGATGAAAGCATAGTGCTAATTTTAAAAATTCGAGCTTATGAGTAAAACTTCTACTCGTGTTAGAGATGCCGGAAGCGGAAAGTTTGTCCCTTCTGAAGAAGCTGCTAAAAGACCGAAGACAACTGTAACTGAAAAAGTTAAAGTTGGTCCGGTAAAGAAACGCAGTTAGTAGTATTAATGTTTTTATTAACTTTTTAAAAAGTAAATTTATGTACACAACAGGTGAAAAGCCCGGAAAGGGTTTGTACAAATGCGTAAAGTGTGGCGAAGTAATCAGATTGGATGATAATTCTGATGTATTGCCTCCATGCCCCAAATGCCACGGAACCAAGTGGACGAAAGTTGGGTAATAAAATGGGCTGTTTCTAAATTGAAGCAGTCCATTTTTAGTATTATGGCAACACAAATATTTCATCTAATAACTATTGAGGATAAAGTTCATTTGTCTGCATATACTCATAGCCAAGCAAGATTTGTTCTTTCGTAAATTTCCTTTTTTCTTTATGAAATTGATAAAATCCTTTCACTAAGGAATCTTCTGAAATTATTGTGTTAGCTGTTAATAGTTCTTTCCATGCAAAATACAAGGTCGCAACTATTTCAGCCATCTGTGTTTTTTCTTTTCTAAATAGCTCGATAATCTTGTTTATGGTTTCAGCCTCTGATTCAAAATAATTATCAAAGTGCTTTTTATAGAGTAATGATTTATCTGTCTTTTTATAAACTGTTGCTTCTCTCTGCTGTCCGTTCACTGAAAAAGTATTTTTATGAATAGCAAACCATTTATTTTTTTCAAACTCCTTATCTATGAGTGTAAGTGTTTTTCCATCAAAAGGGCCTGCTGCGAATTTTTTATAATTGGTTTGTAATGCCATGCCACCTACTTGTTCTGATAAATATAGCAGCTTCATCAATTTGATGTGTCCAAATGTAGATTCCTCACACAGTTCATTAATGATATGTGAAGCTAACATTAGTTTTCTCAAAAAGGCTTGTTGCTTATTGAGTTCTGGCTGAACAACTTTAGTTTCAGGCGATAAGGCAATAACTTTAGCTTCTGATTTCTTGCTTATCAACTCCCCACTAAACGCCTTTTGGCTCAAACTTCCATACAAATTCTCCAACTCCTGCAAGCTTTGTTGGTATTGGGTTTTGATGGCTTCTGCTTTTGCAATTATTTGGGCAAATTGGTTTTGGAGTTCTATTGGAGGATTATAAACTCTGAATTGCTTTATGTCTTTAACATTAACATGACCAACAGTTGAACCACTGTTTTTCTTTTTAGCTTGTCTGTAAACAAATTCAGAGCGAACCATTGCCCAAAGAAAAATACTATTTGTTTTTTTATAATCAGGTCTGAATAACATTGTTCTTTGACCTAATGAAAATTTATGAGTAGCAGGGATTCTAATTGCTTCACCATAGGTTCCTTCTCTTCCGTAAACAATATCACCAGCTTCAGGAATTAATCGTTGAGTACGTTTCATGTATTCATCTTCTTCCAAATACTGCATTGAATCCCATGAAATATATCCGTTTGTTAATTCAGAAGTCCTTATACATGGAAAATTAGTTTCTTCTTCTGATTTCACTGGTGTTGAATGTGGACAATCAACAATTACAGCACACAACTTTTCAAGTTCTATAAACGGCAAATTCTTTGGATTTTTTTCAGGGTCTCCAAACATCTCCAAAAACGTGCTTTTCAAAAATTCATCCAACAGGCGGATGCTTTCTTTGCGTTGGGCTATAAGGTTTTCGGCTTTGCTTAATAGGTTGGCGATGTGGAGTTGGTATTCCTTGCTTTCAGGTATATCTAAAACTATTTTACTTAATCCTTCTCTTGTAATTTGTGGTTGTGCTGCACCTGTTATTACATCTTTGAACCCTCTTTTATTCAAAGCATAATAAAGGAACTTTTGGTCAACGTCCTCGCTAATATCATCCAATGCCATTGCATTAGATGTGATGTAAGATTTCGGTTCTGTAATATTTATTGTTCCACAGGTTGCACCTCTACAAGTAATTGCTAAAGTTGAAAATTCATGATTGTATTCTTTATATCTCCCAATAATTCCATTTGCTCCATAAACAGGATATCCTTCCGATGATAATTCCGAAATAGGCAAGTTCTTCCATTGCTTTGGCTTAGAAATTTCTGTGAGTTTTGCTTTTTTCCACTTCATCACATCAACTCTTTTAATTCCGCCAACCCTTTTTGAATATCAGCTTCAATGCTTTCCAATTTTCCAAAAATCACATTTGGCTTTTCATAGCTTACTTCTTCATACACTTCTTCCTTGTAGGTGCTTAGGTTCAGGTCGTAGTTTTTTTCTACAATTTCCTTTTTCGGCACCATAAAGTATTTCTGCTTTCGGTCACTGTATTTTTTGGCGTCTCTTGTTTTGTATCGTTGCACAATATCGGGCAGGTCGCTTTCAGCAATTTTGTTTCGTTTGTCATCTAAACTATAACCGTCCGATTGCATATCATAGAACCACACATTGTTGGTTTCGCCGCCTTTGGTAAAAATCAGAATGGCTGTGCTTACGCCTGCATAGGGTTTAAATGCTCCGCTTGGTACAGCTATTACGGCTTTTAGTTCGACTTTGTCAATAATTAGTTTCCGCAAGGCTTCAAATGCTTTTCCGCTGTTTTGTATTACACCGCTGGGTACAATCACTGCAGCCGTTCCGCCCATTTTAAGCATGTTAAAAATGCGTTCTACAAACAGCAATTCCGTTTTGGTAGTGGGCAGTTTCAACCCTTCGTTAATATCGCCTTTATCAATATTTCCTGTAAAGGGCGGGTTTGCCATAATAATGTCGAACTGGCTGTCTTCGTTGTAACTTTTGCTCAACGTGTCTTTGTAGTCAATTTTTGGTTCGTCAATGCCGTGCATCATCAGGTTCATTAACCCTAAACGCACCATGGTGGTATCAATATCATACCCTACAAAACTCTGGTCGAGAATGATTTTTACTTTTTGCGTTAAAACCGCACTAATGGCAGCACGTTCAAAACCATCTTCGTCTTTACTGAGTTTGGCAGGGTCTTTTTTACGAACTAAATCGGTGAGAATGTATTGATACGAACCAAGCAAGAAACCGCCTGTTCCGCAGGCAGGGTCGGCAATGCGTTGTCCCAATTGCGGTGCAACCAGTTCAGCCATGAGTTTAATAATGTGGCGTGGGGTGCGGAACTGTCCATTTTTACCAGCCGTTGCAATTTCACTCAACAGCATTTCATACACATCGCCTTGAATGTCCTGAAATGCATGTCCACCTTCGGTAGCATCTTTTTCAATTTCCTTGAAAATATCTTCTACAATATTGATGGCCGAAACCAGTAAACTTGCTTTTGGCATTATGAACACAGCATTTGCCATGTGTTTGGTAAAAGGCGAAGTTTCTCCGTTCAGGTCTTTCAAAAACGGAAACACTTTCATTTGCACATGCAACAACATTTCATCGGCTGGCTTGTGCTTGAACACACTCCAACGCAATTCGTTTTTATCAATGCTTTCGTTGCTGCCCGGAACATTAAATTTGCCCGCAAAACGGGAAACATATTTTTCTCCTGTAAACTCGGCATCACGTTCACGTTTGGCTTCTAAATCGTCCAAACGTTTCATAAAGATGAGATATGTAATTTGCTCAATGGCTGTTAATGGGTTGGCAATGCCACCTTCCCAAAAGTTTTGCCAGAGCTTGTCTATAAGCGATTTTAGTTGTGCGTTATTTTGTAACATCGTCTGAACCTTGATTTACTTGATTATTGGATTACTTGATTAATTTATTATTGTGCACTCTTTTAAATTCTAAACTTTTCGAGCCGAAATTAATAAGCAATCCAATTTCCATTTTATAGGCTTCTAAATAGTTCATCGCTTGAGCTAAATGCACATCTTCTAATTTAATTATTGCCTTAAGTTCAACCATTATTTTATCCTCAACAAAAAAATCTACTCTTCTTTTGCCAATTTGCTGGTTTCTATAGTAAATTGGCATTTCCATTTCTCTTTGAAAAGATAAATTTTCATAAGGCAACTCAATTTCTAATGCCCGTTGATAAATTACTTCCTGAAATCCATTCCCTAATTCAGAATGTACTTTCATTGAAGCTGCAATTATTTTCTTGGTGATATCTTCGTATTTCATCATGTTAATCCTTCAATCCTTTCTTATCATGGTTCAGACTTTTTTTGGCATTTAGTGAGGTTACTACATTTTTACCTGTTTTAGCTTCCAGTTCTTTGCGTGCCACATTTGCTACATTGCCGCCCTGTTTGGCTACTTTCTTGCTTTCTTCAAAATCTTTCGGATTGGTTGCTGCCGATATGTCTTTTGTGGATGCCTCGGCAAGCATGTTTAAAATGAGTTCTGTATTGGTCATGTTATCCCGAAGGTTTTCCTTTTTTAAACCTTTCAGAATTTTGTATTCTTTGGTGGTTCTATCGCTCCAGGCTTTGGTAATAATATCGGTAAGCGTAGCAAACTGAACACCCTCTTTCAATCCCCGTTTTTTCCATTCGTCTGTTAATTCCTTTCGTATCTCAATACTTTTCAGTCGTTGATTAATCCAGTTTTCTGAATAGCCAAGTTTCATGTATTGTTCAAGAGCCCTGTCGATGCTCAGTTCAGGGTCCTGCATTTCGTCCAATCGTTCTGCTGCTACCTGTGCCAGCCATTGTTTAAAAGGTTCTGCCTTGGGGGAAGGAATAGATTGAATTAGACGAAAAAGCTGTTCGGTATCAGCTACATCGGTCAATCTCATTTTCCCATCAGGGGCAAGCATTTTCAACTGGTTACAATTTGTAACCGTTTCATTTCCCTCCTTTAAAAGCCTATGTTTTAGTACTTTCCAGTAGTTTCTTGCACCCTGGTAATCTATCTGGTCAGTAAGCACAGCAATCACATCTACAATAGAAATATACCATTTCTCTTGTTTTTCATCCCAAACTGACCTTACCTGCTTATCTTCAAAAACCTTAATATCATTCTGCTTTTTCATATATTCTGTTGGTTTTCAATTTGTTTCAAGCCGTGACAATTCGTCACGGTTTGAATTTATGCTGCTAATACTTTTTCTGTTAAACTTAAAATTTCGTCAATCTCTTTTTGATTGAAGATTCCCCTTATTCCTTCGGGATGAAGCATGGTAAAGGGCGATTCAATCAGGTTGCGTTTGCTTACATCGCCTTTTTCCAACACAAAGTTTTTAAGCAAGTCAAGAAATTGAAGTTGTCGGCTGGTAAGGTAACTATGTTTTGAAATAAAATCATCAAAAGCTTTGGTAACTGTTTCGGCAAAGGTTTCTAATTGTTCAATGCCTAAAATATGTTTGATAAATTGTACCAATGCTGCTTTGCGGTGGTTGTAAACCTTGCGAAGCAAATCAATGGTAATGTGTGGATGCTCGTTGTGCAGTTCTTCGGCTAATTGTTCTGCTTCATCCGTTGTTATTTCCTGCCCTTGTTTTAGTTTTTGTAAAATTGGACTGCTTGAAACCAATTCATTGATTTTCTTCTCAACCAGTTCACGGTATTTGGCTACGCTCAAAGCTTCGTGTTGCGGACCAAACTCAATAAATTCTTTTTCGGAAACAATGTCTTTGAAATTGAATTTAGCAGGTGCTAAAGGAATAACTGCTTCACGGAATTTCATTAAAGGCGAAAGTTTTTGAATCAGTTCTTCAAACTTGTCTTCATTGATATTTGCCCAATAATGGTTGCTTTGTGACTGGCGAATCAATTCTTGTTCTCTTGCAACAATGTTGATGCTCAAAGGCAGTTCGCCAATTTCTTCAATGATGCTTTCTTTCAGCGTTTCAAATTTTTCTGTTTCACCTGCCAAATGAGCCAACGAAACTTCAACAATGTCTTTTTCAAATCGCATGGCTTTGAAATCAACATCCGAAACCGTGCGAAGCAATGGTTTTACAACCGTTTCCAAAAATTCCATTTTTTCAGAAGTCAGGTTGTTCCAGAAGTTTTCATCTTCCATTCGTTGCAATTCATTTCGGGCTTCCATGATAACCACCGAATTTTTCGGAAGTGCTTCAACCTGCTTTTTGATTTTCTGAACTTCCTTGCTTACAATCTCAGATTTGCTTTGCGTTTGGGCTTCTTCAATCTTTTCCAACCGTACACCAAACAAGCGAACTGGTAAAGGAATCTGCCCTTTTAGTTCTTTGCCTCTCGGATTGAGTTTGAAATATTCAAAATTGTCCCAACAATCAAGTATCAGAAAATTGTCTTTTTGTGTACACCAAGGTTTTATTTTTTCAGGTTCCAGCAGTCGGGTTCCTCTGCCTATCATTTGCCAAAACTTGGTGTAACTGTAAACAGGTTTTGCGAAAACCAAATTCACCAATTCACGAACATCAATACCCGTATCGAGCATATCCACACTAATGGCAATGCGTGGCATATCATTGTGAACAAACTGGTCGAGCAAACCGCCTTTACCGTAAACCCGTGGGTCTTCGCTAACCAATACTTTAGCTAACTCGCCTTTGTATTCGGGATAAAGTGAATCAAATATTTCTTCAACACGTCTTGCATGTGCTTTAGAAATGCAAAAGAAAATTGTTTTTCCTGGTAATACTCCGTTGGCATCTTTGATTGATTCTTCCATGAATTCACGGACTATCAAAGCGTTTGTTCCTCGGTTGATTACCTTCTTTTCAATCTCTGTTCCTTCGTAATTGATTTCTTCAATTTCTTTTCCTTCCAACATTAGTTTTTGTTGGTCTTCCAATGAAATTGTCCGTTTGTTTATTCCTTCGTCCTGAAACTTGGTTTTAATTTTCATCACCTGAAAATTGCTCAGGAATGGCGGAATGTGATTTACTGCTTCGTCATAGGAATATGCAAAAGTCGGAACGCCATCTTCGCACTCAAATAATTGAAAAGTGTTGTGGTCGATTACATCGGTTGGTGTGGCTGTTAAGCCAAGTGTAATCGTATTGAAATAATCAAGTATTTCCTGATAAGTGTTGTAAATACTTCTGTGACTTTCATCCACCACAATCAAGTCAAAGAAATGAGGGCTTAACGATTTACCCTCATTGCGAATTACGTTCAACATAGTTGGATAAGTCGAAACATAAATCCTTCTGTCTGTTGCAATTTCTTTTTCGCCTTGTTTTGGCCAACGTGGTTCGTTGGGTAAATGTTCTTTGAATGCTTCCAATGTTTGGTCACGAAGTGCAATTCTATCAACTAAAAACAAAACTCTTTCTGCCCAACCAGCTCTCATAAGTGCATCAACCAAAGCAATACAGGTTCTTGTCTTGCCAGTTCCTGTCGCCATTACCAACAAGAATTTGCGTTTCCGTTTTTCGATTGCTTCCATTACGGCACGAATAGAAGCTATCTGATAATTACGTCCTGCAATTTTGGTATTGATAAGTTCACCTGCTAATTGTTTTCTTGCCTTACGAATGTATGAATAGCGTTCAAGGTCGTCTCGTGTAGGAAAACCGTAAACTTTTTTTGGTGGATAATTATCTAAGTCCCAAAAGTAAATATCGTGTCCGTTGGTGTAAAAGCAAAAAGGTACTTCTCCGCCTTGCGTTGATTGAATATTATAGCAATATTGTTTGGCTTGTTCCCGCCCAAGTGCTGCATCAACAGAAGTCTTTTTGGCTTCTACAACCGCAAGCGGTTTCCCGTCCTTGCCCAATAAAACATAGTCGCTGTATTGATGTCCGGCGTATGGAGTTGTCGGTTCTTCAACAACTGTCAAATGAATATCAAATTCCTCAATTACCTGAGTTCGGTCAGTAACATTCCAATCCGCTTGTTTTAAGCGGTTGTCAATGATTTCTTTCCTAGTCAGTTTTTCGTTTTTCATTTATATTTTAATCAAAAGTCTATTAAAAGCTCAAAAGTAACAATTTAGCACGGGTGTGTAAGCAAAATTGCAGCTCTTTTGCAAACCTTTGGTTTGAGCGTCGGCTCGTGTGGGTTTGCAAATGTGCTGCAATGTGGGTGGGGTTTCTTTCTTCTTTTTTTGCGGGGGGAAGAAAAAAACAAAATAAATTTCCATCAAATTTGCACTGTCCTGTCAAAAAGCTAAATCCTTTCTATTTTAATTTTTCGTAATCGTATCTGTCTGCTTGTCTGTCTTTACACTTGTTGCCAACGGAGTGTGTAGCATTAGTGGCGGATTGCGGGCGAATCTCCTTTCAAACCGTTAGATGGTTGATGCGGGTAACGAACCTTGCGGAACGTGCTTCACCCGCCATTAATGCTACACAATGTTATGGGCTGGCATTTATATTGGTATTTTATTTTCATTCTCTTCTAACCATCGTTTGTACCTATCTATCGAAGGTTCAAATAAATTAATCGTAAATTCCATCCCATATAGAACAATTGTCAGATGAAGTCCAAGGGCATTATCATCCTTTTCAGTTGTCCACATTTGAAATTCGTACATTTTTTGGCGTGAACCTCCTTCTTCAACTTCATCATAAATTCTACGTTGATAGTAATCCCAAAATTTCACTCCACTACCATACCTCGCGTAATTTCTCAGTGGATTATATAAATCTTCGGTAATTAAATAACTAACATCTTTTGCCGATTCCCAAAACCTATAAGCTATTACTTCAATCCCAACCTTTGCGAGAAATCTAGAAACAATTGCACTTTTCTCTAGCTCTATCGAAACTGGAATATAAATCTCATTTATATCACCATTTAGCAGTTTATTAAAATCAGCTTTCTGGGGAATATTAAATTTAAGTGCTCTATCGTCAGGGGCAAAATAACCATTAAGTTCAACTTCGATTTCACTACCAGTTGGTAAATAGGCTACATCTAAAGGAATTTTTCTTTTCTTGCTTTCTATTCCATAACGACTTCGAAGAGACTTATAAAATGGAATTTGTAGTAAATCCTTTTCGATTTTTCTTGCAAAATAATTATTACAAGAATCACAAACTATTCCTTTCGGTAAAATTGCTTTTTTATTACCTAAACTCTCAGGTATAATATGCTCTATGCTTTTACTATTTTCTGAATTATTCTTGCAGAATATACATTTCATAGAGTCTTGTTTTTATGCTTGCCCATAACATCCCTATATACTAACCACCACTTTTCTATTCAGTATATATCGGTTTTGTTTACAACTGTTTTTTTTAATCCGGTTTCCAAAGTAATTTTATTCATCAATATATCCAAGGGGTTGCGCATTTTTTTATTGTTTACTGCTATTACATGTGTATAAACCTCCGTGGTCTTGCTGCTTTTGTGCCCCAACAATTATAGAATCTCAGTTTTTACGTAAATATCCCCTAAAAACGGGCCGTATAAAAACAAAAGGGTATGGCTTATATGTCATTAGTATTTGGTTGCTATTGGTTAAATATTTTATCAATACTAACCAATAACCTGCTTATTTCCAAAAACATGTGATGACCTGTGGGATTCTTGGGGTTTGCCGTGAAAATAATTAGGCTATTAAAGATGGTGCAACTTTTGAAAATGGAGTAAAAAAAAATAACCGGAACATTTTTAAGAGGGATCTTATTTCCCCTCAAGTTGTCCACAGGGTAACAGAAGTTGCTACATGGTAATTACTTTTTTACAAAATCACCCATTACCTGCTGATAATAAGCCTTTCCCTTTAATAAGGCGGTACTGTCGGAGGTTCCTCCAATCACACATTTTTGGTTATCTAAATCCCACACAAACATTGCACTATCCAAAATAAACCCAAACCCATTGTTATAGGCATAATAGGCAAAGGGGTTGCTGCCGGAGAGTACATCCTTGCTAAACCCGAATTCATGGGTTTCAATACCAAGTTGGTTGCAAATCATCAAAGGAATATCGGCCTGCGATACGGTTTGTTTAACCACCGAATCCTTTTCGGAAACGGCACCCCCGGTCCAAACCATCGGAATATGGAACTTCTGAGGGGAATTGTAACCGGTGTTCCTGGGATACATCACCCCATGGTCGGCTATCAGTATTACCCAGGTATTGGGCCACCATTCGGTGCCACTGGCACGGGTCAAAAAATCATTTAAACAACTGTCGGTATAATGCACCGAATTTAAGAATCTTAAGCTCCAATCTATTCCCGAGAACTGGCTCTGGTGAGGCACATCAAAAGGATCGTGGCTGCTCAGGGTAAACATTACCTTAAAAAAAGGTTCCGTTGATTGTGAAATATCCTGAAATAGACGGTTAAACACCACATGGTCGTGAGCACCCCATTTTGAATTTAATGCCTCCTTAGGAAAATCGGGAAGGGTTACTAACCGGTTATAACCCCCACTGACAAAATAGGAATTCATGTTGGCAAAATTGATTTCGCCCCCATAATAAAAGGAACTTGAATATCCCTCCTTTGCCAATATTTTACTCAAATGCGGCAGTTTTTCGGTTTTGGTGGTATATTTTATAATAGAAGAGGTGGGTTGCGCCGGATACCCGCTTAAAATGGCTACAATCCCTTTATCGCTGCGGTCGCCCGAGGCGTACATCCGGTTAAATAATACTCCTTGATGTGTCCAATGGGTAAACCCGGGAGTGGCGCCCGTGGTACCTCCCATCGGTTCAATCACATTGGCGGTAAAGCTTTCGAGAATAATTATCAGGATATTTGGCTTATTTGGTGAAACCAGCCTGGTACAATTCCCATTGCCGGGTCCGGTCAATCTTTGCATCACCTGGCTGGCCTTTTCATCTGTCATAAATTCCGTGACTTTTTGTTCCCCCATTTCGGTCAGCGATTTCAGAAAATTCCATTGCGGATTTATGGCTGCGTGGTTGGCAAAAGTTTTGGTGTTAAAAAATACGGTCCCCACGTTGATGGGCGCAATTCCCACACCGCCCCTTATAGGAATAATCATGGCTCCTGCAAAAATAAGGAGCAAGGGGACCAGGTACCATTTGATTGGGAATAACCCCTCCCAAAAACGGTGAATGGCTTTTTTATAGAGCCAAACAAAAAACCAGATGGTGACTCCTGTGAACAGAATCAAAATCACAATGAGCCAAAAAGGTGTAGAGGCTAAACTTTCCTTGGGAGTTTTTAAGTAAAGCAAAATGGTGTTATCCACATGGAATCCCCAGTTTTTATAAAGTTCTACATCTACCCAAAGTATAAAACTGAAAACAACCAGCAAGAGAGCTGTAAAAGTAAAAAAAACAGGTTTTACTGTTTTTCCCTTACTCCTGAAAAAAAAGATTACCAGTAAAATAAAAAAAAAGAGGATGTATCCGGATAGCGAAATATCTAGTAAAATTCCATGCGAAAAGGTCCCAATTATTTCTTTGAAACTAAGCTGCCCTGTCAAATGGAGATTATAGGTTAAAAAAATTAACCGGCTCAGTAAAAAAAAACTCAGCCAAAACAATCCATAACTTAAGATTTTCTTAATAAGTGAAATCATTTTTACAATTTTAGGGCAAATGTAACATTTATGTAGAATTCCTTTACCGGCTCCCAGCAGCTATTTATTTTAGAATATCTTAAAATTGATTTTGATCTTAACAAAGTTCTCTTTTTATTTGAGTGACCATTTAACTAAGTAAATATTATGGCACCCGATACCATCATCCGATTAGAAAAAGCCACCATCGCCCATCCCGATAACGTGGTTTTAACCAATGTAGATTTAGAGATTAATTCCGGCGAGTTTGTGTATCTGATTGGGCGCACCGGAACCGGAAAGTCTACGTTGCTGAAAACATTGTATGCCGAGCTGCCCCTGTTAAAAGGCGAAGGGTTTGTGGCAGGATTCGATCTGCAGCGCCTGAAAAACAAAAAAGTCCCCTTTTTACGCAGAAAACTGGGTATTATTTTTCAGGATTTTCAGTTACTCACCGATCGTTCGGTGTATGAAAACCTGTTTTTTGTGTTAAAAGCCACCGGATGGAAGAAAAAAACTGAAATGGATAAACGCATCCGCGATGTATTGGAAAAAGTGGGTCTGGGGTTTAAAGAATATAAAATGCCCCATGAACTTTCCGGAGGTGAACAGCAACGGGTAGTCATTGCCCGGGCCCTTTTAAACGATCCGGAGGTTATTTTGGCCGACGAGCCTACCGGAAACCTCGACCCGGAATCTTCCAGTGGGATTATCAACCTGTTGATGGACATTAGCAAAAACGGCAGGGCTGTTGTTGTGGCTACCCACGATTATCCGCTTTTAAAGCAATTTCCGGCCCGTACCATTAAATGCGAAAACAGTAGCTTAATTGAAATGCAAAGCGACGAACAAGAGGTTATTGATTTTGATAAATTGTAAGAAATATCATTTCGCGATTGAATAAAATTGATTAGGATTCTCCTTTTTACAAAATATTTTGTGTGATTTCTTCCCTATTTTGTATTAGCTAAAATACTGATCCACCGCATGTTTATTTATTAAATCCATCGAAAATCGGACTTTTATCGATAAAAATTATGTAAATCGAATATTAGGATTACCTTTGCACGCTGTTTTTCGGGGTAAGAAAAACAATTGTGCATAAAGGATTCATTTCGGGTTATTTCAGGCTGCGTGGCCGTCTAATTTTGTCCTTCAGCACTTTAAAACATTCACCTCCGTGCTGAAAGTAGAATGGTTTTTAGACGGAACATCAATTTAAAAATGACTACATTTAATGAAATGGGCCTTTCGCAAGAAATTTATCAGGCCATCGACGAACTGGGCTTTATCAGCCCCACTCCTATTCAGGAAAAAACTATCCCGGCTATCTTAAACTCAGGAACCGATTTAATTGCCCTGGCGCAAACAGGTACTGGTAAAACCGCGGGGTTTGGGCTTCCCATCATTCAACAAATCGACTCGGGCAGCAAAACCACCCAGGCGCTGATCCTTTGCCCAACACGGGAATTATGTCTCCAGATAACAAGTGATTTTGAAAAATATTCAAAATACACCAAAGGATTATCGGTGTTGGCTGTTTATGGAGGGGCAAGTATTGTTCCCCAGTTGAACGGGTTAAAAAGCGGTGCCCAGGTAGTGGTAGGAACTCCCGGCCGTACCCTGGATTTGATTAACCGCAAAGCTTTAAAAATAAACAAAATAAAATGGATGGTCCTGGACGAAGCCGATGAGATGTTAAATATGGGCTTTAAAGAAGAGCTGGACAGTATTCTGGCTGTAACTCCGGCCGAAAAACAGACCTTACTTTTTTCGGCAACCATGCCTCAAGGGGTACGCCAAATTGCCAACAATTACATGAACAAGCCCGAAGAGCTTTCTGTTGGCAAAAAAAATTCCGGGGCCGACAACGTGCAACACCAGTATTACATGGTAAAAGCATCGGACAGGTATGCTGCGTTGAAACGGTTGGCCGACATCAACCCAAACATTTACGGGATTGTTTTCTGCCGTACCCGTAAGGAAACCAAAGAGGTGGCCGACCAATTGATTCAGGATGGCTACAATGCCGATGCCCTGCATGGCGATTTGTCGCAGGCGCAGCGCGACCATGTGATGAACCGTTTCCGCATGAAGCATCTGCAATTGCTGATTGCTACCGATGTGGCTGCCCGTGGTCTGGACGTAAACGATTTGACCCACGTCATTAACTACAACATGCCCGATGATCCGGAAATTTACATCCACCGTAGCGGGCGTACCGGAAGAGCCGGAAAAAGCGGTATTTCCATGACCATCATCCATTCCCGCGAAAGCCGTAAAATTAAGGATATTGAACACCTTGTCGGGAAAAAATTCGAACAAAAAATGGTACCCGGTGGACGCGAAATCTGCGAAAAGAGGCTGTATGCCCTTATCGATATCATGGAAAAGGTGGAAGTGGACGATTCTCAAATCAATTCCTTCCTGCCCGAAATCCTTAAAAAACTGGAATGGCTCGATCGCGATGAACTGATCAAACGGTTTGTATCGGTGGAATTTAACCACTATCTGGAATATTACCGCAACGCCACAGATTTGAATGTATCAAAAGATGGTGTTTCTGTAAAAGAAAAAGAGAAAAAACGCAGCGCCCAAGGCGGATTCAGCCGTTTTTTCATCAACTTGGGGACCAAAGACAGCCTGGGTGCCGCCAACCTGATTGGCATCATTAATGAATATACCAGCACCCGCGATATCGAGATTGGAAAGATTGACATCCTCCGCAAATTCTCCTTCTTTGAAGTGGACAAAAACTATGAGGAACTCATATTGAATTCGTTCAAAAATGCCACTTTTGGCGATGTAAAAATCGAAGTTCAACTTTCGAAGCCCGAATCACCAGACAAAAGACAGGATTCTTCGCGCAGTGAAGGAGGATTCCGAAAAAGCAATAATTACCGTAAAGACAGGCCATCGAACGATTACAAATCGAAAGACAAACGATCATTTGGTTCAGCCAAACCAAGGTTCGATAAAGACAAAAAACGCAAGAGAAATTAGTTTCTATTGATTGTTGAACACCCCTCTATTTTCAATTCGTTGAAAATTTGAGGGGTATTTTTTTATGTAAAACGAATCCTTTCTACCTTTCCATTAATTCCTTTAAATTTGTATGATTATCATGGAATTAATACAGTTTCCTATTGAGAAAGAAAACGCTATATCAGAAAATTTACCGGCAATGGCTGATTCGCAAAGCCTTGCGGACCAGAAGCCAGATGGAACATCAAAATAAAAAGATGGAGCATACCATTCAATTGATGACTACGCTTTTTTTTATCGGGCTGATACTGACGGGTATTTTTGGGACTCCTACCCTGCTCTCCTGGTGGCAAATCAGCCGCATTTACATCGCATGCGCGGTGCTATTTTTCTTTTTTCCCAACCGATGGTTCCCCATTGTTTTTACGACACATAAAGAATTAAAAGTCCTGATGTCACTTTGTGGTGTTGCACCTTTAATTACCGGGATTTTGCTGATGTTGAATTTTACCCTCGCCGGCGATGTCCATACCGAAAAATTCAGGGTATTAAACTACAAGACTTATTACAACGAAGGTTTAATGATTATTGAACTGGAAAACAAACAGTTTCAAAGCCATCATGAATTGCGCAAATTCTCAGATGAAGAAATCGTCATTGACCCCGATTCGGTGCGTTACACCATAAAAACCGGATTATTTGGAGTCAAAGTAGCTACCGATGGGCATCTCATCGAAAAAAAATAATGTTATTCTCCTCATTGCTTTTTAGAAGCTTTTGCCTCCTTTTTCATTTGGGCTTTTTTCTTATTCTCCGCTACCCGGAACCTGACAATTTTAGCAATCAATTCAAGAGGCATGGGTTGATTCAACGGAAATTGCACCGAACCTTTGGCGTCTTTATAAACCGAAAGTTCTTTTTTAAAGGCCTCAATGCCTGAAGGAACCGGATAAAAACCGATATGGTTTTTGTATCCGGCAAAATAGACCAGATTTCCATGATACACATATGTAGGCATTTGGTAGCTGATGATTTCCTCAGCATCGGGAGCATTTTGTTTAATGGTTGCCCGCACCTGTTCCAATAAAGCCTGAACCTCTGGTGGAAAAGCACTTATGTAAGTATCCACCTCGTTTATTGTTAATTTCATAAAAATGACTTTTAAGATTTTGATTTTACCCGTTTATCATCAAATGTCGTTCAGTTCACAGAAAATAATATTTTAGTATCAAGTAGCCAGTATCAAGATATGAGATTGAGAGACACAAGATAATTTGCTAATTTGTTCATGTACTAATGTATTAATAAACAATTTAACCATCAAACCCTTTATCTGTGGTTCTTTGCATATTCTCCGGGTTCTTTGCGGTTAATTTTACTGCACTTATTAACCTTAGCAAAACATCAATAATTTATCATCATTAAATTGTTCCTGATACTCAATCCGGTACAGCTTGTTATACCGTTATCGATATTGATAAAATTTGCCTTATATAACATCAATAACCTGGTAATGGTTTCGTTAGTATGACTTTTTGTTTGAATGGCAAAATGAACTGATAATCCTGTGGTGATAGTTATCTACCAATTTCCATGAAATTCTCCAATTAAAACCTATTTTTGTGATTCAAAATTTCAAACTACTAATTAATTATCTGTTCAATGAAAAACATCCTGCTTTTACCGATGCTCCTTATTTCCATGAGCTTGATGGCTCAACCCGCCAAATGGAACAAAAAGAAGCACTTTACCATAATGAGTTACAACGTGGAGAATCTGTTCGATACTGTGGCCTTCAACCATTCCGATGATGAATTCACCCCCGGTTCTCCCAAACAATGGGGCACCGAAAGATATACCAGGAAACTTGAAAATATTGCCAAAGTCATTGCATCGGTTCACCCCGAAGAGTTACCCGAATTGGTAGGCATGGTAGAACTTGAAAACATTCAGGTTTTATCCGATTTAGTAAAAACCCCGGCATTGCAAAAAGCCAATTATGTCCCTCTGTTAATCGAGGGCCCCGACCCAAGAGGTATCGACTGTGGATTGATTTACCGCCCCGACGCGTTTAAATATCTTTCACATAAAGCCATTCCGGTGTTTTTTAATGGCGATTCGAGTCGCCGGACCCGCGATATCCTTTATGTAAAAGGGCTGGTAAAAAAAGATACCCTTCATGTTTTTGTAAACCATTGGACATCGCGCCGTGGGGGCGAAGATACTGAGACAAAGCGGGTTCAATGCGCACAAGCCCTAAAAAAGCAGGTTGATTCATTGTTGGTAATCAATCCCAAAAGCCTGGTTATCATCATGGGCGACTTTAACGATGAACCCTCCGACAAAAGCTTGCATGAAACCCTACAAGCATCAAACTTAGAAGAAAGCGGGACTTTGGAAAACCTGATGTATCCATTGCATACCGAAGGAAAAGGGACCTATTATTTTAAAGGAGCATACAACATGCTCGATAATATGGTTATCAGCCGTGCCATTAAAACCAAAACAAAAGGATTCCGCTTGTTGCATCCATCCGGGATGATTTTTAATCCGGAAATGATCAGCTACACGCAGAAAAACGGAGATAAAGCTCCCAACCGCACCTTTAGTGGTGACAAGTATTTTGGCGGTTTCAGCGATCATTTCCCTATTTACACCATCTTTTACGAGAAATAAGAACTACCAATGGATCTGATAATCAAAGCACCTTTTGTTCCCACAGGCGATCAACCTCAAGCAATTGAGCAATTGACTCAGGGCATTGAACAAGGCATCCCTTACCAAACCCTTCTGGGAGTAACCGGTTCCGGGAAAACCTTTACCATTGCCAATGTCCTGCAAAATGTAAAAAGACCTGCTTTGGTATTGAGCCATAACAAAACACTGGCAGCCCAGTTATACTCTGAGTTCAAGGAATTTTTTCCTGAAAACGCGGTGGAATATTTTGTGTCGTATTACGATTATTACCAACCCGAGGCCTACCTTCCGGTAACCGATACCTACATCGAAAAGGATTTAAGCATTAACGAAGAAATTGAGAAACTCCGTTTACGGGCTACTTCTTCCCTACTCTCAGGCCGACGTGATGTGATTGTAGTCTCATCGGTTTCGTGCCTTTACGGTATTGGCAACCCGGCCGATTTTCACGAAAACAGCATCCTTATAAAACTAGGTAAAACACTTGGCCGGAACCAATTCCTGCGCAAATTGGTGGATGCCCTTTACAGCCGGAACGAAGTGGAATTCAAACGAGGCCAATTCCGTGTAAAAGGCGATACGGTTGATGTCTTTCTGGCCTATGGCGATTATGCCTACCGCATCATCTTTTGGGGCGACGAAATTGAAGAGATTTATTCCTTCGACCCTCTCAACGGCCACATGATCGAGAAAATGGAGCAGGCACTCATTTACCCGGCTAATATCTTTGTAACCACCCAAACCCGCATTAATAGTGCCATCGGTCATATTCAAGATGATTTAGTCAAACAAATTGAATACTTCAGAGATTCAGGAAAACCATACGAATCGAAACGTATTGATGAACGGGTCAATTATGATCTGGAAATGATCCGCGAGTTAGGCTATTGCCCT
>Ga0074197_1001127_pt1 | contig 24740 bp, 20 predicted proteins | sample EPASupsiteSAE305_FD_64526 | JGI IMG/M metagenome (GOLD analysis project Ga0074197, IMG submission 64526) | Bioremediated contaminated groundwater microbial communities from EPA Superfund site, New Mexico - SAE3-05 reassembly with SPADES | ecosystem: Environmental > Aquatic > Deep subsurface >...
CCCATCATCGCGGCCATGATCCTGTCGGTGCTGGTGGCGATGATCCTGACCCCGGCCCTGTGCGCCACCCTGCTCAAGCCGGTTGCAAAGGGGCATGATCCCTGTGAAAGCGGCTGGTATTGTCCGTTTTTCCGCTGGTTTAACCGGATGTTCGATAAAGGCCGGGGGAAATATGAAGGCATTGTCAGCCGCTCCTTTGGTCAGCCGGTGCGCTACCTGGTGCTGTACGGCTCCATCGTGGCCGTCATGGCGCTTCTGTTCCTGCGTCTGCCCACCGCCTTCCTGCCGGATGAGGACCAGGGCTTCATCATCTGCCAGATCCAGCTGCCGGCCGGGGCCAGCCAGGAGCGGACCCTCAAGGTGGTCGAGCAGATCGAGCACCATTTCCTTGAGAATGAAAAGCAGGCTGTTGAATCGATTATCACAGTGGCCGGCTACAGCTTTGCCGGTAGTGGTCAGAATATGGGCCTGGCCTGGGTACGCCTGAAGGACTGGAAGCTGAGAAAAAGTCCTCACCTGAAAGCCCAGGCGGTGGCCGGTCGGGCCATGGGGGCCTTCTCCCAGATCAAAGACGGCATGGCCTTTGCCTTTTCACCGCCGGCGGTGGTGGAGCTGGGCCAGGCCAACGGCTTTGACTTCATGCTGCAGGACCGCAGCGGTCTAGGCCATGACAAGCTGATGGAAGCACGCAACATGCTGTTGGGGATGGCGATGCAGAATCCCAAACTGATTGCGGTGCGCCCCAACGGCCAGGATGATTCGCCCCAGTTCAAGCTGGACATCGACGATGTCCGCGCCGGCGCCCTGGGGGTCTCCACGGCCGATATCAACAGCGTGCTGGCCACCGCCTGGGGCAGCTCCTACGTCAACGACTTCATTGAGAGCGGTCGGGTGAAGAAGGTCTATGTGCAGGCTGATGCCGGCTACCGGATGGTGCCGGAGGATATCAACAAGTGGTACGTGCGCAACAACCGGGGCGAGATGGTGCCGTTCTCGGCCTTTGCCACCGCCCGCTGGCAGTACGGTTCGCCCCGCCTGGAACGCTACAACGGCATACCGTCGGTGGAGATCATGGGTCAGGCCGCCCCTGGCGTCAGCACCGGCGAGGCGATGGAGGAAATGGAACGAATGGCAGCCAAGCTGCCCACCGGCATCGGCTACGAGTGGACCGGACTCTCCTATGAAGAGAAGGCGGCCGGCAAGCAGGCGCCGGCCCTGTACGCCATCTCGCTGTTGGTGGTGTTCCTGGCGGTGGCGGCCCTCTATGAGAGCTGGACCATCCCGTTCGTCAACCTGCTGATGCTGCCGTTGGGCCTGGTGGGCGCGGTAACGGCCGTGACCCTGCGGGTACTGCCCAACGACGTCTACCTGCAGATCGGCCTGTTGACCACCGTCGGCCTTTCCACCAAGAACGCGATCCTGATCATCCAGTTCATCAAGGCCCAGCTGCATGAAGGGCATGACCTGGTGGAAGCAACCCTGTCGGCGGTCAAGATCCGGTTACGTCCGGTGATCATGACCTCGTTGGCCTTCTTTTTCGGCACCCTGCCACTGGCGCTGACCAAAGGGGCTGGCGCGGCGGCCCAGAACGCCATCGGCACCGCCGTTACCGGCGGTCTGCTGTCGGCCACCTTCATCGACCTGATCTTCATCCCGTTCTTCTTTGTGATGGTCTCGCGGCTGTTCGGCCGCAAGAAGTACAAAAAGGAACTCGCTGATACTGCTGCTACGACTGCAGCGGAGGGGCACTGATATGAACACCAAAAACAATCGTAACGCAGAGCATGCAAGCAAGGCGCAAAGGCGCAGAGCACTGCAAAACACCTGTATTTCTGGCATGATGTTCCTGCTCACCGGCTGCACCATGGCCCCCAGCTACACCCGGCCCGATGCGCCGGTGGCGACTGACTGGCCCGCTGGTCCGGCCTACACGACCAAGACGACGCAGGCCGATCAAAAACCGGTGGCCGAGATTCCCTGGCGTGAGTTCTTCATCGAACCGCGCCTGCAACAGGTGCTGTCGCTGGCTATCAACAACAACCGCGACCTGCGGGTGGCGACCCTGACCATCGAGAAGACCCGGGCCCAGTACCAGATTCAACGGGCCGAGCTGCTGCCGCAGATCGACGGCACCGCCGGCGCCGCCATCCAGCGTCTGCCGGCCGACCTGTCGGCCAGCGGCCAGGCCCGTATCAACCGTCAGTACAGTGTCGGCCTGGGGGTCAGCAGCTACGAGCTGGACCTGTTCGGCCGGGTGCGCAGCCTGAAAGATCAGGCCCTGGAGCAGTACCTGGCCACCGAGCAGGCCCAACGGGCGGTGCAGATCAGCCTGGTGGCCGAGGTGGCCAATGTCTGGCTGGTCCTGGCGGCCGACCGGGAGCGGCTCAAGCTGGCCCAGGATACCCTCAAGAGCCAGCAAGAGAGCCTGCAGCTGATTCAGCACCGTTTCGATGCCGGCGCCTCGTCGCAGCTTGACCTGCGCCAGGCCCAGACCAGGGTTGAGGCAGCCCGGGTGGACAGCGCCCTCTACACCGCCCAACTGGCCCAGACCGAAAACGCCCTGACCCTGCTGGTGGGAACACCTGTGCCGGCCGAACTGCTGCCCAGTGAGTTGAGCAGTGTGACCGCGCTGCAACCGCTGCCGGCCGGGCTGCCCTCCGAGGTGCTGTTGCAGCGTCCCGACATCCTGGCGGCGGAACATCGTCTGAAAAGCGCTAACGCCAACATCGGTGCGGCCCGGGCCAACTTCTTTCCCCGCATCGGCCTCTCCGCCAGCTTCGGCACCGCCAGCGCCAGCTTGAACGACCTGTTCCAGCCCGGCTCAACCGCCTGGAGTTTCATGCCCCAGGCCAGTGTGCCGCTGTTCGACACCGGCGCCAACCTGGCCCGGCTGGATGTCTCCACGGCCGAGCGCGACATCGCCGTAGCCCAGTACGAAAAAACGATCCAGATCGCCTTCCGCGAGGTGGCCGACAGCCTGGCCAGCAACGGCACCCTGGGGGAACAGCTGACGGCCCAGCAGGCCCTGACCGAGGCCACCGCCGACAGCTACCGTCTGTCAGAGGCCCGTTACAGCAAAGGGGTCGACAGCTACCTGACCGTGCTGGACTCCCAGCGTTCCACCTATAGTGCCCAACAGGGCCTGATCAGTGTGCGCCTGGCCAAACTGGCCAATGAGGTCACACTCTACAAGGTGCTGGGCGGTGGAGCTGCCCAGTGACCTGCGTCCGACGGGTGCTGATGATGCTGCTCGCCGTGTGCACAGTCATGGGAATGTACCATGCGGCCTGTGGCGGGCAGCTCGGCTCCGACTCCGTGCCTGAGCTGCCCCCGTTGGCGACACCAAAACTCACCTCTGACTCGACCGCTTTGCAGACCCGAATGCAACATGAAAAGCAGTCTTCAGGCCTGCTTTTTTCTATTTTACCTCATAAAACCAACTACCTGATACCGGTCAGTTACAACAGGACCCCGAACCATGCCGCCTACAACGGGACGAGTACCCATGACGAATCGCTGGATAACCTTGAGGTCAAATTCCAGCTCAGCATCAAGACACCGCTTTGGGAGGATATTTTTGGCGACAACGGTACCCTCTATGTAGCCTATAGCCAGCTGGCCTTCTGGCAGGCCTATAACAGCAAAACCTCTGCCCCCTTCCGTGAAATCAACTTCGAGCCGGAGATCTTTCTGGCCTTCAATACCGGCTACGAGCTGTTGGGTGTAACCAGCCAACTGATGACGGTCGGCTTCAACCATCAATCCAACGGCCGCTCAGAGCCGCTGTCCCGCAGCTGGAACCGGATCACAGCCAGCCTTCCGTTCAGCAGGGGGGATACCTATATCGTACTCAGACCGTGGTTCCGCATCCCTGAAAACAATCAGGATGACGATAATCCCCACATGGAACGCTATTACGGCTACGGGGAGCTACAGCTCTTACAAAAGATCGGCAACCATACGCTGACCGTCATGGTGCGCAACAACCTGCGCAGATCCGACAACAAGGGGGCAGTACAGCTGGACTGGAGTTTTCCGCTGCATAAAAAGCTGAAGGGCTATATCCAGTATTTTAACGGCTATGGCGAGAGCCTGGTGGATTACAACCATCTCAATAACCGGATCGGTATCGGTGTAATGCTGACCGATTGGCTGTAACGACTGGAGCATTTTCTTCGGCACGCGTGCTTGACAAGACCACATCGCTCGGTACTCTTTGATTGAATAATCAATCGGTTTTTCGTGGGGTGCCTTATGCAGCATACAGACAAACGCATGGCTGTGATACTGGCTGCCATGGAACTTGTTGCTGAAAATGGATTTCATGGTTCACCGATGTCCGGGATTGCCAAGCGAGCCGGTGTGGCGGCAGGCACCATTTACCATTACTTTGAAAGCAAAGACGCACTCATAGAGGCCACCTATGCCCATCTTGAGGAACAATTACTTGAGTCCATCAGGCAGGGGTATTGCGAAGAAGGCACTGTGCAGGAACGCTTCCTACACATCGGGAGAGCGTTGGTTAACAGTCTGATCGCTTTTCCCATGAAATTTCGTTTTATCGAGCAGTTTCATAATTCTCCCTATGGGGTTGCCAACAGACGGGAAAGGATGTTGAGGAAAAAAGATGATCTTGTTACCTCACTTTTTGAGGACGCACGGCAACAGAGCCTTATCAAAGAATTGCCCTTGCCGGTAGTCTTTGCCCTGACATTTGGGCCCTTGCTGGTCATAAGTCGTGATCATATCTTTGAGCTTATAAAACTTGATGGCCCCCTGATTGAAAAAACCATCAAGGCCTGTTGGGATGCACTAAAGCGTTAGAAGGTATGAACCGCAAAAGTCGGCAATAGCTTTTTGTTTCGAATGAATATTCAATCACGAAATATGGAGTTGCTGGCAGCAGATAATTACCAAAAAGGGAGGAACGGCAATGAAACTGATTGAAATTCGAGAGGTTGCAAAAGAACATGGTCTCAAACCGGGAAGACTTTCAAAGGCTGAGTTGATTCGCTCAATTCAGCATGCAGAAGGAAATCAGAGCTGTTTTGGCACTGGCAGCTCAGCTGTGTGCGGGCAAATTGCCTGCCTCTGGCGCGAAGATTGCCAATTATACAGCGGCGAGCCTTGTTGCAAGGCAACATGACACCATGCAGCTTCAGCTTACCACTACAGACTCGGCAGAACGGTTGAACACCATCTATGGAGTACAGTTGCCTTCTGACTGGGCACCCGGCGACAGCATCAAATATGGCAAACACTGCCTGATCATACGACTTGATCAAGGGGGGAGGCGTCAGGCCATGCTGAGACGTATGCTGGGTGCTGTAGACGCGCTGATGATTGACAAAAAGTGGCTTGAGTCAACCGCGCGTAAGGTGTGCCAGTGCATTATCCCGATTAATGGCTATCGAGTATGCAGCGGCAACACCTGGTATGAGGTCACAATGACTGACGACTCGTTAATGCATTGTGCTGGAATTTGCGAGGGCTGGCAAAGCAAGGACGGTGGCAGCCGGGAAGGTGTTGTTCTGCTCACCACGGGAGCAAATGTGCTGCTGGCGCCGCTCCACAACAAAATGCCCGTGTTGCTGCATCAGAGAGAACTGGATAGTTGGCTGCAAGGCGAACGTCCAATTCCGCAGGAGCTAAATCGGATCGCAAGTCCTTATCCGTCTGAGCTGATGCAGGTGGAACAGTGCGTTACGCAACATTCAAACCGGTCAAAAGTGAGAATAGTTTCATCAGCTTAAAACCTTTGCGGCGTATGGCCTGCCTTGGAGCTGGCGGCTATCGATTCTAATAATAACGTACCTGTAGCCGCAGCAATTTTATGGATCTGGCCATGCTACAGAGAAACCTGAGGTAACTTTCTATGCTCTTGTTGCAAGGTAAAAAAGCCCTAATTTTCGGTGTGCTTAATGACAAGAGTATCGCCTGGGCAATTGCACAGGCCTTTCATGAACAAGGCGCGGAACTGGCCATTACCTATGCTGACAAAACCCATGAGAAACGGGTGCGGCCGTTGGCTGAATCATTGGATGCAAAACTTATATGCCCTTGTAACGTTACAAACGATGAAGAAATAAAAGCGGTTCTCCATGAGGTCGAAGTCTTGTGGGGGGCTCTGGATATCATCATCCATGCAGTTGCCTTTGCTGAAAAGAACGAACTGACGGGAACTATCCTGAACACCAGCCGTGAAGGGTTCGCCACCGCTCTGGATATCAGCGTCTATTCCCTTCTTGGCATCATCAAAGAAGCGTTACCAGTTATGCAGGGACGAGACGCCGCTGTTCTAACGCTCAGCCATTACGGTGCCGTAAAGGTTTTCCCGAACTATAATGTCATGGGTGTAGCCAAAGCGGCATTAGAAGCTCTGGTGCGGCATCTGGCTGTGGCAGCCGGTAGTGAAGGAATACGGATAAATGCGATTTCTGCGGGTCCTGTTCGTACATTGGCCTCATTTGGTATAACTGGCTTCAACCAGATGCTTGGTCATATTGAGGCAAAGGCGCCACTTTGCCGTAATATCACCCAGGCGGATATCGCCCGATCTGCAGTGTATCTGTGCAGTGGTCTGGCCAGCGGCGTTACCGGCGAGATTCACTATGTGGATAACGGTTACAACGTGGTCGGAGCGTAAACCTGATTGTAATTTTTGAAACCAGATCAGACTGAATGGCAAGGAAACACAGGAGGCGATACGGTGAAACCATCGAGAATGGCAGTTTATATTATCATTGCACTGCTGGCAGCTGGAACGGCCATCTGGCATTTAGCGCAAGAGCCGTCGCCTGGTTGGCCGATAAATCTGATTTATCTGCTTTTAAAGCACTAAGGGGGGTTGGCTGAGCCCAGGGACTTCCATGAAAAGAGAACATTCCGAAAATACAGGAATCTGGCAGCCAGATTTCAGAATGAATACCCAAGGTCTGTTGGCGCTGGTGAAGTCCTCGCCCCTCGGGATTATTGCCATCGACCTTAATGGCAAGATTCAATTATGGAACAAGGCTGCCGAAGAGACCAGCGGCTGGCGAGAAGAGGAGATAATTGGTCGTTCCATCAAGGTGCTTTCTGCAGATGCCGGGGAGGCATATGAGGAGCTTTGCAAGCAGACTTTGATGAAGCAGGTGTTCACCTCTCTGCCGTTAAGCGCGACGAGACGGGACGGTTCGGATATATGCGTCAGCTATTCGGCAGCGCCTGTCTTTGACGCAGAAAACAAAATTATCGGAACCGTGGCAATCCTTTATGACATCACGAGAAAAATGGCATTGGAAGCGGCGCTCAAAGACAACCTGGAGAAGATGAACCGGGTGGTGGATGAGACGGTTCATGCCCTGGCCACTGCAATAGAAAAGAGAGATCGCTATACGGCAGGCCACCAACAGCGAGTTGCACAACTGGCGCATGCCATTGCCGTTGAGATGGGGGGCCTTGATGACGACCGGATCAAAGGTATCAGGACAGCGGGCATGATCCACGATATCGGTAAATTGTATGTTCCAAATGAGATATTGAGCAAGCCGGGTCGGTTGACGGATCTGGAGTTTGGACTGATAAAAACCCATCCGCAAGCCGGTTACGAAATTTTGCAGGAAATAGAATTCCCATGGCCCATTGCCCGAGTTGTACAACAACACCATGAACGCCTGGACGGCAGTGGGTATCCAGCTGGGCTGGCTGGCGACGAGATTCTCCTTGAAGCGCGGATAATCGGAGTTGCGGATGTAGTTGAAGCCATGTCGTCTCATCGTCCATACCGCCCTGGCAAGGGAGAGGAGTCTGCCTTGCAGGAAATTGAGCGCGCTAGGGGGAGCGCCTATGATAACCACGTTGTTGATGCCTGTCTGGCTGTATTCAGGAACGGATATCTGCTGGGTTCTGAGTAAAAGACAATTTACGTGTTATAATGTAAGATAATACAGATGAACCTGAATGATGGAGGGCTCTCATGACTGAGCAACAGAAAAAATGGCTGGTCAGGGCTTTGATAATACTGGTTCTAGGGGGACTGGGTGTAGCCGTCTGGTATAAGTTTCTCCGTCATGGCAAAGACGATGGTCTGGTCAGCGGCAACGGGCGGATTGAGGCGGTGGAGATCGACGTTGCCGCCAAGATAGCTGGGCGGGTGAAAGAGATTCTGGTCCGTGAAGGTGAGTTTGTGACCACCGGGCAGGTGGTTGCAAGAATGGACACCGATACCCTTGAAGCCCAGCGGAGGGAAGCGGTGGCGCAACGTCAACAGGCGCAAAGTTCGGTGGTTACCGCACAGAGCCAGCTGGCACAGCGGGAAAGTGAAAGATCAGCGGCACTGGCGTTACTGGCACAACGTGAAGCAGATCTTGATAAAGCACGCAAGCATGCAAGGCGTTCATCAGAGCTGGTTGTCAAGGGGGCAATCGCGCAGCAGGATGCCGATGATGATCGTGCCCAACTCAGGAGCGCCGAAGCCGCAGTAAACGCGGTTCGCGCCCAGATTGCCGCCAGCGAGGCAACCATCATAACAGCACGTAGTCAGATCGCCGGGGCGCAGTCGGCTGTTGGCGCAGCACAAGCTAATATTGAACGGATTCAGGCTGATATCCGGGATAGTGCCCTCAAGGCTCCCCGCGACGGACGGGTGCAGTACAAGGTGGCCCAGCTGGGCGAGGTGGTCGGCGCCGGTGGCCGGGTGTTGAGCCTGGTTGACTTAAGTGATGTCTACATGACCTTTTTCCTACCCACGGCTGCGGCTGGCAAGGTCGCCTTGGGCAGTGAGGTGCGGCTGGTACTGGATGCCGCTCCCCAGTATGTTATTCCTGCCAACGTCTCGTTTGTGGCCGATGTGGCCCAGTTCACCCCCAAGACCGTGGAAACCGCCAGCGAACGGGAAAAGCTGATGTTCCGCATCAGGGCCCAGATTCCCGTTGCTCTGCTAAAGAAATATATCACCCAGGTTAAAACAGGTCTGCCTGGTGTTGCCTGGGTGCGGCTTGATGCCGACAAGCCGTGGCCAGCCCACCTTCAGGTGAAGTTGCCGCAATGAGTGGTTATGGCTCTGTACCAGGTCCTGGCCAGCCTGTGGCTTCACCTGTCGCCCGACTCCAAGGGGTCAGCCTGCGGTTTGGCACGACGCTGGCGTTGGGCGGCGTGACTCTGGATCTGCCGAGTGGCTGTATGGTCGGGTTGATCGGGCCGGATGGCGTCGGCAAGTCCAGCCTGTTCTCGCTGATTGCAGGAGCACGGGCGATCCAGACCGGTCAGATCGAGGTAATGGGAGGCGACATGACCGATCGCCGCCACCGCCGGTCAGTCTGCCCCCGGATTGCCTACATGCCGCAAGGGCTGGGCAGAAACCTCTATCCGACCCTATCGGTCTTTGAAAACGTGGACTTCTTCGCACGCCTATTTGGTCAAAATCAAAAAGAACGGGAGTGCCGCATTGCTGAACTGTTGCAGGCCACCGGCCTGAGCGCCTTTGCCGACCGGCCGGCCGGTAAGCTCTCCGGCGGCATGAAGCAAAAGCTGGGGCTCTGCTGCGCCCTGATCCACGACCCTGACCTGCTGATCCTGGATGAGCCCACCACCGGCGTCGACCCGCTGTCGCGCCGCCAGTTCTGGGAGCTGATCGAGCATATCCGCTCCGCGCAACCCGGTATGAGCGTCTTGATCGCCACTGCCTATATGGAAGAGGCGGCTCGTTTCGACTGGCTGGTGGCCATGAACGCCGGGCAGGTGCTTACAACTGGCACCCCACGGCAGTTGCTTACCCAGACCGGCGCCTCCTCGTTGGAAGAGGCGTTCATCAGCCTGCTGCCACAGGCGCAGCGTGAAGGCTACCAGCCAGTCAGTATCCCGTCTCGGCAGACAGAGACCGACGGCAAGACGGCCATTGAGGCTCATGACCTGACCATGCGCTTCGGCGACTTCACCGCTGTCGACAAGGTCAGCTTTCGCATCGAACAGGGGGAAATATTTGGTTTCCTAGGTTCCAACGGCTGCGGCAAGACCACCACCATGAAGATGCTGACCGGACTGCTACCGGCCAGCGAAGGTGAGGCTTGGCTGTTCGGGCGGCCAGTGGACCCCCACGACCTCGACACGCGCCGCCGGGTCGGCTATATGACCCAGGGGTTTTCGCTCTACAACGAGTTGACCGTGCAGCAGAACCTGGTGCTGCACGCCCGCCTGTTCAGGATGGAGGAAGCCCGGATTCCGGACCGGGTAACAGAGATGGCCCGGCGTTTCGGGCTGGAACAGGTGCTTGACAGCCTGCCCGATGCCCTGCCGCTGGGGGTGCGGCAGCGGCTGTCGTTGGCGGTGGCCATGATTCATGGCCCGGAGATGTTGATCCTGGATGAACCGACCTCGGGGGTGGACCCGGTGGCCCGGGACGCCTTCTGGCAGATCATGGTTGATTTAGCGCGTCAGGACAAGGTGACCATCTTTATTTCAACCCACTTCATGAATGAAGCGGAGCGCTGCGACCGGATCTCCCTGATGCATGCTGGCCGGGTGCTGGTCAGTGATGCACCGGCAGCGTTGATCGCAGCACGCAGGGCAAACACGCTGGAGGAGGCATTTATCAGCTACCTGGAAGAAGCCTCCGGCGAAACAACGCGCAGCTCAGCGGCAACAGCCGTGGAGACACCTGATACGGTCACACCGGCATTGGAAACTGTGCAGCTCCCCGCTTCCTATGGCCCGTCATCTTTTTTCAGCCTGCGCCGGCTGTTCAGCTACACCCGGCGCGAAGGTCTGGAGTTGCAACGCGACCCGATCCGGCTGGCCCTGGCCATGCTGGGCAGTGTAATCCTGATGCTGGTCATGGGCTACGGCATCACCCTGGATGTTGAGGACCTGACCTTTGCGGTACTTGATCATGATCAGACCGCCATCAGCCGTGACTATGCCTACAATCTCTCAGGTTCACGCTACTTCCTTGAGCGACTGGCGATCAAGGACTACGCCGAACTTGATCAGCGGATGCGGGCCGGCGAAATCAGCCTGGCCATTGAAATCCCGCCGGGCTTCGCCCGCGATCTGAGGCGCGGGACACCGGTTAGCGTGGGCGCCTGGATCGATGGTGCCATGCCCACCCGTGCAGAGACGATCCGTGGCTATGTGCAGGGGATGCATGCCCTCTGGTTGACAAACCTGGCAAGGCAGACCTTTGGCAGTGCAGCAAACACGAGAGCAGCTACCGTCGAGACCCGTTTTCGTTATAACCCGGACGTCAAGAGCCTTCCGGCCATGGTGCCGGCCATGATCCCGCTGCTGCTGATGATGATCCCGGCCATGCTGTCGGCGCTGTCGGTGGTGCGGGAAAAAGAACTGGGCTCCATCGTCAACCTCTACGTCACCCCGGTCACACGGCTGGAATTCCTGCTGGGCAAGCAGCTGCCGTATATCGTCTTGGCCATGCTCAACTTCCTGCTGTTGACCGGGCTGGCGGTACTGGTCTTCAAGGTGCCGCTCAAAGGCAGCTTCGGGGCCCTCTCGCTGGCGGCGTTCCTGTATGTGATCGCCGCCACCGCCTTAGGGCTGGTGATCTCCAGCTTCATGCGCAGCCAGATCGCCGCCCTGTTCGGCACCACCCTGCTGACCATCCTGCCGGCGGTCCAGTTCTCCGGCATGATCGACCCGGTGTCGTCGCTGGAGGGGGCCGGCGCCCTGATCGGCAAACTCTACCCCACCACCCACTTCCTGACCATCACCCGCGGCGCCTTTTCCAAGGCACTGGGTTTTGCCGAGCTGCAGTCCTCCTTCCTGCCGTTGCTGCTGGCGGTGCCGCTGCTGACCCTGCTGGGCGCGCTGCTGCTGAAGAAACAGGAGCGCTGACCGTGCGGCCGGCCAACATCCTCCACCTGGGTGTCAAGGAACTGCGGGGCCTGCTGCGGGACCCGGTCATGCTGTTCCTGATCATCTACGCCTTCAGCCTGGCCATCTATACCGCCGCCACCGCCATGCCCGAGACCCTCAACAAGGCGCCGATCGCCATCGTGGATGAAGACCGTTCCCAGCTCTCCCAGCGGATCAGCGACGTCTTTTACCCGCCCCACTTCATGCCGCCCTCCCTGATCAGCCTGCGCGAGATGGATGCGCGCATGGACGCCGGCCTGGATACCTTTGCCCTGACCATCCCGGCCTCCTTCCAGCGCAACCTGCTGGCCGGCCGCAACCCCAGCATCCAGCTCAACGTGGACGCCACCCGCATGAGCCAGGCCTTCACCGGTAGCGGCTACATCCAGATCATAGTCGGCAACGAGATCAGCCGCTTTCTGCAGGCCTACGGCGCCGACCCCACGCCGCCGGTTGAACTGGCGCTGCGGGCCCGCTTCAACCCCCAGCTGAACAAGACCTGGTTCGGTGCAGTCATGAAGCTGATCGACAACGTCACCATGCTGTCGATCATCCTGACCGGCGCGGCGCTGCTGCGGGAGCGGGAACACGGCACCGTGGAACACCTGCTGGCCATGCCGGTCACCCCCCTGGAGATCATGACCGCCAAGGTCTGGGCCATGGGGCTGGTGGTGCTGCTGGCCACGGCCGGTTCCCTGCTGCTGGTGGTCCAGGGCTGGCTTGCGGTACCGATCGAAGGTTCGCTGCTGCTGTTTCTGCTGGGCTGCACCCTGCACCTGTTCGCCACCACCTCGCTGGGGATCTTCCTCGGCACCCTGGCACGCTCCATGCCGCAGTTCGGACTGCTGCTGATGCTGGTGCTGCTGCCGCTGCAGATCCTGTCCGGCGGCACCACCCCCCGCGAGAGCATGCCGGAGCTTGTCCAGATGGTGATGCTGGCGGCGCCGAACACCCACTTTGTGATGCTGGCCCAGGCCATCCTGTACCGTGGCGCCGGTTTGTCAGTGGTCTGGCCGCAGTTTATCTTTCTTGCCCTGATCGGGACAGTGCTGTTCTACTTGTCGCTGGCACGTTTCCGTAAAACGATTGCTACGATGGCGTGACACCAAAATGTGTCCAGACCCGCAAAACGATTTTGTCAGTGCTGGCCCCTTGCGGTTCAGTTGGTTGGTGATAATATTCGACGGAATTCCGGTCGCTGGTGCTACTGGAATTCATCTAGGCTGCTTGCCGGAGATGCCATGGATAGATGCTGATGTTCATTGTTAGATGAACGAAACGATTCATCCCAACCAAGGAGGGCGTGAATATGCAGGTGACACGACGGCAGTTCTTCAAGTTCTGCGCCGGAGGCTTGGGGGGTTCCAGCGTGGCGATGCTGGGCTTTCCTACAGGCAAGGCGCTGGCAGAGGTCCGCAGCTTCAAGCTGACCCGCACGACGGAGGTGCGCAACACCTGCCCCTACTGTTCGGTGGGATGCGGCTTGATCATGAGCAGCCTGGGGGACCGGGCAAAGAATGCCACAGCATCGATCATCCATATCGAAGGGGATGCCGATCATCCGGTCAATCGCGGCACACTCTGTCCCAAGGGCGCCGGCCTGCTCGATTTCATTCACAGCCCGAACCGTCTGAAATACCCCGAGTATCGGGCGCCAGGCAGCAACGAGTGGCAACGCATCTCATGGGATGACGCCTTCAGCCGTATCGCCACACTGATGAAACAGGACCGCGACACCAATTTTGTCCAAAAGACCGCCGATGGCCTGACGGTGAATCGCTGGCTGACCACCGGTTTCCTGGCCGCCTCAGCCGCCAGCAACGAAACCGGCTACCTGACCAACAAAATGCTGCGCAGCCTGGGGATGATCGCCATCGACAACCAGGCCCGAGTCTGACACGCCCCCACCGTGGCAAGTCTTGCCACTACATTCGGTCGCGGCGCCATGACCAACCATTGGGTCGACATCAAGAATGCCAATCTCGTCGTTGTGATGGGGGGCAATGCCGCCGAGGCACACCCCTGCGGTTTCAAATGGGTAACAGAGGCCAAGGCCCACAACAATGCCAAGCTGATCGTTATCGATCCACGCTTTACCCGTTCCGCGGCCGTGGCCGACTATTACGCTCCGCTCCGTTCGGGTAGCGACATCGCCTTTTTGGGAGGTCTGATCAACTATCTCCTAAGCAATGACAAGATCCAGCATGAGTATGTGAAGAAATTCACCGACGCCAGTTTCCTGGTCAACGACGACTACCAGTTCGATAACGGCCTGTTTTCCGGCTACGACAAAGACAAGCGAGCCTACGACAAGAGCTCCTGGTCCTATCAGAAGGGGCCCGACGGCTTTGTGCTGGTCGATGAGACGCTGCAGCACCCGCGTTGCGTCTTCAATCTACTCAAGCAGCATTATTCCCGTTATACCGTGGAGATGGTCACCAAGCTCACCGGCACCCCCCGTGACCAGTTTCTCAAGATCTGCGAGATGATCGCGGAGACCTCGGCCCCTGACAAAACCACCACTTTTCTCTACGCCCTGGGCTGGACCCAGCACTCCACCGGCACGCAGATAATCCGGACGACGGCAATGGTGCAGTTGCTGCTGGGCAACATCGGCATGGCCGGGGGCGGTATCAACGCCCTGCGCGGCCACTCCAACATCCAGGGTCTGACCGATCTGGGGCTGTTGTCCAACTCGCTGCCCGGCTACCTGACCTTAGCCGGTGATAAGGAGCAGGATTTCAAGACGTTTCTGGATAAACGCGCCTTTAAGCCGCTCCGTCCGGGCCAGATGAGCTTTTGGCAGAATTATCCGGCCTTCCATGTCAGCCTGATGAAATCGTGGTACGGCAACGCAGCGACCAAGGAAAACAACTGGTGCTACGAATGGCTGCCCAAACTGGACAAGGTATACGACGTCCTGCAGGTGTTCGAACTGATGCACCAGGGCAAGCTGAACGGTTACTTTGCCCAGGGCTTCAACCCCCTGGCGGCGTTCCCCAACAAGGCCAAGATTGGGGAGGCACTGGCAAAATTGAAATACCTGGTGGTGATTGATCCGCTGGCAACGGAAACCTCTGAATTCTGGAAAAATTACGGCGAGTTCAACAACGTCGATCCAGCCAAGATCCAGACCGAGGTCTTTCGCCTCCCCTCCGGTTGCTTTGCCGAGGAAGACGGCTCGCTGGTCAACTCCAGCCGTGTCTTGCAATGGCACTACAAGGGAGCGAACCCACCGGCTGAAGCCCGGGGCGATGCCGAGATCATCGCCGGGCTCTTTCTCAAACTGCGCGAACTGTATCGGAAGGGAGGAGGGGCCTTCCCCGACCCGATCCTCAATCTGAGCTGGCCATACCTGATTCCTGCCAGCCCGTCGGCCGAAGAGGTGGCCCGGGAGTTCAACGGCAAGGCCTTGGCCGATGTAACCGACCCGAAGGACCCGACCAAGGTGCTGGCCAAGCCGGGTGAACAACTGGCCGGCTTCGCCCAGTTGCGCGATGACGGTTCAACGGCCTGTGGTTGCTGGATCTTCTCCGGCGCCTGGACTCAGGCTGGAAACATGATGGCGCGTCGTGACAATAGTGATCCAAGCGGCTTGGGCAACACTCCCAACTGGGCCTTTGCCTGGCCGGCCAACCGCCGGATCATTTACAACCGGGCCTCCTGTGATGCAACCGGCAAACCGTGGGACCCCCGGCGCAAGGTGATCGCCTGGGATGCCAAGGCACAGAAATGGCAGGGGATGGATGTGCCCGACATGCGACCTGACGCCGCACCGGAGCAGAATGTGGGGCCGTTCATCATGAACCCGGAAGGGGTGGCGCGCCTGTTTGGTGTTGATAAGCTGGCGGAAGGACCGTTCCCCGAACACTATGAGCCGTTCGAAACACCGCTGGAGACCAACCCCCTGCATCCTGCCGTAGTAAGCAATCCGGCGGCGCGGATCTTCAAGGACGACCTGGCGGCGCTGGGCAGCTCCAAGGAATTTCCCTACATCGGCACCACCTACCGCCTGACGGAACATTTTCACTTCTGGACCAAGCATGCCAAACTGAACGCGATCCTCCAGCCGGAGCAGTTTGTGGAGATCGATGAGGAGCTGGCCAAGGCGAAGGGGATCAAATCCGGCGACAAGGTCAAGGTCAGCTCGAAGCGTGGCCATATCAAGGCGGTGGCGGTGGTGACCAAACGGCTCAAGGCGCTGGATGTGGACGGGAAGCGGGTGCATACCGTGGGGATTCCCATCCACTGGGGCTTCAAGGGGGTGGCTAAAAACGGCTATATCGCCAACACCCTGACCCCCTTTGTGGGTGACGCCAATACCCAGACCCCCGAGTTCAAGACCTTCCTGGTCGCCATCGAGAAAGCGTAAGGGAGCGAGCCATGGCACTTCAATCATTGGACATCAAGCGCCGTTCAGCCACCACCACACCGCCACCGGGCGTGCGCAAAACCGTGGAACTGGCCAAGCTCATCGATATTTCAAAATGCATCGGCTGCAAGGCGTGCCAAGCGGCCTGCATGGAGTGGAACGACCTGCGGGACGATGTCGGGACAACGACCGGCGTTTATGACAACCCGCGGGACCTGACCGAAAACACCTGGACCGTGATGCGCTATGCCGAGGTGGAACCGGAAAAGGGAAAACTGGAGTGGCTGATCCGCAAGGACGGCTGTATGCACTGTGCCGATCCGGGCTGCCTCACGGCCTGTCCTGCGCCAGGGGCCGTCATCCAGTACCATAACGGCATCGTGGATTTTCACGAAGAAAGCTGTATCGGTTGCGGCTACTGCGTGACCGGCTGCCCCTTCAATATACCGCGCCTCTCCCGCGAAGACTCCAAGGTGTACAAGTGCACCCTCTGTTCCGACCGGGTGGCGGCAGGGCTGGAGCCGGCCTGCGTCAAAACCTGTCCCACCGGTGCGATCCTGTTCGGCACCAAGGAGGATATGCTGCACCACGCCGCTGGCCGGATCACCGACCTGAAGAACCGCGGCTTTGCCAAGGCCGGGATCTACGACCCGCAGGGGGTTGGTGGCACCCATGTGCTGTACGTGCTGCAACATGCCGATAAACCTGAACTGTACTGCGGCCTTCCCAACGACCCTGCGATTGGACCGATGGTCGGCCTCTGGAAAGGGGTCGTCAAGCCGCTGGCCTCGCTGGCCTTCGGCATGATCGCCGCCGGTGCGTTCTTCCACTATGTCACCAAGGGCCCCAACCGGGTCTCGGAAGAGATCGAGAAGGAGTTCGAGCCATGAAAAACGACTCCCTGAAGATATCCCGTTTTACGGCGGCCGAGCGCGCCATCCACTGGCTGGTGGCGATCAGCTTCATCCTGCTGGCGCTGTCCGGGCTTGTTTTCTTTCACCCTGCCTTCTACCCGTTGAACCAGCTGTTTGGCGGCGGCGTCTGGACACGTATTCTGCATCCCTTTCTTGGGCTGGTGTTGACCGGCTCCTTTGGCCTGATGTTTTTTCGTTTCAGGGAACTGAACCGTATCACGCCCACCGACAAGGAGTGGTTGCGGCATGCCCACGAGATGATGGGTGGGGATGACCGTAATATGCCGGAGGCGGACAAGTTCAACGCTGGCCAGAAGGTGCTGTTCTGGCTGCTGGTGGCCTGCATGGTCCTCCTGCTGCTGTCCGGCATCGTCATCTGGCGCGTCTACTTTTCATTCCTCTTCCCGCTTGCGGTGATCCGCCTCGCTGCTGTTCTGCATGCCGCTGCCGGGGCAGGAATGATTGCCCTGATCATGGGGCACACCTATATGGCCATCTGGACCAGTGAGAGCATGGCCGCCATGCTGTATGGCCAGGTCAGGCGGGCATGGGCCAGACAGCATCACCCGGCATGGTTCCGTCAGATAACCGGAGGCGGCAAATGAATGCCGAGACCCGCATGCTTGAACCGGGAGAGATAGAACCCCCGGCCGGACAGATCCGTTTCCTTTTCCTGGCCGGGCCGGAACTGTTTGCCCACCGCGCCGAACGCCTGCGCTTGCTTGCCAAGGGACATCCGCTTGGCGAGTACCTGACCTTTCTGGCGCTGCTTGCTGATGCGCAGCACCATAGCCTGCATCGCCTGCCGGCTCCGGCTCTGCCTGACCTCACGGAACAGGCGTTGTGCCGCGAACACGGGATGCCACTGTTGAGCGCCGGCTCACGGCCGCGGGATCCGGTCTGGCGGGACGGGCTGACTGTGATGCTGCAAGAGATGGGATCGGCCGAGCTACCAACAGCCGCACGCGAGGCCATCGCCGGCCTGCTGCATACAGACGGGACCAGGCTGGAGGAGCTGGCAGACAAGATACTTACCGCCGAGCTGGACGCGATCGCACCCCAGGAACTGCCATTTATTGCAGCCGCGCTACAGCTCTACTGGGTGCGGATGACGAGGGCCTTGGGTGAACAGGCCTTTGGGCGGCTGGAACAGGGTGGACTATGCCCGGTCTGTGGTTCGAGCCCGGTTGCCGGCATTGTGCACAGCGACGGCCTGCGCTATCTGTGCTGTTCGCTCTGTTTTTCGCAATGGCACCTGGTACGGGTCAAGTGCAGCAGTTGCGAATCCACCCGCGGCATCAACCTTTACTCTCTGGAAGGCTCAAATGGCGCGGTCATGGCGGAGTGCTGCGATGAATGCAACAGCTATCTAAAATTACTGTATCTGGAAAAGAACCGTCAGATGGAGGCGATTGCCGATGATCTGGCCAGCCTTGCACTGGATATGCTGATGGAGCACGAGGGGAAGCTACGTACAGGCCTGAATCTGCTCTTTCATCCCGGCAAGGCGCGCTGAGAGACGGGCCGTGTCATCGCTGGCGGTCTCTTAGTGGCCATGCAAAGGGATGATCGCAACAGGCCCCGCTCCACCACCTGAACCGACTAAAACCCGTAATTACTGTCCGCAGCTTCCCCGGCGTTGCCCATCAGGCGACGCCTTTTTTATTCCATTTGCCGCAGACCAGAAGATACACTATACTGCGCTCCACTGCGGTTTCAGGCCGCAAGGGGGACACACATGGCACATAATACCATCTATCTGATCGGGGCAGGCATCGAGGGCCAGGAAGGTTTCAGCGCCAAGGCGCTGGAGATCATCGCCACGGCGGGCCTGCTGATCGGCCGCCAGCGGCATCTGGATCGCTTTCCCGATTTTAAAGGCCAGAAGGTGGTGCTGGGGGAGCCGCCGGAACTGCTGGAGCTCTTGAAGACCACCGACCAGCAGGCGGTGGTCTTGGCCTCCGGCGACCCCAACTTCTTCGGCGTGGGGCGCTTCCTGCTACGCAACCTGCCCAAGGAGCGGCTGGAGATCTTTGCCAACGTCACCAGTATGCAGTACGCCTTTGCCCGCATCAAGGAGCCCTGGGACGACGCCATCTTCCTGTCGGTGCATGGTCGCGGCATGGGACGCGCCATCGACAAGATCGTGGCGGCGGAAAAGGCCTGCGTGCTGACCGACAGCATCAACACCCCGGCGGCAATAGCCCGGGAGCTGATCGAACGCGGGGCCGAGGGCTACGAGGCCTGGGTCTGCGAAGAGCTGGGACTACCGGGCGAGAAGTTCACCCGCACCACGGTCAAGGGCCTGCTGACCCTGCAGCACGCCGAGCTGAACCTCTTGATCCTGATCCGCACCTGGGAACCGAGCCTGACCCAGTACCCGCTGATCGGCATCGACGACGAGGAGTTCGCCAGCATCAAGAAGCTGATTACCCGCCAGGAGGTGCGGGCGGTGACCCTGGCCAAGCTGCAACTGCAGAACGACCTGGTGGTCTGGGATATCGGCGCCGGTTCCGGCTCGGTCTCCATCGAGGCCTCCAACCTGGTGCCCAACGGCAAACTGTTCGCCATTGAAAAAAATACCCAGTGCGTGGCCCATCTGCGGGGCAACCTGACCAAGTTCTGCGCCCACAACGTCAAACTAATTGAGGCCGAGGCCCCCGAGGGACTGGAAGAACTGCCCGACCCGGACCGGGTCTTCATTGGCGGCGCCGGCGGCAGCCTGAGTGAGATCGTCGAGCAGGTGGACCGCCGCCTGAAGGCTGGCGGCCTGATCGTGATCAACGCCGTGACCCTTGACACCCTGGGCCGTGCGGTGGAACTACTGGAGTACCACGGCTATCAGGTGGAGGTGGTCTGCGTCAACGTGGCACGCACGCAGCCGCTGACGGAATACAAGCTGTTCGAGGCCCACAACCCGATCTACATCATCAGCGCCGCCAAACCGGCAACGGCCTGACCGGCCAGCGTCGCCGCTGACGAGCCAGCGCCCCACGATCCGCCATGTTTTTGACCAAACTGCTGCTTTCCAACCTGATCATCGTGACCTGCGTGCTGGCCGGACGCCGCTGGCCCGGCCTGGGTGGACTGATCGCCACCATGCCGCTCACCAGCCTGATCGTGCTGCTCTGGCTCTATAGCGACGACCCGAGCCAAACCATGCGGCTCAACGAGTATGTGCGCGGGGTGTTGTGGGGTATCGGACCCACCATCGCCTTCTTCGCTGCGCTGTTGCTCTGTCTGAAGCGAGGCATGAGCGTGCCGCTGGCGCTGCTGATCGGCGCGCTCTGCTGGGCAATCGGCGCGGTGCTGCACCAGCTGCTGCTCCCATCATCATCATAATCATCCCTACGCCACTGGAGGCCTGTTTGGTATGTCAGATGCCCTGATTAACCGTACCCCGTCCGCCTATGAGTATCCGCTGCTGATCAAGAACCTGCTGTTCTGCCCGGTGGTGGACGCCCCGGACCAGGAGATCGTCTACCGTAACCACCGCTTTACCTACCGTGATCTGCGCCAGCGGGTGGCCCAACTGGCCAACGCCCTGACCCGGCTGGGGGTTAAACGTGGCGACACGGTGGCGGTGATGGACTGGGACTCCCACCGCTATCTGGAGTGCTTCTTTGCGGTGCCGATGATCGGCGCGGTGCTGCACACCATCAACGTGCGGCTGTCGCCGGAGCAGATCCTCTACACCATCGACCATGCCGAGGACGACCTGCTCTTGGTCAACAGCGAGTTCCTGCCGATTGTGGAGCAGATCAAGGGCCGCATCGAGCAGTCCGGCAACGTGCGTGAGTATGTGCTGCTGAACGACGAGGAAAACATCCCGGAAACCGGCATCCCCTTTGCCGGCGAGTACGAGGCCCTCTTGGCCGCCGCCTCTCCTGACTACAACTTTCCTGACTTCGACGAGAACACCCGCGCCACCACCTTCTACACCACCGGCACCACCGGCCTGCCCAAGGGGGTCTATTTCAGCCACCGCCAGCTGGTGCTGCACACCATGGGGGTGATGAGTGTGCTCGGATCGGCCGTGGGCCACGGCAGCTTCAACCGCCAGGATGTCTACATGCCGATCACCCCCATGTTCCACGTCCATGCCTGGGGGCTGCCCTATGTGGCCACCATGCTGGGGGTCAAGCAGGTCTACCCCGGCCGCTACGTTCCCGACATCCTGCTGGAACTGATCGAACAAGAGGGCGTAACCTTCTCGCACTGCGTGCCGACCATCCTGCATATGCTGCTCAAACACCCCCATGCCCAGCGGATCGACCTTTCCCGCTGGAAGCTGATCATCGGCGGGGCCGCCATGCCCAAGGCGCTCTGTCTGGAGGCGATCAGCCGCGGTATCGATGTCTTTACCGGCTACGGCATGTCCGAAACCTGCCCGATCCTGACCATTTCCCACCTCTCGCCGGCAATGCTGGAGCTGCCGGCCGACGAGCAGGCCGCCATCCGCTGCAAGACCGGCCGCTCCTTGCCGCTGGTGGATCTGAAGGTGGTGGACAACCAGCTGTGCGAGCAGCCCCGCGACAACCAAAGCAGTGGCGAGATTGTGGTGCGGGCCCCCTGGCTGACCCAGGGCTACCTGAAGGACCACAAGGCCTCGGAACGGCTCTGGGAAGGTGGCTACCTGCATACCGGCGATGTGGCGGTACGGGACGAACTGGGCTACGTGCGGATCACCGACCGGATCAAGGATGTGCTCAAGGTGGCCGGCGAGTGGGTCTCGTCGCTGGAGCTGGAGGATATCATCGCCCACCACCCCGGCGTGGCCGAGGTGGCGGTGATCGGCCTGCCGGACGAAAAGTGGGGCGAGCGGCCCCTGGCGCTGGTGGTGCCCAAGCCGGACAGCCAGCTGCAGGAAAAGGATCTGACCCACCATGTCAAGGAGTACGCCGACAAGGGGATTGTTAACAAGCAGGTGGTGCTGCTCAAGGTCAAGCTGGTGGAGATGATCGACCGGACCAGCGTGGGCAAGATCAACAAGGTGGCGCTACGGGAGAAGCACCTGCAGCCGTGAGCGACCCGACGTCAAATACCGCTCCACAACGGGTCCGCCTGATGGAGATCTTTCTGCTGTTCCTCAAGGTGGGTCTTACCGGCTTTGGCGGCGGCATGGCCATTGTGGCCCTCACCGAGCGGATGGTGGTCAAGGAGAAACAGTGGGTCACGGCCGAGGAGTTCCTGCACGGTCTGGCCTTCGGCCAGATACTGGGGCCGTTTTCGCTGAACAGCTGCACCTTTGTCGGCTACCGCCTGCGGGGGGTGCCGGGCGGCCTGCTGGCCGCCACTGGGTTCCTGCTGCCCTCCTTCCTGATCGTCTCACTGTTGGCCTGGCTCTACCTGCGCTTTCAGCACCTGGCGCTGCTGCAGAAGGCCTTGGCCGGCACCAACCCGGTGGTTATCGCCCTGATCCTGGCGGTGGTGCTGGACATGGGCAAGAAACAGATCAAAGGCAGCAACGGCTGGCTCTTGGCCCTGTCCGCCTTTGCTGCTGCGGCGATCTTCAAGCTGAACGTGGCCCTGGTACTGGCCGCTGGCCTGATCTGGGCTTTTAGCGCTGCCGTCTACCAGCGGAGGCTCAGCTGAGATGCTGACCCTGGCCTGGACCTTCCTCAAGATCGGCCTGCTGTTCTTCGGTGGCGGTTATGTGCTGATCCCGCTCCTGCAGCACCTGCTGGTGGAGCAGTACCAGTGGCTCTCATTGCGCGAGTTCCTGGACGGCGTGGCCATCTCCCAGCTGACCCCGGGTCCGCTGGCGATCCTGGCCACCTTCACCGGGGTGCGGGTGGGGGGTTTTGGCGGCGGCCTGGTGGCCACCATCTGCATCTTTGCCCCCTGCGTGGTGTTGATGCTGGTGGTGGGACGCTACTATGCGCGGCTGAAAGAGATCGACCTGATCCGCATCACCCTGGATGGCGTACTGCCGGCGGTGGTGGGGCTGGTGGCCTCGGCGGCCTGGTCACTGGGCGCCACCCTGGGCAACCTGCGGCAATGGCTGGTGTTGCTGGTTGCCTTCTGCCTGTTCCGCTTCACCAAGGTCAGCCCGATGCTGATGATCCTGGGGGCCGGCCTGTTGGGGATGCTGCTGCCATGACCACCTTTCCCGCCGCGTGTAGCGCCCTGATCCGCCACGAGATCGACGCCGCCCAGGGTAACGAGGTCTTCTTCATCGCCCAGCCCGACGGCAACGGCTGCCTGGTTGAGGCCTGCGCCATCGCCCGCGGCAACCAGCGGGCAGTGCCGGCCATCCTCTCCCGCGCCACCCCCGGCCAGATGGTGCTGCACAACCACCCCTCCGGCAACCTGACCCCCTCCGACGCAGATCTCGACCTGGCCTCGATCTGCGGCAACAACGGCATCGGCTTCGCCATCATCGACAACAGCTGTGAACGCAGCTACCTGGTGGTCTCGCCCCATACCCCCCGCAGCGGCGAGCTGCTGAACTTCGACGAGCTGGAGCGGGCCTTCGGCCCGGAGGGGCTGCTGGCACGGCACCTGAAGGGCTTTGAGCCACGGGCGGAGCAGGTGCGGATGGCCTTCTGCGTCGCCAACGCCTTTAATCAGGACCAGGTTGCGGTGATCGAGGCCGGCACCGGCACCGGCAAGTCGCTGGCCTACCTGATCCCGGCCCTGCTCTGGGCGGTGCGCAACGAACAGCGGGTGGTGATCTCCACCAACACCATCAACCTGCAGGAACAGCTGATCAAGAAGGACATCCCGCTCCTGCAGCGCCACAGCAGCAGTCCCTTCAACGCCTGCCTGGTCAAGGGACGCGGCAACTACCTCTGTCTGCGCAAGCTGGAGGCGGGCCAGGCCGAGCCGACCCTGTTCCCCGACGCCGCCAGCGAGGAGCTGAGCGCCATTGCCGCCTGGAGCGAGACCACCCCCAGCGGCTGCCTGAGCGACCTCTCCTTTCACCCTTCCCGCGAGGTGTGGGACGACCTGCGCTGCGAGGCGGACCAGTGCGGTCGCTCCCGCTGTGCCCACTTCGGCCGCTGCTTCTTTTACAAGGCTCGCCGTGACGCGGCGGCGGCCCAGTTGCTGGTGGTCAACCACGCCCTGCTGCTGGCCGATATCGCCCTGCGCCGGGAGAGCGGCTACGACGCCGTGGCCATCCTGCCCCCCTTCAGCCGGCTGATCATCGATGAGGCCCACCACCTGGAGGAGGCGGCCACCGGCGCCCTGTCGGTCAGGATCAATCGCGCCGGCCTGATGCGGCAGCTGTCCCGCCTGGCCCCCGGCGGTAACCGGGCCGGCATCCTGACGGTGCTTAACACCCGGCTGGGCAAGGAACTGCCCGAGGAGCTGGACGGCCTCTATCACGAACTTTCCGGCCTGATCGAGGCGGCGCTGCTGCCCCAGACCCAGGAACTGGCCGGCCTGCTTGACCGCGAACTGGACTGGCTGGCCCTGGCGCTGCAGACTGAGCCCCTGCCGGGCGCTGATCAACGCGGTGGTGAGATCAAGTGCCGTATCACCCCGGATGTCCGGGGTACCGCTTTTTGGCAGGAACTAGAGGGTCGTCTGGGAGCGCTTGCCGAGAAACTGACCGACCTCTCGGCCGGCCTGGGGGCCCTGGACCGGGCCGCCGCCAAGCT
>Ga0074197_1001129_pt1 | contig 24728 bp, 19 predicted proteins | sample EPASupsiteSAE305_FD_64526 | JGI IMG/M metagenome (GOLD analysis project Ga0074197, IMG submission 64526) | Bioremediated contaminated groundwater microbial communities from EPA Superfund site, New Mexico - SAE3-05 reassembly with SPADES | ecosystem: Environmental > Aquatic > Deep subsurface >...
TCAGCGAAACTATCCGCCAGCAAAGGACTGGGCCATCGGGTCATTGATGTTTGCCATCGGCTTATTCTTGTTCGCTCTACGCAATCAGGCGCCGGTTGTACTGACCGAGATCGTTTCGAATTTCTTCCTGCTGCCCGGCCTGATGCTCTTCAATTTTGGTATCGTAAAAGCATCGGGCCGAAAACCATCACTCGGTTTAGGACTTGCGCTTTGTACCTTAGCCATTGGAACCTTGGCATGGTTTACCTTTGGCTCAAAGAATTATCCGGCAGCGGTGCTCACGCAAAATTTGGTCTTTTTGACGTTCGACCTCTATACCGCCTACGCCTGTTTGAAGGCGAGAACAACCAAAGGCAACCATACCTTCCGAATCCTGGGATTTCTGTTCATCGTTCTGGTAATGGCTTGTTCCTGGCGAGTGGCGGGTGGGGTCTTTGATTTGACGTTCTCGTTCTCACCAACACTACCTCGCTTGTTTTGGATCGCAACGTCACTTATCAGTTTCCCGATGATCACAGTGCTGCTGACTTTGCATACATCGCAAAGGCTCCAGGAGGAAATCCACGCTCAAGCACGTCATGACACATTAACGGACGCCTACAATCGCCGCGCCTTTACCGAGTTTGCCGATAAGGAATGGTCCAGAAGCGTGCGTCATGGCTATCCGCTCTCAATTCTTTCGGTCGATATAGATCACTTTAAGAACTTTAACGATCAGCACGGCCACCAGACCGGTGACGCCGCCCTGGTTCAAGTGTCGAAATCTGCTCAGGCGGCATTGCGATCGAATGATATCTGGTGCCGTTATGGTGGCGAGGAATTCATCGCCTTGCTTCCCAACACCACGATGGACCAAGCGATGGCGGTTGCGGAACGGCTGCGCCTGTGTGTGGAAAGCACAACGATTTCATCGCCGAGTGATTCGCTGCGTGTTTCGGTGAGCATAGGGGTGGCAGAACGCTCATCGAACCATTCGAGTTTATCCGAGGTTCTATCTATTTCGGATGCCGCGCTTTACAAGGCAAAGGCTGCCGGACGAAACAGAGTCGTCGCCGATGGAAGCGAAGAGTAGCTTGCGCTCCTAAGTGCCCATGCAACGGAGAACACCCCTTATGGCCGGTTCCGATGCGGGAACGCCCATCGAAGACGACTGTCGAAGCTGTTGTTGCAGCGTGTGGACCGAAACTCCGCGCTTTTTGTTGTGTCCTCTGCCGATGGCCCGGAAAATATGCCTGGGGTTGCGGTACGTCGCCCAATAGCGCCGGAGCAGGGCATAGGTGAACTCCGGCAACGTGACAGAGCGGTCCTTGGCGCCTTTGCCCTGTTGGCTGTGGATCATCTTTTTCGCGCCGTCGATATCGGAGACTTTAAGAAACAACCCTTCCTGGAGGCGGAGACCGCAGGTGTAGACAGTCATCGGGTAGACGTAGTTGTGGAAGGTGGTGACCCCGGCCAGGAACTTTTTGACTTCTTCGCGAAAGAGCACAGCGGGCAGACGCTTTTCCCGTTTGACCCTGGCAAGATGCAGGAGATGCCAGTCTTTTTTCAGAACATACCAGCTACCCAAATTTCATTGCTGAGGTCGGCACACTGGCAATGGGGTCCGCCACCTACGAATGGATAGTCCGCAATGCCGACAAGGTTGCCGCCGGGACCGGAGCACCTTGGCCGTACACCCAACCTATCTGGGTATTCACCAGTCGCATACTCCCGGTCATTGAAGGGTCTGACATTAGGTTTGTGAAAGGTGATGTGCGCCAGGTTCACAATGAGATGCGCGTGGCCGCCGGGGCAAAGAACATCTGGATTGTGGGGGGTGGAGACCTGGCGGGGCAGTTTCATGATGCAGGACTTCTGGATGAACTCATCATCCAAATTGGCTCAGTTACCCTGGGCAGAGGTAAGCAAGTATTTCCGCGCCGAGTTCTGAGCCCAAACCTGCGCCTTATTTCAGTTCGCCAGCTGGGGGTCGGCATGGTTGAACTGCGGTATGAGGTAGGCAAATAGTGCGCTCAAACATTGGGCGGCTCGCTATCAAATGAACAAAGGCGAAACAAAGGCAGAACAACAGAGGCAAACAATAAGTGAAGAAGAGTAAGATGAATACCCATGTAATACTTATCCGCGGCATCAACGTCGGCGGTAGAAATAAAGTGCCGATGGCAGACTTGAAAGAATGCCTGGAACAACGGATGTTTTCCAATGTTTCGACCTATATTGCCAGTGGTAACGTGATTCTGGAATCCGACAAAGGGGTTGATGAGATCAGAGCCCGGGTTGAAGAGGCTCTGCCTGAATGCTTCAAGCTTGATGACGAGCTTATCAGAGTATTGGTATTGACTCGCGATCACCTTCAAGCCGTCATCGACAACAAGCCTGAAGGATTCGGTGAGCAGCCGGAGAAATATCATAGCGATGTGATCTTTTTGATAGGCATCGATTCGGCCCAGGTTATGCCCGTATTTGAACCCCGCGAGGGAGTCGACAAAATCTGGCCAGGTGATGGTGTGATCTACTCACAACGCCTTAGCTCTCAACGTACTAAGAGCCGACTGAGTAGAATCGTGGCAACACCGGAATATAAGTTCATGACTATCCGGGGCTGGAGCACTACAACAAAGTTGTTGGAAATGACTGAAAGAATGAGGCGCCAATAATCTGAACATCTACAGGACGGTTTATAAAAGCGGATGTTCCATGGAAAGCGAGGACATTGGGGTAAGGAGACGATGAAGGCAGGCAAAATGCCTCGCATTGGCTAGAATTTTTCTTGTTCAAATTTTCCATAACCGTGTATGTTCGCACCCATCAAATTTTCACCGAACCATTTGACCTCAAACACAATAAACCATCGCGGTTGCTGCCCTGGAGTCCCGCATGATGCCTGAACAACATGACCTGGAGACCATCCTTACTGAATACGGCAGGGAGCGAGACAATCTCATTCCTTTGCTGCAAGAGGTGCAGGAGCGTTTTCACTATCTTTCCTCCGAAGCGGTGCAGGCGGTTGCCGAGCATCTGGGCCTCTCGGAAAACGATGTCTACGGCGTAGCCACCTTTTACGCCCAGTTTCGCTTTGTGCCGCCCGGCCTGCACCATATCAAGGTCTGCGAGGGCACGGCCTGCCATGTGCGCGGCAGCGACCGGATTCTGGATGCCATCTGCCGTTCCACCGGGCTTGAACCAGGCCAGACCAGTGAGGATGGCCAATTCAGCCTGGAGCGGGTGGCCTGTTTCGGTTCCTGCGCCCTGGCACCAGTGGTGGTGGTGGACGACAAAGTCTATGGCCGGATGACCGCCGCCAAAACCAACAAACTCATTGGGGACAAGAAATGAGTTTCGCAGAGCGACAACACAGGGCGCAAACCGCCTGGCAAGCCTTCGAGCAGCCGGATCGGCTGCGCATCCTCATCGGTTCGGCCACCTGCGGCCGCGCCGCCGGATCACTGGAGGTACTGCAGGCTTTTCAGACCGAACTGGCGCGCCAGAACCTGAGCCAGGCAACCGACATCTATGAAGTCGGCTGCCTGGGCATGTGCTACGCCGAGGTGATGGTCGAAATTCGCGGCCGCGACGGCAAACGGGTGGTGTATCAGGGCGTGGAACCGCGCCATGTGCCGGCTCTGGTCGAGGCTCAGTTGGTGCAGGGCGAGGTCTACCAGCCGCTGGTTCTGGCAATGATGACCGCAGGGGATGAGGCCATCCCCGCTTTTACCGAGTTGCCGATGATCAAGCCCCAGGTGCGGATTGTCCTGCGCAACTGCGGCATCATCGATCCGACCAATATTGACCATTATCTGGCTCGCGGCGGCTACAGCGGCATGACCAGGGCCTTTGCCATGGGCCCGGAACAGGTGATCGCGGAGATGAAAGCCTCCGGGCTGCGCGGACGCGGCGGCGCCGGTTTTCCCACTGGGGTCAAGTGGGGGTTTGCCCGCGACTCGGTTGCCGATCAGAAATATGTGATCTGCAACGCCGACGAGGGCGATCCCGGCGCCTTCATGGATCGTTCGGTGCTGGAAGGCGATCCCCATGCGGTCCTTGAAGGATTGCTGATAGCCGGATACGCCATTGGCGCCAGCATTGGTTATGTTTACTGCCGGGCCGAATATCCCCTGGCCATCGAGCGCCTGCAAGGGGCCATTGCCCAGATGCGGGAACAGGGTTTTCTCGGCGACAACATCCTTGGCTCGGGCTTTACCTTTGAAATCAAGATCAAGAAAGGAGCGGGCGCCTTTGTCTGCGGCGAGGAAACTTCGCTGATGCAAAGCATTGAGGGCAAACGCGGCATGCCGCTGTCCAAGCCGCCCTTTCCGGCTGTTTCCGGCCTGTTTGGCAAACCGACCAACATCAACAATGTCGAAACGCTGGCCGCGGTGTCGGCGATCATGGAAAAGGGCGCGGTCTGGTATGCGGGCTACGGCACCGAAAAAAGCCGGGGCACCAAGACCTTTGCCCTGGCAGGCAAAATCACCCGCACCGGCCTGATCGAGGTGCCCATGGGTATTTCCCTGCGCACCATCATCGACGAGATCGGCGGCGGTGTACTCGGCGGCAAGCAGTTCAAGGCGGTGCAGACCGGCGGCCCCTCGGGCGGCTGCATCCCGGCGCAGTTCATCGACCTGGCCGTTGATTACGAGCGGCTGGCCGAGGTTGGCTCGATCATGGGCTCGGGCGGCATGATTGTCATCGATGCGGAATCGTGTATGGTCGACATGGCCCGTTACTTCCTCACCTTCACCGAGAACGAGAGTTGCGGTAAATGCGTGCCTTGCCGCATGGGGACCCAGCATCTGCTCCTGCTCCTCACCGGTATTGCCGAGGGCCGGGGCACGCTTGACCAGTTGGAAATCATGCGTAAGATCGGCGACACCATGAAGAGCGCCTCGCTCTGCGGTCTCGGTCAGACCGCGGCCAATCCGGTATTGACCACGCTCCAGTATTTCGAGGACGAGTACCGGGCCCACATCATGGAAGGCAAATGTCCGGCCGGGGCCTGTCGGGCCTTGATTCGTTTCGACATCGATCCGGCCCGTTGCACCGGCTGCGGAGCCTGTTTGCGGGCCTGTCCGGTGGCGGCGATCAGCGGCGAAAAGAAAGGGCTGCATGCGATCGATCAAGCCCTGTGCATTCGCTGTGGTTCCTGCCGCGAGGCCTGCAAATTCGAAGCGGTGCTGGTCGTCTAATCTGCCCGGCTGCGGCAGAAGCTATTGCTTTTATTATCAAGGAGAGTGCATGGGTAGCATCAGTTTGACCATAAACGGCCGCACGGTCGAGGTCGAAGAAGGTACAACGGTCCTCCAGGCCGCCCGCGTGGCCGGCATTTCTATTCCCACCATCTGCGATCATAAGGACCTCAATCCCTACGGATCCTGCCGGATGTGCGTGGTGGAAATCGAGGGCGTCCGCGGATTTCCCACCTCCTGCACCACCCCGGCCACCGAGGGGATGCGGGTGACAACCGAGTCGGAACGGCTGACCACCCTGCGCAACCGCACCCTGGAGCTGATGTTCTCCGGTCACCCCAACAGCTGCCTGGTGTGCCCGCACCGCGAGGCCTGTGAACAGTACCGGCCTAAGGCCACCAAGGCGGCACGGTCCACCCGCTGCGGCTTTTGCGCCAACCGTGACGAATGCGACTTGCGGGCCATGGCGCTGGCGGCCGGTAGCCGGGAGTTGCAACTGCCCACCCTGTATGCGTCCTACAGCCTGGAGCGGGACGATCCTTTTATGGATCGCGATTACAACCTCTGCGTTCTTTGCGGCCGCTGCTGGCGGATCTGCGAGAAGATTCATGGCCAACCCGCAATCTCGATTGTCAACCGGGGCAAATGGGCGAGGATCGGCACCGCCTTCGACAAGAGTCATCTCTATTCCGGCTGCACCTTTTGCGGGGCCTGCATCGACATCTGTCCCACAGGCACCCTGACCGACCGATTCGCCCGCTGGCAGGGCAAGCCTGAGCGGGAAATCCTCTCCACCTGCATCTTATGTAGCGAGGGCTGTTCCGTGATTGCTCAGAGCAAGGCCGGACAGTTGCTGGCCACGGTGATGACCGGATTCAACCAGGAGGACGGCCTCTGCGCCCTGGGCCGGTTCGGCTGTGCCCAGATTGTCAATTCCAGCCAGCGTCTGATCCGGCCGATGGTCAGGGAAGGAGAGGATCTGATTCCCACCGACTGGGAAGCCGCCATCGAGACGGCCGCCGCTGGGCTTCGTCCCTGCATCGGCGCCGCCGCAGTGGTCGTTAGCGCCGCCACCTCGCGCGAGGACCGGTTTCTCTACGCTCGGCTGGCTGACCTCCTGGGCGGGTCGCTCCACATTATCTCGACCTCGGCCGATTTCGAAATGCAAGTACCGGCTCTTGCCACCGCAGTCGAACAGGGAGCAGTCCGTGCCCTGATTGTCGGCGGCGCGCTGCTGCCCGCTGCAACTATCCAGGCGGCCGCGTTTTCCTTGGTTATTGACTGCCTGCCCTCCATCGCCTCCAACTCGGCCAAGGTGGTGTTGCCGGCGGCGGTGCTCAGCGAAACCGGCGGCACCTTTCGCAGCTATACCGGGGTGGTCAAGGAAATGACGGCTGCCAGCAAGGCTCCGGGAGACGCTCGGCCGGAATGGGCGATTCTCTGTGCCCTCGGACAGGCATTGGGCTTTGACGGTTTTGACTGCGCCACCGTTGCGGCTGTTACCCCGCAAGTCGGTAACGATCCGGTCCCTGAAATCTTTGCCGGCAATCCTCGCCACAACGTGCGCCAGTTGCCGGTCCGTTATCGCGGCCATCTGGTGGCCGATATCGTTCCGGCCCTGGCGGCTTTCGACCTGCCGAAGAGCCCGGTCGAACCTGCGGGAGAAGGCACGGGCGAAGGTTTTGCCCTGCTGGAAAAGCGGGAAATAGTCCCCAATATGCACTTCTTCAAGATCAAGGCGCCCCAGGTGGCCAAGTTTGCCCGGCCCGGTCAGTTTATCATCCTCATGGCCAAGGAGACCTCGGAACGCTCGCCTTTTACCTTGGTGGACTGGGATGCGGATGAAGGGTCCATCTCCCTGGTGATCGAGGAAGTCGGCCGGTCCAGCCGGGAGCTGGCCTCGCTCAAGCAGGGCGATTGCATCGCCCATGTCAGCGGGCCGCTGGGGATGCCCCTGACCATCGAAAAGAAAGGCACGGTGCTTCTGGGCGGCGGCTGCTACGGCATTGGCGCCATTTATCCCCTGGCCCGAGCCCTGCGTCAGGCCGGCAACCGGGTGATCTGCGCCATTGAGGCCTCGTCGTCCTATCTTTTGTATCGCCAAGAGGAGCTGCGTGCGGTCTGCGATGAACTGATCCTGGCCACCAAGGATGGTAGCGCCGGGGTACGCGGTGGAGTCCAGGAGGTGCTGGCGTATGTGGCCAAAGATGAACCAGTGGATCAGTTCATCGCCATTGGCTGCACTTTCATGATGCGCATGGTCACCGAGGTTAGCCGGTCCCTGAACATTCCCACCCTGGTTGCGCTCAATCCGATCATGGTCGATGGCACCGGCATGTGCGGCGCCTGCCGAGTTTCCGTCGGTGACACCACCCGTTTTGCCTGCATCGACGGCCCGATTTTTGATGGTCACGATGTCGACTGGGATGAGCTGGCCTCGCGGCGGAGTGCGTATGCCCGCCAGGAGGTGCAGGCCCTGTCCCAGGGGGTGGATCTCAATGCCCTTGTCCTTCAAGCCAATGGTAATGGAAATGGTAATGGCAAGAGCTGCGGCTGTGGCGGTAAATAAGGGAAAGAAATACCGGAGAGTACAATGAAAACAGCAAGTGAACCCATGCCAGAGGCCAGCACGGCCCAGCAAAAACCTCGCGTGAAAATCCCGCGCCAGGCCATGCCGGAGCAGGATCCGCGCCGGCGCCGCACTAATTTCGAGGAGGTGCCTCGGGGCTACAGCGAAGAAACCGCCATGCTCGAGGCCTCGCGCTGCATCCAGTGCAAGAAGCCTGGTTGTGTCGAGGGCTGTCCGGTGAATATTAATATTCCGGCTTTCATCAAGCTGATCGCCGAAGGCCGGTTTATTGAGGCCCTGCTCAAACTCAAGGAACAGACAGCCCTGCCGGCGGTTTGCGGCCGGGTCTGCCCGCAGGAGAGCCAATGCGAGGCGCGCTGCATCCTGGGTAAAAAGGGCGAGTCGGTGGCGATTGGCCGGTTGGAACGCTTTGCCGCCGATTATGCCCGCAAGCATGGCGGTGTGCCCGACCCAGTCAAGGCAACTCCGACCGGTAAGCGGGTGGCGGTGGTCGGTGCCGGACCGGCGGGGATCACTGTGGCCGGCGAGTTGGCCCGCTGGGGCCATGAAGTGGTGATGTTCGAGGCCCTGCATCTGGCGGGCGGGGTGCTGATGTATGGCATTCCCCAATTTCGTTTGCCCAAGGAGATCGTCCAGTTCGAGGTCAATAACCTTAAGCGTCTAGGCGTGACCATCCATACCGATTATGTGATCGGCAAGAGCGAGACGGTCGCCCAGCTGATGGAAGAGGGCTTTGATGCGGTGTTCATCGCCACTGGCGCGGGACTGCCGGTCTTCCTCGGTATTCCGGGCGAAAACGCCATCGGCGTCTTTTCTGCCAACGAGTTTCTCACCCGCGCCAACCTGATGCGAGCCACTGATTTTCCCCGCTTCGCCACCTCGCCCATCCGGCCCCATCGGGCCGTGACCGTGGGCGGCGGCAACGTGGCCATGGATTCGGCGCGTACCGCCCTGCGTTTGGGCGGGGAGTCAACTGTTGTCTATCGACGCAGCAAGGCGGAGATGCCGGCAAGAGCTGAGGAAGTGCATCATGCCGAGGAGGAGGGCGTCGTCTTCCATTTGCTGACCAACCCGGTGCGCATCATCACCGATGCCCAGAAACGAGTGACCGGCGTTGAATGCCTGCGCATGGAACTGGGCGAGCCCGATTCCTCCGGTAGAAGGCGACCGGTCGCGGTCAAGGGCAGCGAGTTTATTGTTCCAGCCGACACGGTCATCGTGGCCATCGGCAATCAACCCAATCCGCTGGTGCCGCAGACTGCCCCAGAGATCAACACCAGCAAGTGGGGCACCATTACCACCGACCCGGTGACCATGATGACCTCCAAACCCGGTGTCTTCGCCGGCGGCGACATCGTCTCCGGTGCGGCCACGGTGATCAGCGCCATGGGCCAGGGCAAGATGGCGGCCTTGGCCATGCACCGCTACCTGATGGGTGGCGATCCCCCGAAAGGATAATATTGATTGTAAAGGGATTTGGTCGGGACAAAGGCCAAGGGTATACCTTGGCCTTTGTTTGTGAGAGCGGGAAGGGTACTTGTGGCTAGGCGATCTTAGGCGGCCTCTGCCCGGGTTTCACGGTAACTCACCAGATCCTCGATGGAAAGAACGGGCATGTCGTGCCGTTCGGCAAACTCGACCACCTCCGGCAGCCGGGCCATGGTGCCGTCCGGGTTGGTCAACTCACAGAGGACACCCGCCGGTTGGAGGCCTGCCAGTAACATCAGGTCCACCGTGCCTTCGGTATGACCGCGCCGGGTGAGGACACCGCCCGGTTGGGCGCGCAGGGGGAAGACATGGCCGGGATGGGCCAGGTCCGCAGGCCGAACATGCTTGCTGATAGCGGTGCGGATGGTGGTGACCCGGTCCTGTGCGGAAACACCGGTGGTTACACCTTCTTTTGCCTCGATGGTCACGGTGAAGGCTGTGCCGTTTTTGCTGGTGTTGTTGCTGACCATCATCGGCAACTCAAGGCGGCGGATGTGCTCATCGGTCAAGCAGAGGCAGACGATGCCGCTGCATTCGCGGATGAGCAGGGCCATCTGTTCGGCGGTCAGGTGTTCGGCGGCGAAAATGAGATCGCCTTCGTTTTCCCGGTCTTCATCATCGACCAGAAGAATGCCATGCCCGCGACCGAGGGCGGTCAGGGCTGTTTTTACGCGGTGCTGGGGATTGCCGAAGCGAGATAAAAGTGAAACATCTGGGGTCTGATTCATGGTAGCCTCCTGGAATATCAGTGACCAGAATCAGGGCGTGCGGGAACGAACCGGCCCACTGCCGGTTCTTGGGCATCTAGCGGGAGTATCACGTGACCAGACCGGGCGGACAGCCAGAAGCCGCACAAAAGCGAGCAACCCGCAGCTGTGCGCATGCCTCCGTTGTCACGATCGGCGGCGGGAACCCTGCCATCAACCGTATTCTCTCCCATCCGGACTGTCACCGTCGGCTCCGGCCTCTCACCGGATCTGCTTGACCCTGCTGCTAACCAGCAGGCGCTCGCGGGCTCACCTGGCAAACAGGCATACCGCCGGTAGGGAATTACACCCTGCCCTGAGAATAGGCGGCCACTGTACCGCAAACCTCGACGCTCGACAAGGCTTTCTCCGTGACACACTCGGATTGAAAACCCTTCCCCTTTCCTAGGGATGGTTGGCCTCTAAAGATTTTCTCAGAGGGGAAGAAATGTTTGACAGGCCACTGCTTCGACAGTAATAACTGAGCTACATTTAGGTGGCTTATCCCTAAGGAAACAAGGAAGAAACAGCAGGCAACTGACGGAAACGAAGACTGCACCCGGCCAAAGCTTTCCATGCGCCGAGAGCATGACCGGCTGTCGTGCCCCCTGTTGTTTTTCCTTTTTTTATCCATCCATCCAACCTGCCTGAACCGTTCTTTCATCGAATGTCCATAACGGTCGATTGATCGGGAGCTGAGAAAATTATGAAACGTCTTTCCCTCTGTGTCTTCAGCCTGTTTTTCATCGTTCCTCTTGCCTTGGCCGCTCGCACGCCCCTGACCGCCATCACACAGGATCCGTATGTTTCCGCACTGGTGATCGAGGCTGACAGCGGCAAGGTGCTGTTTGAAGCCAATGCCGATGCCAAGGTTTATCCGGCCAGTGTGCTCAAATTGATGGATCTCTATGTTATTCTTGATCGCATCGAGCAGGGGGCTTTGAAGTTGGATGAAATGGTGCAGGTGACCGCGGAAGCTGCGAAAACCGGCGGGTCTCAGGTCTACCTCGATCCTAAGGAGCAGTTTCCGGTGGAGGACCTGCTCTATGCCCTGATGGTGCAATCGGCTAACGATGCCGCCGTCGCTCTGGCCACCCATATTGCCGGTTCCAAGGAAGGTTTCATCGCCCTGATGAACCAGAAAGCGCAGGAACTGGGGATGAAAAATTCCAAGTTCCATTCGGTGCATGGACTGCCGCCCTCTGAAGGGCAGGAGCCCGACGTCACCACGGCCCGCGACATGGCCCTTCTCTGCCGAGCCCTGGCCAAACGGCCCGAGGCCCTGAAATATACCAGTACCCAGAGCAAAGGATTTCGCGATGATAAATTTATGATGCGCAACCACAATAAACTTCTGGGGCAGGTGGCCGGTTGCGATGGGTTCAAGACCGGCTACTATCAGGCCGCCGGGTTTTCGATTGCCGCTACTGCCCAGAAAGGTGGGGTACGGATGATTGCTTTAGTCATGGGGAGTAAGGACCGCAAGGTCCGTGATGCCAAGGCGATCGAGTTGCTGGCCAAGGGTTTTACGATTATCCCGCCCAAGCCTGAACTGGTTGGCGCGTCTTCTCCAAAGCCTGCCATTGCACAACCCCAGTCGATCGCGAATCCCGCCACCTTTGCCACTGCCACGCCCTCAACCGGCGATGCAACAACCACTGCCGGAGCAGAAAGTCAACAAGGAGCGGCATCCGAACAAACAGCACAAGCCGGAGACGGAGGCTGGGGAAAGTTTTTTATCGGCCTGGGCATAGGGTTTATCTTGTTCCTCGCTCTCTTTGTAGGCGCCATCATCCTGATGAAGCGGCGTACAGGCAGTGTTCGTTCCCGGTACAAGAACCGCGACTGACCACTTTTTTTATTCCTTGCAGTCCAAGCCCCTTGGTTTTCTCTGGAAAACCAAGGGGCTTTTTTGTTCCCGCTGGTGAACCTCTCTGAAAAAAGATCGGATCGATTGCCTAGCCCTTGCCGGAATTCGACTTATTGTACAGCAGAAGAGGAATTATTCTCAAAAAATGATCTGGCGACAGGGGGTATTGTCCATGTTTCCCTTACGAAATGTATCACGATTTATTCTTTGTATGGCGGCGGGTATGGTTTTCGTGACCGACAATCAGGCAGGAGGAGCGGATCAGAGACAAGAAGCAGGGCAGAGCGCCGTTTTGCGGGAAGTTGCCCTGTTTGCCGGCGGTTGCTTTTGGTGCATGGAGTCCCCGTTTGAAAAACTCGACGGTGTGATTTCGGTGGAGTCTGGTTACGCGGGCGGGACCACGGTCTATCCAACCTACGAAAATTACGCGGCTGGTGGCCACATTGAGGTGGTCGAGGTAGTGTACGATGCAAAAAGAGTGTCCTACAAACAACTGTTGGACACGTTCTGGCGTCAAATCGACCCGACCGATGGTGGTGGCCAGTTTGTCGACCGCGGCCATGCATACACCTCTGCTATCTTTTATGCCACCGAGGAACAGCGCGTTCAGGCTGAACAGTCAAAAAAAGCCCTGGAGAAAAGCGGTGTCTTCTCGAAGCCGTTGGTGACTCCGATCCTGCCAGCACCCAAGTTTTGGGCGGCTGAAGAGTATCATCAGGATTATTACAAGAACAACCCATTGCGCTACACCTACTATCGCGCCGGTTCGGGTCGTGATGACTTCCTGAAAAAGACGTGGAAAGAGAAGAAAATGGAAAAGGCCGCTGCAACCGGAGATCTCAAGCAACGTTTGACGCCGCTGCAATACGAGGTCACGCAAAAGAACGGCACCGAACCGCCGTTTAATAATGCCTACTGGGATAATAAAAAAGAAGGCATCTATGTGGACATCGTTTCCGGGGAACCGTTGTTTGCTTCCACTGACAAATACGATTCCGGCACTGGTTGGCCCAGTTTTACCAAACCGCTGGTCGCCGAAAATATCGTCGAGAAATCGGATTGGAGCCTGTTTTCGTTCCGCACCGAAGTGCGCAGCAAGGGGGGCAATTCTCATCTCGGCCATGTGTTTGACGATGGGCCGCCACCAACCGGCAAGCGATACTGCCTCAACTCCGCGGCGCTCAGGTTTGTGCCCACGGAAGAACTGGCGAAGGAAGGCCTGGAGCGGTTCGGCGACCTGTTCAAGAAATGATTGAAATGCCCAAACCGGTGTGCGCTTGAACGAACCGGCTTGTTTTTCGTATCCGGACAATACGGGACTCGTTCTTTTTGGACAAAAAAATAACCTCATGCTCGATGGAGCCATGAGGTCATGTGGGATGCTGGTCGCAGGTTTTTCGAAGTTCTGGCCAGGTTACTTTCCCTGAAAGACCGGAGGGCGTTTTGCAAACATGGCGTTCAGTGCCTCCATGTGATCGTCGGTGAAGTGGCACAAAGATTGATAGGCAGCGGCATGCATCATGCTCTGTTCCAGGGTAGAATGGACACCCAAACGCAGCAGCTTTTTGGTCAGACGCACGGCCTGGGGAGGTCTGCTAGCGATTTTTGCGGCTAGTTCCAGTGATTTGGGCAGCAACTGTTCATGGTCGACCACATGATTGAGGAGCCCCAGGGCAAGAGCTGTTTCCGCATCGACGGTTTCGGAGGTAAAAATCAACTCGCTGGCCCTGGCCATGCCGATGACCCGGGGCAGGGTGAAGGCGCTGCCGTCACCGGGGATCAGTCCTACATTTAAAAAGGTTTCGCCAAAGGTTGCCTTGCGGGAGGCGATGCGAATATCGCACATCAGGGCCAGGCCGCAGCCGGCTCCAACAGCGGAGCCATTGACGGCGGCAATGGTGGGGATTTCAACGTTATACACGCTCAGCAGAACTTCCTGGAGATTTTTCCGATACTGTTCCACGAGTTCCGCCGGGGTCCCGGCAAACATTCCCTTGCGCTCCTTCATGTCCTTGACGTTACCGCCGGAAGAAAAGGCCGGGTCGACGGCGGTGAGAATGAGCACCCGCGTATCCAGGTGGGTATTGACGTACTCGCACACCGATTTGATCTCAGCGATCATGTCAGGATGGGTAATGGCGTTGCGGATATCGGCTCGATTCAGGGTCAGCGTGGCGATGCCTTGAGCTACGTCAAACAAAATTTCCTTACATTCCATTTTGTTCTCCTCATGAAAGAGTTTCAATACCGAACCACCCTGTCACTCATCTCTTAAACAGGAGCTGGGTGGAGAGAAAACGCCTGTGGGCCGTACGCCAATGGATCATGGTATGTTCTTCGTCTGCCGTTACTTCGACGATGCCCGCTCCTCGGTGTGCAACCGGTTGATCTGCAGACCTGCATCCCAAAGAGCGTCGATCAACCTGTCCATGTTTTCGCCCTGCACTTTGAGAGTGACCAACTGATAGTCCTCAGAAAAATCAGGGAACACAGTGATGCTGAGAATGGTCATCTCGCATTTTTTAAACACTTGCAGCATGGCGTAAAAGGAAGCCGCTTTATGGTCAATTTTAATTTCAATCCGGGCCCCTTGTTTTTTGGCGCCAAGCACTTCGAGAAAGGCATCAAAAACATTTGTTTCAGTAATGATGCCGACCAGTTGTTCATTTTGCATGACCAACAGGGAGCCGAATTTGTGGGTTCGCATCATCAGGGCCGCCTGCTCCAGCGGGGTCGACGGTTCGACGGTAACCGGCGAGCGGGTCATGATCGATCCGGCTTCGACCCGGCCCGCCTGATCAAGGATCTCCGGGCTGATGCTCGGGTCAAATATAGAAGGCAGGGCCCGATATATGTCTTCGCGGCTGATGATGCCGATGAGATGGCCGTCGTCCACCACGGGTACTCGGCGGATGCGGTTTTCACGCATAATCTGTTCAACTTCGAGGAGAGTTTGGGTGCTGTTGACGGTAAGGACGTTGCTAGTCATCCACAGTTTGACGAACATGGGGTACTCCCGGAATTATTTTTTGTTGGGGATTATGAGAATGTTGCGGTCATGAATCTCATCGCCGGATTGATCCTGCAAGCGGAAGCAGACGTTTTTCTGGGTCATGCGAAGGACCATGCGGCTGTTGCCGATGCGAATTTCCGTGCCGACGAAAATGGTGCCTTTGACGACGATGGTGCATTGCAGAGCGTGGGCGAGGCCATGGTCAGGCGGTTCCTGGTCTGGAGGGGCAATCAGGTTGAGCGCATTGCATTGTTTCCGACTCTCCTCAAGGGTTTCAATTAGTTCGTCGAGTTCTTCACTTTCGGTGAACTGCCCGATTTGGCGTTGCAGGGTTTCGGCCGCCTCGAATTGCGCGGCAATGGTGCGTTGGAACGCGAAATAACGGCGCAGTTGCTCCGGCGAGACCGCCGCAGCCAGTAAGGAAGGATCGGCGTTATCCGATCCGACAGTGCCCACGGTCAGCGAACCGGCGGCGACCAATTGAGCGGCAATAACGCGCGACGAAGGCTCGCAATGGAGGTCGGTGCCAGAGTGCAGGCTGCAGTAGTATCCATTTCTTCGCAGGATAATTGAGCCGCCCGCCTCGATTTTTCCCCGCTCGACAAATTGAATGTCCACATCGCCTCGGGCGTGGATACTGGCATTGTCGCCGATCATACCGGCCTGAATCACCACGTTGCTGTCCGAGCGAACGTGCGCATTTTCGATGTTGCCTCTGATGAGGATATCCCCTAAGGCGTTGACCCGGAATTTTGGCTTGATTGAACCTTTGATTTCCAGGGCATCGCGGGAGACGATGTTGCCGGTGGCGAAATCGATATCACTGGAGAGAATCAGCCGTGAACAGACCTTGACCGAGCCTTCGGATACCATGGAGAGCACACCGGAACGGCCAGCGCGGATCTCGCCAGTCACTTCATTGAAGACGGCATCGTCGGTCACCTTGACGGCGATGTCTTTTCCGGGCACCTGGGTGATTGGAGCGCCGAAAATATCCTTGCCAGGCGAGCCTGGGGTAGGCGGAATACGGACGGCAATCAATTGATCCTTGTCGACCCCGATAAACATATTGCGTTCCCGGTAGTCGATATCGCCGCTGCCCATGAGTTTGCCGGGAATGGAACCAATCTCCATCTCAAAGCGCAACCAGGCATCCTTGCCGTTGATGGGCAGGGTGCCCAAGGCAATGATGGCGCTATGCGGCCGGTGGTCGCTGGCGCATTGTTCCAGACATTGATCGATGGCATGCTTGAGCCGGCCAAAGACGATCTGTTCCTCGTCAAGGATCTGGAGAACAGTGTCGTGATCAGGCAGAGAGTGGCCGGGAGGGGTCGGCTTCAGGTGGATGTTGGCCTGCATCCGTTCCGGAGTAGTGCGGATGAGCGGGGCGATGCTCAGGCTCACCTGTTCAATCGATCCCTTGACAATTGAGGTAAAGACCGGGTAGCCGCTGACAGCAGCACTCATTTGCCCGGTTTCTTCGTCCACAGTAACATGATCGCCCGGCACAAGAACTTGTTCCGCCTGCAAAGGGCAGGGAATTGCCTGACCAAAGATGTTTTTTCCGGCTTGAGGATGGGTCGGCGGTCCCGGTTTGGTGAGGAGCGCACCCTTGCGGACAAGAGGCGTCAAAAAGATTTCGATCTGCTGCACCTGACCGTTTTCATCAGTTTCTTCGATGAGTTGGGGATAGGCAGTGCAGCACGGATGCACGTCCTTGCGGCCGACGGAAGGAGGAGTGCCCAAAGCCACAATCAGCGGTTCGGCCAGGATTTCTCCCTGGTCGAGTCGATTTTGGGCCAAGGAGAGGGCTTCTTGGTCGATGCCATGGACAATGCCAGCGCTGGCAAGCAACGTGCTGAGTTGTTCATGGACGCTGATTGGGAGGTCCGCTTCGCCCCAGGCATTGCTTTGGAGGGTGGCGCTGAGGTGATCGGCGGCAATATGAAGGAAATACGTTACGCTATCCACGTCCTGCTCGGAAAATTAAAAAATAAAGGATTATCAATAGAATACCACAAGGGTTCCGTTACCACAAGGTGGAACCAGGATTTTCGCGGTCGAGGCGGTTTCCGAGGGACAACTCTTTTGCCGATCAACAATGGGGGCGACAACGAGCCTGGAGCGGGCCAGGCAGATTGCTGCCACACTCTGGGAAAAAGGATTTCAGCTGTTTAGAGATCGCTTTATTCATTGCCCAGATGCAGTTTGGCAATGAGGTGAAAAATCAATGAAAGGAACATGCCGACTATTGTGGCCAGGGCCATGCCCTTAAGCTGAACATCGCCTATCTTCACTGCCACCCCGCTAATGCCGACGATGAGAACAATGGCGGTCAGAGAGAGGTTGGCCGGTTTGGAATAATCCACCTTGGCTTCCACCAGCATGCGCACGCCTGAGGCGGCAATGACCCCGAAAAGCAGGATGCAGACGCCGCCCATGGCCGGAGTGGGGATCGACTGGATGAAGGCGGAGAGTGTGCCAACAAAGGCCAGACAGATGGAAATGGCCGCCGCGCCGCCAATGACCCAGATGGAGTAGACTCGAGTGACCGCCATGACACCGATATTCTCCCCATAGGTGGTGGTCGGTACGGAGCCGCAGAATCCAGAGAGCACGGTGGAGATGCCGTCGCCCATCAGGGAACGATGCAGACCTGGATCTTTGGTCAGGTCCCTGCCAACGATATTGCCGGTGACCACCAGGTGGCCGATATGTTCGGAGATGACCACCAGGGAGGCGGGCAAGATGATCAGGATGGCATTGAAATCGAGTTTAGGCAGATACAACGTGGGCAGGGCGAGCAGCGGGGCCTGAGCGATGGCGTCGAATTGGACCAGACCCAGGGGGATGGCTATCAGGTAGCCGGCGATGATGCCGGTGAGCACCGGAATAATGGCCATGAAGCCCCGGAAGAGGACCGTGCCGAAGGTGACCACGAGCAGGGTGGCAATCGAAACAACAATGGCTTTGACGTTGTACGCACCGCTGACCGGATCAGGCATGATGCCCGCCATGCCGGTGGCGATGCTGGCCAGTTCCAGGCCGATGAGGGCGACGATCGGTCCCATGGTGGCCGGCGGCAAAACGGTTTTGATCCAATCCGAGCCGAACTTCCAGATGATCAACGCCACGAAGATGAACATCAATCCCGAGGCGATAAAGCCGCCGAGGGCATAGGAGTAGTTGCCGGTCCATTGGGCTTGGTTGGCGCCGAGAACGACAAAGACCGGCGAGAGAAAGGCAAAGCTCGATCCGAGAAAGGCCGGTGCCTTGCCCTTGCAGAGCACGAGATAGATCAGAGTGCCGATACCGTTCATCAACAAAACGATGGCCGGGTCGATCTTGAACAGGGTTGGCACCAGGACTGAGGCCCCGAACATGGCGAACAGATGTTGAAAACTGAGTGGAATACCAGTGAGCAGGGGAACTTTTTCTTCAACCTGGATAGTTTTTCTCTGCACGGGCTGGACTCCATCGCTCAGATTGAGACTATAAAAAAATCAATTATTTTGAATGATTATGCAACGGTCGTTCCGAAACGGCAGAAAAGTCATATGAGAAAACAAGCCCATTGTCAGCATGGAAACAATAGAGCCGGCGGGCTCGGGTTCGGCCGCATCCGAGAGTGGGGCATCAGCAGATCAAGAAAAAGGGAAAGGAGTCAAACTCGGCGGCTATTCCTTGCGCTGACGCAGTCCATCCATATATTCCTCCCATTCTACCGGCAGCAAGGATTTTTTCTTATTGTTACACTCCTTGCAGCAGGGAACGAGGTTGTCCTTGGTGCTACGGCCGCCACGGGTCAATGGGACAACATGATCCATGGTCAGATTATGGAAGCCAACTTTTTGGCCACAGTACCAGCAGGTGCCGGTTGAGGTCTTTTGCTGCCACCAGCGGCTCTTCCGCAGTTCCCGTGCCTTGCTGCGTTCGGCCCGGATCAGGGCCTCGTCGATGCTGTCGAGGGCGAAATAGTTCGTGCTCATCCGGTGGTCAAATCCCCCAGCAACAGTTGGCGAACCCGGCCGACCAGATAGAGCGAACCGGCCACGCAGATCAGGTCGTCGGGAGCGGCGACCATTTGAATCATCTCCAGGGCATGTTCCACGGTTTCGGCGCAACAGGCTTTTGCTTGCAGCTGAGACGGCAATTGTGCGAAAAGTGTGACTGGTACTGCGGAGCGCTGTGTTTCGGCCCGAGTGAGCACGATGGCGTCGGCCCGCGCCAGCAGGTCGAGAAAAGCAGCGCCCATCAGTTTGTCGGCCATGTTACCCCAGACGAGCAGCAGGCGGTGATGAGGATAGTCGTGCTCCAGGGACTGGACCAGGGCCGCAACTCCCGCTTCGTTGTGGGCGCCGTCGAGGAGAAAGCACAGGGGCTTTTCCTGATGGTGAATCGGGACCAATTCCATCCGGCCAGGCCATCGGGCCTGGCGCAATCCTGTGGTCAATGCCTGCGGGGTGACTGGAAAGACCGGGGCGAGTTGTTCGAGCGCGGCCAGCGCCAGACTGGTGTTGACAACCTGGTGTTCGCCTTGCAGCGTCAGCGGCAGGTTGGTGCGAAGCGTGCCGGCTATGGGACGGTATTCAAGGCCACCGTTGCTGGTCCGTGTTCCGGAGAAATGATGGTTGTACATAAAGAGAGGGCTCTGCTGCTCCTGGCAGCGGGCCTCGATCACCGGAACTGCCTCGGCGGCCCGGCCGGAAAAGATCACCGGCACCCCGGGCTTGATGATGCCGGCCTTTTCGCCGGCGATGGCCCTCAGGGTTGAACCGAGATACTGTTCGTGGTCACGGCTGATGTCGGTGATGATCGTGATCAGCGGCAGGACGACATTGGTGGCGTCAAGCCGTCCGCCCATGCCGGTTTCCAGGATGACCGCCTCCGCCTGCTGCTCAGCGAACCACAGCAGCGCCAGCAGGGTGGTGCATTCGAAATAGGTGGGCAGGGGACGGTCGTGGAGAAAGGTTGCCAGTCTAGTGACGAGACTGGCAAAATCGGAGGCTGACATGTAGCTGTCATTGATTCGGAACCGTTCGCGCACCATGCTGAGGTGAGGCGAGGAATAAAATCCGGTGCGAATTCCGGCGGCCGAGAGGATCGAGAGCAGGGTCGCGCCCACCGAGCCTTTGCCGTTGGTGCCGGCGACATGGATGATTTTGAGGCGATCCTGAGGGTTACCGAATTCAGCCAGCAGCGTTCTGGTGGTTTCCAGGCCGAGCTTGATGGTGAAAAATTGAAGTTGATCCAGCCAGGCTTCTGCTTCTTGATAGTTCATGGCGATGTTATTGGACGGAACTGGTCATGTGAGAATTTCCAGTTGCGCGTAATCAAGGTGAAGAATCTTGCTGCCGTGGCGGTCGAAAAGAATTTCCACCCGACGGGGTCCGGGAATCGAGGTGATCCGGCCAATGCCGAAAAAAGCGTGACTCACCTGCATCCCCTCCTGGTAGACTGTTCGGGCTGATTCAATCTTTGTCGATGGCGCGGGCGCAGGTGGGCGCTCGTGACGCTCGTGATATTGGCTGCTCAGTGGGGATGAGGTTGTGCCGGCCCGGTCGACGGTGTTGTAGAGGCCGGGGCTGATCTCCCTGATAAAGGGCGACATCGCGGCCCGCATCTGCTGTCGGTCCGGGGTCATCAGCTCGCGCGGGTAGCTGAGAAAGAGTTGCTTTTTTGCCCGGGTGGCGGCCACATAAAGCAGGCGCCGCTCCTCTTCCCACTGCTCGCCAGGGGTGGTGGTATTCTGATGGGGAAACCGGCCCTCGGCCAGTCCGATAACAAAGACCGTGTCCCATTCCAGCCCCTTGGCCGAGTGGATGGTGGAGAGGATCAGCCGTTGTTCGTCCTCGGTGTCGCTTGCCGAGGCGTTGACCTCCGGCGGATCGAGGGCGGTGTCGTCAACAAAGGATTGCAGGTCGCCATAGCCGGCAACCAGGGCCTTGATCTGATCGAGTTCCTTGCGCCGTTTGGGATAGTCGTCGTAGTACATCTTTTCGAACACCGGCACATAATATTCCATGACCAGATCGAACTGATCGGATGGGGTCAGGGTCGGTTCCTGCAGACGCTGCAGGGTGGCGGTCAACTGCTCGAACTGGTTTTTCCAGGCTGGACCTGGCCGGTAGGCGGTGAGGGCGGTAAACGGCGTGTCCGATTCCCGGATGGCGGCTAGAATTTTATGCACCGTCTTAGGGCCGACTTTTTCCAGTTGCAGCAGAATGCGGTTCCAGCTGAGGTTGTCCCAGGGGTTGATCACCACCCGAAAAAAAGAGAGCAGATCCTTGATGTGGGCTGATTCGGTCAGTTTGAGGCCGCCGCGCTTATCAAAGTCAAAACCACGACTGGCCAGTTCGAGCTCCAATTTGTAGGAATGAAATCCGGAGCGAAAGAGCACCGCAATCTCGCGCAGGGGAACCCCTTCCTGTCGTCGTTGCTCGATGGCCTGGACCACAAAACGGGCTTCGGCCGCCTCGGTGGGGGCCATCACGAGTTGCGGCCGGATGCCTCCGGTGATGCTGGTGAACAGCGTTTTGGTGAATTTTTTCTCGGCGTTGGCGATAATGGCGTTGGTCAATTGCAGGATTGGTTCGGTGGAGCGGTAGTTTTCCTCGAGCTTGACAATTTTGGTGTTCGGAAATTGCTCGGGGAAGCGCATGATGTTATAGAAATCGGCTCCCCGGAAGCTGTAGATCGACTGGGCGTCGTCCCCGACCACCATGACGTTATGATGACGATAGGCGAGCAAGCGGACGATTTCGGCCTGCAACTGGTTGGTGTCCTGATACTCGTCGACCAGAATATGCTGAAAGCGGGTGGAGAGCTCATACCGGGCTGTCTCCGATTCGGCCAGCAACCGTTTCCAGTGGATCAGCAGATCGTCGTAATCCATTAGTCCGTGGTCAAGCTTGAACTGGCGGTACTGCTCGTCTATGGTGTAAAAATCCTGGAGAAACTCGGTCAGGTGGATATGGTCGCGATACACCAGTTGCTCGATGGTGGCTGCCTTGTTGATCGCCCCGGAGATCAGGTTCATGACCACCCGTTTCGATGGAAAGCGCTTGCCGGCCCCGGCCATGCCCAGTGAGGATTTAAGCAGGTTGATGATGCCTTCGGCGTCGCCTCGGTCGATGATGGTAAAATTGGCGCCCAACCCCAGATGGTGGCCGTAGCGGCGCAACAGGATATTGGCGGTGGCATGGAAGGTGCCGCCCATCACCCTTCGGCAGGAGCCGGCAGTCAACTCGCCGGCCCGGTGGAGCATTTCCTGGGCGGCGCGGCGGGTAAAAGTGAGCAGCAGAATTGATTCCGGCGGAGTGCCCTGCTGAATCAGGTGGGCCATCCGGTGGACCAGGGTGCGGGTCTTGCCGGTGCCGGCACCGGCAATCACGAGGATCGGACCATCACCATGCGTGACAGCGGTGCGTTGTGCGGGATTGAGGGCCTCAGCGTTGACGGCGGGCGAGTCTTGATCAGCGCCGGAAAAGAGTTGAGATTGCATATTCGGTCTTCTACCACAGCAGGCGTGGTGGTGCAATGGGTGTTGACATGTACGGCCGGGACTGGGTAAAGTCGCAGCCGCAATGGTTCCTCGACTGCTCTATAATGCGGAAATCATTGCAGGGATTGTGGTTCAGGTCGGATGTTTTCAGCGGGTGTGGCCAAGGTGGATAAGGTTTGACAGAATATTGACAGCTCATTGCGGGGTACAATGATACAGCCAGAAATGATATTTACCGATAAAACGCTCCAGACGTTGTTTCCACCGGAGCGTTCCAATGACTTTTTCGAGGCGCTCTTCGGTGACGCCAGTGAAGGGGCCTACGATATTAATCTGACCTTTGCGGGATACAACAAGAACGAACAATCCCTTGATTTTTTTCTGAACCTGCACGAGCGGCCGGGGCGTTGTCTGGCCTGCAACCTGACTTCCGGCCTGCCCGAGGTCTTCCGTCGACATCCGGTGATCAATATCAAGGGGCTGGTGGGGGAGATTGAACAACTGCTCGGCGGCATGTTGGTCTGCGAAAGCTGGGATATAGGGCGTACCGTGCAGAAGGGACGATCGCTGCACTGCATTCCATTACGGATTCAACTCAAAAAACCGTAAAGCAAGCACGTCCGGGGGCTGTCTGTCCAGACCAGGATCCGCGCTTAATTGACAGCGACCTGGGCTCTGCCGTTGGCCTTGGCCTGGTACAGGATATCGTCAGCCTGTTCCATCCAGGTTTCGATGCTCATGCCGGGCCGCCATTCGGAGAGCCCGATACTGACCGCCAATTTTCCGGCATTGGTGCCGATATCAAGCTGTGCCACGGCCAGGCAGAGCCGTTCAGCTAAAAACCGGGCATCCTGCATGCTGGTGTCGGGCAAGACCAGCAAAAATTCATCGCCGCCCATGCGCACCAGCATGTCGGTGAGCCGAACCTCCCTATTGAGACTGTCGGCAACCTGTTTCAGGATTTGATCCCCCATGAGATGGCCCATGGTGTCGTTGACAGCCTTGAAGTGATCCAGGTCCAGGGCCGCCAAGGTCAGCGGATGGCCGTGCCGCTTGGCCTGTTCAACGATGGAGCCGATCCGTTCCTCAAAGACGAAACGGTTGGGCAAGCCGGTCAGGCTGTCTCTGCGGGCCTGGGCAAATATTTCCTCATATTCCAACGCCCGTTTCAGCGGATCGGCCAGAATGCTCAGCGATTCGTCGATGAATTGCAATTCCTCTTCAGTCAGGGGGGTGCCTTTGCGCAGCATCACCAGCAGGCCACGACATTCGGTGGAGTTGAATACCCATTTATGTACATGAAATCCGTCCGCCTGGGCAGTGATGGATTCCTGATCAAGTGGCTGCTCCAAAATCTCTTGCGCCAGTTGAATCGCCTGCCGCCTCTTGGGGCCGTGATAGGAGCAGAACATGTGCATGCGCTGGCGGGCGGGGTTGTTGTAGCCGATGAGCTCGTGACCGACAAATTCCATGAGCCAGATCGAATAGGCCTCAATCATACCCGGAAGATCGAGTATTCCCGCCATGCGTTGGTAAAGCGTATTGATTTTTTTCAGTTTTTCCGATTGTTGTCGGTAGTGGCTTAATTCCGACAACAGATTTTCCATGGTGGAGGCAATCTGGAGATCGACCTGATCATCAAGTACTTTCATGTCCATAACATTCACGCAATCGGCTTCGGAGTTGAATGGTACGATTGATTCGGAAAAGGAACCGGTATCGCTGGTTTTTTCTTAAAGAACCATTGCCTAACCTTTTAGCGATTTTTATGCCCGATTGTACAATAATTTGTATTATTGTGTAATAACAAATAGTTGAATGATATTCTCAGAGAGAATGAACGATTATTTATTGGTTCTGTCATTTTTTCGACAAAAAAAGAGCGCGTACATGCCAGCCAGGGTGACACCATGAAGGAAGGTTTGCCCTTGGGCCAGATGTTCGTCGCCGGTTTCCGTGGATGCGAGGTGGGGCCCGACCATTGGGTGGCGACGGCGCTGGCAAGGGAACAACTGGGCGGGGTGATTCTGTTTGAACGCAATGTGGACGGCTCGGTGCAGAATATCCGCTCACCATCGCAGCTCAAGCAGCTGGTGGCGAGCCTGTGTCATTTTGCCGTCATTCCGCCTTTTATCGCCGTTGATCAGGAGGGGGGCAAGGTCTGCCGACTCAAGGAGCGGGCCGGTTTTGCTCCCTCCCGCAGCGCGGCCGAACTGGCGAGGGAAGGTGTGGCCGCCACAACCCATCATGCCACCCTTATGGCGGCGGAACTGGCGGATTGCGGCATCAATCTCAATTTCGCGCCGGTGGTTGATCTCGATCTCAACCCGG
>Ga0074197_1001133_pt1 | contig 24643 bp, 23 predicted proteins | sample EPASupsiteSAE305_FD_64526 | JGI IMG/M metagenome (GOLD analysis project Ga0074197, IMG submission 64526) | Bioremediated contaminated groundwater microbial communities from EPA Superfund site, New Mexico - SAE3-05 reassembly with SPADES | ecosystem: Environmental > Aquatic > Deep subsurface >...
TGGCAGCGGCAGCGGCACTGCTCGGCTACCGGGTGCTGGTGATTTTGCGCCGGTTGGAGGGGCAGTGGGCTACAACAGGCCGTCCATGACCGCCAGGCACATATCGGCCTTATTGAGGGTGTAAAGGTGGACGCCGGGGGCTCCGCCATCAAGCAACCCCTTGACTTGCTCACGGGCATAAGCCACGCCGATCTCGTAGACCGCCGCTGATCCGCCCTGCTCATGGGCCTTCATCACCGCGTTGATCAACTGGCCCGGCACCCGGGCGTTGCACAACTGGAGGGTGAAGCGCAACGAGGCCAGGCTGCGGATCGGCAGAATGCCCGGCACCACCGGCACGGTGACGCCTTGCGCCCGCAACCGCTCGACATAGTCGAAATAGACCCGGTTGTCGAAATACAGCTGGGTGATGATGAAATCAGCGCCGCACGCCACCTTGTGCCGCATGACGGCAAGGTCCGCGCTGAAGGAAGGCGCTTCGGCATGGGCCTCGGGGAAACCGGCCACGCCGATGGCCAGGTGCGGATGGTTTCCACGGATATAGGTCACCAGATCCGAGGCATGGGGAAAGGCGGCAAACACCTCCGCATCCGTGCCGTTGAACCCGGCGGGCCGGTCACCGCGCAGGGCCAGGACATTATCGATTCCCAGGGCCTTGATCGCTTCCAGAAACCCGTCGATCTTGTCCCGGTTAGCCGTCACCCCGGTGAGATGGGGCATGATCTCAAAGCCGCAGGTGGCAATCAGCCGCTCGCAGATCTCCAGAGTATTGCTTTGGGTGGAGCCGCCGGCACCGTAGGTCACCGAGGCAAACAGCGGCCGCAATGGCCTTAATTCCTGGGCCACTTCGAGAAATCCCAGCCATTCCTCCTGCTTTTTCGGCGGGAAAAATTCCAGGGAAACAAACGGACTGCGTTCTTTGATCAATTGAGGAATCTGCATTCCCGTCCTCCTTATCTATAGCCGTGGCAAGTTGCGGCTCACTGCCGAGCCTGACCGTCACGTTGAAAATCGTTATTTGTATAAGACCGTCTGAAGAGGTAAAAGGCTACCGCCTAAATCCCTTCCAAAAAAAAGCCGATAAGCGAATCAGGAAGTATCTCGTTTACCAGGGAGGGTAACCATGACGCCGAAACAAGCCATTCACATCCTGATGCTCAGCCCCTGCTACTGGCTGCTCAACCTGCCGGCACGCAAACAACTGATTCTTCACTACTGCGCCGCCTTTGCCGCTGCCTGGCAACCCTGCTCCATCCCACCGAAAGAACCATTCGACCCCTGATCCCCTCAACGCCGGCGGGTTTTCTTGCCACTCCACAGCGGGTCCTGACCGAACCTGGCCTGCCACCAGTCCTCGGGATCGTAAATGTCCCGTTCTTCCTCCCCCGCATCTTCGCGTTTCAAGGGGAATCGGTATTCATTGCAATAGCGCAGCAAGAGTTCGTACGCGGCGGTGATCCGGTACATCTGCTCGCCGCCCCCACCAGCACCGGGCATGGCCGCATCGGGATGATGCAGTTTGCTCAGCCGGTGGTAGGCCCGCTTGATCTCGGCCAGGGTCGCCCGATCGCCCAGTTGCAGCACCTCTTTTGCCTGTTCGACGGCCTGCCATTCCTTGGCGTTCACGCCTCGACCTTTTTCTTCCAGGTTTTTTCGGTGCCGCGCAGAAGACGACCGATATTCTGGTGATGTTTGATCCAGATCATCAGAACAATGAAAGCGGCCAGCCCCATTTTCCAGGCCGGAACCTGGAGTAGCAGGAGCCAGAGGAGCATCGAGAGCGAACCGAACAGCGAGCCCAGAGAGACAAAGCCGGACAGGTACACCACGGCGACAAAGACCAACAGGCAGCCCAACACCGCCAGCGGCGCGAGAAAAAGAAAGGCACCCAGGGCGGTAGCCACACCTTTGCCACCCTTGAACCGCAGATAGACCGGAAACATGTGTCCCAGCACCGTGGCCGCGCCGCACAGCGCGATGATCAGGTCCCGGTGGGGATCGGCTTGCATCAGCAAAGCGGCGACGAACATGGGCATGAACCCTTTCAACATGTCCAGACCCAATGTCAGCGCGCCCTTTTTCTTGCCAAGCAGGCGGGTCACATTGGTGGCACCGATGTTTCTGCTGCCCTGAGTACGGATGTCGATGCCGCTACCCCGGGACAAGAGCAGGCCAAAAGGGATGGCCCCCAGGAGGTATGAGCCAAGAATGGAGAGTATTGCAGTGATATTCATACGCGTTCGTTTGTTTTGCTGTTGAGGCGGTCAAGAAAACTTCAGCCCTTGTTGTGCCGGAAGAGCATCTCCAGTTCGCAGGCGGCCGCATAGGCCCCGATCTCCTCCTGCAAGAGCCGGACATAGGGACAGTCCACCACCGCCAGCAGCGTCTGACGCAAGCGAAAGGCCGGCTGATCCTGGCCGTCGACCGGCTCCACCACATAGGGAAAGATCTGCGGCCGGCGGCAGACCTGCGGCCGGTCTGGGTAAACCTGGCAACGGCCCGATGGTTCCAGGTTGGGACACTGGCTCGCCGTAGGCAGGATCAGACTCCAGCCGGGTTGCCAGCGGAGCAGCACCGGGTCCGGCCGGTCAAAAAAATCGCGGCCGCCGATCTGAAGCGGCGGTTCATCGCCGGTCCGATGGGACTGTGATTGGGCAGATTCAATCCGCTCCACCGGAAACAAATCAATTTCTCCCGGCTGCAGCGGAATTTCGAAATACGCCTGGGCCATGTCCTTCTCCGGACCGACACAGCACAGGGTGCAGCCGCAGGGTGCGCAGAGCAGGCTGTTGATCCGCTCCAATTCACGGCTGAGGATGCGCTGGGCGATCAAGGCGCCGGTCGCGGTCATGGCGTCCACCGGGAGCCCATCAAGATCGATCACCCGCTCCGCTGATGGCGTGCCGGCCTTGAGCCCCACCAGGGGCTGGAACAGGTCGACATAGGGCGCCAAATCGCGGGCCGGGTCACGGTAGAGGGCATAGCTTGTTTCAATGTCTTGGGGCAGTTGGGCGATCACCTCGTCCACGGTGGCAAAGTCGCCGGTCCAATACACAAACTGAACAATCCCCACCAGGGGCAGGACCGGTTGGCGCAATAATGCCAACCCCTCTGCCAACGCTTCTTTTTTGACCATTTCGCTCCCCAAAAGTTTGGCCCGCACCCTACACAAAAAAACGCCGAAAAACAAGAAGCCACAGCGCCCAACCAGGCCATGACGGCGCAGACATCTTTACTTTAGCCGGCAAACTGATTACATACCAAGGTGTTTCTTCGCACAGTAAAGGTGTTCGCGCACCATGAACAAGACATGATTATGGCCATCAAAACGATCATTACCTATCCCCATCCGGTACTCCGGGAAAAGGCGAAAAAAATAACGGTCTTTGACCAGGAATTGAAAAACCTGGTCGAGGATATGGCGGACACCATGTACAAGGCGCCTGGCGTCGGCCTGGCAGCCAATCAGATCGGCATTGCCCGGCAGGTGGTCGTGGTGGACCGCTCCACCGTGGACAATCAACGAACCTACATCACCCTGATCAATCCGGAAATCACATGCGGCGAGGGCAGCGTCATCGACGAGGAGGGGTGCTTGAGCGTGATCGAGTGCTATGCCAAGGTCAAGCGGTTCCGCAAGATCCACGTCACCGCTCAGGACGTGGAGGGCAATCCGTTGGAATTCGATGCCGAGGAGCGCTACGCCCGCATCATCCAGCATGAGGTCGACCACCTCCTCGGCACCCTGTTCATTGACCGCCTCAGTTCGCTCAAACGGGCTCTCTATAAAAAGAAGCTGAAAAAAATCCTCCAGGAGGAGGAATGAACGCACCCTTGCGCATTGTGTTCATGGGCACGCCGGATTTTGCCGTGCCCTCGCTCCAGTCCCTCCTGGACGGGCCGGAACAAGTGGTGGCCGTGGTCTGCCAGCCCGACCGGCAACGTGGCCGGGGCAAGGTGCTGAGTCCGCCACCGGTGAAGGTGCTGGCCGAACAGTGCGGCATCCCGGTGTTGCAACCTGAGTCAGTGCGCAAGGAGCCGTTCATCGGGCAGATCCGGGAACTGGCGCCGGATCTCCTGGTGGTGGTGGCCTACGGCAAGATCCTGCCCGGTGCGCTCTTGCGGATGCCCCACCTGGGGGCGATCAATGTTCACGGCTCGCTCCTGCCTAAATACCGGGGCGCGGCCCCCATTCAATGGGCGGTGATCAACGGCGAGCAGGAGACCGGCATCACCATCATGCAACTGGACGAGGGCATGGACACCGGCGACATCCTCCTGACCGTGCCGGTGGCCATCGGTCCGCTAGAGACTGCGGGCCAACTGTTTGATCGCCTGGCCCGTCTGGGCGGAGAAACCTTGGGCGCGGCTCTGGCCCAGATCAAAGAGGGGCACCTGACCCCACAGCCACAAGATCACGCCCTGGCCACCAACGCCCCGATGCTCAAAAAAGAGATGGGCCATCTTGACTGGACCCTGCCGGCCTCCCGCCTCCACTGTCTGATCCGGGGGCTTGATCCCTGGCCTTCGGCCTACGGGTTTATCGACGGCAAACGCTACCGGTTTTTCAACCCCGAAATCGTCCCCGTTCGCTCCTCCGAACCACCGGGCACCATCTGCCGCGCCGACCAGCAGGGGCTGTTGATCGCCACCGGCGACGACGGCCTGCTCATCCGCGAAATCCAGCCCGAGGGCAAGAAGCGGATGGCGGTCGATGCCTGCCTCCGCGGTGTCCGCATCCCCCCCGGCACCGCCATCACCTGATGCACACCGCCTATCTCGACTGTTTTTCAGGGGTCAGCGGCGACATGCTGCTTGGCGCCCTTGTTGATGCCGGGGTGCCGGAAAGCTATCTCCGCTCGGTCCTGGCCGGATTGCCTCTGCATGACGTTTCCCTGACAATCGAACTAAAGGCCATGCAGGGCTTTGCCGCCACCCGGGTACGGGTGGAGTGTGGTGGCCATGATCATCATCGGCATCAGCACCATACACACCGCCATCTGGCTGAGATCACCACTCTGCTCAGCCAAGCGGCGATCCCGCCTCAGGTCCGGGACAAGGCCCTGGCGGTCTTCACCCGCCTGGCCGAAGCCGAGGCTGCGGTCCACGGCACCACCGTCGATGCCATCCATTTCCACGAAGTCGGGGCAGTGGACGCCCTGGTCGACATCGTCGGTACAGTAGCCGGATGTGCGTATCTCAACATCGACCGGCTCATCTGCTCCCCCCTGCCCATGCCTCGGGGCTGGGTGACCTGCGCCCACGGCGAGATCCCCCTGCCCAGCCCGGCGGTGTGCCGTTTGCTGGAAGGGGTGCCGGTGTATGGCGAACATCTCGATCAGGAGTTGGTGACCCCCACTGGCGCGGCCCTGGTCCGGGAGTTGGCCAACGATTTCGGGCCGCTGCCGCCGATGCTCCTGACCCGGACCGGATATGGCGCCGGCTCGATGGAGCGCCGCGACGGCCGGCCCAATCTGCTGCGCCTGCTGCTTGGCCAAGGCACGGAGGTGGCCGAGGCCCAGGAGGTCGAAGTGATCGAGACCCATCTTGACGACTGGAACCCTGAATTCTGGCCTCATGTCAGCGAGCGACTGATGGCAGCCGGTGCCTTGGATGTCTGTCTGATTCCCCTCCAGATGAAAAAAGGGCGGCCAGGGTTCCTCCTGCGGGTGATCGCCGAGCCCGCCACCCGCCAGCCCCTCACCACCCTGCTGTTCAGCGAGACCAGCACCATCGGCCTGCGCTGGCGACGAGAACAGCGGATGACCTTGCCCCGGGAGATGGTCACCGTGCCCACCCCCTGGGGCGATCTGGCGGCCAAGAAAATCACTACCCCGAACGGCGAGGTCATCACCCCCGAATACGAGGCCTGCCGCAAAATAGCCGAAGCGCATCGGGTGCCGATCCAGACGGTTTACGCCGCTGTCAGCGCTCAAACAATTAATATAATGAGGAAAAAGGTATGAAGTACGTTATTGGGCTTGAAGCAGGCAGGAATGAACCGATCAAGGATCTCGAAAACGCGAAACGCATTGTGCTCGTCGACCAAGAGACGGTCGGCGCGGAAGATATCACCTTTGCATACTGTAAATTTGAAGCCCAAACCGCCTCCCATAAAAAACACGTCCATAAGGACGCCGAAGAGGTGATTTACATCCTCTCGGGCAAGGGGATCAGCGGGGTGAATGACACCGAGGTGGAAATGAAACAGGGAGAGACCATGTTCGTCCCGCGCGGTGCTGTGCATTGGTTTTACAACCCTTTTTCAGAGCCGGTTGAGATGCTTTTTGTCTATACGAAGCCCTCGTTACACGCAGCGGGATATACAATTGTTGAGTAACGCTTTGCCTGTGTCTCCAATATTCAAGCGACGTGCTGATACAACGCATCTTTCGGCCCCTCACCGTTTCCTCGCACCCTGTTCCTGAACTTTTATGGATCGTCTGCTGATGTTCATCGCCACCGGAGCCTACAGCGGCTATCTGCCTGTCGCCCCCGGAACTTGGGGCTCCGCGGTCGGGGTGCTGCTCTGGCTGCTAGTCAGCCGGTTGGAGGCGATCCCCTACATCTCCGTCATAGCCGCACTTTTTGTCATCGGCGTCTGCAGTGCCGGAGCAGCGGAAAAAATAGTTGACCGGCCCGATCCGGGCATCGTGGTCATTGATGAAATCGTTGGCCAAATGATCGCCCTCAGCCTAGTCCCTGCCCATCCGGCGGCGGTCTTCGCCGGATTTTGTCTCTTTCGGTTTTTTGATATACTCAAACCGTTCCCCATCGGCTGGATTGACAGTCATCTCCACGGCGGTCTGGGCATCATGCTCGACGATGTGGTTGCCGGGTTGTATGCCCTGCTGATGCTGCAAGCCGGAATATGGTTGATGCGGATGCTGTAAAAAAACACCAGCGAGAAGACAAACTCCAGATTCCCTAATCTTTTTTCGCCAAGTACCGGGAAGGTGGAATCGAGGCGCTGCGGAGCACCAAAGCCAGCGGCCGTCCGCCTAAACTTCCCGGCGTAGCGTTGCAGAAGAATTACAGCTTGGTTGTCGGCAGAGGCCCTCGACAGTTGAAATTCCCCTTTGCGCTTTGGACCAGAGGCATGGTGCGGCAATTGATCCGGCGCGAATTTGATGTTCGTTTGAGCGATGTCTCGGTGGGGCGAGTGCTGCACAAACTTGGTCTCAGCCTTCAACGTCCTGTTCGGAGGGCGTTTCAGCAAAATCAACCTCTTGTTGTCGACTGGATGGCCAAGGATTTCCCCGAGATCAAGAAAATGGCGCAGGAGGCAGACGCCGACATATTCTTTGGCGACGAAGCGTCGGTACGTTCCGATTACCATTCTGGAACCACCTGGGCACCCAAGGGCAAGACACCAGTAGTCGTCACCACGGGAGCACGTTCCAAAGTGAATGTGATTTCCGCCATCAGCCCCAAGGGCGAGTTGCGGTTCATGGCCACCGAAAACAACGTGAACGCCAAAATGTTTTGCGAGTTTCTCAGCTGTTTGCTTGCCGATGCCACCGCGCCTGTATTTCTGATTGTGGACAATCACCCGGTGCATCGCTCGGAAGAGGTGCAGAAATTTGTGGCCGAAACCAAGGGAAAGCTGAGGCTTTTCTACTTGCCACCTTACTCCCCAGAATTGAATCCCGACGAATTGGTGTGGAACTATCTGAAAAACCATCACACGGGCCGAATGTCCCATGGGGGCAAAAAGGAGTTCCACGAACGGGTGATGACCATCATGCAATCACTCCAACAACTCAAGGACAAGGTGAAGAGTTTCTTCCGCCACCCCATCATTAAATACACCGAAATGTTCGGTGATTTATGCACTGGTTGAAATGTTCATCGGCTCATTTCACTGGTTGTGAGTGGGCCAACCGCTTAGCGATGTCCTAAAAAATGTTCCAAAGATGTTCCAAAAAGATAACCCGCTGCCATTAACTCTTGAAAAAGATAATGAAATCAGCGGGCTACAATGTGAAACGGGGCGCCGTCATCCATATTTAATGGATAACCAGTTTATTTCAAAAATTAAACTTAATTGTTGCTTTCCAATATACCAACAAAAGTACCAACAATATTTTTTGCCACCAAAAAATCAAAACCTGCGTAGCTCTTTCATTTATGGAAAAGCGCTCCAAAGGATTCACCAATTCGCGTCGATCAATCATGCATAAAACGGCGAAGGAATCGTCGGGTACACCCGGTAGATGTGATGGAATACATCGTCCGTCTTAGCCTGCACATCCTCTTCCGTATAAAACACTTCTGGCAGACCGGTGGTATCGCTGTACAGGAAATTATGTATTTCAACCATTACCGTGTCGCGGGTGGTCTCACGGTCACGCCAATGATCGATTTCCGAAATTTTCCTTTTCAGGGTCTGCAGCAATTCCACCGCAACCTGCTTGATTCGCTTGATCTCCTTGGCTGTCAATTCCGGTTTTCTCAACAGGTCGAAAATGGCTAACGATTCCTCATCCAGCCCCTCCCGGACCGCGCGCCGTTCTTCCTCGCCCAGGCCCTGCTCAAAGCGGAACAGAGCCTCAAAGGTCTGCTCGATAGTTACTCGGTCTTTTTCACGGTTGTATTCCGCCACGATTTGTTCGTAATGCAGCTGCAAGTCGGTTCGTAACGGATTGCGCTCCATCAACCGCCGCAGCCGGGTTTCTATGGCTTGCTTGAGATTCTGCACCGTGGTCCGCTTGCTCTTGCTCCGCTCAAATTCTTTCCGCAGCCGGTCGAAATCGATCCGGCTGATGTCGTAGGTGGTATCCGGCCCAGGCTCACCTGTAGTCAGCCCCGACTTTACGTCAATCGCCTCATCCACAATCGCGTGCAGCTGGCGGATGATATCGCTGATGTCGGCCTGGTCGCGGTCCTGCTGCAGGCTCTTATAGATAATATTGACCGCGTCCCGGTCAGCCCGATGGGCATTCATCCCCTCCACGTTGATACAGGCCTTGAACTTCTTGAACACCTCCCGGCACATCACTTCAAATCGCTTGCGGGTCTCGTCGTTTTCGTTGGCCGCCTCTTTGCAAGTGACAATGGCCCCGTTCCGTTCAAAGCCGGTCTTCTGGATAACGTCATCCAGCGACGCCTCCCGGTCTTCGAGAAATGCCCGCACCATCAAGACGGCTTCGGCCAGATCAGCCAGCAACTCCTCATCCGGTCGGGCCGGGTCTATCTCACCACCTTCACCTTCGGGCTTGGTTCCGGCAAAGGTAGCCAAGGCCTTGCGCAGGTGCTTGAGGATGCCGCAGTAGTCAACAATCAAGCCGTTGTTCTTGCCTTCACTTACCCGGTTGGCGCGGGCAATGGCCTGCATCAGGGTATGGGCCTTGAGTGGCTTATCCAGATAGAGCGTAGCCAGGCTTGGCACGTCAAAGCCGGTCAGCCACATGGCACAGACGATGGCCACCCGCAACGGATGTTCGTCGGCCTTGAAAGCATCATCCAGGGCCATGGTCTGCAGGTTGCGGTATTCCGGTTTCTCCCGCATCGATTCCGGCAGGTCGATTCCTTCCTTCATCAGTTTCCGGTGTGGAATGATGTCCAGATCCCACTTTCTGAACTTATCAACCTCACCCTGTTCCTCACTGACCACCACCGCCATCCTGGTGTCCCGCATCCAATCAATTTGCCGGCGCCGGAATATCTCTTCCTGCTCGTCGGTAATGGTTGTGAGTTCTTTCTCTAGTTGACGAATGCGATCTTCCCAAAACAACTCGATCCGGCAATGCATTCGCACACAGGTGACCTTGTCGATGCAAACCAGCATGGCTTTGCCGGTTTCCCAGCCTGTTGCATAGTGGTTGACAAAATCCCAGGCAATCTGGTCAAGCCGTTTGCCGGCGGTAATGACGTGGTAATCACGCTTCAGTTCCTTCTCCAGCCGTTGCTCCACATCGATAGTATCGGTTTCCAACTCCTCCAGCTTGGCGGCAATCCGCTCGTTCAAGTCCCCGATGGCCACGCCCAGTTTCTCGCCCCTGGCGTCATAGTAAAGCGGCACCGTGGCTTGGTCGTCCACCGCTCGTTGGAAGTCATAGGTCGAGACATATTCGCCGAAGACCCGGCGAGTAATCTCATCATCCTTGAACAGTGGGGTGCCGGTAAATCCAATATAACTGGCATTGGGCAGGGCGTTACGCAGATTAAGAGCCAGCGTGCCGTACTGGGTGCGATGGGCCTCGTCGGTGATGACGATAATGTCGTCCCGTTCGCTGTAGGGCTGTTCCGGCTCCACCTTCAGATTGAATTTCTGGATCAGAGAAAAGATGTAGGCCTTGTGCTGAGTCAGCAGAATGTTCAGATGACGGCCACTGGCGGCCCGACACGGCTCCTGGTCGCTCACCACGCCGCAGTTGGCAAAAGTCTTGTAGATCTGGGTATCGAGATCATCCCGGTCGGTCAGGACCAGAAAGGTGAAGTTGCCGCCCAGCTTGCGGTGTACCTTGCGGGTGAACATCACCATCGAGTAGCTCTTGCCCGAGCCCTGTGTATGCCAGAAGACCCCCAGCTTGCCCAGTCGCGCCGTCCGGTCCCGGACCGAGGCAATGGCCCGGTTCACACCCAGGAACTGGTGGTTGCGGGCAATAATCTTTTTGGGTTCCCCGGCCGTCTCATCGAACAGGATAAAATTTTCGATCAGGTCGAGGAAGTTGCGCTTCTCGCAGGCGCCCTTGAGCAGCGTCTCCATGTCCACGGCTCCAGGCGCTTCCTCCTCCAACCGTTTCCATTCGTTGAAATGCTCCCAGCGGCTGGTGATGGAACCGATCCTGGCCTTTTCACCGTTGCCGAACATGACGATGGCGTTGTGGTGGAACAGGTGGGGAATGGTATCGCGATAGTCGGAAAAGTTCTGCTCGAAGGCGGCCTTCAGATTCTTGTGGATATTTTTGCACTCGATGAACAGAAGGGGCAATCCGTTGACAAAACCGATGATGTCCGCCCGCCGCCGGTAGAGATCCCCTTTCACCCACAGCTCACGCACACAGAGAAAATCGTTGTTTTCCGGTGCCTCGAAATCAACCGCCTTCAGCCGTTGCCGGACCCGTTCGCCCCTGTCGTTGCGAAAGGCGACCAGTACCCCGTCGCGCAAGAGAGCGTACTTTTCGCGATTGGTGGCGGCCATGGTCTGGGAGGCCATGGTGGCGGTGATCTGACGAATGGCATCGTCATAAGCGCCATCAGGCAAGCCGGGATTCAGGGCAGCCAGCTTGGTTCGCAATATCCGGATAAGCACCACCTCACGGTCCGAGGTCCTCCCCAGAAGGCTATCCGGCCCGAAGTCCTCGTTGTTATGGGCATACACCGACAGCCACCCGAGCTGCTGCTCCAGGTACTCAGCAGTCGTCTGCTGGACGAGGGTGTCTTCGGTGTAGGGGGTGGGGGTCATTCAATTACCTCCCAGTGACCGGTTTTTTTGGACCCCACACGCCGCAGGATGCCTGCATCCTTCAGCTTTCCGATGTTACGCATCACAGTGGTGCGGTCCTTTTGGGTCATGTCCGCCAGTTCGTCATAGGAAACAGTTCGGTTTGACCGAATAAAATCCAACAATTGCACTTGGAGGGCAGATAAAGATGCTTTTAAAGGTACATCCTGCACCTTTATTGCACCTTTATCCACCAAATCCAGTTCTCCCACCGGTTTGCGGTGAACCGTGGCGGTGAACAGGCATCCGTCGTGGTCGTCGGCAAAGTCGATGGCCGGCCACTTTTCCAGCGCCCGCTTGATGCCCGAGCCCAAGCCGTGGTAGGGCAGCAGCCCCTTGGCGACATAGGAAACTAGGATCGGGTTGCGGATATTGGAGTTCCCGGCCCGGATCTTCTCCACCGTCAGGTTGTTGGGTAGATGGCCGGGGCTGATGATCTCAATGCGGTTATCAAAGACAAACAGGCGGATCGGGGCACTGACCAGATAATCGCGGTGTACCAGGGCGTTGACCAGCAGCTCCTCGAAAACTGCCTCGGGAATCTCCGGCGTACCGGGCGCGTTCACCCCGCGCCCGGCCTGTACCTTGTGCAGATTGCGCATGACAAAGGCCAGCGCTCCTTCGAAGAGTTTGGGCAGCGGCCCGGAAAAGTCCTCGGTGTCGAGGTAGTCGGTGGCATGAATTTTATTGCCGGGGTAGCGGATCGCTTTAACCACGAACTGCGGCACGATCCATTCCGGCTGCTCGGCAAACAGCAGCACCCCGGCCAGATTCAACCAGCCGTCATCGGTGGCCAGATTCATGTTTTGCAGCAATCGAGTCAGCTCGTCCGGGGAATCGGGGTACTCCTGTTTGTGGACATCGCGCAGAAAATCGCGAAAACGCAGCTTGTCCAGTTTATCGATGCTTGCCTTGGTGGGCAGTTCGTCAGCGTGAAACTGGTTGGTGAATTGGAACAGGCGGCGCAGTTCCTCCTTGGAATTCACCCGCCGTTTGTCGGCCCCGGCCTTGAGCCAGATCACCCCGTTCTTATCGAAATAGGGCTTGTCGATCCCCTTGGGCACGGTCAGCACGATCACGATACGGCCGTTTGCCAGGGCTACGTTCTCAGTCTGTACCGCCAGCGGGCTGCGTACCAATTGACTGGCGCCGTTGCTGATGAGCTGATTGATGCGGGCCACGTCCTGCCCTGACAGCCCCGGCGTTGTACCGTCATCGGCCACGCCGATAAAGATGGCGCCGCCGCCCGTATTGGCAAAGGCCGCCATCTCCGAGGCTAGCGATTCGGCATTCTTTACATCCGCCTTGAACTGGCGGGAGGAGTCTTCGCCGAGGGCGATTTGGGAGAAAAGTGATTGGAGGATCATGGCTGCACCTCTGCCGCTTCAGCTACTCCGATGCTTTTCAGCAAGGCCGAAAATTGCTCGTTATCCTCTTTGAGCCTTTCAATGATTTGTCTTGCAGCCGTTTGCATCTCCGGAACTTCTACCGGTGTTGAACCACGCTCGAAGACTCCGCACAGATGAGAGTACTCATTGTTAATTCTGTCAGTTAAGACAGCAGGAATTTTCGCTTCACCGAAGAATAGGCGTAGCGTTTCTTTGGTCATGCCCTGATCTGGGTATTTGTAGTACAGGTAAATTTCGAAGAACTTTCTGGCGTTATTTGAGAAGTTATAGAAAGTTACGTAATTTGTGTCATCAATTGCTTCGATTGAAGCGCAATTGTATATTTGGTGAAAAAGGTAATTGAATTCGGTGACATACTTTTTCAGATATTTCGGCATGACCCCGATGGTTGAAGATTTGTCATTTCGGACAACAACGAAATATCCCTTTTTGTCATTATGTTCATTCTTTCCATCAATGCGCTTTAGATATTTGAGAAAATCGAGATTGTGGGTTGATATAAACAGCTGCTCGAAATTTCCAACTGCGACGATCTCGGCGTTTAGAAGGCTGTAAACAAAGAAGATGTGGTTCCCGTCGAGCGATGAGATAGGGTCGTCAATCCAGATAATCGGCTTTGAATCCCGGGTTTTGGTATCGTCGAGTTTTGCAAGGAAATAGCAAAAGGCCAACAAGCTACATTCGCCTTCGCTCAGATGGTAAGCCTTCTTGCCGTCCCGAATGACTTCAAAGCGGATTCGTTTTGAGCCCTCCCCGGAGAGCTTGTCCTTTTTGGCTTCAAGCGTGAGAAACTGATGTCCAAAGAAGTTATTGAGGTATTCATTAACCTTTTTTGCCCCTTTTTCCTCGTCATTCAGTTCACGCTTTTTGGAGGCGATAATTTCTTCTTTCTTGCGGATATCACCTTCGATTTTTTCTTTATTCTGCTCGGCCTTATCAAGTTTCCCCTTGAGTTCCTTTATTGAAGACAGCTGCTCATGGTACCTGATAGTGATGAGGTAATCTGAAATTTCTTTTAATCGCAGAGCTTCTTTGGCGCTTGCCTGTTCAGCATTCAAAGATGTTGTAAAATTATCAGAATCGGTACGGATCGATTCATATGTACTCCACAAGGTCAGCAGATCGGCAAACGCGTCATCCGGCTTTTCAAATGCTTTCTGATTCAGAATATCTACTTTCCTGGTCTTTAGCTGAGAGATTAATGCATCCAGGGCTTTTTCGTATTTGCCAGCGACATCTTTTAGCGTTCTGGCCAGTTCATCAAGCTGGTTGTGGAATTTGGAATAAAAATGGGATTTATCGATGGACAGAGCGGAGCTTGCAGTGGTCTTCTCTGTTCCGATCCTGTCAATCAGCGCATCGATATCCTTTTCAAGCCGCTCCGACTCTTCATCAAAATGCTTTTCCAGTTCCTGCCAGCGATCCTCCGAGATGGGATTGTCGCAGAACGCGCATTTATTCCGTTTGCCCTTGTGGTGAGTCCGGCCATCATTCACCCAGCGATTCAGAACAGCATCCTTCACCAGTTCTTCAATTTTATCCGATTCGCTGATTTTCTTGGTTACAAGAACCTCTGTTTCAATAGCCAAACCTTCGAATTTGATTGCCGGGGCATGGAATGGTGAAATCGGCTGGAGCGTTTTTTCTGAAATCAACTTTTCGTGTTGCGTCAGCTGCTCCTCGGTTGGCTGCCGGTAGTTTGATTTCTGGACCTTTTCAATATCCTTTTTGAGTTTTTGAATATTGTAGTTCTGATCACCAAAACGTTCCGGCTTGTACTTAATGCCGATCTTTCTGTCAGTAGCCTTGTCTCCTAGCTGTTTTTCAAGGCTGGTATCGATTTTTTGATGTGCTCGGGATGCGTTGGTGTGTTCAGTATTAGCTGCTGTTTTCTGGGCATGCAGGCCAGTCTCTTTTCCTTCCTCCTTCGATCCAAGCTCTGCTTCGAGTGCTTCAATTTCCTTCTCGATCTTATTGTTGTCGTCGCCAAGGATGGCAAACGGTTCGATGCTGTCATCCGGGTTGGTGATGAAACATAGATTGGCGCGGACAAAGTCCTCGTTGAAAACCCGGATCGTTTTACCGTGATTAGATAAATTAGATTGCGTTACCTGGGACCCATCGGCAAGGGACACAAGGAATGACGGGTTTTCGAATTTCTCTGAGAGTTCCTCGGTCTCCATGGCGCGAAGGATGCGCGAGAGAGTAGTCTTACCGGAATAGTTTCTACCGTAGATGATATTGATGGCTTGAAAATCTCGCACATTGCCACTTTTGTCGCGGACTGATTTGTCCCATTCAAAGCCATTAAACACGGCAAGGTTGCCGATGGATTTTATTTTCCTGATCATACCGCCACCTCACCGTTCATCAGTTTGGGCAGGAGGAGGTCGCGGGCTTTAGCGAGCTGAACGTTTTGCGCATCAAGGAGATGGCACTGGTCGGAAAGCAAGGTCGCTCGTTGCTCGAACTCGTTCAGAAGCGATGCGGGTGGGATTATTACTGAGAGCCGCCCTACGACGTCTTTGGTTAGTGCTTCGCGGGTTGCACCACCAGCCCGAGCGATATTCAACAGTTGCTCTTTGTTACGATGGCTATTGATGCTGTGTAAGATGTAATGCTGACCGCAACTTGATGGTTTTACACGGATTATCATCACGTGCTGGTTTACACGGGCAGGTAGGTGACGGCTTGGAATCATGCAACAGCGCCCGACAGATGCTCCAGTAATGTTCAGAAGGATATCTCTCTCCTCAACTGTAACATTGGCGAGCTTCTTGGCCTGCAAATCATCTATATATGCAAGCCCATTATCCACAAATTGGAAATCGTAGATGTTCTGACTTCGGACCAATGCTATGCCAGTAGTTTGGTAAGCTGCTGCTCCGCCACGCGGGGTGGCACCGCTGCCAATTTTGGATGCAAGGTCGTTGATTTCACGCCGAGCCCACCCTTCCGGCACGCCGTCGATGATTTGGGTGTGTTCGTGGCCGGGGAAGCGGAGGTGGACGAAACATTCCTTGTAGAGCAGCCGGGCAGCCTGTTCCAGCAACTGAATCCGCCGCCGGTTGTTTTCGATCAAGTCGTCGTAGGCGGAAAGAACAGAGGCAATTCGCCTCTGTTCAGCTACAGAAGGAATTGGAAAATTTAAAGATAGCAGCTTCCCTTGGCTTAAATTATCCTGGGCGGCCCCTTGCGTGAATTGCTTAAAACGTTTTTTAAGCATCGCATCAAAAAGATATTTAACAAATCGAGCATCTGCCTTTGATTCATCGGGAATAAAGCCGATGACACTGTCAGGAAAACAAGCATCAATTCCAAGGATAGCCGTGTCAGCGATGTTGGCAGCAATGGTTATGCATAAAGTCCCTTGAGGCCACATGCGGCTTTGTTCAAGCCCGGCTTCACTGTATGTTTGCGAGTATTCATTCAGGTACAGACCAGCGTGTTTCACGTCCCCTGTCTGAACAAAAGGATGTGGACCTCCATACAAGTGAGCGGCGTCCCGAGGACGATGGCGCGACCGCCCACGACTAACAAAGCCAAGTTCGTCAAGGCTTTTGGGTTGCCAACTCATACATCGCCCTCCAACACACTCTTGCCCATTGGGGTCAGTCGGTATTTCTGGGTCGGACTTGTTGGAGAATCCGGCTGGGTCATTTCGATAAAAGCTCCTGCAAGCGCCGGTTCCAGATAGTTTCTTGTAAATGTGACTCGATCTTTCAGACCGACAGCTTTCATGAGCTCCGTCCTGCTTGCTTCACCCACACAAATGGCCAGCAACTTTCTTACTTGCTGGGTTACTTGCTGGGTTGCCGGATCGGCTTGTCCGGTTGTCAGGGGCTTCGTGGTGTCAGCCTGTATGCGATGCAGCTCCGCCAGATAGACGGTAAAGCGCAGGCGCAGGGCGATTTCTTCTATTTTTGGTTCCGGCAGACCCAGTTCTTGGGCCTCGGCAAAGATGCGGCGCACCCCGGTTCCCCACTGTTCGATCAGGCCCAGTTCCTTGAAAACGCGGGCAATGACCGGATTACGAATACGGGAGGCGCCCTGTTTCATCTCTTCAATGGTCAGGCCAGGCAGGAGGATTCCCATGCTTTCCACCTCAATGCGGTCGTCGAGAAAGACAACCCGGATGGGGGCGCCACGTTGCGAGTAGTCGCTATGGACCAGGGCGTTGATGATCATCTCGCGCAAGATCCCCAGTGGGATGCTCCAGACATCCTTGCGGCGCACCTCGGAGAGATCCGCGCTCCGGTAGGCGTGTTTTTTCAGAAACAGCATGACCTCGTCAACGGCCTGCGGCAGCGGCATGTCGATATCGATATGGTCAAAAATGTCGATTTTCTCGGTGCCGAAGAAACGGCCGCATTGAATCCAGGCATCGGAAAAATGCTGCGTACGCTGCCTGCCAAAGAGAAGAATTCCACCCTTGGTCGGCACCAGTTTCTTCTGATAAGGGGTCAGCAATTTCAAGGTCAGCAAGGCCTGTTCATCCAGCTCCCGGATGGTGCCAAAGGCAGCCTGCGCCGCGTCGATATCCAGATCGTGGGCAGACAACTCCGGCATGGGCAATTGATCAAAGGCAATGCCTTCAACGGAGCGGCGCAGTTCGGCGATCAGCTCCCGGTCGGCTTTGAGAAGTTCGAATTTTGAAGGGTGAAGTTTGAAATTTGGAGTCATGAGTGCTTTGCCCGAACTTTTTTTATGATCGTTGTCAAGATGGCAATGAGTTCATTGCATTCTGTTTCGAGTTCTGTCAGCCGTGCAGCCGGCACAACATCGCAGGCGGCCAAGAGCCGAAGCCAGTAATGCGTCTCCCTTGCTTCTTTGCAGGCAATGCTGTATTTGCTCACGAAATCCGCCTCGCTTTGAGATGCTTGTCCTTCCTCAACGTTAGCGCCAATCGATGTCCCAGATCTCAGCAACTGGTTGGCAAGGGTGCGCGAGACTCCCGGCGTTGCATCCAAGACCAGGCACAATTTCACAATACGCTGTGCAAACTGAAATGTCCTATCCGGAATATCTGATTTCACCCCTTCAAACTTCACCCTTCAAACTTCATATCCCCAGCTCCTCAAAGTTCCTTTTGATGGTGGCTGCCAAGGTGAGGGCTTCGGCGTTGAGGTCTTCCAGTTCAACGTGGATTTCACGCAGGGTTTCCTCGAAATCGAAATCCTCGTCCTCCACCTCGGGAGCAACACCGACATAGCGACCGGGGGTGAGGCTCCAGTCGTTGGCCTCGATCTCGGCCCGGTCCACCAGTTTGACCAGCCCTTCCACATTGCGGAGTTGGGCTTCAGGAAAGCGTTCGGTGAGCCAGTGGGCCTGCTTCCAGAAATAACGCACCTGTTTGAGCTGTTCCACTGCCAGGGCGCGGAACTCATCGGCCGCTTTACGTGCGCGAGTGACGTCGCGGCCCGCCCAGACTTCGTTGTCGCGGGCGTTGCATTCGTTCTCACAGGTTTCTATCAAACGGCAGGCGAGCTTGTAATAAAGGTCGAGGTCCTTAATCAGGGCGCGGCTCTGTTCTGATAGAGGGGCGGCAGTATGGTCCTGGTAGTCAATCAGCGTGGATATGGAGCCTGCATCCCTCATGTTCCAACGCTTCATAGCATCGGAACGATATAGGTCAAAACCTTCAACCCCGTCCTTCGTGTTGCCACGAGCCTCAAGATACTCTCCAAACAATTTGGAGTGAGGCGTATCTTCTCCAAGGCTATCAACAAAGGGCCAGATTAAATCGTGTAACGCTTCTTGGGCTGCAACAAAGTCCGGTAAAGGTTCCGTAGGTTTACCGGGTCCCTCAAAAAGAAAACAGTTTGACCCGGCATTGGCAAACTGATTGAGATAATGAGAAACAAGTTCAACGAATTTATGACGTTCACCTCGGTAGAGCCAGACAACGGCCAGCAGGTTTTTCTCCTGCTCAGGGCTGAAATCGTAGATCTTGCGGGTCACCTTGCGGTAGACGTTGCGGGCGTCGAGCATCAGCACCTTGTCTTTATGCTCTTTGGGCTTGTCGCGGTTCAAAAACCAGAGTTCGCAGGGGACGGTGCGGGTGTAGAAGAAGTTGGAACGGATGGCGATCATCGCATCGACATCGCCGGTCTCGATCAACTTCCGGCGGACATTGGCCTCGCCGCTCCCGGCGCTGGAGGCCTGGGACGACATCACGAAACCGGCCTTTCCCTTGTCGTTCAGGTAGCTGTAGAAATAACTGATCCAGACATAGTTGCCGTTGCTTACCTTGCCCTTCTTGTTGACACCGGGGAGCCCAAAGGGCAGGCGCGGATCGCGCTTGACCTTGTCGGCATCGATCTCGTCCACGTTGAAAGGAGGATTGGCCATGACATAGTCGGCCTTGCTCACCAGTTCGTGCGGATCTTCGTAATAAGTGATGGCCTTGAGGATATCGCCTTCCAGGCCATGCACGGCCAGGTTCATCTTGGCCAGTCGAATAGTGGTGGCGTTCTTCTCCAGCCCCCGGATGAGCAATTTTTCCGTCGGGCTGTCGCCATGCTCTTCGACGGTCCGGGCACTCTGCACGAACATGCCGCCGGAACCGCAGGCCGGGTCGAGGATGACTCCGTGATCCGGGTCGATCACATGGGCAATCAGGGAGACAATGGAAATGGGAGTGAAGAACTCGCCGCCGTCATGGGCCTTCTGGTCGGCGAACTGGGTCAGAAAGTATTCATAGATACGGCCGAAAACATCGCCGGAAACCTTCTTTAACTCCTCCGGGTTGAGGGTCCGAAGCAACTGGCCGAGGACATCGTTGTCCAACTCCTGGTATTCGGACTTGGGCAGGACGCCGCGCAGGTTCTCGTAATCCTCCTCAATGGACTCCATCGCCTCGATCAGCGCCTTGGCGCGGTCGGCACTGTCCGGCAGAGACACCAGAGAATCAAACTGTGCTTTGGGCCGCAGAAAGATGGCGCTCTGTTTGGAAAAGTCCTCCTTGGTCAAAGACCGGGTTTTTCCGCCCCGGCTGGGCAAGGTAGGCTCGATCTTACCTTTAACCAGAAGATACCGGCTATAGGCATGACGCAGAAACACCAGCCCCATGACCGGCAGGAAGTATTCATTACTGGCATAGTTGGAATTGGCCCGCAGAGTATCCGCAGCGTTCCACAGCCGCTTTTCAATTGCCTCGATATGTTCAAGTTGAGCCAAAATTACCCTCAATCACGACGAATGTTTAACGATAAGTACCGAGGCATCTCGGTTCGATAATATCACGCTCCATCCGCAGCGGTGTAGATGGATTTGCTGCCAGGAGTCGGAGTATTTTTTCCGGCGTTTTCACCGAAGTTTATTGGGTACATCACCCTGGTGCGGCTTGTTTCCCTTTTCTCCACGCGCAGCTCTCAAGCGCCCAGAATTTTGCATAAAAGCGAGCATCAACCCGGGCATGCCATGTCGTAGAATCTCCTTCTTGATGTCAGCGGGGTTGACATACACCCCAAACAACTCCGAATTGAAGCCATCGATCGTACTTTTTCCCGAACCATTCGGCCCGGCAAACATGTGCATGCGGGGAATCGCGGGGTTCATCGTTTCACCCGTACCCGCCGTTGTCCCGGAACAACCGGCGTGGGAGCCACCAGGGGTTTGATCACTCTGGAGGTTCCGTCGGGGAAAGATTCTATGAGTTGTCCATTTACTGCCTCCAACACCGTCCTACCGGCGGCCAGATTTTTGCAGTACGCCTGCTTGACAGCGCCCTCGGCCAGTTCCGGGATGCGCGTTTCCAGAAAACTCATGGCTTTTTCGTCGAGCTCCTTCAAGGGGCTCTCTCTGGTTGGAGGTTCGTTCTATCGTTCAATACTATCGCTTAAAAAACGAATTATGCAGAAGAGGGATGCTCATTCTTTCCGGTCAGTTATCAAATTTCGGCATGGTATACCAAACAGACGATATTGTACAGAGTTAACACCTGATGATGGCCCGCCCATTGAGCGAAAAGACCGTATGGAAGACGTGACGATTCGCCAGGCTCCCGTTGAAAAACTTCAGCCTTTCAATCTGAGCCCCGCCGGAGGCAAAGCGCCTCTCCGCCTTCGCCACTTGGAGGTGGAGCGTGGCTGGGGGAAAGGGACAAGGCTGCGAGTGAGCGAGCACCCGCAGGGCTTGGCCTTGCGGCTTTGCCGCAGCCATGCTACCTGGGCAAGCTCGCCTTTTGATGCGCTACAAACACCAAAGGCCTCCACAACCGGGGAGGCCTTTCACTTCTTTCTCAATGTTCGCGTCGCGTTAGATTGCCAAACGGTCAGTTGGTGCCGTGGCCGATGGTTATACTCTAAACCACCGCGAGAAGTCACCTTCCCGATTCGCCCCCAAGATTTCAGCGTGGGACTGTTCACCGCTGCTGGCCTGTGCGCCTCTGCGCCTATCAGGTCAGTTGTGCAGATCTGCCACATAAGAGGTCCGGCTCTGCGGGCCGATCCGTGTGTCGACAGACAAGGCGCCACGGTGCGCTACATATCGTCACTGTATTCGGGCCAGGGGGGCTGGGCAACCGGTTTTCTTCTCTGTTTTCCCGCAAGCCGCTTCATCTTGGCTCTGGCGTTGAATAGCTCCCGTTGCTGGGATTCGACCTTTCGCTCCAGTATCGCTACAGCCTAACGTGACGTGACAGGTCGGGGGAAGGCAGCGCCAGGATTTTACTGCGCTCATTTTCCCGATGTCGCTGCTGGCGGAGCCGATCCTTTGCCCGTCTCGCCTCCAGCTTTTCTTCGCTTTGGTACTTCCGCCAATTCTTGATGAACAGAACGCCGTCCTGCTGATCGATCATATCCAGTTCATTAAAGATGCTGAGACCAAGCTGCACTATTGGCAGGGGGATGTCGGTAACCATGCTCAAGGTGTCACCGGTATAGGCCAGGCTATCAGATACCATCAGGTAGCCACCCCGGTTGCATTTACCCGCCTCGGTGAGCATCAACAGCCAGAGAAGGAAGAGGGCATTGCCCTCTGGTCCTTTGCGGATCATTTTGATCTTTCGGTGATCGAGCAGATTGCACATGGATCTTGATCCAGTCCATTGCACCCTCGCTCAATCATGGGTGGCGCCATCCCACAGTGGCGACGGGCTCTCTGCAATGAGCCGGCGGATATCCTCCACCCGCCAGGCGGTGATGCGGGGACCGACTTTGACCGGCTGCGGGTAGCGGCCGGATTTGACTCCAGCCCACCAGGTACTTCGAGAGACCGGGATCAGGGCCGGGATAGGCGGCCGCGCTTTGGCGCTGCCGATGATTTGGGGTAAACGAATAAAGCCGGTGTCAGGTAATGTACTGCCCATGGAAATGCCTCCTTGTTGATGTGTGAGGCAATCTTAAGCAGTTCGGTACAGTCCTGAATAGATGGGTGAATGCAGAAAACCCTCCTTCGAAAATCGGAGAAGGGTATGGAGGGGGCGACATTGCTCTTTTGAAATAATCTTTTTGATTACAAACGATTAACAGGTTGGAGGGTTCTACTTACGGTGTCTTGGGAGCGCCGCCTTTGGAGTCCCAGTTGGCAATCTTGGCGATTTCCTCAATCCCCTGTTCATTCGGGTTGCCATCATCTTTTGTGAGCCCGTACTGGTCGGCATGGCGACGAAGCCACTTCATCATCGCCTGTTTGACGGTGGTCCCATGCATGAGCGATGCATCTGAGGTGACCGCCTCCCAAACATTGATGGCTGCCGCCAGTTTGGGGGAATAGTTCTTGTGGCGCTCGTCCAGATAATTGGGCTTGTCCGAGGGAAAGAAAAAATTGACCTGAACGCCTTTGTCAGTGAGCCATTTTTTGAGATCCTCTATGTTCACAATGGTTTCTGCCACCTTCAAGACGGTGGCATATTCTTGTTCGCTTATTGTATCAATCTCATACACCCATTCTTCTTTGGCTTTGAGCGTGCCCGAGGCAACCGCCTGTCGCAATGCCCGGATGACTGGATAATATTTGGGATAGGTCGGATGGACATCGGTTTCACCAACCGTGAGGGCGAGTTGGTGCGGGTCATAACCAGCGATCAGCGCTGCGGCTTCCTGCAAGGAGACCGCTTCCGTGAGATGCCAAAACGGGTCAATAACGAAAATTTCTTTCACGAGTTTTCCTTCTTGGGCGGTTACCAATCGTTCAAATTGTGGAGAGTTGTCAAAACACCTTCTGCGGTGTGAGGGGCGTAGCTCCTACTTCGAGTTGCTCCAAATAATCGGCCCAGGCCTGCATCATCCGCCTGCGCTCTGCCACGAAATCGGCTCGATTATACGCAGCTCCCAGGGGGCCTTTCACTGCGTGGCCAAGTTGCCTTTCAATCGGCTCTTCATCAAAACCGAGGTTCTGCCTGATCAACGTCCGAGCCATGGCTCTAAAGCCATGGACATGCAACTCCTCCTGGCTGTATCCCATGCGCCGAAGGGCGTTCGTCAAGGTGGCGTCACTCATTGGTCGAGTCGTGGAACGCAGGCCGGGAAACAGGTATTTTCCTTGGCCGGTTAATGCTTGAAGATCGCGCAGTATGGCTATCACCTGGGTTGAGAGCGGTACAAGATGATACCCTGCCTGATTCGCCTCTTTGTCACGTTTTCGGGCTTTCATTCTGGCCGCTGGAATACGCCATTCTGCCGTTTCAAAATCGACCTCTGACCATTCCGCATGTCTCAGTTCACCGCTTCGCAAAAATACGTAAGCCGCCAATTGTAATGCATATTTGGTTATTGGTGATCCGTGATACCGTGCAATAGCTCGCATCAATTCACCCACCTGATCCGGGTCCAGGATGGTTGACATGTGCTTGACAATAGGTGGCGGGATAACGCCCTTTAGATCGGCAGCAGGGTTACGTTCAGCCCGCCCGGTGGCAATGGCATGCATGAATACTTGCCCAGCATTCGTTGACGCCCTGTGTGCGCTTTCGAGATGGCCGCGTGCCTCGATCTTCCGAAGGACCATCAATAATTCAGGAGCGGTAATCTCGCCAATAGGGCGGTTGCCGATCCAGGGGAAAAGGTCACGTTGCAGCCTACCAGCAATGTTTTTGTAGTGGCTCTCTGTCCACATGTGCTTGAATTTTTCGATCCATTCGTTTGCAACCGCCTGGAACGAATTTTCAGGGCCCATTGCTCCTTTAATGGCTTTTTTGATAAGTCCGGGGTCACGGCCGGCTGCAAGATGATCCTTTGCTTCTCTCGCCTTTTTGCGAGCCTCTGGTGCCTTTACCTGCGGATAGACGCCAAGAGCCAAGGTCTTTTGCTTGCCTGCAAAGCGGTAAGCCAGCCGCCAATATTTTGAACCATTGGGGGTGATCTCCAGATACAAGCCGCCGCCATCGGACAGCCTCCTGGTTTTGGCTTCTGGTTTTGCTTTCTCTAACTCTTTGCTGGTTAATTTGTTGGTAGCTCCGCCCATGTGTGTTGGTACCTCCCCACTCTTCGAAAGAATCCAGATTGCCCGTTCAATGCGCTGAAATTCTGACCATTTTTTGTTTGCTGGCACCGCATGTTGGTATCAAGTTTTTGATTGTTGGCATGTCAACCATATAATACCAACAAATATTCTTGGATTCAAGTGGATCCGCTCGGACGCGCTTGGACAACAAAAAGCCCGCAATCCTTGAGGAAAGCGGGCTTTTTGGAACTTCTTTGAATGTTGCTGAACTGTGAAATGGTGGAGGCGCCGGGAGTTGAACCCGGGTCCGAAAATTCTCCCCCTATGTCTCTACATGCTTAGTTCCAGGATTGTTTCTCGCATCCGCTTCTCACCCGGAACCGGGATATTCGGATGCCAG
>Ga0074197_1001136_pt1 | contig 24564 bp, 23 predicted proteins | sample EPASupsiteSAE305_FD_64526 | JGI IMG/M metagenome (GOLD analysis project Ga0074197, IMG submission 64526) | Bioremediated contaminated groundwater microbial communities from EPA Superfund site, New Mexico - SAE3-05 reassembly with SPADES | ecosystem: Environmental > Aquatic > Deep subsurface >...
TGTGGTGGTTACGGTGGTTTGCTCTTCGGTGCTGATACCCTGGACTTCATCGAGATCCAGAACTGAGGCCAGTTCACGTTGTCGATACCGGCTCCAGGCCGTGTTGACATCAACCACGGTCTGCTGACCGCTGAGGGCCTTGGCCAACTCATACATCATGCTGTTTTCCGATTCGGACAGGGCCGCCAGCCCTTGGCCGGAGAGTTCGCCCTCAACTGCGAGCGAGGTCTCCATCTTCTGGGCCATGAGACTCAGCGCCTTGTCCTGCATGGTTGCGGCATAGGCCAGATAAAAGACCCGTACCGGCAGGTTCTGACCAATCCGCCAAGAACGGCGGCTGGCCTGCCTGAGAGTGAACACCGAATAACCGCACTGGAAAAAGACGATGGTCGGAAAGTCGAGGAGGTCCAGCCCGGTCTTCACCAGGTTGGGATTACAAAGCAGACAGTCGTATTGCCCGGTCTCCAGATGTTCCTTCAACCAGTCTTCCCGGTTTTCCGGTTTGACCGCCTGCCCCCGGAGTATCAGGGGAGAAAAGCCATAGCTTTTCAGCTTTTCCTCCAAGGTGGGGAGTAGATCGCGGCTGCCGGTGTGTTCAAGAAAGACAGCCGTTTTCCTGCCCAGTTTTCGTTCCGCTGCCAGGATTTCCAACAGACGTTCTTCCTTGGGCAGCAGGTTGATCTCCAGAGCCGGGGCCGAGGCGATCAACTCCTCCACACCACCGCGTTCCAGAAACACCTGTTCGGGAAACCGACAACCGTCCGGATAAGCAAGCAGGCTTTGCAGCATCTTGCCCAGCAGGCGCATGTCGCCGCAGGCCAAGGCCTTACGGGTTGCGGTGACCAGAGTATCCGCCAACTCGTTGTAATGTATTCGCAACTCTTCGTTCATCGGGGTAGAGACAATGATCTCCTCATACTCCGGCAGGGCCTGACTGACATCGGCCAGCCGGACAAAGGCAGACCGTTCCAGAAGGAGGTCTGGCAGAAGCAACGGAGAAATACCCGGAGCTTCCTTGATCCGAGTCTTGCCCGACTTGCGGCCGATGCTAGCCTGATTCCAGTCCGGGCCCAGATCATCGGCCTTATAGGTCCGTTCAACTACCCCGTACCGTTCGGCAAAGCCAAGGGTGCGGCCGTATTCAAAACCGGCCCGCACCATCTGCCGGGGAAACATCCGCCAGAGTAGGTAAAAGAGATCCTTCGAATAACCGCCCATGAGGGTTCCCGTGAGCGCCAGCACCTTGCGAGAACGGGCGATCAGGCAGGACATTGCCTGACCTTGAGCCGTGCCACCGCCTTTGAGTTCGTGGACCTCGTCGAGGATGACCAGATCATAGAAGCCTTTGGGCAGATAGCGCTTGATGAATTCAGCTTTGGCAAAGCGCCGGTTACGGCTACCATCGGCCGACCACATTCGCGCCTGGCAGTGTTCGCAGACCGGGGCCTGGTCGGATAGGTTGTAGAGCACCTGACCACCGCAGTCCGGGCAACATTCCGCGCCCTGACGGATCATGGTGAGAGGTTTGCGTTGATAGTGCAGTTTGGCCCGCTCCTTACCCATGACCCAGACCTCGGTCCCCCGAGGTTTTTGGGCCTTGAGCTTGTGACTCAGCAACAGCGCCATATCCCGGTCGTTGAGGTTGAAGCAGGTGCAAGTGGGCAGGGTTGTTTCCGCCTCCCGGATCCATTTGCGGACCAGATGGCCGGGGCACTGGATCAGGATGCGTTTGGCCGGTCTAGGATCGAGCGCGGCGATAGCCAGGCTCATGATCGTGTAGGGTAGGGAGCAAGCCTCCGTTACCGGATAGTGTTGTCTCCCCCCCTCCGAACCGTACGTACGCCTTTCGGTGTATACGGCTCTCCAGACTACTTAATGTAAATACCTCGCTTCCAAGACGGCAGTTTTCCGGCATGTAGATCGTCATGGCATTCTTTACATAGAACCATTGTTTTTCGGTTCATCCTGCTCATGATTTTTGCCCAAACTTCCTTGTTCTTGGCCAGAGTTTTCATTCCCTTTATATGGTGAACTTCAAAATATCCTTCCTCTTTCCCGCAGTACTCACATTTTCTTGCATCCAATCGTTGTATTAATTCCGTTGGTGCGTTCAAGGTGATGTTGGTATTAGGTAGGTCGTTCATGTTACCATAACTGATTGGGCTTGCTTTAAAGTCCATTTTTGGTCGATAAAGCTTGAACTCTCTGCGCTTATTTCCTGAATGATCATAATGGATGTACGTGCCATCTTGCTGCTTCAGTTTTTGGACTGTTTCTCTTACCGAGACCTTCATTTTATGTGATAGTGTCATAAAAATACTTCCCCACCACATACCAAACAGTTTGCTTAATACTCTTGCAGGACTGTTTGCTATTGCATAATAGTTATAAAAGCCTCTTATTTCAGCATTGTAGACCGTTATTATTTCCGGGATACTTCGATTTAATAAAAACCACCTTTGTGTACTCATGTAGATGTTGTAATTTCCATATCCATTTTTACTGCAGAAATAAGCGATCTTCTCCTGTGGAACATGCAACTGCATTCTTTCAACCGTACTGTTACATGTGGTGATACGATCATACCGTTTGACTTTTCTGATACGTTGTCCGGTATAACTTCTAATATCGTATCCAAGGAATCGTGTACCATCTTTGGCGTGTTTCAAGCCGGTTTTATCCTCTGCAAGTTCTAGTTTCAGTTTCGTGTTAATAAACTCACGAATTTCTTCCAGTATTGCTCTTGCATCAGATTTAGGGCCAATGATTCCTAGAATAAAATCATCAGCATACCTGCAATATACAAGCCTTCGATAGCTGGCATCCTTGGGATCTCCTGCGGGCAGTCCATCCCTTTTTGCTTTTAATTCCTTAACCTCTCTTCTGATTTTCTGAAGAGTTCCTGGGGTTGCTTCCGTTTTCACAGCGTCATACTTCTTGCGAAGTCTGGATATTCTATACTCAAATTGTTTATATTCAGGATTTACCTTTCGTCGCTTTCCCTCGTTGTACTCTTCAATTAATTCATCTACTTTACAATCCAACTCATGCAGATAAATATTGGCAAGCATTGGAGAGATTACACCACCTTGCGGCGTTCCACTGTAAGTCTTGTGATACGTCCAGTTTTCCATGTATCCCGCTTTGAGCATATACCTTATCAGGCTAATGAAGCGTTTATCATCAATCTTCTTCTCCAAAAAATGAATTAGGAGTTCATGATCAATGTTATCAAAGAAACTCTTGATATCTGCCTCAATAATCCATTTAACACTTGTCCACTTCTGCTTGACTTGTAGCAAGGCAGTATGGCAGGATTTTCCCGGTCTGAATCCGTGTGATGTTTCCTTGAACACGGGTTCATAAATTCTTTCCAGGATGTCCTTTGCTACTGCCTGTACCAGTTTGTCGTCCCCCGTTGGGATGCCTAGTGGTCTGAGTTTGCCATTTCTCTTTGGTATGTATTCTCTCCGTACCGGATTGAACCTGTACCGTTTGAGTTTCAGCAGTTTGATGATGTTTAACATCCGATCTTCTGCAAATCCGTCCAAAGTGTTGTTATTGCATCCCTTGGTGATTGCTCCTTTGTTGGAGTAGATTTTGGCATATGCCTCTTTCCACAGTATCGGGTTTTCCATTAATCTAAACAGGCCGTTAAGTCTTTTTCCTTCGTTCGAGATAGTTCCAAGTGCATCTAGTCGCTTAATCGTTGTATCGGAAAGCATCAGCTTTTCCTCCTTTTAGGTCTTAGATTGCGTTGTAATCCTGTCTCACTTCCCCCTTCTCCCCTTAGAGTTTCACCATTATCACTAATGACTTATATCTTCAGGATAGACTGGATTTGACTACCAGTTGCCTTAAACCATTACAGTAAGACTTTGGGTACTATTGAGACTCCGTTACCATATTGGTTTGGATATACATCTACATAACCAACTTAGGTAATCCCATATTTACGCTTGAGATAGAATCGTTATGGTTAGGTTTCTTGTCCGTCTTTTATTCCTCAGATTGAGGATGCGGCAGATCGGCAGGAAGTATTTCACGGCAAAACTTTGAAATACTCGTAAATACATAATCGGAAAAACTTATTATGTATCAATCTGCTATGGTGCTTCAACTATCATGCACTATCATTGGCGCACAAATCGCAAAGACTGAGATTCAAGCAGTATGGCTTTAACCGTACATAACTTGCACTGACAACTCAACATGACGATAGTTACACGTTTCGCTGCCTTTTCTTGACATGCTACACTCCCCCTTTCCTTTCGGAATCTTCGAGTTCATTACTGAACAGGGATAAGTCAAGTGTGCACAGGATATTCCTGCAATCCTGATAGTCCAATGACTACACTATTTATCAAGCGCCGATATGGCGCACTTTGCCGGCACCCATCTCACCCACCAGAAAGGCTCCTCGTTGATCTTCCTTGTAGAGGGCTCGGGCGAGCGGCAGGATGCCGCAGCGGATCTGAGCCTCGAAGGCCGGTCGTTTGAGATGACCGAGCCGTTCTCTTGCTTTTTGGTCCCAGTGATCCTCAGTTTTCGGTTGATACACCGGGTGCATGGTGTTGATGACCTGGGACTTGAGTACCTCGCCCCATTGATCGAGAAATTCGCTCAAGGCTATTTCCATCGTCTCTCCTCCTTGTGGGGGAAGGCAAACAACTCCCGCCAAGGGGAATTGTGTTGCCTCCCCTGGTGGGTTTTTCTGAAATTAATTGAGATAGTGTTGTCTGATCCCCTCCAGGACCTGTTCTTCAAGGCTTTCGTCTTGCCAACTGATCGCCCAGGCCTCCTGCAGTTGCCGGTGGCCAAACGAAAAGAGTTTCTCCGGATGCAGGACTTCATCCCACAACCATTCCTGCCATTCGGGTTTCAAGGGCATGGTGGTGCTGTTATCCAGTCGGAAAAAAGCCTGATTCTTAACCGTGTCCATATCCGGGCCAAAGACGACCGCTGACAGGGCTGTATCGGTGAGTTGTGCTTTTCTGGCAAAGTGGTCGGCGCTGATCATCACCTTATTGACGATATCGCCGATCTTTCTGGCACGGATGGAGCGGATGGTTCCGGTCCAGCGGCCCAGCTCAAAGGCCTCGTTCTCCCTGTCGGAGATCCGGCAGAGACCGCCATTGAAAAAATGAGCCGTGGTGGCCTGGATATGAGAAGGGCTGCCGACCAGGCTGAAGAGAAATGCCTGCGCCTGATTTGAGGTGACGCGGGCGATAAGTCCATCACAATAGGTGACAAAACCATTGCTGCGAACCTTGAGATAATCGTTCATGGTATCTCTCCTTAAAAAACAGGGGAGACCGCCCCATACGGGGAAGACTCCCCGGCATGGGTTGGTGATAGGATAAAAAAAGTTATTGGATGATCAGCATCTCGGCCTTGGCCATATCGATGGCCTTGACCGTGGGCTGGTACCGGTCCCGGGTGGTGACCGTGGTTTCGCCTTTGTTGTTTTCAGCGATGCTGTGCACCTGCTCGGTTTTGTGGACCACACCCTTGATGACCAGGTGACGACCGTCCATTTTGATCTCGCCGTTCATGTAGCCACCGGCCAACATCAGAGCCAGATGGCCGTTCTTCAACGGGGCCAGGGGCCGGATGGTGTTGCATTGTCCGGGTGCCAGGTCATGAACCAGGATCTCCTCCAGCAGTCCGCTCTTGCGGACCAGGGGGATAGCCTCCAACGGATCGATCCGGTTGCACTTGAAGGTGTAGGTCGGATGTCTCGGCGCGGGAATGGTCAGTCTTTCCGAACAGCTTGCCAACTGAGGGGCTGTTTTCAAAAAGATTTCGGGATCCATGCCGGCGATGCAGAGCATTTCCTGCTCTGCCTTAACGGCCTGTGCCTTGGCAACCAGGGCACGTTTCCGCCCCAGAACCAGACACTGGTGAAAGACCCGAAAATCATCCTCCGGAAAGGCAAAGACCTGGAGCCTGCCAAAATGACGGCCCAGGATAGGCCCGCAATGTTGCAACACCGTATAGGGGATGACCAGCACCAGCCAGCCGTCCTTTTGCAGAGTTTCCTGAAAACGCTTGAGAAAAAGTGCTTCCAACCGTTCCGACTTACTGTCCGGAGCCAGGCTGTAATCGTAAGGGGGATTGAGGTAGAGCAGACCGAAGGAACCGGAAGAAATCCGCATTTCCACCAGGGCGTCGCCCCAGAGCAGATTTGCGATTATGGTTCTTGCCTCGGTGGCTCGTTCATGATCGAGTTCGATACCGTGGGTAATCGCACCTGTTCCCCCTGCCAGAGCGGCAAGGGTAATGCCGGCGCCGCAGCAGGGATCAAGGATCCTTGCCCCATCTTCGATATCGAGCAGTTGTTTGAGTAGGCCGCATATAATTTCCGGAGTCGGATAGTAGCCGGCCTTGGCCTGTGAACCCAGTCGTGCCATGGGAATTCTCCTTTTCTATTTTTAATTGTTTGAATCTGAGCGTTCTTGTTCCGCTTCGCATAAGAAATGCATCATCGCCGTTTGCGCGAGCATGAAACCATCCAGGCCCTCGGTTCGAGCCAAGTGCATCAAGTCGGTCAGTAAATCGATGATCCCGGTCTCCAGCGTATCAAGAGGATCGCCCTTAATCCGACAGTGTTCGTTGAGCGCGTGTTGGGCTGACTCAGTTCGTGCCGTCATGGTTGCACCTCATGTCGCTGGTTGTTTTGTGGAATGAGCATGGCTTGCAGCCGTTTTCGCGGTACCCTGCACATCACGCTGGTGTCCTGACAAAGGAGCCGGAGCGGTTTGAGGCTGAGGACTTTGAACCGGGATCGTGCAACACCATCCATAAAAGAGATCGGTTGTGTTTCAAGAACATCGTCCTTTGAAAATCTGAACGATTTTCTCTGCGCAATGTTGTCCCAGCAGCGCTGCCGCCAAGCCAAAGCATATTCATGGGTGGTCGGGGTGAGGAGTTGAAGAATCCGCTCCGGGCACTCGCTTTCGCAGGGTCCCATTGTTTCATCCATATCCTTGTATCCCGTATCAAAACCCGGATCATTCGGTCGGTAATCGAGCAGGAAGACCAAGGCGACCACCTCTCTGGTTGTCGTACCCAATACTCCTGTCTCCTGATTGCGCCGGATGATTTCAACCGCCATGTAGGCAGTCCGTATCCTGACAATGGCGATGTCTTGCACCTGCCATTTGGCATGTTTGTTTTCGCAGTTGACTCTGCTGGCTAAAAATTCTTTCATAGGGGTGTTGCCCCTGAAGGTATAGGTCCATCCCATGGTCGTGCTCCTTTGAGTGATCCGGAGGCAAGCCCTCATTGAGGGCGTTTGCCCCGGACGGGGTTTGAGGATTGACACTCTCGTGAGAGTAAAAAACCCGAACCCTGCAGGTGCAGGATTCAGGCTTTTTTGGGGGAGTGTTTTTTGGATTTTGTCAATCAGAACGGGACGTCGTCGCTTGGCGGCGGTTCACTGCCGTCTTCCGGTGGAACCGGAGTCTCGACCTTGTCGCCGCCTCCAAGCATCTTCATCTCGCGAGCAATGATTTCCGTGGTGAATCGAGTGGTACCTTTGTCGTCTTCCCATTTGCGGGTCTGCAGGCGGCCTTCGATGTACACCCTGGAACCCTTGGAAAGATATTCGGAGCAGATTTCAGCCAAACGGCCGAAGGCAACAATTCGATGCCACTCGGTCGCTTCCTGGGGATTGCCCTGGTTATCCTTCCACCGTTCAGTGGTCGCTACCCTGAAACTGGCAACTGCCACCTGGGTCTTGGTATAGCGGGTGTCAACGTCAGCGCCTAAATTGCCGATCAGCATGGTCTTGTTCAGCATGGTCGTTCTCCTTGTTTAAAAATGGGGGTCAAACCTGTCCCCACTATGGGGAAAGGTTGGGTGCCCTCCATGGTGGGTTGGGTTATGTGAAAATTATTTCAGTAAATCTGGTGCAATCCTTGGAAACAGTCCGCTAACTCAGGCTGCTTTCTTGATTTCCAGGAAGGAATACGAGTTGGTCGTGTGAAAATCCGCCAGCGACTGACCTAAATCTTGAAGAAATTGACTCAACCGCTCCGTATCCAGAACCTTCCTGGTGCGAACAGCTTTCCTGAGCAATCGGTCACAGGCCTTCAATGGACCTCGTTGGTTAACGATGGCCAAAAGATCGTTTTTGCGCATACCGATCTCTGCTTCCAGATCCCGTTGCTGTTGCTGCAGTTCGACAAGAATCTCGACAGTCTCGGTGAGTTCCCGGACCTCTTCTGCTTCAAACTTTGGACAATCCATGAGAAAGGGGCAGTACCCGCATAACGGGCCGGCTTCCATGACCGGAGTGGTCAGTTCGCCTGCCGCATATTGCTGGTATGCATTCCATATGGTGGACGCCCGGTCCATCAGTCCTTCATAGATAAGGGTCTGCGGAGTGTAGCCGTTAAAAAGCTGCATGCCCTGTTCACCGAAGTTGACAGCCAGAATGGCACCTTTCTCTACGGTGTAGTCGGGGTAGCAATTGGCTAGGAGTCCCATCTGTAAATACAATTGAGTTTCCCACGAGCCATACGGGTGTTCCGGGATGGTCTCCGGTGATTTTACTTCCAGGACCGCCATGGTTTTACGGGCTTCCGAGATGAAGACAAAATCGAGATGGGCCATAACGGGGACGTCGCCTGAATGACGAACCTCCACTTGTCGCTTAAAATTGGTGAAACCAGCGGCGGTAAAGGCGGCGGCAACGATATCCTCGGCCATGTGACCTCTTCGAAAACGAAGCAGGGTGACCAGATCAGCTTCCGGAGTTTTGAGTTTAGAAAGAATGGTTTTGCGTGGGCAGGCTCCGATATCGGAAGCACCAAGGTAGGTGGTCCTATCGCCAAGCGTTTCCACGGTGTGCTGAAGGGCCAGCTGCTGAAGCGCAGCCTGCAGGGTGATCATCAATTGGTCGGACATGGTATCCTCCTAATTGTTTAAAGGGGAGGATACACGGATTCCCGCTGAGGGAATGGTATCACTCCCTCTGGGTATGGGTGGGGTTGGTTAGGCTGCTTTTTTCATCCAAGTTTTACTGGTAGTATCCCATTGAAAGCCTGCGGCCTTGAGCAATTCCTTTTTATCGAACAGCCGTTCGCCTAGAGCAATGATGACACCTTGACGGTTCTCAAAGGTCACGCCAGCAATCTTGGGCATGCCTGTTATTTCCGGACTACTCTCGTCTGCAGGTTGTTCTACGGATTGTTTTTTCCTGGGTTGGGGTTTCTGAGCGTTTTGATAGACGTTTTTCAGCAAGCCCTTGTAGGCATCGCTGCCGATTGAAAGCAGGGACATGCATTTTTGGATGGCATCAGTGATTGCGCCTTTCTGGGCATCGCCGACATTACCTTTGACGATCTGCATCTGGCCTTTATGGGATCCTTTGCAGAGCCATTCGTTATCGACCTTGAGAAAGAGCTTGATCTCGGCAACCGCCTGGTTGTCGAAAATTTCTTCCTTGGTCAGCTCATACCGCCAGTTTTCCGGACCGAGTATTTCGTTGACGCTGTCAAAGACGTACTGCGGCCGGTAGCCGTACTTGATTTGGCCAATCTGTTTTCCTTCCTTGTCGGTCATCTTGATTTCTTGGATCGCCTCGATACCGAATAAACGCAATCGTTCGTTGATCGAATGGATCTGTTCTTGAAGTGTTGCCATGGTTGTTACCTCCTGTGGGTTTGGGGAAGAGAAACGACATGGCTCCGCTGGGAGCATGACATTGTTTCGCTCCCGGTGGATGGGTGTGATTGTTTCTATGCTTGTTTGTTAAACGAGATGAGTGCCTGAAAGGTCAGGGCTCAGATATGGAATACGCCGAAGAACACGAAAAATCCGAAAAGGATTTCAAAGCTGGTCATTCAGCGGGGAAAGGGAGGGGGAGGGAAGAGAATAGAATGGCAAGGAATCTAAAATCAATTCAGTTGCCTGCTGGCGATGATTTTTCCTCTGCAGAATAACAGGAAGTTCGCATCCGCGATTAAACTCCTCTGCCGGAAAATACAGCGCAGCCGTTGTACCTGGAATTCAAGAACACGAAAACCGTGCTCAGCTAAACCCTTAAGGGAGTATCTCATTGAAAATGAGTCAGAATAATAGATTTATTTATAGATATTATGCAGAAAAAAGCAAGGGGAAAATGAACTTGGGGACCTCTTGCGAATCCATCAACAATATTAACCAATAACAAAAAGCAACCTTCAGCTAAAAGTGTTTCAAAACTCATTGAGAAATTATTATTCTTATATGTTGTTTTTGACATGAGTTTTGAGGCACTTTTTTTCTAAAACAGCCCGATTTTTAAGGTGGAATATTTTGTGTCTCAAATAGGATGGTTTCTAAGACACTATTTAAAGGTGGCCGATTATCTGCTGCGGGCACAAGCGGTTGGGCTGTCCTGGCCGCTGTCGAAGGGTCTGGACGACGTGGCTGCTGGAGCGACGGCAGTTTCCGTCGGCCCGGGAGGAAACGCATCAGAGTCGGCCGAGGTGCACCGGGAGCAGCTCTCCCGAGTCAAAAAAACGTTCGCCTCTGCGATTAAACGCCTCCGGCCGGGAAAGGCAGCGCCGCTTGGGTACCTGGATGGAATTCAAGAACACGAAAATCGTGTTCAGCTAAGCCCTGGAAAGGGGTATCTCATTGGAAATGAGTCGGAATAATTGAGACAAAACTAGAGGCTGTGGCAAAAAAACAATAGAAAAATAACCCGAAAGCTACATTTTCAGCATGCCGTTAATTTGTTAAGGGCGGCGATTTGACCAATATCATCATCTATGCGTGGCAAAATCAAGAACAGCCTCTTTAACCCCTTCAGTTGACCGCAACTCCCGCTCTATCTTTTGTCACGCAACGTTTGTTGACAAATTTTACTCAGAGCAGGTGCCGGAAAAGAGCCTTTCCGCATCCCTTTGGAGAAAACCGCGCTCCCTGACCAAGAGCGCTGTCCGAGCTATATCATAAGCAATTCGCCTGATCTCCAAGGTGTTGCGACAGCTATCCCATATAACGTATTTTGCATGCGGATCGCCGTCCCGGGGTTGTCCGACCGAGCCAACATTGACGATATGTCGACAACCCGGCCTGAGCTGATTGATGTCCTGCCGCAACAAGGCAAACTCAAGTTTTTTTTCATCATTGCGTATGAGCATCAAGCGGTGGGAATGCCCCACAAAGGCGATATCAAATTGAGTTACTGCAAAGATTTCTCGAATTTCAGGCAAATTCATATGATGCATATAAATCGTCGGTGAATCAGGCGGACAGCCATGTACCAACAGCGCTCCTTCCATTTCCCGAACGGATGGAAGATTTTTAATATACGACAGAGATGCGGCCGACAGATATTTCAGTGTCTGCTCCAATGATTTGAACGCAAGTGGCGAAAGGTCGCTGCGAGCATCCCTATCGACGACAGCCAACTCATGATTGCCCAAAATATTCGGGATGCCTTTTCTTTCCAATAGGCCGAGCACCTCTTCTGGTTGCGGGCCGTACCCTATTGCGTCGCCAAGATTGACAATTTGGTCGACACCTGATTGCTCGATATCAAGCAAGCAACGGGTAAACGCTTCAAAATTACCATGAATATCCGACATCACCGCTAGTCTCATTCTTGCTTATCTCGCTGAATTGCTGACGGTTGCACTTTTCACAGTTCTGAAACCAATCTCTTCGAAGCCTTCCCAAGGGAAACGATTGACGATCAAGGGCAGAGAGTTTTTATTTTTGGCCTCCCCTTCAACACCGCCAACAACCGCATAACGATTCGTTTTCGACGGATCTGTGGCGGCATAGGCTTGCTCTCGATAAATCCATTCACCGATGTCATGATTCAACCCTTTAATACCCAACAGATTCGGAGAGAAGGATGCTGCCGACAAGAGAAAAATGGAAGATTTTGATGCGGCTCTATTGTCAGCGCTCAAATTTCGCTCGCTTGGACCTCCACTCACACTTTCTGAAAGTTCCGTATTCACTTCCGAGCTGTTTGCACCTTTTTCCATGACATACAGCAATTCAACCTCTGTCGGCAAACGTCTCCCGAAGTAAGTCGCAAAAGCTGAAGCACCATAGCCGGTAACTCGCAAAACGGGATTCGAGGCATGGGAGGGATCGTTGACATGAAATTCATTGTTTCGGTAGACAATCGGTTCATACCCCGAACGCACTTCCCCCAACAAGTACCAGTTTGCGCCTCCCCCTTTTACCGTCCCACTTTCTATGATGATCTGTGAAAGATTGTGATTCAAAAAGTCGACGAATTGTTGGTTGGTGACGAAAAACTCATCCATGTAAAAGGGAGTGACCTGCACCGACTGCTCTTTGATTTCAGATGAAATCGCTGGAATCGTGAATTCTCCTCCATTAATAATATTGTTCTTTCCAACATGCTCAGACACAAACGAAACGTTTCCCGTATCAGGCGCTTCGGTGACTGTTACGCTACCTGGTTTAGCTTGAAGTTTTTCTTGGCTTGATCCTGTCGACATATTGCTCTTCAGCAAATCAAATCCGTGTTCACCCGTGAAATGCCAAACGGCTATCAACAATACCGACATCACCACAACAAATAGAAATCCCCACGCCCATTTAGATCGCAAAAGTTGGGATGCGTCATGTGGGCGGGGTGATTTCTCGGTCTTGTTGCGCATCTCCGACGTATGTGTCACACGTTCGAGTTGCTCGATCAGATCTTGGACGGATTTGGTCCGCTCGTCTCTGCTCTCCGCCGTGGCCGCTTGTATAATTCGGTCCAGTTCATGAAAAAAAGGTGTTTCAGTTTCGGCCAGTTTAGCCGCTCTAAATGGAATAGTTCCAGGTTTGATTTTTCCTTCGACAGCTTCAAAAAGAATTTTACCGAGGGAGTAGATGTCGGCGCGTTGATCCGCCCTTTTGAAGTCGAAGTAATGTTCCGGAGACATATAGGGCGGGGACCGTCGATGGATTGCGTTACCGGCTTCAGGCTACAAGAACGCGCCAGGCCGAAGTCAGCAATTTTTGGGGTATCCTGGTCCATGAAAATATTTTCAGGCTTGAGATCACGGTGCACGATGCCGTTATCGTGCAAAGCCTTCACCCCGGCTAACACCGGCATGAAATATCGCCTTATCCATGTATAGACGGCGGCTTCATCCGGGTAAAAGCCATCTTCCGACATGGTGAACCATAGCGATCCGCCTGGGATATATTCCATGGCGATATACTCTATGGAGACGTCCTGATCGTCCTTTTTTACAATGATGGAATCGTAGTCAAAAACCTGCAACACATTGGGATGGCGAATTTGGGCCATGGCCTGCACTTCCCGCCGGAACCGCTGAACCATTGTTTCGGACTCTCCGCTCCCTTCGTCAAAGGACTCAAGCCATTCCCGCGAGACAACCTTGATCGCAACGTCGCGATTCAAGTTGGTCTGGTGTGCCCGATAGACTTCACCCATTCCCCCTTTGTCGATGAAGCCAAGGATCACCCATTTGCCGTTGAGCACGTCACCGACTTTGAGCATAATTTTGCATAACGTTGTCATTTCGTCCCGTTCCACCCCTTGAGCGCTTTTCCGATCAGCTCCAAGCTTCACCGCGACTGGTCTGCAACCATCGTCCTAGCCGATGGATTGATTTATGGTGCGACTCGTTGAGGTTGTTTGTGATTGTCGGTCGCAACGGTGTTGGTGTGGCGGGGCGAGTCCGATCCGGATCTCTCGGCAAGGAATCTTTCAGCCATGGTCGTTTTTGCACCATGCGATCTAATCTCTTCGTTGGAAAGAGTGGAAATTTTGTGATTACATGGTGCCGCCCCCTTTTTAACTAATGCAAAAAATATGCCTCTATGCCCCAAAGAGCGTTTGTTTCATTTTGACAAATTGTTCCTCTGTAATTTCTCCACTGGCAAAACGCGCTTTTAAAATAGCCAAGGAATCAATGCGATCCTGAGACGACCCTCGCAAACCATACTCTTGGGATTTAAAGAACCGGATTGCAAAATAAACTATCAGCAAGATGACAACGCCCCATATCAGTAGCGACAGAAAACCCCAGGGGAAAAAACCGCTCCCCCATCCTCTTGACATTAATGTATAATCGCAACCCCACATAATCAACGCTCTCTTGCAAAAAATGACGACACGACTATACCGTATCCAGCCGTGTCGTTTTTCTCATCTGTGCTCTACCAGCATCCACACCCACCATACCCACTCATTCCGGCATGGTGCCCCATGTTGGGAACCGGCAGGTTCAACGAACGGGCCTTGGCGCTCAACTGATCGTGCAGGGTGGTGATTTCCCGATTAAGTTCTGCGGTGCGCTTGGGATCGGGAGTGGGAGTGGCCAACAGCGCGTTGTATTCACCCAGTTTCCCGGCGAGATCCTGCCGGAGCGAAGTCGTTTTCTCATAAAAGTCCTGATAGTTGCCGTTACCTTGGACCCCTGCCACGGGTCCGCCCATGGGGCCGCCCCAGTACCCATCCCAGTAGCAGGCAAACGCCTGGGTGCCGATCAGGGTGAAAGTTGCTGCCGCTGCGAGGGTGAGTATTGATTTCTTCATGGTGCTTATCTCCTGTGCTGTGCTTTACACGTACGATTGAATTTCTTTTGGGGCCGCCATCATTTTCATTTGATTGCGCCCCTTGAAGACGGCACGGCCGAACCGTTTTTGACCGTGCCGTCATTCTCCAATTCATTGCTTACCAACATCCGCCCATGCCATATCCACCCATGCCGTATCCACTCATCTGCGCATAATGTCTCATGTTCGAACCCGGCAGGTTAAAAGAACGGGCCTTGGCGCTCAACTGATCATGCAGCGTGGTGATTTCCCGATTAAGCTCTGCGGCGCGTTTGGGGTCGGGATTGGGAGTGGCCAACAGCGCGTTGTATTCGCCCTGTTTTTCGGCGAGATCCTGCCGGAGTGAAGCTGTCTCCTGATGAAAGTCCTGATACTTGCCGCTTCCTTGGCCCCCCGCCATCGGTCCATTCATGGGGCCGTTCCAATGTCCATCCCAAGAGTAGGCAAAAGTCTGCGTTCCGATCAGTGTGAAGGTTGCTGCCGCTGCGAGAGCGATTATCGATTTTTTCATGGTTATTTCTCCAGATTATGTTGTGCTTTACTGTAAGAGGTCCATGGCGCCATGGTTGCCGTTTGCATGAGTCTATTCAAATCGCGTGCCACAAATTCTAACATGCACGTAACAATATGATATTATAGTATTTATACTATTTCTTTGTTGAAGTGTTTGAGCATTCCAATGTTTGTTCTCGATGCGATATGGGGCTTTATTACTCGTTTTCCTTGTTTCGGGCATTGGGTGTTGCCAAAATACCCAATGCGTATATAGTAAGGTAAAAGAAATTAATGATTACTTGAGGGCATCATGATTCCAAAGACAAGTCGCGGCAGCCGGTGGCAATTGCCTACATCTCCTTGGATTATCATTGGATCGGTGGGAATTCTGCTGATTGTGGTGGTGGTCTTGGCGGCGCAAAATTACAGCCGCGAAAAAAAATATATGTCGCAGATTTTAAGCGAGAAGGGCGCTGTCATTGTCAAGGCGTTGGAAGCTGGAGCCCGGACAGGAATGATGGGAATGATGTGGGGTGGCCAGCAGATTCAAACATTGATCGAGGAAACCGCTCAATTGCCTGATGTGCTCTATATCACGGTAGTAAATCGTGATGGCCTCGTTCTGGCCAGCAGCAACCGTGAAGTGATCGGTACCCAGGCGAACCTCGACCCCAATGAAAGTGGTCCCAAGCCGTCCGAGGCAATCAAGGGGCACTTGAAAAACACTGACAGCCAACGACAATCGTTTGAAGTCTCGAAAATTTTCAAACCGATTTCCAGTCACGATGAAGGGATACATCAAAGAAGTATAATGATGGAGGCATGCGACGACTGGTGTTGGCCTCAGGCAAAAACAGGTGAAGAACAAATCATATTGGTAGGACTGGATCCCAAACCTTTTCAGGAAGCACGAAGAGAAGATATTCGCAACACCGTGATCATCTCAGGCGTCTTGGTGCTCTTGGGACTGGCCGGTTTTGTCTCCATGTTCTGGATGCAAAGCTATCGTTCAACTAAAAGGTCCCTGCAAGATACCAGTGCAATCAAGGACCAGGTTGTAACTAGCCTACCAGTAGGCTTGATCGCCACGGATAAAGACGGAAAGCTCGCGCTGAGTAACAATGCCGCCGAGCGTATCACCGGGATCAATCTGGCTCAGGCGTTGGGAAAGGAACCTGACAGTATTCTCCCCGGCAATTTTTGTGAATTGAAGAAGCTATTAGATCTTGGCGAATCGGTATCCGAAAAAGAGATGGAGTGTGAATTTACCCTGGATAAAGTTGTGCCCGTCAGCATCAGCGCCTCAAAAATTATAAATGAAGAAGGGGGGTTTGTAGGTCGAGTATTCATACTCCGCGACCTCGCCGAGGTTCGCCGTCTCCAGGATGAAATTCGCCGCAAGGAAAAATTGGCCGCCATTGGCGACCTTGCCGCCGGCGTGGCTCATGAAATCAGAAATCCGCTGAGTTCCATCAAAGGTATTGCTTCCTATTATAAAGCAAAATTTGCAGACGGCAGCGAGGATAAGGAAATGGCCGGGGTCATGATCGAAGAGACGGATCGTTTGAACCGGGTCATCAGCCAACTCCTGGAGTTCGCAAGACCATCGAAGCTCAACCTGAAACTGCTGGATCTGAATGAACTTTTGAAACATTCGGCCCGGCTCATCCAACAGGAAGCAACGGCCAAAAACATCCAAATTCATTTAAATCTCACCTCGGATTCGGTGAAGGCCGAGGTCGACCCGGATCGGTTGAGCCAGTGTTTTCTGAATTTGTACTTGAATGCGTTACAAGCCATGAAAAACGGCGGTCAATTGACTATTGCCAGTGCAACAAGGAATGATGGCAGCGTTTTGATTGACATCAAAGATAACGGTTCAGGCATATCGGCAGACGATCTTGGTAAAATATTTGATCCTTATTTTACCACCAAGCCGAAAGGTACCGGATTGGGACTGGCGATAGTTCACAAGATTATCGAAGCTCATCAGGGGCAAATTAAAGCACGCAGCATCATCGGCCAGGGAACGGTATTTTCCATAATCTTGCCATTAAAGACCGAGAAATGAGGTAATCATGACGACGCCAAATCCCGCACATGTCCTGATCGTTGATGACGATTCAAACCATTTGAAAACTCTCCAAACCATTGTCAGAAGCTGGGGCTACCAGGTCACCGTGGTCGATGATGGTGCCAAGGCGGTTGAAAGTGTCAAGGAACGGCCGTTCGCCTTAATTCTGATGGATGTCCGCATGGCCCAGATGAGCGGCATCGAGGCTCTTGTGCTCATCAAGCAATACAATCCGGCCATTCCGATTCTCATCATGACGGCCTATTCATCGGTCGATTCGGCGGTGGAAGCACTCAAGGCTGGGGCTTATGACTATTTAATCAAGCCGCTGGATTTTGAAGCACTTAAAATCAGCCTGTTACGCGCCCTCGAACATTCCGGCCTGAAGGCCGAGATTACCGCCTTGAAATCGAAACTGGGCGCTGAATACGAATTGGAGAATATCATCGGCAAAAGCAGTCCGATGAGAAAGCTGATCGAGATGCTTGCTATGGTCGCGCCTTCGGAGGCAACCGTATTGATCACCGGAGAAAGCGGGACAGGAAAAGAGTTGATTGCCAAATCCATCCATCATAACAGCCGTCGTAAAGATCACCCCTTGGTTGTGGTTAATTGTGCCGCAGTCACCGAAACCTTGCTGGAATCGGAACTTTTCGGCCATGAAAAAGGATCGTTCACCGGGGCGGACAAGCGGCGTGAAGGGCGCTTTATGCAGGCCGACAAGGGTACCATTTTTCTGGATGAAATCGGGGAAACTTCCCCGGCGATGCAGGCTAAATTGTTACGAGTTATCCAGGAAAGAGAACTCCAGCGGGTCGGCGGCGAAGCGACTCTAAGCATTGATGTGCGAATACTAGCCGCAACCAATCGAAACCTCGAGGAGGAGGTTAAGAACGGAAAATTTCGCGAGGATCTTTTCTACCGACTGAATGTCGTTAGCCTCCGCATCCCGCCCCTGCGCGAGCGCCAAGATGATATTCCGCTACTCGCCCAGCATTTCCTGGAAAAATATGCAAAAAAAAATCATAAGCGGGGCAAAGATTTTTCTCCATTGGCGATGGACATGCTGCTTAAATATACCTGGCCCGGTAATGTCAGGGAGCTCGAAAACACCATCGAGCGAGCTGTCATTTTCCTGCCGGACGAACATGTAACCGAAAAAGAACTACCCTCCACCATCACGGAAGCCTATGCCGAGAAAAACGATTGGATGGTGACGCCATCACCGGTTGCAGTTGCAGCTAACCGGTCGCTGGAGGAGATTGAAAAGGAGGCTATTTTGGCTACACTCGAAGGCAGCGGTGGGAATAAAAGCGAAACAGCCCGCAAGCTCGGTATTAACCGCAAGACCTTACATAAAAAACTGAAGGAATATGGAATAGATTGAATCTGTTCCCGGAATATGCAAACTGGCGCATGTCACGTGTTGATATCAAATTTCAGAGCAGCATGCCAACTCCTCACACCCCGCGACAAGGGGCACGCGTTGTCCACTTTTTCCCCACGTCATGCTTTGCGCATCAAGCAAGTGGGTATTTTCGAAACACACCCCACCCCGTATATTCCCACCTCTATCAATCTATCAAACCGGAACCAAGTTAATTAATCAAACAATACTGCTTGGTTAACTGATTTTCATTCTGCAGCGCAGGTCTTTGGCACTATTGTTGCTTCATCAATACCATAAAGCCGTAAGATTTGGCTTGAGGCGGCAGCTCTCTGAAAAAGAGGTTGCTCTGCAAGCCGAGCTAGCGACAGTGAAAAAATAATGCTTATTGTATTAGTTTGAAAGTTCGCTAACCCAGGCCGGCCACTATTAATTCATCCGTGGACGCACTGATGCGGATGGCCGCACGATGCTTTTACGGAAAATTTCAGAACAGGAGTGCTGACTATGACATTGAAATCAACCATTCTTACCACCTTGCTGCTCTCTTTCGCCGTTCAACTCAATGCAGCGGAACAGCCTGGACCTATTTCCATAGAAACTCATGGCACCTATGGTTCCTATGCCGGCAGCGTTGAGCGAAACAACCTCACTTCTGAAACCGTCGCTATCGATTATACGATGGAAACTTTTGGTGCCAGTGCGGCCGTCCGGAACTGGGATCTTTCTCGTATCACTTCTCTCGGCGACCTTGATGGAACCGATACGAACGTTTTGCTATATGCACGGAAGAAAGTCGGCAATGAGGGGTATTGGGGTGTAACAGCTGCGGCGACGTACCTGTCGAACAACGACAACAATACAGACCAGACCTTCGTTCCTTATGGTGCTGTTGCCTATAAAACTGCAGACGGTGGAAATTACTTTGATGCCGGCTATGCCTCTATAGGATTCGAAGACACAACGAATAATCAAATCACCGCAACATGGGGCGTAGCACTATTCAACCGTTATGTCTGGGCCCAGACGAGACTCTATTACGGCAACCTGAGTAACACCGTTCAAGGTTTGAGCCAAACCCTCGCACTGGAAGAACGGCTCACTTGGTACGCAGTTCCTCATACGTTCTCCTTGACCTTCTACGGACTGATCGGACAGAGAATATACGGTTACGACCCCGACACCAGAATCGTCTATTCCCTGTCTGATATCCAGCAAGGGAGTGCTGGCCTGACTGCCAACTGGGAACTAACCCCATCACTCGGTCTGTTCGCGGATGTCACCTATGAAGCCTACGAGAAGCAAACAATAAACGACAACTACAGTGCCACTTATGGAACAGTGGGGCTTAAATACAAATTTTAAGAGAGATCAATCATGTTTGGAAAAAAATTTGTGGCAATATCCCTCGTACTGCTTGCCATAAGTGCTGGAGTAGTATTGGCGAGGGACTCCAGCAATTCATCGGGGTACCAAGTGTACAGGGACTCTTCTGATTCTATAAAATTAAAAATAACCACTGATGCGGCTGCCGATGGCATGTTCCTTGGCGTTACCTTGTATCCACCCAATGTAAAAGTAGGCAACAGCCAGGTGTTGCCACTAAAACGGGGACCAAACACTCAAGAAATCAGTGTTGCCTCCTCATTAAAAGACGGCACCTTCGAAGCGGCAGTCTGGACAAAAAAGTTATCGAAAGAGGAATGTGAACCGAGTGATGAGGCCTGCCGCAAAAACGGCTACAAGTTAATAGGGATGCATTCATACCTCTGGGGATATCTGGCCACACCATAAACAGAGAAAGAACATGATAATAGACGTACACAAACTAAAAGAACTAGCCATCAGCGAGTCGGGACTGATCTTCGATCCCACAAGCGGCACCATCTATACCTCCAATTCTGTTGGGCTCCTTATCCTAGGGGCCTTGAGGGATGGCAAAGAGGATATTGAAATCCGTAACTTGATTCTCAACGACTACGATGTTGATGAGTTGACGGCGGAACGGGACATTTATGATTTTTACAACCAATTGCGCGGAAGCGGGATGGTCAAAGATGTGTAACATTGGAATAACAGGACTCAATGCCGGCGACAGTCCAGCCCCAGGTGTAGCAGTCGCCAGATGCCTGACTGAACACCCTGACTGGTCGGGAAACATTAGTGGGATGGTGTACGACGCCCTCGAATCCGGAGGATTGGATCGAAAACTCGCTTCATCGGTGTATCTCCTCTCCTATCCAAAAGCGGGGAAGGATGCACTGCTGGAACGAATCTCCTATATCCAGAAACGGGAGGCACTGGACGTCATTATCCCTAATCTCGACGCAGAGCTCCTCAATTTTATTAGCATTCGGGAAGAGCTTGCCGATATGGGAATCAGGATGTTCATTCCTTCCGACGAGCAGTTCAAGCGACGATCCAAGGTCAATCTCAGCAAACTTGCTGCCGAGATTGGCATTAACACGCCAAAGACCAGATTAGTGACTGATCGGTCCCATATAGATGTGCGCCAGGATGAGCTGCCGGTGATGGTGAAGGGGCTCTTTTATGATGCGAGGATGGCCTATACTTTGGAAGAAGTGCGCCACCATGTCCACAAGATTGCTTCCATGTGGGGTTATCCGGTTCTGATTCAGCAATTCATAGAAGGGGAAGAGTACAACGCTGCAGTCGTTGGTGACGGCAAGGGAAACCTGCTCGCAGTGGCGGGCATGAAAAAGCTGGTTTTTACCGACAAAGGGAAAGGATGGGCCTGCGTTAGCATCATCAACGAGGACCTCAATGAACTGGCCGAGCAGGCCGTCTCAGCCCTTGCTTGGCCGGGAGCCATGGAGGTAGAGGCGATCAAGTCGAAGAAGGATGGTAAGTTCTACCTGATCGAACTCAACCCTCGTTTTCCCGCCTGGATTTATCTGGCAAAGGCGGCCGGCATGAACCTGCCACACCTCTACCTCCAGTTGGCACTGGGTAAAGAGATCACGGAAAAGATGGCGTATCGATCGGGCGTTGTTTTCACAAACTATACCACCAACCTCATTACCGATCTTGATCGGATAAGCACACTGTTCACTAATGGGGAGGTCGATTATTATGCTAAAGCCGTATGAAAAACCGTATATCGCACGCCAACGAGGAGGAATAACCAATAAGTTCGGTGGCACGACCCAAACCAAGGTTCAGAAAGATATTGAGGGGATCCCGATAGCCTCCCTGACCGCTCAATATGGCTCGCCGTTGTTTGTCTACTCTGAGCGTGTTATTCGAGAAAAATACCAGGAGATGATGCGGTCCTTTTCTCACCGTTACCCCAAGGTCCAGCATGCTTGGAGTTACAAGACCAACTACCTGCAGGCGATCTGCAAGAGCTTTCACAAGCTCGGATCCTGGGCTGAGGTCGTATCGGCCATGGAATACGAGATGGCGCGAAAACTCGGCATGGAACCTTCGAAAATCATCTTCAACGGTCCGTTCAAACCGTACGATGGGTTGAAGCAGGCCATTGTCGACGGCGCCATCGTCAATATCGACAACATGGACGAACTGTACGACATCGAAAAAATCGTTGCTGAAACCGGCACGCCAGCGCAGATCGGCATCCGCGTCAACATGGAACTGGGAACGCACATGGCCTGGGATCGCTTCGGTTTCAACCTCGATGGAGGCCAGGCCTATCAAGCAATCAAACGGATAGTTGCTGGCGGTAAGGCGACCCTTGTCGGCATCCATGCCCATATCGGCACCTTTATCCTTGATGCAGAAATCTACCGGCTGGAAGCGCAAAAACTGGTGGCATTCTGCCAGTCACTGCAAAAAGATTTCTCATTGAAAATGAAATATTTGGACATCGGTGGCGGCTTTGCTTCCTATAATCGGCTCAAGGGAACCTATCTTTCCACGGCAGACATGATTCCTTCTTTTGATGTCTATGCCGAAGCAATTTGCAGCGAGCTGCTTAATGCCTTTACTCCCGAGGATCTACCGCTGCTCTTCCTCGAATCGGGGCGGGCAATGATCGATGAAGCGGGGAGCCTTATCTCCACGGTGCAAGCTACCAAACGGCTTTCAAACGGCTTGAAGGGGGTCGTCATCGATGCCGGAGTAAACCTCCTCTTCACCTCATTTTGGTACGACCATGAGATCATTCCAACCGTGGATCGCGGCTATGGCCAGGAAGATCATGTCATTTACGGGCCGCTCTGCATGCAGATTGACGTGATCCGCGAGCAGGTCAAGCTTCCCCATTTGGAAAAGGATGACAGAATCCTTATCCGTCCGGTCGGGGCCTACAACAACACGCAGTGGATGCAGTTCATCACACTGCGACCCAATGTGGTCATGATCAGCGAAAAAGGAGAGGTTTCCCTCATCCGGCAAGCAGAAACCGTTGACTACATGCAGCAGGGCGAGAAGATCCCGGAATGGATGAACGACTGAGATTTAGTGTCGACACCATTCTGTTGAGCTATGCGCGAATTTTTTTCGCTGAAAGCCGCTTGCTTGGTTCCATAGTCTTTATTGCAACACTGACCGTCCCCCTCCTCGGGCTATTCGGCCTGTTAGGGGGGGGGATCTCCTCACTATTCGCCTCCCTTATCGGCATGGACCGAGATTCTGTCAGGAAAGGAGTTTACGGACTGAACGGAATCCTCACCGGACTGGGTGTTGGCTATTACTTTACACCAACTGGCGGGACGATTGTTGTCCTCGTCTTGGCGTCAATTATCTTGACGTTTGTAACTGTATTCCTCAACATGTTTCTTCATTATCAGTGCGGCCTTCCGGCCATGAGCATGCCATTTAACCTTATCACCTGGCTTGTGATCGGGGCAAGTACAGTTATCAGCGGTATTCAGACCCACGGTGAATATCTGCATCTCCTTGACCTGCCGGACGGACTGCTGCCCCAATGGCTCGGCTCGTTCCTGTCCGCACTGGGCGGTGTACTGTTCCAGCCTAATCAGGTCACCGGACTGCTGCTCGCAGCTGGGTTGGTGACCTGGTCGCGCATTGCCCTTCTGTTACTGCTCACTGGGTTTGTAACCAGCTCTGTGCTTCAAATTTCTCTCGGCATCAATGCAGACGCTGTAGGGGGAGGCTCTCTCACGTTCAATCAAATGTTTGCCGCGCTGGCTATCGGCGGTATCTTTATGATACCGGGACCGGGAAGCCTACTGCTCGCCATTGTGACGGCTGCCTCATCCCTGTTCATCCTAACCGGAATATGGGGGATTTTCCCGATGTCCAAGTCTGCCGTGGCAATGTCTCCTCTTGCCCTGCCATTCAACCTAGCCGTCATGCTGACCCTCTATACCATCCGCCAACGTCTCCACCCATCCCTAGACCTACGTCTTGCTCCGGCCTCCCCTGGTTCCCCCGAAGAAAATCTGAGTCGTTATCGTGAAAATCTGCGTGTTTGGAAGCGTTGGGGGGTTGCCTTGTCGCTGCCTTATCGAGGAACCTGGAGGGTCTCACAGGGGGTTGATGGAGCGGTGACTCACCAGGGTGACTGGCGTTTTGCCTACGATTTCCAGGCGGTCGCCGCCGATGGCTCAATCTATTGTAATACAGGTCTGTCATGTGAAGATTATTACACTTGGGGGGCGCCGGTACATGCCCCAGCGGCCGGTACAGTCCACGCTGTGATTGACGGTATTGCTGACAATAAGATAGGGATGATAAATGCTGAGAATAATTGGGGGAACTGCGTCATTATTTTTCATGCGGAGAACTATTACTCCTGCCTTGCTCACCTGCAACAGGGTTCCGTCTGTGTCAAACCGGGAGATCTGCTTGTCAAGGGTGATCTCGTAGGCATGGGCGGCAATTCCGGGCGGTCTCCCTATCCCCACTTGCATTTCCAGATGCAGGCAAGCCCACTGCTCGGGGCTCCAACCCTTGCTTTTTCGTTCAAATATATCATGGTTGGCCGCAATGACCGGGAATGCTTCATGTCAGAAGGCGATCCCTCCGAAGGGGAGGTGGTGTGCAACGCCGCACCCTACGCTGACTATGGCATGTTTTTCCCCTATAGCATGGGTAGTGGCTGGAC
>Ga0074197_1001137_pt1 | contig 24537 bp, 26 predicted proteins | sample EPASupsiteSAE305_FD_64526 | JGI IMG/M metagenome (GOLD analysis project Ga0074197, IMG submission 64526) | Bioremediated contaminated groundwater microbial communities from EPA Superfund site, New Mexico - SAE3-05 reassembly with SPADES | ecosystem: Environmental > Aquatic > Deep subsurface >...
ATTTTTGTTTAAAAAACAGCCGGCCATGGCCGGCCAATAATTAAGCCTAAACTGGCGGGGTATGACATTTCTACTTTGCCCGCTGCTATGACACTTTAACTTAGCCTTTACAGGACTGATACACAATCTTGTATTTTTTTGCTTTAATGATTAGAATAGAAATATGACTAAACAAATTTTTGTTATCATCGGAATAATCGCGGTCGGCGCTCTTGGCTATCTGTTTTTGTTTGATAAAAACGCCGCCGCCAAGACCATTCTTTATTTTGGCGACACCTGCCCGCATTGCGAAAACGTTGAAAAATACATAAAAGATAATGGCATTGACAATAAAATTGAAATTGTGAGAAAGGAAGTTTATAGAAACCAGGCAAACGCCCGGGAAATGGCTAAAAGAGCCGAACAATGCGGCCTGCCAACCGGCCAAATCGGCGTTCCGTTCCTTTGGGATAATAATCAGTGCGTTTTAGGCGATCAGCCGATTATTGATTATCTCGGAAAAAAATAATTCGCCCGATAGGGGGATAAAAAATTATGCGAAAAGTTTTTTACATATTACCGGTTTTAGGATTATTAAAAGCCGGCGCGGCTAAGGCCATCTGCCCGCTTTGCACGGTTACTGTCGTTGCCGCCACCGGACTCTCAAGGTGGCTCGGGATTGATGACGTAATTTCCGGACTTTGGATCGGCGGGGTGACAATTTCCATGATTGTCTGGACGCTTGATTATTTCGGAAAAAAGAATTGGCATTTTAAATATGACATTCCCGTCGTCTGGCTCGGTTATTATGTTTTGATTTACGCCTCGCTTCTTTTAGGCGACCTGGTCTTTCATCCGGGCAATATTCTCTGGGGAATTGATAAACTTATTTTAGGGGTTGTTATTGGCAGTGTCTTTTTCATAACCGCGGTTTATGGTTATGAATATTTAAAAAAGAAAAACCAGGGCAAAGCCCATTTTCCTTACGAAAAAGTCGCTATGCCGGTCGGGACTTTGGTTGTGTTGAGCGCGATTTTTTATTTTATTACTAAGTAAAAAAATTTTGTAAAATTCCATGACCCATAACGCGTAACCCATAACGCTATTCTTAAATAAAGAAATTTTATGGGCTATGAGTTGCGAGTTATGAGATACGGGAAAATATGGACAGCCAAAAATTAAACGAGTTCATAACAAAAGTTGATAACATGAAAAAACAGGACAAAATGGATTTGTCTTCGGATCAGGATTTATCAATCGCCATTATGAATTTAGTGAGCATAGAAGAGCATTTTTTCTTTACCGGCGCGAAACTCGGAAAGCCGGAATATTATAATTTACTGCAGGAAGCCCGGGCAATGCGCGGCGACCTTCTGCGGAAGATCGTGAAAAACCCGCAGGGTGAAGAATGGTGCATTTCCAAGCATCTTTTAGCCGCCTCCATGCGCTTAATGGAAGTCGGAACCAAGCAGCATAAAATGGGAAGAAAGGAAGATGCCGAAGACTTATTCCAAAAAGCTTACAACCTTTATTCGCTTTTTTGGGGTATTAATTTGAAAGTGATAGACGCGGACGGGGTAAAAAAAATTGACGATGAAGCAGTCAATAAGCATGATAAAGAGAAGAAAGGGTTCATGGGAAAATTAGGGGAACTGGTAAAAAAAGCGATTGATTGCTGTATTGAGTGACTGAATTGATAATTAAGCGGAATAAAGTAAAACATCCCTTGGCCAATCTTGAGGATGTTTTTTAGCCCAAGAACTTTTTAATAAATAACATATTTTTATGATGAAAAAAATTACCATACCAATTAAAGGCATGCACTGCAAATCCTGCGAAATGCTTATTGAGGACAAACTCTTAAAAATCAGCGGCGTTAAGGAATCAAAAATTAACCATAAGACCGGCTCAGCGGAAATTTATTATTCAGCCGAGAAGCCTAAAGCCGCAGAAATTGAAGACGCTATTAGTTCTGCCGGCTACGCGATTGGCGAGGAAAATAAGCCGGGCTGGATAAATAAAAACCCTGGCGACTATAAAGATTTAGGCATCGCTTTAATTTTTTTATTGGGAATATATTTTGTCCTGAAAAGTATCGGACTGACAAATATTTCCATAAGCGGCGCGGGCGAGGATCCGGAAAGTTTCGGCGTAGTGTTCTTAATCGGCCTGACCGCCGGATTTTCTTCTTGCATGGCCTTGGTCGGTGGCCTGGTTCTCGGAGCGTCAACCAAATTCGCGGAAAAGCATCCCAAAGCGAGCGCCTTCCAAAAGTTTAAACCGCATATATTTTTTAATCTGGGGAGGATTATCGGCTTTGCCGCGCTCGGGGGAGCCTTGGGCGCGCTCGGCTCCATCTTCCAGTTTTCCAGTTTTAGTCTCGGTATCCTTACTATTCTCGTCGGTCTCGTCATGCTTGTAATGGGACTGCAACTTATTAATATCTTCCCCCGTCTAAGTAGTATTAAGATTACCTTGCCAAAAGCCGTGAGCCGGGCGCTTGGCATCAAAGGTGATAGCGGTTATAGCCATAAAAGCGCGGCGGTATTAGGAGTGTTTACTTTTTTTCTCCCTTGCGGCTTTACCCAGGCTATGCAATTATTTGCCGTTTCCACCGGTAATTTTTTAGCCGGCGCTTTGGTGATGGGAATTTTCGCGATCGGCACCGCGCCCGGGCTTTTAGGGATTGGAGGCCTTACATCAATTGTCAAAGGAGTTTTTGCCAAAAGATTTTTTAAGCTGGCCGGAATCCTGGTTATTATTTTCGCCTTCTTTAACTTTACTGGCGGCTGGAATTTAACCGGTATTTCTATCGGTTCGTCAGGTGAAAGAACCAATGCCAACGCCGAGGCCAGCGATCCCAACGTTAGCCTGGTAGACGGCGTCCAGATCGTCCGGATGGCCGAAGTCGCGAACGGCTACGAGCCGAACATATTTACCATTAAAAAAGGTGTGCCGGTTAAATGGATTATTGACGCGAAGGCTCCTTATTCGTGCGCTTCTTCTTTAGTCCTGCCGAAACAAAACATCAGAAAGCAATTAAAAGCCGGAGAAAATGTTATTGAGTTCACGCCGACTGAAACCGGAGCTTTGAAATTTTCCTGTTCCATGGGCATGTACACCGGAGTATTTAATGTTATTGATGATAAAAAATAATTTACTAACTTAAAAATATGGCGACCATAAAATTTCGCATTAAAAATTTTAATTGCAAGGCTTGCATAGAACTTTCCCAATCAATGATTTTGGAAATTGAAGGCGTAAAAGCGGTTAATATAAAAGGCATGGGCGGCGAAACCGAAGTCGCGGCTGAACGGGAAATATCTCTGGATGAGATCAGAAAAGCTCTTGAAGGAACGAATTATGAAGTCGTGAGCCAATAATTAGGCGGATAACCTTATGAAAACTTTAAAATTAGACGTAAGCGGCATGCACTGCGCGTCTTGCGCGGCGATTATTGAGCGCAGTCTGAAAAAAACGGCTGGCATAAAAAACGCCAGCGTGAATCTGGCTTCGGAAAAAGCCACGGTTATTTTTGATGAAAAAAAGCTGGATGCCGAATTAATAATCAAGACGATAGAAAAGGCCGGGTACGGCGCGAAGCCCCCCGGCGGCGAAAAAGAGGAAGCGAAAAGGAAAGAAAAAGAACTAAAAAGCCAGTTTAATAAATTTTTAGCCAGCTTGATTTTATCCTTGCCGATGTTTTATTTCATGCTCATGGATTTTTTGCCCGCCCTTCCCAGCCGCGCCTCCCTGCCTTATCATGGTGTTATTTCCCTACTTCTCACCCTCCCAATCCAATTTATTATCGGCGCCGGATTTTACAAGGGCATGTGGTCGGCGCTCCGGATGAAAACTTTTAACATGGATTCGCTCGTTGCCATCGGCACTTCCACAGCTTTTTTTTACAGCTTGGTTAACCTCTTAATTTACGCGGTGAAAACCGGCTCAGTAATTGGCCAAAACGGAGAGATGGTGCCGGATCTATATTTTGAAACCGCGGCCTTCTTAATCACTTTCGTAATACTCGGTAAATGGCTGGAAACGCGGACTAAAGGAAAAACTTCGGATGCCATAAAAAAACTCATGGGGCTAAAGGCGAAAACCGCGAGAGTAGTCCGCGGGGATGGCGCGGTTGATTTGCCGATTGAAGCCGTAAAAAAAGGCGATATAATAATTGTCCGGCCTGGGGAAAGTATCCCGGTTGACGGTAAAATTACTAAAGGCCATTCTTCGGTTGATGAATCCATGCTCTCCGGTGAATCCATTCCGGTTGAGAAAAACACCGGCGACATGGTTATTGGCGGGACGATCAATAAAACCGGCAGTTTTGAATTTAGCGTCTCAAGATTAGGCGAAGAAACAACTTTAGCGCAAATTATCAGGGTGGTGGAAGAAGCTCAGGGGTCAAAGGCGCCGATCCAGGGTTTTGCTGACCGGATTTCGGCTTATTTTGTCCCGGCGGTAATTATCATAGCGATTATCACTTTTATTTCCTGGTACTTTTTTTTAAGCGCGACGCTTGCTTTTTCATTAATGGCTTTTACCGCAGTTATTGTTATTGCCTGTCCTTGCGCTTTGGGACTCGCTACCCCGACCTCGCTCATGGTCGGAACCGGCAAGGGGGCGCAATACGGAATTCTTATTAAAGGCGGAGAACCGCTGGAAGCGGCGCAAGGCATTAAGGCAATCGTTTTTGATAAAACCGGAACAATCACTAAAGGCAAACCCGAAGTGACTGATGTCATTTCTTTTATCGGTCTCCATAAGAAAGAAATTTTATCCGTTGCCGCGTCTCTGGAAAAACAATCCGAACATCCTTTAGCCGAAGCGATATATAGTAAAGCCCAAAATGAAAAAGCGGTTTTAGTTGAAGTGCAAAAATTCATCGCCATTCCCGGCCAGGGCGTAACCGGAGAAGTCGGCGAAAAAAAATATTATCTTGGTAACCGAAAATTGGCGGTTGAAGCGGCCAAAGTGTCTTTCGGAAAATCCGAAGCCGAAATATCAAAACTGGAAAGCGAGGGCAAGACAGTGATGATTCTAGCTGACGAAAAGGAAATTTTAGGCGCCGTAGCGGTTGCTGATACGATTCGGGAAACTTCGCGCGAAGCGATTGAAAAGTTAAAGAAAATGGGGCTGGAAGTATATATGATAACCGGCGACAATGAAAAAACCGCCAAAGCCATAGCGAGTCAGGCCGGGATTAACAGCGTGCTGTCAGAAGTCCTGCCCGAAGACAAAGCCAGCGAAATTAAAAAAATACAGCAAGCCGGAAAAAAAGTCGCGATGGTCGGCGACGGAATAAACGACGCGCCGGCTCTGGCGCAAGCCGATTTAGGCATTGCCATGGGCGGCGGCGCTGACGTTGCCATGGAAACCGGCGGTATAATTAGCATGCGAACCGACTGGCGGGACGTTGTCGCCGCCTTTGAGCTCTCCCGCGAAACCATGGTTAAAATAAAACAGAATATGTTTTTCGCCTTGTTCTATAACGTCATCGGCATTCCGATTGCCGCCCGGGTGTTTATGGGCTTTGGCCTAGTCTTAAAACCGGAACTGGCCGGCCTGGCCATGGCCTTAAGTTCCGTATCGGTAGTTTCTAATTCCCTTCTTCTCCGCCTATTCCGACCCGGAAAAAGAAATTATTTATCGCTTGCCGCGCCGATTATCATGGTCGTCCTCTTTAGCTTTCTCTTTTACGAATTCGCCAGATTCAGCTCCGGGATATAAGGTTTAAAGCAATATAGACTGTAAAGAATACCCGGCATCCAGCCGGGTTTTTTTATCGGCTTGACAGGAATGAGAGTTTTGCATATACTTAATTCATACTTAATTGGTAGGGATTAAAATTATATAATAAATGAAATTTTCAACCAGGGCGGAATACGGGTTAAAGGCAATCATTAATCTGGCTAACGCCTATCCGGAGCAAAGAAGCATCACCGAAATCGCCAAAGAAGAGCGGATTTCTGTTAAGTATCTGGAAAGACTCATGGGCGAGTTTAGAAAAAGCGATTTGGTAAAAAGCTCAAAAGGCAAGGCTGGCGGATACGCGTTAATAAGGAAGCCTTCCCGGGTGGCGGTCGGAGAAGTAATTGAAATTGTTGAAGGGCCGATTTCACCGATGAAGTGTGTGGGTATGGATTGCGCAAAAAAGCATATCTGCCCTTCCGGCAGAGTTTGGACAAAGCTCGGCGCGCAGATCAAAAAAACTCTATATGGGATTAAACTTAGTGAATTAATTCGTTCAGCTTAGATACTTTAAGCGAGCGAATATTTCCAATTTCTACTGCGGAATCGCGAGGCAATTCACAGAAAATTCAATAAATATGTTAGCGGCATGATTTTTGCGCATTTGTAATAAGCTGGCTAAGTCCTCGCACGAAATTGCAAATATTAGCTCGCTGTCTCGTTAATAAGAAAATATTATATGAATAAAATTTATTTAGACCACGGGGCGACCACTCCGGTTGATAAAAAAGTTTTAAAGGCCATGTTGCCCTATTTTAATGAAAATTACGGCAACGCGGCTTCGCATCACGCCTTTGGCAAAGAGGCGTGCAAAGCCGTGGAAGCGGCGCGGAACGAGGCGGCGATATTTTTTCACGCCAACCCCGAAGAAATAATTTTTACGAGCGGCGCGACTGAATCCAATAATTTAACAATTAAAGGAATAATAAAACGGGCGAAAATTGACAACGCCAAGCCGCATATTATAACCACCGCTTTTGAGCATCATTGCGTCCTGGACGCGGCCGGCGCCATGCAAAAAGAAGGTTTGGCTGAAGCGACTTTTATAAATCCGGAGATTGACGGCGTAGTGAGCGTGGAAAAAATCCGGTCGGCAATCCAGCCTAATACGGTTTTAATTTCCGTTATGTACGTCAATAATGAAATCGGGACGGTTCAGCCGATTGCGGAAATCGGCGCTATGATAAAAAAGGAAAACGAAGCCCGGGAGAATAAAATTATTTTTCATACGGACGCCACCCAGGCCGTTAACTATTTTAGTTGCGATGTGGATGATTTAGGCGTTGATCTTCTCTCTATGTCAGCCCATAAAATTTACGGACCCAAAGGCGTCGGGCTTCTTTTCATCCGCAAAGGCGCGCCAGTCGCAAGAATTCAGGACGGCGGCGGCCAGGAAGGAGGAAAGCGAGCCGGAACCTTAAACGTCCCAGGGATTGTCGGTCTCGGTAAGGCTTTAGGATTAGCCGCGAAAAACGGTAAAAAGGACGCCAAGAAAATCGCTAAATTAAGGGATAAGCTAATTGACCGGACGCTTACTGAAATACCGGACGCCTTTTTAAACGGGTCGCGAGAAAAGCGTTCGCCCAATAATGCCAATATCAGCTTTCGGAATGTTGAAGGAGAAAGCCTGCTCATGCTTCTTGAGATGGCCGGTATCGCCTGCTCCACCGGTTCAGCCTGCTCTTCGGATTCTTTGGCGCCATCGCACGTCTTACTCGCTATCGGCAGAAAAGCCGAAGAAGCCCACGGATCAATCCGGATGACTCTCGGAAAGTATAATACCGAGGAAGAGATTGATTACACGATTGAAAAATTAAAAGAATCAGCGAAAAAAATCAGGAAAATTTCCGGGCAGGTTTTAGATGATTTTTATAAAGCAAAAGAGAAAGGCGTTGTGAAAGAAGAACATGAGCATTAACGACAAATGTGTTAGACTAATTAACTAATCAACCAATTAACAAATAACATGCAGTATTCAAAAAAACTAATTGACCATTTTACCAACCCGCGTAACCAGGGACGGCTGGACAAGCCTTCGGCGACCGGCATTGTCGGTAATCCGGTTTGCGGGGATCTGATGAAAATTTATCTTGACGTAAAAGACGGCGTAATTAATGATATTAAATTTGAAACTTTGGGTTGCGCCTCGGCCATCGCCACTTCATCCATGGTAACCGAATTGGCTAAAGGTAAGACTCTCACTGAAGCCGAAAGGATCACCCGAAACGACGTGGCTAACGCCTTAGAAGGCCTTCCCCCAATAAAAATGCACTGCTCCAACTTAGCGGCTGATGCCTTAAAAAAAGCCATCACGGAATACAAGGGGAAAAATAAATAAAATTCTCTTCCGGCAGGTTCTGCCGTAAAACATTTTTTAAATATAAAAAAACCATCGGTTTACTAGACTGGCGGTTTTTTTTTGCGGACGCTAAGATTTGGTGGGCTTTAAAAAAGACATTTCCAACTCTTTGCCCTTAATTATAGAGGAAATTAAGCTCTGGTTAAGGTTTTTGGATAAATTTAATTTGGCTTGAATTTATTGATGAGAGAAGCTATAATTATATTGAATTACTTATAATTTTATCATTTTATTGGCTTTTAGTATTCTTTGCTGGTTATTCCTATAAGCTGATAAAAAAAAGTATTATGGAAGAAGAATTAGAAATAAAAAGAGGCTCAGAAGTCTTAAAATCAGACCAAAGTCCGGCAAAAGAAGTGCCTTCAATTGATGTCAAATATAATCAAGGAATTGGGTTAATCCAGGGAGAGTTATTAAGAAACTGGAGTTATGAAGATGGAAAACAGGATGAAGACCTAAATATTTTTATACAAGAATCAATGGATGGTCTTAAACGGTTATCATCCCCGAAAGGCTTGCGTGATGTTAGGCAATTTAATGAAACCGAAGATTTGGCAAACGGATTAGCTTTATTGGTTGACCGTTTTGGTAGAACAAAGATTCCCGAATCGCAATTAAATGGATTATCAGAGAAAGAAATGGATGAAGTTAAAAGAATGAATGTGTTGCGAAGCAATGTTTTTTTATCTACTGCGCAAAAGCTGTTTCCAGAAATAAAGGCTCCAACATCAAAATTCGAAATGAATCAGGATTTGGAAGAGTTGGCTAAGTCTTTAAAGAATGTAAGCAGTTTCGGAAAAACATTACGAGCTGATATAGAAGATATTGAGAAAGCAGATAATAAAGATAGAATAACTAAAATTGATAATTTTATTATTAGTGCTAGCGACTCAATTATGAATTCCGGTAATTTTGGACAGGTAAAAACCCAGGATCAGAAATTAGGGGTATCAGAAGCAAGTAAAAGCGATGTTATTGATTTTACCAAACTTATCTATCACTTACAACTAATTAGAAACCAGCTTCAAAAGGAAGTTTACGGCAGGGAAAATGTTTCAAAAGAAGAAGCGACGGAGATTGACAGCGTCAGAAAAGAGATTAATAAATAGGAAGCAAATCTAAAAAATATCAGTTAAGCGGTTGAGGGCTAAACGATTTATCTCATCATCTTTATAATTATCAACATGCGAAGAAATACATAGGAAGGCAATAGTCGCCCCCTTAACCGCAAACCACACTCTCGGCCATTGATTTGGCTTTAATCCCGAATTAGGGATTACTAGTTCAATCTTCCATAAGCCCCAAACATCATTTTGGGTAATGCGGTGCAGTTTGGCCGGGGCAATAATTTGAGAAGGGTTTAAAGGATTGAATTGTACTTGGCACAATTTCTCAAAAGCCGAAAAACCTTGCCTTAATGTGCGAAATCGCCGTTCCAAAGCGGCGATTTCTCTATTTATAGAATCATGGTAAACGAATTCTATCATATATCGCTAAAATCAGTTCCGCGATAAAAAGCTAATTCGTACGGGATGTCATTTTTTAATTCCGTTCCTATATAAGGAGCTTCGGCGTGGCTAAGATTTTCAAGCTGTTTTCCGTTTAGCTGTCCGTATTTTAAAACAATCCTATTGAGCATTTTTAATTCTTCTTTAGAAAAAACCGTTAAGTCCGGGTTTTTTGAACATACATATATTTCAGTCGGATTGTATCCATTGTGTTTTTCCTCCTGTTTAACTTCAAGTAATTTTTCCTTTTCCATTTCTTTGGTTATTTTTTCCAAAGCAACGGGAAAAGATCCCATGGGAAGAGCCCGATAAATATCGCCGGTAATTGATTTTTGATTTTTTTCATAAAAATCAAAATCAACGAAGTATAATAACTTCGCCAGTTTTTTTTTGCCGTGTAATTCCCCTCCTAATGCCCGGCACAGGTACAGAATTGTGTTCTGATACTTTTTCCGGTGAAGATTCATATTGGTTGTATTATAACTGAAATAAGCTATGAGGTAAAGCTCGTCCGCCTAGTTAAATAGACGCATACATTTCAATATAATTACTATTTAGGAGATAGTCATGTAAAACCGATTTTTGCAGTGGACCCTGGGAGACTCGAACTCCCCGCCTCCTGCGTGCAAAGCAGGCGCTCTACCGGATGAGCTAAGGGCCCGTAATATAGGGACAATTTACCTGTTTATTGATTGCCTGTCAATTTCATTAATCTTTTCTTAATAGTTTAACTGTACATTAGTCTTATGCTGATCGCGAAAGATATTTATTTATGAATAATAACATTTAAACTTAAAAAAATATGAAAAAAATCAGTGAAAATCAGAAAGGCTTTAACGCCACAGGCGCGGTAATCGCTTTAATCGCTATTTTTGTCATTGCCGGCTTGGCTTATGGTATTGCTAATATCGGAGGCGGCAATAACAAAACCGCGGGAAATTCATTAAACACCGGAGCTAACAATGAAGCTGGAAATTTTATTGGCAACGAAACCGGCAATGCTACGGGAAATTCTGCTTTAAATGAAACCAACAATTCTATCGGTAACTCTATTGGCAATGAAACCGGAAATACGATAGGCAATACGGATGACCGTGGTCAAAATCGGGGACCTGGAGGCGGCGACGATGTCAGGACGAAAGTATTTAATATTGAAGGAAAGCCTTTTTCTTTTACCCCGAATGAAATCCGGGTAAAAAAAGGCGACCGGGTTAGGATAGTTTTTTCCAATATAGAAGGTTTTCATGACTGGAAAATTGACGAATTTAACGCCGCGACAAAAAAAATTAACGCCGGGGAAACCGATACGGTTGAATTTATCGCCGACAAGGCCGGAACCTTTGAATTTTATTGTTCAGTCGGCACTCACCGCCAGATGGGTATGAAGGGCAATCTGATTGTTGAATAAGAAAAATTTATACTGGATTACTTGCCTTAATTAGCGGCCCGAGTACCCAGCCTAAAAATCCGCCGATCAGGTTGGTAAATATGAGTATGCCGATAAAGACGATAAAAACTCCCAGGAGTTTATAGCCGAGGCGCGACCCGCCTTCAACGCCGAGGTGCCTTTCAAAAAACCCAATCCTTCCGAAGGCTCTAAGCATAGCTTCGGACTTAATGGTAATAAAAGCCCCGGCCGCGAGGATGATAATTCCATAAATAAAATGCATACTTGGAGTTTAATATTGAGTGTTTGTGCCGACCAAGATTGGTTTAAGCGCTATTTAATATAGTTCAGCGGATTATATTTTGTTCCGTTGATAATTATTTCAAAATGCAGATGCGATCCGGTTGACCAGCCGGTGGAACCCATGGCGCCGATAGTTTCTCCCTTTGAGACTTTCTGGCCTTTCTTAGTGAAGAATTTGGAAAGATGGGCGTAGCGGGTTTTCTTTCCCCCGCCATGATCAATAACAATCTGATTGCCGTAGCCGGTACCCCAGCCGATAAATTCTATAGTTCCCGCGTCAGCCGCGTAAATCGGGGTGCCGATTTTATTGGCGATATCAACCGCGGTATGCCGCCAGGAATAATATTGGGTAATCCGGTAACCGGCGGTCGGCCAGTTCATCTTGTTGCCGGAGATTGGTTTTGAGTTGCCGGGTTTGATAATCTTTCCGAGGTCTTTTAAGACGGAAATTCCCGAATAGGACGGCTGGCGGTAGGCGACCGCCTCAATCCTTCTTCCGCCCGGGATGATTAATTTTTGTCCGGCCTGAAGAGCTCCTCCGGCTAGTTTGTTGGTTTTTACGATCTCATCCTGGCTAACTCCGTATTTATTGGCAATAACACTCAGAGTGTCGCCGCGCGCGACTTTATGAGAAACTCCGGACAGGGGTAGAATATCAAGTTTATCACCGGGTCGGATGATGCTGTAAGCGGTGAGGTTGTTTTCCCAAAGGATTGTGTTGACGCTCAGGTCGAATTTCTGGGCAATGGTTGAAATCGTATCACCGTCAGCTACTGTGTAAGATATGGTATTTTCCCGTGGTCGGATTATTTTATCGGTGGAAACCATTTCCGGCTTCTGCAGGGCTGTTCCGCCTTGATTAAGGATCGCGAGATCGTCTTCAGCGTTTAAGTTTTCATTCGTAACCGCCGGCTGGGAGCGAAAGCTTGAAAGATTTTCAAGATAACTTTGCTGAATCGGCGAAATGGATACTTCCTGATCAAAAAATTCTTCAATCAGCCGCTCGTCTTCAACGGTTCCGAACTCGTTCTGGATCAGGCTGGAAAGGATTGTTCGTTCTGATCCGCTGGTCTGGGTTACGGCGGCCGTCGGCTCGGCTATGTTGGAGAAAACAATAGATAAAGAAATGAAGATCATTAAAAAATGAATCATTTTCTGGTTTAAAAAACCCCAGGCCGGAGAATCTGACCAGCCAATCTTTTTAGTAATATAAAGGTAAAAACGGTAAAATTTTACGACGACATTGTAAAAGACAAACCGCAGTCCCGGCCGGCCGGCAGTTTCGTAAAAATAAAAGATGCCTTTAGAGGAAGCGTTGATTATTATTTTCCCCAAATTAAAAATTTGGATTGTAAGTTCAATGAAAAAGATAATAACGCTTCTTGAAAAGCGGCTCTTTCCTTTTCTTTTTTGGGGTTTGTAATATCTGATATGTCTAGTTGGTAATTTCCAATTGTTAACTACGAATTATCCAAAAGCATTTGCCATCTCCATGCCCGTAAACGCGTAATTGAAAAATTGAAAATTAAATATTTCCGCCCGTGGCGAATCCGCCTTGAGCGGAGATAAATATAAATTGATTGTTGTGCGCCCACCAGGGGTCGAACCTGGAACCTTGGACTTAAGAGGTCCCTGCTCTGCCAGTTGAGCTATGGGCGCTTTAAAACAGTTTCGCGGCCATCTCATTTCAAATCTACCGCGCGCCGCCGACATCTATAATTTATAGCATAACAGCCGGTTTTTTTCAACTCTCTTTTTAGGGCTGTTTTTTCGGACAGCCGCGTTTTAAGTCTTTTAACGTTTTTTGGCGCCAGCTTTTTAATTATGTTATTTTCCAGCCGTCTGAGCTGGCCAATAGCCGGCCTTTCAGGGAAAAACCGGCGGCGTTTTTATGACCCCCGCCGCCGAGGAGCCGAGCCAGGGGAAAAACATCTTTGCCTGGCGAAGAAGCTCGGAGACTGCCCCTGATAATTTCGGGTTCGGTTTGGCGCAGGAATAAAACCGCCCGGACACCGGACAGGTTGCCGATAAAACCCGACAACCCTTCATACTCTTCCTCGGATATATTCTTCTCAGTAAATTCCTCATAGGTTAAAACGGCGACGGCGATGTTATACTTCCGGTTAATCAACATATTATCAAGAATATTTCCCCAGCTTCTTAAGGCGGACAGGCTTTTATTTCGGAGAAATTTATCAACAATTTTCGCGTGGCAGGCACCGGACAACAGCATCTCAGAGCTAATCTTGATGGTTTTTAAAGACGCGGACGGATAAAGAAAAGCCCCTGTGTCGGTTATAATGCCCGTAAGGATGCAGGTTGCCGCTTTGGGGCTGATTTCCTCGCCGTTGGCCTTAAAAAAATTGTAAACAATTTCCGTAGTGGAAGAAGCCAGCGGATCTCGCAGTTCAATTTCCGCGTAATTTTCAACGCCGGGGTGGTGATCAAACTCAATGACTTTCTGGCTTAGCGGCCTGCTTCCGATTAGCCGGGCAATAGTGGTTCTTCCCTTTTCGGCGCAGTCAAAGACAAGGATTAAATCAAAACCGTCCAATAGTCCGTTGTTTTCAAAATTAATTTCTTCAGAATTTTTTATTTTACCAGCGTGAGGGATGGACTTAAAAATTTCCGCCAACGGCGTATGGCAAAAAGCCAGGTATTTCTTTTTTTTGCTTTCCAAATAATCAATCATGGCGCAGACCGAAGCGACGGCGTCTCCGTCCGGGTTTAGATGCGTAACGAGCAATATCCGTTTTGCCCGGTCTATTTCTTTGCGGGCTTTAATGAAAAAGTGGTTCATTTGATTCCGCGATTTCGCCGGACAAATCATCGTCCGGCCGGCTCTTGTCAATGATCCAATTAAGCTTTCGCAACCGGTTCAGCCGGAGCCTTTTTTTCGTTAAACTTAAAAGGTAGGGGCCTGACTGGCGAAGTTTTTTAAGCGCAAAAAGGGTTTTTTCGTCCGGTATAACCGAAAACCCTACGTCAGCCGAATGAAAATCAGGGGCGCATTTGACGTAGCTTAAAGAAATAAAACCTTCTTCCAGCGGAAGTTCTCTGGAAATAGTTTGCGCGAGCTCCCGCAGGATAAGTTCGTTTACTTGTTCAATATTTCTAGGCATAGTTTTACAGGTTTAGCAGGGTTTCTTATTAACCGGCCGAAGCGCGGCAAGGAACAACCCTGAAGCGCCGATTGTTATCATGGCATCCGCCAGGTTAAAAACCGTGAAATAGGAAAAATCAAAATAATCAAGGACATATCCGTAGCTTAGGCGGTCGTATAAGTTGCTCATCCCGCCAAAAAGAATCAGAACAAAAAAAAGCCTCTTTCGCCCTAATTCCCTGCCCTTCAGGAGAATGACCGCGGCAATCGCCGCCAAAAGCGCGAAGATGGTGGCTTCAAGCGCCCAGCCGGACAGCGGAATGGAAAAAGCGATATTTTCGTTTTTCGTTAAGCTGAAATTTAAAAAATCTCCGGCTAACGGAATTTTTTTGTCCGACAGGACGTAAAAAGCGAGCCATTTAAGCCAGCGGTCGGCAAAAACAAAAAAGACAACAACCAAATAAAAAGTTATTATCTTTTTTTCATGTCCGGCCGCCATATTTTAAGGTTATTTAAGAACCGCTTTGAAGCTTTTTTTTGCAATCCACGCAGGCGCTGGCAAAAGGACGGGCAAGCAATCTTTTCGGATTAATTTCATTTTTGCAGTATTTGCAAATTCCGTAAGTCCCGTCTTTAATCCTTTTTAAGGCTGATTCAATATCGCGCAAAGTGCCTTCCAGTATCCTTTCAGTAACGATATTGGCGGAATATTCGCTTATTTCTTGGGCGTTTTCGTCGCTTTTACTACCGTATTCCGGAAAAAATGTTTTATGCTCGTCTTTGTCGTGCTCGCTTTTGGAAGTAAAATTGCTTAATTCCTTAAGGACTTTTTTCTTCTGCCCTTGTAGTTCCTTCTCAATTTGCGAGAGGGTATTTTTGTCTATCATATTAAGCTTTTTAATAAATAAAAGCCATTATTGGCTTAGCGGCTACTGCGGTAATTATAAATTAAAACGCCCATAATTGCAAGTCAGCCGCAAATTAAAAGAAAAATAAAAAAGGGGCCCAGACGGGCCCAAATAAAAAAAGTTTTTGTGGCCTATGTCTTGAGCCCCAGCCCTAAGAGTTTATTCTTGGCCATCTTTATGATGGTTTAAGAAAATCCCTACCCTCAGGGTTTAGGCGCAATTCCGCCAATTTGGAAAATGCTCTCTTTTTACCGATCTTCAGCCAGATTTGGGCGGTTTTTTTGTTTTGCCCATCCCAGCCGTTTTTTTTATTTTTGTTTTTTTGCCGGTATTGGCTCCCGGCAGTATAGATCAGTTAAAAGAGGTACACAACTGAATTCAATTGTGCATCCGGCTTCTCGGATTAATAAATCCGGAAAAGCCAATAAATTGTCAATGCACTATCTGAATTAATTATATCAAAATTGCTTATCTGAGTCAAACATCAATAATCGCTTTGCTTAATAGCCGCTAATAATGAAATATTTTGCTAAAATTAGAAATAATATTTTGTTTGATGTTTAGCAAGTAGATTTTTAAGGGACTTATGTCCAGAGAACTGTGGACATAAAATCATGAGTTATCCACAGTTTCCACTGGCCATGCACAGTTATGTCCAGAGTTTTGTGGACATTGATAAAATTATGTTATAATATTTTGTTTTATGTTTGCGCTCTTTAATTGAAGATTTTTTTAATAATTTTTAAGAGGTTGAGTTATTGAGGCCAGGAGGGGAATCGAACCCCTGATAAAAGTTTTGCAGACTCTCGCCTTACCACTTGGCTACCTGGCCAAAATGCCAATAAAACCGGTTGCTTATTTTGGCTATTATTATCTATTATTCAATATTATCAGAAATTGAACAAAAAACAAGTTCATAAAACCCCTTTTAGTATAAGGGGTTTTAAAGTGTTAATAAGCTTTAGATAAGTATTGAAATTACCTTAGAATTTCAATTTTTGCGGTTTTTAGGCCGAATTTTATCGCATCTTTGTGATCTAACATCCAAACATCAACCCGGTCATGGTAACGCGAGTTCATCCGATCCCTAACCGTGAATATTCGGCCGCCGAAAAGCTCTGGGATGCGAACTTGGGCGCCAAAAGGCAAAGCATTAGTAGCAATGGTGTCTTCTATGCCATGTTCGCAGACATTAAATCCATTAGCTGTCGTGCAGGGATCACCGTCGCACTGCCCCACCTCTGAATTATAGGCTGTGATCTGGACAATTTTAGTTTTTATTGGCGCGGCATTATTATTTTTCGGAAGATTAGCCAAAGGAGCCGGATTATTTATATCAGCTGGAATAGTCTGGCTTTCCGGATCAGATAACTCTGACGAGGTATTGGCAATAATAGTCCCTGTTTTTGCCTGAGCCAGCGTCGGTAGAGGAAATAGAAAACAATCAAAGACAATAACCACAACCAAAAAAGTAAAGATAATGGTCTTGTGTTTTTTAGTTTTTTTGCTTAAATAAGCAAAAAAATCGTTAATTTTGTTTTTGTTTTTATTTAAGTCCATATTGGGTTTAGTCGGAGGGACTCACTTTTAGCTTTTTGTTTTTGTTGGGGAATATAATTTTGCTTATATTCCACTCTATTTGACAATAAAAAAATCCCCATCTCTCACTTCAAATTGAGGCATAGGGATTTTCTTATCTATTATCAATAATAGCAAACTTAACTGAAAAAGTCAACCATTACAGAGAAAAACCCTAGCTTTACAGAAAGCGATATTTTTGATATAATTAAACAAGATTAGTCAAAAATCAAAACGCAGTCAGGCAAAAAATCAGCCTTTTCGCTAATAAATAATGGTGAAAAGCAAAAAACAAAAATAAAAAACTCATGTATAACAAAAACGCGGGCGCGGGCTTAGGAAGCATAAGAAATATCAGCTGGCGCTATTACAACCTGATAAGAAAGAAGGCGATGGAAAAGGAGCCGGGTTTTACCGGGCTTCTTGTTAGTTTGTCCATTGCTTTTTTTATTGTAGCGGGCGGCGCTGAAGGACTTAATATTGTTTACAGGATTTATGGCGACCAGGACAGGCCGGCTAAAACTTCGGAAGAAAAAACCGCCGGTGAAAAAATATTAATCAACAGGTGTGAAGATGTTTTTCAATACGTCGCCCGGATCCGCGTCTTCCGCGGAACAATCAATGCTTTGGCGGCGGGATCGGGATGCGGGAGCAAAATAAAAAATTATCTTTAGTTAAAGAGGATGCCCTTTTAAAATTAATCAGGCTGTGATCATAAGTCCCGCCATCAAGCGGGATTTTGTTGTTTGGATTAAATATTGTATAATGGCATTAGTAAAAAAATATTGGAATGATTAATTTTTAGATTTTTGCTCGCCTCGCTCCGAAAAACCAAGCCGGGAGCTTTGTTTGTCTTTTGCGGCTCTCCCGGAAACACGCCGCCTCGGCGAAACAGGAACCGTAAGAGGGAATTTTTGAGCTTATATTTATTATGCATCTTGAGCGATTGGAAATTCAGGGATTTAAATCTTTTGCCAGTAAAAACGTTCTCATGTTTCCCGATCCCAAAGGCGAAAGCAAAGGCATCACCGCGATTGTCGGCCCTAACGGTTCGGGAAAATCCAACATTGCCGACGCGGTAAGATGGGCGTTGGGAGAACAGAGCATGAAAACGCTCCGGGGAAAAAAATCCGAAGACGTTATTTTTTCCGGATCAGACAAAAAGGGTAAGCTCGGCATGGCTGAAGTTTCCCTTCATTTTAATAATGACCATTCCCGGCGGTCAGGAAAGAACGGCCGCGCGGAAAAAGATATTCCGCCGGCATCAGCAAACAATGACGTTAAAAAAACCGAAGAACCGGCGGTTTCCGGCCGGAAACATGAAGAAAATGATATTGATTTTTCGCAAATCGTTCTTACCCGGCGGTTATTTCGCGACGGGGAAAGCGAGTATCTTTTAAACGGGTCAAAGGCTCGGCTTTCGGATATCCAGATGTTTCTCGCTAAAGCCAAATTCGGCCAGCGCACTTACAGCGTAATCGGGCAGGGAACTGTAGAGGGGTTTTTAAATACCAGTCTTGCCGAACGCAAAGAATTTTTTGACGAAGCGACGGGCGTTAAGCAATTCCAGATTAAAAGGGATGATTCGTTAAATAAGCTGCGGGCGAGTTATGAAAATTTAAATCAGGCGCAGATGCTCCTGGATGAGATATCCCCGCGATTAAGGACTCTAACCCGGCAGGTGGAAAAATTGAAAAAAAGGGATGAAATTGAAACAGAACTAAAAGAACTTCAGCTGAAATATTACAGCCGGTTATGGCATGAAATAAACGGTAAATTCAGCGAGTATAACAGACAATTCCTTGAGCTGGAAAAAGAGAAAAAAGAAAAAGAGAAAAAGATGGGGCTTCTTGAGAGGGAGCATGCCAGGCTGGAGGCTCTAGGGGAAAAAGGAAAAGACGCTGATTCTTTACAGAAAGAACTATCTGAATTGCAGGGCGAAAGGGAAAAAATCGTGAGCGAACTCGCCCGGTCGGAGGAGCGGGCGCGGATAAAGCTGGAGTCAGAGGGGAAATTTGACCTTTCCTGGATAAAAGGAAAAATTGAGGAAATCGGCCGCGAGCTTTTAAAAATTAATGAAGAGAAGAAAAAGGCCGTGACCGAAGAGGAAGAATGTTCTAAGGAAAAGAAAAATTTAGAGGAGCGCTTGCGCGAATTAAACGATGAAATCAAGGAAGCGGAAAAAAAATACCGGGAGCTTGGAGCTTTATCACATGGCGGAAGTGAAAAGGTGATTTTTAAAAAAATTGAGGCTCTGCTCGCGAAAATGGGGCGGATGGAATACGATGAAGATCCGGCCGGGCTGAAAAAAGCTATAGCTGAAATAAGGAGCGAGCTGGAGGAAATTGTTTTTCAAAAAAAAGATGACGGCGCTGGGTTAGAAGCGATTCGGGAAAAACTGGAAATGAAAATAAGATCAAGGGAAAGTCTGGCTGAAGAATCCGGCCAGGCCTCGCTTAAGGCGGCGATGGCGAAAGAAAGGGTAAAGATGATCGCTGAGAAGGAAAAAGAAACGCGGAATGAATTATTGAAGCTGGAAAAAATGATTAAGGAAAGCGGAGACCAAAAAGGCGGCGGATCCGGAACCGAGAACGAAAGGGATTTAAAGGATAAATTAGCCGAAGTGAACGGACGGATTTTAAAGATAAAAGAAAAGATTGAAGAGCTGTCCCGGGTCGGTGAAGAAGAGCGGAAGCATCTGTTTAAAGTCCAGCGCGCGATCCAGGAAGCCCAAAACGAACTTAACGCGTTCGGCAACCGGCTTGGCGAACTTCGGGTTTCGGCCGCGCGTTTTGAAACCCGGCTGGAGGATTTGGAAAAAGAAATCAGGGAAAATTCGGTTGACATAAAAAGCGTTAAAAATTATCCGCCTGCCGGGGCGGATTTTGACGCGCCGATTGCCGGAGAAAAGATAAGCGGTTTGAAAAAGCAACTGGACTTGATTGGCGGGCTGGATCCGGAAATTGAAAAAGAATACTTATCAACCAAAGAGCGGCATGACTTTTTAAGCGAACAGGCTGGAGATCTAAACCGCGCGATCGCGTCGCTTGAAAAAATTATCCGCGAGTTGGATGCCAATATTCGCGAGCGTTTTGACCGGGAATTTAAGATCATCAGCATTAAATTTGAGGAATATTTTAAAATTCTATTTTCCGGCGGCAGCGCGAAGATTATTAAAATCATGGAATCGGCGATGGATGACGCTCCGGCGGACGGAAGCGAAACCGCCGGCGAAGAAAATAGCACTGGTTCCCGGGTTAAAGTAAAAGGCGCGGTTACCGAAGAAGCTAAAAATCCGGCTGACGGCCGCGCGACCGGGCTGGATAAAATAAAATTTCTCCAGAAGCGCAACGCGACCGGGCTGGCCGGAATTGAAATCCAGGCTACCCCGCCTGGAAAAAAAATCCGCTCTATTTCCATGCTTTCGGGAGGAGAAAGAGCTTTAACCGCTATCGCGCTGATTTCGGCCATAATCAGCGCCAATCCCTCTCCATTCGTCGTTTTGGACGAGGTGGATGCCGCGCTGGATGAATCTAATTCCGAGCGGCTGGCAAAGATTCTTGATGACCTTTCTTATAAAACTCAATTCATAGTTATTACTCATAACCGCGCCTCAATGCGCCGGGCTAATATTCTCTACGGCGTGACCATGCAGGATGATGGAGCGTCAAGACTCCTTTCGGTAAAATTGGAAGAGGCGGCGGCAAAATAAATTTATTTTATGTCTTCCAAAGTATTTTCGTCCGCCGTCATCGGGCTGGACGCGGAAGTAATTGAGGTTGAAGCCGATCTGGGCGGAGGAGAGATCGGGAAATTCACCGTCGTGGGATTACCGGACGCGGCTATTAACGAGTCCCGCGAGAGAGTTAGGAGCGCTATTAAAAATTCTAATTTTTATTTTCCCAAACTCAAAGTTACGGTAAACCTTGCTCCGGCGGATTTAAGAAAACATGGTCCCAATTATGATCTGCCGATAGCCGCAAGTATCCTTCTTCTTACCAAAGAGATAAATCCGTCAGAAGATATTGGGAAGATTATGTTTGTAGGCGAGCTGGCTTTGTCCGGAAAATTACGGCCGATCACAGGCGTTTTGCCGATTGCAATCAAAGCACAAAAAGAGGGCTTTAAATACCTTTTTGTTCCGGAAGCCAATGCCAGGGAGGCAAAACTGGCCGGTGAATTGGAAGTTATTCCAGTAAGAGACCTTGTTGAGCTGGCGGAACATCTTAACGGCAGAAAAGTTATTTCCGCTTCTTCCGCGCATGAGTTTGACTTTTCTTCTTTGCCGTCGGTTTTTGATATGTCGCACGTGAAAGGCCAGGAGCACGTTAAGCGAGCCGTTGAGATTGCCGCGGCTGGCGGCCATAATGTATTAATGAGCGGCGCTCCGGGTTCAGGAAAAACTTTGATAGCGAGGACTTTACCTTCAATTCTTCCAGACTTAAGTCTTTCCGAAGCTCTGGAAATAACCAAGATATACAGTGTAGCGGGTAAATTACCACAAAGTGCGTCTTTGATAACCGCCCGGCCTTTCCGTTCTCCTCATCATACAGCGTCAGGAGTGGCGCTGGTGGGAGGCGGAGCTTGGCCTAAGCCTGGAGAAATTTCTCTCGCCCACCGGGGAGTCCTTTTTCTTGATGAATTTGGCGAATTCCCCCGGACAGTGTTGGAAAATCTGCGCCAGCCGCTTGAGGACGGGATCATCCACGTAAGCCGGGCGGCGGGCAATTTAAGCTTTCCAGCCAAATTTATGCTCATTGCCGCCACGAACCCCTGCCCTTGCGGTTTTTTAGGGGACAAAGAGCGGGATTGCTCCTGTTCAGCTTCTCAGATATTAAATTATAAAAGAGTCGTTTCCGGACCGATTCTTGACCGGATTGACATGCACATTGAAGTGCCGAGGATAAAATTTGAAAAACTTACTTCGGAAAGTTACGGAGAAACATCGTCAGAGATAAAGGCCAGGGTAGAGGCGGCCAGGACGGTTCAAAAAAAGAGATTTGAAAACTTGCCTTTCATAACCAATTCGGAAATGAGTTCCGAAGCGGTCCGAAAATTTTGCCCAATTGACGCGCCATCGGTAAATCTTCTCCGGGGAGCAGTGGAACAGCTCCATCTATCGGCTCGCTCCTATTTTCGGGTCTTAAAGCTGGCGCGAACCATAGCCGACCTGGCGGGCGAAGAAAATATCCTCATGCCCCAGCTTGCCGAGGCGCTCCAGTATCGGCCGAAGTTGGATTATTAGCCGGGAAATGATATAATGGTAAAAGAAATTGGAAAATAGTAATCAGTGATTGGAAAAATATTTTTTCCGATTGCGAGTGAAAATCTTAAAGCCCTTATGTTTAAAAAAATTTTTCCACTATTTTTAGTTATTGCTTTTTTACTGACCTCCGGCTTTGGCTGCAAGCTCGTCGGATCGGAAACAGAGAATGCCATGAAGCCGATCAGCCTGAAATATTGGCGGGTGTTTGACGGGGAAGACGCTTTTGATGAAATTATAAGAAATTACCGCGCCCTCCACCCCTACGTAAATATAGAATACCGGAAATTAAGATACGCCGAGTATGAAAAAGAACTCTTGGAGGCCATGGCCGAAGACAAGGGGCCGGATATTTTTTCCATCGGCAACTCCTGGGTGGGAAAATATGAATCAAAAATAGAGCCTCTGCCGGAAAAAATAACCATGGTTTATCCGGTGGAAAAAGGCACGCTGAAAAAAGAGGTAGTGCCTGAATTGCGGACAACCAAGACCATAACTTTAAAAGAATTAAAGGATCAGTTCGTTGATGTGGTTGTTGATGATGTCGTTATAAGCGTTAAAAATGAAGAAACCGGGAAATTAAAAGAAGCAATAATGGGCATACCGCTTTCGGCTGACGCATTGGCGGTTTACTATAACCGCGACCTCCTAAATAATTCCGGCATTGCCGTCCCGCCGGCTTATTGGAATAAAGATTTTCAGGAAGCAATAAAAAAATTGACCAAGCAGGATATTAACGGCCAGGTTATACAGTCGGGCATCGCTTTGGGCGGGGGAAAAAATATTGAGCGTTCAGGCGACATTCTGGCCGCGTTGATGCTGCAGAACGGCGCTGAATTGATGAGCGAAGGACGGGTTGCCTTTGACCGGATACCGGCGGCTTTTGCCGGCGAAAGGTATAATCCCGGAATTGAGGCGCTCCGGTTTTACACGGATTTTTCCAACCCGGCCAAAGAGGTTTACACCTGGAATAAGGATCTGACCGGGTCGCTCAATATGTTTTTGTCCGGCCGGCTCGCTATGATGATCGGTTACGCTTATCATCTCCCGACCATAAAATCCCAAGCTCCAAAGTTAAAAGTCGGCATAGCTAAACTGCCGCAGATTGAAGGAAGCGGCCAGACCGTGAACTTTGCTAATTACTGGGTTGAAGTAGTTTCAAAAAAAAGCCAGTATAAAGATGAGGCCTGGGATTTTATCCAGTTCGCGGCTAAGCCCGAGAACGCGAAAAGCTATCTCTTAAAAACCGGAAAACCGCCGGCCTTGCGCTCGCTTATTGATGAAATGAAGGAAGAAGAAGAGATGGGTATTTTTACGGAAGAGATTCTTACCGCTAAAAGCTGGTATCACGGCAAGGATCCGCTGGCCGCTGATGAAATAATGGCCGCCTTGATTGACGATACAGCCGCCGGAGCCGACAAAATTGAAAACCTGATCAGCCAGGCGGCGACCAAAGTGCAGCAGACAATAGAATAATTGCCTGAACCACTAATTAACGATGATTACTCTGATTTCACTGATTTTTTTACAACTCAATCAGTTTTGTCATCCTGGGCGTAGTTCGGGATGACAATATGCGGTATTATGAAAAAACTAAAATATAAAATTCTCTTCTCTCTTCTCTCTTTTCTCCTTTCTTTTAATATTTGTTCGGCAGCGTTGATTGATGGCCTAAGATGTGCCACGGATACTACCGGGCCGAATTGTGATTTAAACGACTTTGTCCGTATTGGCATTAACGCTGTCCAGCTGATTTTCGGGTTGGCCGGTTCTTTGGCCTTGATATTCTTCATCTACGGCGGTATAATATGGGTGATTTCCGGCGGCAATCCCGACCGTGTAAAAAAAGGGCTGGATGCTATAAAAAACGCGGTTATCGGCCTAGTAATAATTTTCGCGAGCTACATGATTATAAATTTCACGGTGACTTCGTTAGGGTATGATGCGAGTAAATTTAACCCTTGGAATACAACGCCGTCGGGGAGTTCGTCGTCATCGTCTTCACAGGATAATACTGCGGGGTGCTGTTTTGTTTTTTTTATTAATGGAACAGGACAACCACGTTGTGAGGAAAATGTACTTAGATCCAGCTGTACTCCGACCGAGGCAGACAAAGGAAACGGCATTATGTTCAATTTTATTCCAGATAGTCCGTGTCCAAATCCGTGCCGATAGAGAAGATAGCTGAAAAAATTTTATACTTATGGCTTATGGTAAATTTTAAAGCGACAAAAATCTTAGCCCGCTCCGAGGCTCTGGCTGAGGAGTTAAAAGCGGAGCGCCGCAACCGCGGGTTAGGCATTCCCGAAGCGGCTCGCAAATCGCAGATCGGAATAAAGTATATTAAGGCCATTGAAGCCGGGAGACTGGATCTACTCCCGTCCGGGATTTACCG
>Ga0074197_1001140_pt1 | contig 24496 bp, 15 predicted proteins | sample EPASupsiteSAE305_FD_64526 | JGI IMG/M metagenome (GOLD analysis project Ga0074197, IMG submission 64526) | Bioremediated contaminated groundwater microbial communities from EPA Superfund site, New Mexico - SAE3-05 reassembly with SPADES | ecosystem: Environmental > Aquatic > Deep subsurface >...
CCTGGCGACAAAGGCTCTAACAGCCAGCAAATCAGATCAGATCGGCAAGGGACCTTGAGCAGCCGTCAATTCTCTTCAAGAACCCGGCGGCAGACGGTGGCGATGTTCAATGCTGCCGAATCATTCTGCAGAGGCATCAGGCGGGTCAAGGTGGCCATATCGAAGTCCGAGTAGGTCTCCTTACCCAGCGCAACGCCGACGAAAGCGGTTGATGAAAATCGCGTAATCAGGGCATCGCAGTTCGCGATCATTATTTCCGCGCGCCCGGCTGTCAGCACCATGGCTGCGGGCGCATGCGTTCGTATTTCCCGGGTGGCGCGCTCGATATTTTCGTTCGGGTGCAGCTTGAAAATAAGCTGCCTCCCCCCCGCTATCTCCACCGCCCTTCGAATAAAGGCCTCGCGGTTCTCGTACCGGAATAACTCCCTATAGTTGGATGTGCACGCCAGGACATAGTGGTGGTAGGGAAAATCGTTCGCGCAATATTGCCGGCAATTATCGAAATTGGGTATGCCCGTCACCACGATTTTCTCGGGCCGCGCACCTCGTTGAATGAAGAAATCGCGATAGCCCTCACTGGCCACACAAAAAGCCAGGTACGCATCGCTCAGACCAGTCATTGCCGTATCCGCCATCCATCTCGGAAGGAACCGGAGACGCTTGACGAGTTGAAACATGAGGGAATCCGAATCGATAATTCCCTCCTGGACCAGTACGATCCGGTTGTCGCGAATGTTGTTCTGCAGATAAACGTCTGTGCAGGTGACCACCAGGTCATAGGGTCGATTCCTTCCCTGGTAGTCGATGACAAGGCCGTGATTCTGGAGATAGGCCCGGCAGCGTTCCACCATCTTGTTGCCGGCGATCGTGAATTCGACCAAGCCGAGTCGGCGCAGCATCTCATCAAACCCGTGGCAGTAAAAGGGCGAGAAGGATTGCTCGTAATCGGAAAGATGTTGGGAAATCTGGTGCATTTGCGTTGTTTGATTCATCGAACCGCAGATGAACAGTATTCTTTTTTTCATTGGCACCCTTCACCGCCGTTTATCCTAAAAACAGCAGGTGCAGAAGACCTCGATTCGCGCACTTCTTTTGAAATCGACACAACTGCCCGTGTATTGTTTGTCAAATTCTTAACCCGATGGGAGAGCGATTATGAACGTCATTCCGGCGCAGGCCGGAATCCAGAAAGTGCTGTTGTCTCGTGTAATGCGAACTGGACCCCGGCCTGCGCCGGGGTGACGAAACTGCCATTTTTAGGTGTATTAGAATAGCATGCTGTAGCCCGATGTCGCTTACCGCCATGTAAGCACCTCGGGCGCATAGGGAAGCTCATCCGTAATGATCCGGACAGCTTTGGGTCGCGGGTTCACCAGAAAACACGCTGCACTCTGTCTCATCACGGGTAAATCGCATTCATGGTCGGTGTAGGTCGCAACCCAAGGGGGCGGGTAGCCTCGCTCTGTGAGCATCATGATTTTGCGATGCCCATAACAATGCTCACGGGCCGCCATGCCCCTGAGAAACGGCTTGAGTGAGGACCCCACCAGAGGGATATGGGCAAGGCCGCTTTGGTCGAGCAATTCACGGGCCAGCGCTTCGAGCGAACCGGTGGCGACGACAACTCGCTGTCCCTGCGCAAGATGATGGTTCAATTGGCGGATCGCGTCCTGGAGAACCAGTGGCTGCTGCCGAGCAACAATCTCAGCAACATGTTCTTTCACCAATGCCCTGACAGTATCGCCGGACCGCCCCAAAGTTGCCGTCCACACAGCGAATTTCACCGGCAGGTTGCGCGTGTTTTTGCCCAGCAGAAGCGGGGCGAGCAAGGGGATTGAGGCCATGACAAGCGCTATTCTCCATGGACTGCGTTTCAGGAGCCAGCGAAAAAAAAGTTCAGAAGAATCCCAAGGTGTCAGGGTGTGATCAAAATCAAAGACGATTGTCTGCACTATGTTCATGCACCTTTCCAATGCATGGTGTTCGACCTTAGCTGGAAGTCGGCTCTCAATTGTTACAGGTATTAATCCCGCGTAGCTGAGTGTCACCTGTCATCTCATCCCTCTACCCATGACAGTTCTCGGTTTAGACCAGCCCATGCCGGTCAGTGCTTTTGCCAACCCTCGATGCACATCTTTCACAATTGCTGGTGGAACACTCGGAAACGATTCCTTTTCGAAAATCCTTGGCCATAACGTCTTGGTCAAAAGAGAGGTAGCTGCCACAATGGGGGCAAACCCCGGCTGAGAAATCCTCTGCAAAATCTTTATGCCACGCTGCTGATCCAGGGGAAAGAATATCTCGTTGTTGTATCAACGCATCGCTCATTGATGATATCTCCGGTAGAGAATTGCTGGTGTTTTCATCCAAGACCTGCTTCTATAAAGAGCAATCTCCGAACCAGGTATGAAAACGCATCGCTCATCACCTATCTAGCTGTTTTTAATGATAATTTTACATACCTATCCCTTGACCTCTTATTAGACAATCTTAAATATTGGTTACATTTAACCACAGTGGTTAAATACAATCTATTCCGTCTGCAAAGCAAATCGGTGGGTTGCCACTGACCCATATCTCGCTCTGCTGCATATGGCCGCTGCAATTATCACTTGTAGAAGAATCGGTATTATTTACTCCTGAATCCGTGACGCCCTCAGCCGGGCCCCCTTCTTTAGGTCAGTCTCTTAAATTATAAATTTATAGACATCAGCACCATTCTGTCGTATATTGTCTATTATATCACTACATCGTGGACACAGTGCCACCACCTTGACCACCCGATCCGGGAACCCTGTTTGAGCCATGAACATCTTCGGTTATGCGCGCACATCACCTTGCCAGCAGTCGCTTGGCGCCCAGGTAGCGGCCCTGGAAAATGCGGGGGTGGACCCCAGCCGCATTTTTACCGACCAGGGCACCGGCAGTCATGCCGGCCGCGATGGGCTGCGCCTGCTGCAGGCCGCCGCCCATCAAGGCGACACAGTGGTCGTCACCCAGCTCGATCGCCTGGGTCGCACCATTGGCGAATTGATCGAGCTCATCACCGCCTTCGATGCTCGGGGAGTCACCCTCCGCTTCCTCGATGACGACCTCAGCACCGAAGGGGGCACCGCCAAGGTGATCGTCTCGGTTCTCTCGGCGGTCGATCGGGCTGAGCGCCAGCGCATCCATGAAAGAACAAGCGAGGGTCGCATGGAAGCCAAGGAAAAAGGGGTCAAGTTCGGCCGGAAGCCAACCATCGACCGAAACAGGGTGCAGACCTTACGGGTCCTGGGTTTCGGGGCTGCCACCATTGCCCGGCAGATGAACATAGGTCGGTCGACCGTGTATAAGATCCTTCAATCTTTATCGAAAAAGGAACACGTCCAACGATAGCGGCCGATGGTCTCCAGGGCAGGAGCCTGGGTCGCTTCGGTCAAGCTCCACCGATCGTCCCCCAAAAATCCCGCAAGAGGCAAGGAGTGAGAAAATGATCAAGCAAACGGACAGCCTGGCTGAAATCATCCAGATGCCCGATTTCTGGCAGCTGGTTTCCAGGGCTGACCATCTGTTTCTTGGCCTGGATTACGACGGCACCCTGGCTCCTTTTGAAATCGATCCCATGCAGGCCAAGCCTCTTCCCGGCATTGCCGATCTGCTCCGGGACCTGGCAACCGGAGGGCGGACCCAGGTCGCCATCATCTCCGGTCGGCCCGTGGCCGAGGTGATGACCCTGCTGAACAACCCTCCGGTGACCGTGATCGGTAGTCACGGCTATGAGCTCTGGCCCATTGACGGCGCCTGCGTGGTCCGGCAGCCGACTCCGGAGCAACAGCAGGGCCTCTTTGAGATCCGAACACAGCTGCAGAAAAGCGGGCACGACCACAAACTGGAAGTCAAGGTTGCCTCGCTCGCCCTGCATACCCGTGGTATGGAGCCGGCGACAGCCGTCGCCGTGGAAGAGAAAATTGCCGCTGAATGGAGCGGACAAGCCCTGCAATACGGGCTGGAATGCCGGCGGTTCAACGGCGGCATCGAGATCCGGTGTTGTGGCTGGGACAAAGGGGCAGCGCTGACCGCGTTATTGAATGTCCAGCCGGAGAACGTTTTCGCCGTCTATGTCGGCGACGACGAAACCGACGAAGACGCCTTCACCGTTCTGCGCGGCCGGGGCATCGGCATCAAGGTGGGCGATCCGTTGTCGCCGACAGCGGCCCAAGGTTTTCTTCCGGATTGCCGGGCCATGGTCGACTTTCTCCGAACCTGGGTCGCCCTCACCGCTCACGACAGGAGGTCCGCATGATGGAAACAACCCGCCTGACCGTGGTTTCCAACCGTCTGGCCATCGTGGTCGACCAGGACCAGGATGGCCAACGAACCATCACAGCCGGGTCCGGCGGCCTGGTCACGGCGCTGGGACCAGTGCTCCGCGACCGCGGCGGCCAGTGGATCGGTTGGCTCGGCTCGAATCTGCAAGGGGCGCTGGATGAGGCGGCCTTGGAGGAACTGCTCGACCAGGGCTCGCGCGAAACCGGGTATACCCTCAAACCCGTAGCGCTGAGCGAAGAAGAAATACAGAAATACTATTTCGGCTTTTCCAACGAGATTCTCTGGCCCCTGTTCCACGACCTCCCCTCGCGCTGCAATTTTGATCCCGCTTACTGGAAGGTGTACGAACAGGTGAACAACAAGTTTGCCCGGGCCGTCGCCGCTTACACCTCGGAAGACGAGGATTATGTCTGGGTCCAGGACTATCAGTTGATTCTGGTGGCTGCTTCTCTGAAAAAAATGGGAGTCAAGCGGCATACCGGTTTTTTTCTCCACATTCCCTTCCCGCCTTTGGATGGCTTTGTTCGCCTGCCCTGGCGTTTCCAGATCCTCAATGCCCTGCTCCAATACGATCTGGTTGGCTTCCAGACGGCGCGTGACCGGCGCAACTTCATGGACTGTGTCCGCATGCTCATGCCCCAGTCGCGGGTGGTCGGTCATGGCCATGTCAGCCGCTGCCTCACGCCGGACCGCGAAGTCCTGGTGGGCACCTTTCCCATCAGCATCGATTTCAAGCACTTTGCCGAAAGTGCGGGATCCCAGGAGGTGCAGGATCAGGCCTGGATCATCCATGCCAACCTGGCCGAACGGCAGCTGATCCTCGGGGTTGACCGCCTGGACTACACCAAGGGCATCCCCCTTCGCCTCCAGGCCTTTGCCAACGCCCTGGAACGGTATCCGCACTTGCGGAAAAAGGCGACCCTGATCCAGGTGGTGGTGCCCAGCCGCCAGGAAGTCCCGGAATACGAGGCCCTGAAACGGGACATCGAGCGGTTGGTGGGCGAGATCAACGGCCGCTTCACCGAGGTTGGCTGGACGCCGATTCAATACATCTACCGCTCGCTCAACCGGGTCGAACTGCTGGCCTATTACCGCACTTGCGAGATTGCCCTGGTCACGCCGCTCAAGGACGGCATGAATCTGGTGGCCAAGGAGTTCTGCGCCTGTTCCATCGAAAACAACGGGGTGCTCATTCTCAGCGAATTCGCCGGGGCCGCGGCCCAACTGCAGGGCGGCGCCCTCCTGGTCAACCCCTTCGATATCGAGGGGGTCGCCGATGCCATCCATCAGGCCTGCACCATGGATGCGGCCAACCGTCACGCCCGCATGGAGAAGATGCGGCGCTCCATCCAAAAGCACAACATTTTCCACTGGGTCAACGCCTTCCTGCGCGCCGGCATCCACAAGGACCTCAACCAATTTCCCCAGGCCGAATTTTTCGTACCCAAACCTCAACCGCCGGAAATCTGAGCACCGGGCGCTCTCGCCGGGTCGCGGCTGTTTTTTCAGCGCACCAGGCAGCCGGGATCAGTCGCTGTTTTGTACAAAAAAAAGACCGCTGCTCTGCCTTTCTGCCATTCTGAGCCATCCCGGCCTCATTCGCCCGCGCATGCGCCTCAGGAACAATCGGCATGACCTTTCTTTGAGGAATTCTTTATGCAGACCAAATCCCAGACGCCGGCAGCATGGTACAAGGACGCCATTATCTACGAATTGCACGTCAAGGCCTTTTCCGACAAAAGCGGCGACGGCATGGGCGACTTTCGCGGCCTCATCGCCAAACTCGACTACCTGCAGGATCTAGGGGTCAACACCCTCTGGCTGCTGCCGTTTTACCCCTCCCCCCTTAAAGATGACGGCTACGACATCTCCGACTACCGGGGGGTGCATCCCGATTACGGGACGCTGCGCGACTTCCGGCAGTTTATCCGCGAGGCCCATGCCCGAGGATTGCGGGTGATCACCGAGCTGGTCATCAACCATACCTCGGACCAGCACCCCTGGTTCCAGGCCGCACGCCGCGCCAAGCCGGGATCATCGGCCCACCGCACCTATGTCTGGAGCGACACCGATACCAAATTTCCGGAAACGCGCATCATCTTCACCGACACCGAAACCTCCAACTGGAACTGGGATCCAGTGGCCGGGGCCTATTACTGGCATCGTTTTTTTTCCCATCAGCCCGACCTCAATCTCAACAATCCCCAGGTGGTGAAAGCGGTCATCCGGGTGCTCAATTTCTGGCTCGACATGGGGGTCGATGGCCTCCGGCTCGACGCCGTCCCTTACCTCTGCGTCCGCGAGGGCACCAACAACGAGAATCTTCCCGAGACCCACGCCGTGATCAAGGAAATCCGGCGGCAGATGGATCGCCACTACCAGGACCGCCTGCTGCTGGCCGAAGCCAACCAGTGGCCGGAGGACACGGCCGCCTATTTCGGGGAAGGGGACGAGTGTCACATGGCCTTCCATTTTCCGCTGATGCCGCGAATCTACATGGCCCTGCGCCAGGAGGACCGGCGCCCCATCACCGAGATCCTGGAGCGGACGCCGGCGATTCCCGAAACCTGCCAGTGGGCGATTTTCCTGCGCAACCACGATGAGCTCACCCTGGAGATGGTGACCGACGAAGAGCGGGACTACATGTACCGCGAATACGCCAAGGATCCCCGCATGCGGGTGAACGTCGGCATCCGGCGGCGGCTGGCCCCGCTCCTCAACAACTCCCGCCGGCGGATGGAACTGCTGAACAGCCTCCTGTTCTCTCTTCCGGGCACCCCGATCATCTACTACGGCGATGAAATCGGCATGGGAGACAATGTCTTCCTCGGCGACCGCAACGGGGTGCGCACCCCCATGCAGTGGTCCGCCGACCGCAATGCCGGTTTCTCCAAAGCCGATCCCGCCAGTCTCTATCTGCCGGTGATCATGGACCCGGTGTATGGCCACACGGCCATTAATGTGGAAGCCCAGGAACGGGATCCATCGTCGCTACTCCACTTCATGAAGCGGATGATCGCCCTCCGCCGCCAGCACAAGGCCTTTGGCCGGGGCAGTCTCGAATTTCTGCGACCGGAGAACCGCAAGGTGCTGGTCTACCTGCGCCGCTACAAAGCGGATGTGATCCTGGCCGTGGCCAATCTTTCCCGTTTTGTCCAGCCGGTGGAACTCGACCTGTCCGAATTCCAGGGATGTATCCCGGTGGAGATGATCGGGCGGACCGAGTTTCCCGCCATCGGTGAACTCCCCTATTTTCTCACTCTGGGCCCACACTCTTTCTATTGGTTCCGGCTGGAGCCACCGGCTGAGCTCATCCACCTCGCCGGAATCGATGCCTCCGGGCCGGCCCTTTTTCCCATCCTCGCCATCGGCGAGAACTGGCATGGCTTCCTGGAAGGCACTTTTCAGCATGTTCTCGAAAACGAGGCCCTCCCTGCCTGGCTCCCTGATCAGCGCTGGTTCCGGAGTAAATCTCGGACCATTACCGGGGTGACGCTGGCGGACTGGGCCAAGATGGGGGGCGGATTTTTCATCGTCTTTCTCACTGTCAGTTTCAGCGAAGGGGACACAGAGAGCTATTGCCTGCCGTTGAAGGTGGTGACCGGAGCGGATGCCAACCGGCTTGCCTACGAGGCGCCGGAAAGCGTCCTGGCACTGTTCAAAACACCGCGAGCGGCAGGGGTCTTCCTCGACGGTCTGGCGGACCGCGTTGCCTGCTGCGCCCTCTTTGACGCCATGGCCGATAGCCGCAGCTTCCCCACCGTTCGGGGCTGGACCGTCCAGGCCTTTGCCAACCGCACCTTTGAACAGGCCTGCTCGATCGAAGGCCCCCGGGTCGTGGTGCGTCCTATAGGGGTGGAACAGAGCAACAGTTCGGTGATTCTCGACGAACAGGCCATCTTGAAACTCTACCGCCGGGTAGAAGAAGGCAGCAACCCGGACTTCGCCATCAGCCTGCAGCTGACGGAAAACACCGATTTCACCGCTCTGGCCCCTGTTACCGGCGGCATTGTGCTCAAGCGCGAAGGCCGGGACACCGCGGTGGCCATGCTCCAACCTTACCTCGCCAGTGACGGCGACGGCTGGAACTATGCCCTGCAATCGGCTCGGGACTTCCTGGGGCGAACCCGGGAGTTGGCCGAAGAACGGTTTCGTCCCTTTGCCGGCATGGAGGTACTGGCCGCCGCCGCTGCCTATGGCCAAAGGAGTGACGCAAATACGGACCTCTTCGGAGAAGACCTGACGATTTTCGAAAACCTGGGAAGAAGAACCGCCGAGTTTCATGTGGCCCTGGCCAGTTCAACCCGGCAGCCGGCCTTCAAGCCGGAAGCGCTGGACGAGGCCTATCTCCTGCGGCTAACCGACGTCTTCTCACGCCAGGCCCATCAGACCCTGGAATATCTGAATGGACGCCTTCGCGATCTGCCCGGCGACGTCCAGGGTCAGGTTAATCTCATCCTGGCCGCAGGCGACCGGCTCACCAGCCGGTTCCACGAACTGGCGGTGATGAAGAGCCGCGCCACCCGCATCCGCTGTCATGGCGACTACCATCTGGGCCAGGTTCTGCGACGGGGAACGGATTGGTTTCTCATCGATTTTGAAGGTGAACCGCTTCGTCCCCTGAGCGAACGGCAGGAAAAGCATAGTCCCCTGAAAGACGTGGCCGGAATGCTCCGCTCCCTCGCCTATGCCGCCATGCACGTCCTCCATTGCCAGCAAGAGACGCTTGCGGAAGAGCGGGCTTATCTGACCGACCGCCTGCACGCCTGGCAAGAATGGACACAGGCCGCCTTTCTGCATGGATACCTCGATCGTGCTGCCGGGGCATCCTTCCTCCCGGCCCGGGAAAAGCACCTGGAACTCCTGCTCTCCTCTTTTCTGCTCAACAAAGCCTTCTATGAAACCGGGTACGAACTCAACAATCGTCCCGACTGGCTACGCATCCCTCTGGAGGGGATCCTGACCCTGCTGCCTGATGGCAGGAAGGAGAACGCCTCATGAGCAGGAATTCGTTTCTCTCCGCCGATGACCTCCATCTGCTCAATGAGGGGTGCCACTATCGGGCCTGGGAAAAGCTCGGCGCCCACGTCGGCACAGACCAGGGACAACCGGGCACCTGGTTTGCGGTCTGGGCGCCCAACGCGGCGGCGGTGTCCGTGGCCGGGGAATGGAATGACTGGCAGGAAGAGGTGGCGCCGCTTGAGAACCATTGCGGCAGCGGTTTCTGGGTGGGATTTGTCGCCGGCGCCGGCCATGGCCAACGTTACAAGTACGCCATCGCCTCCCGCTCCGGGAGCTACCGGGTCCAGAAGGCCGACCCTTTCGGCTTTGCCGCCGAGATCACGCCGCAGACCGCCTCCCGGATCTGGGATTTGGGGCAGTACACCTGGAACGACAGCCGGTGGATGGCAAAACGAGCGCAAAAAAACAGCCTGTCCGGCCCTCTCTCCATCTACGAGGTCCATCTTGGTTCCTGGATGCGCGGGCCGGACAACCGCTGGCTGACCTACCGGGAACTGGCGGAAAAGCTGACGGTCCATGTCGTTGCCCTGGGCTTCACCCACGTGGAGTTTCTTCCCGTGACCGAACACCCCTTTGACGGTTCCTGGGGCTATCAACCGGTGGGCTATTTCGCCCCCACCAGCCGCTTCGGCACCCCTGACGACTTCAGATATCTGGTGGACACGCTCCACAACCACGGCATTGGTGTGCTGCTCGACTGGGTCCCGGCCCATTTTCCCCGCGACGAACACGGTCTCGGCTATTTTGACGGCACCCACCTGTATGAACACGCCGATCCCCGGCAGGGGCTTCACCAGGATTGGGACACCGCCATCTTCAACTTTGGCCGGCCGCAGGTGATCAACTTTCTCCTGGCCAGCGCCCTCTTCTGGCTGGAGGTCTATCATGTCGACGGGCTGCGCATGGATGCGGTGGCCAGCATGCTCTATCTTGATTACTCCCGGGCCGAAGGCGAATGGATCGCCAACATCCATGGCGGCCGGGAAAACCTGGAGGCCATCGCGTTCATCAGACGCTGCAACGAACTCGTTGGCCAGCAACATCCGGATGTCCTCATGATCGCCGAGGAATCAACGGCCTGGCCTCTGGTTTCCCGCCCCGCCTCCCAGGGCGGATTGGGTTTCGGCCTCAAGTGGAACATGGGCTGGATGCATGACATCCTTCACTACATGGCCCTTGATCCCATCCATCGCAAGGATCATCACCACCAGCTCTGCTTCAGCCTGCAGTACGCCTTTGACGAAAATTTTCTCCTGTCCCTCTCCCATGACAAGGTGGTGCACGGCAAGGGTTCCCTGCTGCACAGAATGCCCGGCGACCGCTGGCAGCGCTTTGCCAACCTCCGCCTGCTTCTCGGCTTCATGTTCACCCATCCCGGCAAAAAACTCCTGTTCATGGGGGATGAGTTCGGCCAGGAGTCCGAGTGGGACCACGATGGTCAACTGGAGTGGCAGCTCCTCGAAAAGATGGAACACCAGGGCCTGCGCCGTTGGGTGCAGGATCTCAACACCACCATGCGGACCACACCCGCTCTGTATGAGTTGGATTTCGATGTCGCTGGATTTTCATGGATCGACCCCGGCAATGCCGAACAGAGCATCCTCTCTTTCCTGCGCCGCGGCCGCAACCGGGACGAGGCAGTAGTGTGCGTCTGTAACTTTACCCCGGTCCCCCGCCACAACCACCAGTTGCATGTCCCGGCCGGCGGTTTCTGGGAAGAGATGCTCAACAGCGACGCCGCCCTGTACGGCGGTTCCGGCCAGGGCAATCTCGGCGGGGTCGAGGCGGGCATGGCGGCGTCCGGCCAGGCCTTCACCCTGACGGTGGCCCTGCCGCCGCTGGCCATGGTGGCTTTCCGCCGGAAAACAGTGGTCCCCCCTATCCCCGAACAAATGGACGCAGGACACCCCGAACCGGCTGCGGTGCAAGCGCCGGCCAATATCGCGCCCACGGCAATCCGGGAGGCGCTGCGGGTGCTGGGCATTCGCCGCCTGCTCCTGGGTATCCACGATCCGGCGTTCCCGTCCATCGCGGCGGAGGATATCGGCAGGGGCTCCCCGTATTCGCTTGGCGCCCGCGAATTTTTCGATTTTGTGCGCTCACTGGGATTCACCGGCGTGCAATTGGGCCCGCAGGGCATGACCTCGCCGACCAATGCCTCGCCCTACGACGGCACCCTGTTTTCGCGCAACCCGCTGTCACTGGCCCTGCTGCCGCTGACCACCAAGGAGGGGGGCGCCTTGCTCCCCGAAAAAACGCTGGCGGCACTGGTGGCGGCAAGGCCGAAGGGAGATCCTGGCCGCACCGCCCATGCCTATGCCTGGCAGGCACAGTCCCGTCTCCTTACCGAGGTGTGGCAACAATTCAAGACGAAACAAACCCAAGGAGCGCTGACCGAACTGGCCGGGGACTTCGCTCGGTTCCGGCACACCAATGAGGACTGGCTGGTGCGGGACGGACTCTACGAGGCCCTCTGCCGCCGCTATGGTGGGCACAGTTGGCGCAACTGGACGGGAGACCATCAGGCCGGACTGGACCGACAGCTCTGGCATTCGGGCGGAGAGGCGGGCGAAAACGCCGGCAAACGGCGCCGATTCCTTATGGCTCACTTCGACGAGGCCATTGTTGCCTATGCCTTCACCCAATTTCTGCTCGACCGGCAGCATCGGGCGCTGCGCCGCCATGCCCGGCAACTGGGCCTGGAGCTGTTCGGCGATCTCCAGATAGGCTTCTCCGATCGCGACGCCTGGTATGCCCAGTCTTTTGTCCTGCCCGGATATGTAATGGGGGCGCCTCCCAGCCGCACCAACCCCGAGGGCCAGCCCTGGAACTACCCCCTCCTCGACCCGAGCCGCTCTTGCATGGGTCCGACCGGTCAACCTGGCCCGGCGCTCCATTTTCTCCAGCAGCGGCTCGCCAAGATGCTGCGCGAATTCGACGGATTGCGCATCGATCACCCCCACGGCCTCATCTGTCCCTGGGTCTACCGGGCCGGCCAGGCCGACTCCCTGGCTGCGGTGCAGAGCGGCGCCCGACTCTTTGCCTCCCCGGATCTCCCCGACCATCCGGAACTCGCCCGCTTCGCCATTGCCCGGCCGGAGCAGATCAACCGCGACCTTCCCCGCTACGACGACAACTGGGTCCGTGATCTCGATGGAGAACAGGTGCGCCGCTACGGCCTCCTCTTTGAGACCGTCATGCAGGCCGCCCGGGACAACAACCGCGATAGCCATGCCATCGCCTGCGAGATCCTTTCCACCCAGCCCTACCCCATTCGGAGGGTTCTGGAACACTACGGTCTCGGCCGCTTCCGGGTCACCCAGAAAGCGGACCTGAACAATCCGGGTGATGTCTACCGCAGCGAGAATGCCCGTCCCGAGGACTGGATCATGCTGGGTAACCACGATACCCCGCCCATCCGGTTTGTGGCCGAACAGTGGCGAATGTCGGGGGAGGCGCGCCGCCAAGCCGAATACCTGGCTTGGCGTTTGCTCCCGGAAGACGCTGGCCGCAGTGTCTGGATCGACCGGGTGGCCGCCGACCCCGACGAACTGGCCCAGGCCAAGGCCGCCGACCTCTTTGCCGGACCGGCCGCCAATGTCATGCTCTTCTTCACCGATCTGCTGGGCAGCAAGGAGGTGTACAATCGTCCCGGCGTCATCAGTGAGGAGAACTGGTCGCTGCGGATTTCCGGCGACTTTGCCGCGGAATACAGGGAGCGGCTCGCCCGCAACCGGGCGATCAATATCCCCAGGGCCCTGGCCCTGGCCATTCGTGCCCAGGGCAGGGCTATTGTCGACGCACAGACAGAGCTGCTGACCGAGCTGGACCGGCTCGCCGACGAAAGAGGTGGCTCAGCCAGTCTTCAAAATCAAGCACATAGCTGAACATGACGGGCACGAATATAAGGCTGAGTGCGGTGGACGATATCAAACCTCCCATCACCGCAATGGCCATGGGTGCGCGGAAGGCTGTGTCCAACCCCAGTTGCAGCGCAATCGGCAGCATTCCGGCGAGCATGGCAAACGAGGTCATCAGGATAGGGCGCACGCGCACCATGCAGGCTTCGACAATGGCCTCTCGCCGGGAACGGCCTTGTTTCATCAGTTCCAGCATGTAATCCACCAACAGGATGGAGTTTTTGTCGGTAATGCCCATCAGCATGAGCATACCGATCATGACAGGCATCGAAAAATCCGTGCCGGTAATGAGCAACAGAATAAACGCACCACCGATGGAAAGCGGCAACGCAGCCATGCGCGTAAACGGCTGAATCCAATCTTTGTACAGCAGCACCTGAATCGCATAGACCATAAGCAGCCCTGCGCCGATGGCTTGCCCGAAACCGGCGAATAACTCCGCCATTATTTCGGCATCGCCAGCGTTTTGCGTTGTAACGTCTGCGGGCATTTCTTTCATGGCCGGAAGCGCATGAATCTTCTCCAACGCTACACCCAGCGCGATACCGTTAAGATTGGCTTGGAGCGCAATCTGGCGCTGGCGGTCATAGCGTTGGATAGTCGTTGGGCCGCTGCCGAATTCTATGGAGGCTATCGCTGAAAGTGGTACGCTACCGCCGCTTGCGGTTGGCAATTTCAGGTTTTTGAGCATGTCGATCGATTGGTTGGTGTCTTTCGGCAGGCGTACGCGGATGGGAATTTGCCGGTTGCCATAATTGAACTTGGCAAGATTCGCCTCAATATCACCGATGGTGCCGATATTGATGGCATCGCTGATGGCTTGTACTGAAATGCCAAGTTGCGCGGCCTTGGCAAAATCCGGTGTAATGGTGATTTCCGGCTGACTGAGGCCTGCGGTGGAGCTGAGGCTGGTTAGTTCGGGAAGAGTACGCATCTCGCGCTCCAGCGCTTCGGCAGTGCGGGTCAAGGCATCGCCATTGTCGCTCACCAGCGTAATCGATACATCCTTTTCTCCTGACGAATTCTCAAAGTTAATCCGCATGTCCGGCAGATTTTTCAACTCCGGCAGAAGACGCGCCTCGAATGCGCGTTGATCGAGATCTCGCTTGCTCGGAGGCACAAGTTTCACATCGAGTGTCGCTACATTGATACCGCTTGCAGTCGTAGCCTCGGAGGGGCCAGCTCCGCCCATACTGCCAGAGCTGCCGCCGATGCTGGCAAGGACATATTCCACCTCCGGCTGCTTGTTAAGAATGCCTGCTGCACGCTGAGCCGCGACATCCACCTGCTCAAGCGTTGCGCCACGCGGCAATTCCAGCGTCAGACGTGACTGTGATACATCCTCATACGGAATAAAACCAGGCGAGAGGAACGGTATCATCCCGAAGGAAATGACCAGGCTCAACAGGGCTAGTCCCATCGTTTTAAGCCGATGATCAAGCGTCCAATCGACAAGACGGCGATAGTGCAGCATCCACGGGGAAGGCTGTTCATCATGATGTTTCGGTGGCTGAAGCAGATAGGCGGCAAGCATGGGGGTCAGCAACCGTGCCACTACCAGCGAGAAGAACGCGGCGATGGCTACCGTGAGGCCGAACTGAAGAAAAAACTTCCCGGATATTCCCGGCATAAAACTCACCGGCACGAATACGGCGCATATCACGAGCGTGGTGGCAATCACGGCCAGGCCGATTTCATCGGCGGCAAACATGGCCGCATCATAGGGCGTGCGGCCTTCGCGCATGTGCCGGTGGATGTTCTCAATTTCCACAATCGCATCATCCACCAGGACGCCGGTGACCAATGAAATTGCCAGCAGGGTCACGGTGTTCAGGGAAAACCCCAGCCAATACATTATCAGGAAGGTTGGGATAATCGAAAGCGGGATGGCAAGAGCCGCAATCAGCGTCGCCCGCTTGTCACGCAGGAAAAGAAAGACCACCAAGATCGTCAGCGTCGCACCTTCTGCAAAATTTGAGATGGTGGCGGTGAAGCTATTTTCCGTGAAAGTCACGAGCGAAAAAATCTGGTGGAAACGGACATCGTCACGACTTGCCGCGATTTTAGCGAGCTTGGCTTCCACTTTGCGGGCCACTTCGACATCACTGCTTCCCTTGCTGCGGAAAATCTGGAAAGTGATGGCGGGTTTTCCGTCGAGTTTGGTGATATTACGCGCTTCTGCGCCTCCATCGGTAATGGTGCCGAGATCGCCCAGCCGCAACTCATGCCCATTTGTAAGTGCGATGCGCGTTTCTTTCAAGAGCTCTACCGTTTTGACATTGCCCAGTGTTCTTAAGGAATATTCCGTGCCGGAAAGGGTGATGCGTCCACCCGGCAAATCCACATTGGTTTGCGCCAATGCGCGGCTGATATCCGCAGCGGAAACGCCCAGCGCCATGAGCTTGGCCGGTTCAAGCGTAAAGGTGATCTCGTGGTTGATACCGCCCTGACGTCGCACACTCGCCACCCCCCCAACCCCCATTAATTCGCGGTTCAGGAAATCATCAATAAACCAGCTTGCTTCTTCCGGACGCATTTCAGGCGCTTCGAGCGTGTAAATCAGGATCGGGCCGCCATCTATATCCTCCCGCCGCACCTGCGGTTCCAAAATGGATCGGGGTAACTGGCCGTGGATACCCGCCACCGCATCCCGCGCATCATTCACCGCACGGTCGACATCGGTTTCCAATTCAAATTCAACAACACTGCTTGATACCCCTTCCGAGACCGTAGAGGTAATATGTTTCACCCCCTGCATACCGGCCAGCGCACTTTCCACGATACGGGTAATCTGCGTTTCCATTTCCGTCGCCGTGGCTCCGGGCTGAGTAATATTGACGCTCACCACCGGCACCACGATCGCAGGCATGTTATTGACCGGCAACTTCATGTAGGCGATCAGCCCCGCCACCGTGAGTACGAGGAAGAGCACAATCGGCGGAATCGGGTTGCGGATAGCCCAGGTGGAAAAGCTCTTGCTGCGATATTCGGAGATCATTTATCCTCTACCACCTGCACGTTATCGCCTTCCTTGATGAACGCACCGGCGCGGGCAACCACACGGGCATCTGACGCAATAGCATCCACCATCACCTGTTCGTCGCCAAACAAGGTCACTTTAATAGGCAACCGCTCTGCTTTATTTTCGGCGCTGAGTACCCAAACAAAATCGCCGGTGCTATCCTGTTGGAGGGCAGTTTTTGGCAGCAGCATGCCTTCGCGCGCGGACTGTAAAATACGCGCTGTGGCAAACAGGCCGACAGGGATAGGATTCGTGCTGTGCAACCGGATGCGGATTGCTGCCATACGTGTTGCATTATCTACTCGCGGCGTAATGAGGCGGATCGTGCCCCGGGTAGACGCGTTCTCGCCCGTAAGCGTGACAGAAACAGGCTGGCTGGCCTTAAGTGCAGACAGTACGGATTCCGGCACCATTGCTTCCATCTCGATTTCATGGTGCCGGGCAATGCGAAACAACGGCTCGCTGCTCTTGACCAGTCCGCCAATCACTGCGTTCCGCTCGAAAACCACCCCGGCTTCCGGCGCAAGGATGGTGCTGCGTTTCAGGTTGAGTTCCGCATCATCGAGTTTGGCTTTGGCAGCCTGCATGTCCGTGCGTTTCTCCATCACCAGCTGTTTACTCACCGCGCCGGTATCCTTGATTCCATCCACACGGGAAAATGCATCGCGCGCCCGTTCATAATCGCTCTCAAGCTGCACGAGTTGATTCACCAGCGATTCGCCATCCAGCACCGCTACCTTCTGACCTTTTTTGACGCTATCGCCCACATCGGCCAGTACACCCCGCACCCTCACGCCGGAAAGCTCGGTCATGACCTGTATTTCCTCGCGGGGAATGGTCACGCCGGTAGCAGAAATTATTTCTGCAATACTACCTAGCAGTGGCTTGGCAACAGTGACGCTGAGGGCTGCAGTGGGGTTTGGCAAGGGCTGACTTTCTTCCCTCAATAACGTGACAACGCCATACAGCAGCACCGCGCCAACGGCTAGAAATACAATACGTTTAATCATGTGGTTTTTCGCTCAAAGTTGGGCAGGTGCGCCACCGAGCGCCTTTGTCAGCACAGTCAGTTTGGTGATGGTATCTGCCTTCGCTTGCAGCTCGGTGATGGCTGCACTCGCCGCATCAATGGCTGCGGCTTCCGCTGCAATGCCATCACTGATGCCCTGCTTGAACAGCAAGCCGGCATGCCTGCTCGCTTTGCGGGCGATCTGCGTATTCTCTTCGGTGGATTTCTCCACTACCTGCGCCATGCGATAGGATGCCCAGAATTCCTCCACCTCATTGATCGCATTGATCACGGTTTCACGATAGCTACTTGCCTTTTCCGAGAGCATTTCATCCTTAATCCGGGCGGCGGAAAGGCGTTTTCCCCAATCAAAAAGCGGTAGTGAGAGCGAAGGAATGCCCGTAAGCTGCACGGTTTTTCCCATCAGCGGATTGCCCGTCAAATTATCCAGCTGCGACAGATTCCCCGATAGGGTGAGCTTCGGGTACATGTCGCTTTTGCTGAGTTCAAACTCACCCGCCACCGCAAGCACGGAGGCTTCCGCCTTGCGAATATCGGGGCGGTTGCGCAGCACATCCAGCGGCGTATCGTCAAATGCAGGGACATCTAAGGAAGGAATATCGGCGGGGGATTTCCATGCCGCATTCGGCTGGGCTGAGCCTAGCAGCTTGGCAAGCTGCTGCATGCGTGCGACGGCCTCGCTTTCGGCTCGTTGCATTTCGTTTCGCGCTGTCAGCAACGATTGGTGGCTGGCGCCCAGTTCACTGTCGGTAAGGAGTCCTGCCGTGTGCTTGATCCTTTGATACTCGGCGATGGTGTGGGTGGCGGTCACAACGGCCTGACGTTTGAGCGCCTCTTGCTGCCTGGAGCGCATTTCGGCATAGAGCCGGATTGCTTCACTGATAACACTCGCGCGGACCGCCTCAACATCCGCCTGGGCAAATGCGATATTGGCTTTGGCAATATCCGCCGCATCGCCGAGCTGTCCGTAAAGGGGAACTTCCCAAGACGCATCCAGCTTTGCGTTATAAGAGCCGGTTGTTTTCTTGCCGCCGGGTTGGGCGCTCACATTATTTCCGATCGCCGCATTGCCTTCGAGCAGTTTATCGTACTGAGCCTCTGTTGTAGCGGTAAGGCCTGGCAAATAGTCGAATATTTGCGTGTTCAGCCGTGCCGCGTTCAAACGCAATCGCGCTTGTTCCAGCGAGAGGTTTTGGGTCTCAAGCGCATGGATAAGGGTAAGAAGCGTTTTGTCGTTCGTGTGCTTCCACCAGTCTTTTTGTAACTTGATCGGGGTTGGGGCAACAGGCTGCTGTTGGAATATTTCAGGCAGTTTCATCTCAAGCGAAGGCATGCCCTTAAAGTCGGCACACCCGCTGAATGCCAATGGCAACCACATTGCCGCTATTGTCCAAATAGGTCGCATAACTGCTCAATAAATATCCAGTCTGTTTGGATGGTTATATATTTGGCGCGGCCTTATGAATGGCGTGACGATTATTTTTCAACGATACCTTCGCGCCATGCATACACGGCAGCTTGGGTGCGGTCGGTCAGATAGAGCTTGCTCAAGATGTTGCCAACGTGCGACTTTACGGTTTTTTCCGAGATATTCAGCCGTGCCGCAATATCCATATTCGACAATCCCTCCGCGATACATTGCAGCACTTCCAACTCACGCTTGGTTAAATCATCGTGGAATTGGTCCTCTTGCGTTTTCCTCTCCAGCGCCCGCGTGACAATCGTCACAAGCGCCTTGGCAATGCGTTGGCTTATCGTACTCTCTCCCGCCGCCGCTTTTCGCACAGCGAGGATAAGGTCTTCGGGTGTTGTGTCTTTCAGGATATAGGAGATTGCCCCTGCTTGCGTTATAGGCACGACATATTCATCGCCTTCATGCGAAGTAATCATCACAATCTGGCTACGCGGGCTGACTCTTTTTATCTGGCGCACGGTTTCAACTGCTGGCTGATCGGGCATAAACAGGTCAAGCAACACCACATCGGGGGCATGTTCCTTGGCAGCTGCCACCGCTTCAATCCCACATGCCACCACCGCCATCACTTCAATATTTTGGGTGATAGCAAGGAAGGCAGTTAACCCCTCCCGAACCATTGGATGATCATCGGCAATAATGAGTGTGATTTTTTCGGTCATGATTCATTGTTCCATGAAAGGATAATCTGAGTTCCAACACCTGCGATGCTTTTAATATCAAATGTTCCGTTTGGCAGGTCGCGCACCCGGTCGCGCATGGAGGTGATGCCAAATCCCCCTGTTTTTTTGTTGGTATCAAAACCGACGCCGTTATCGACAATCGTTAGCATGGTACTGTCGTGCTTGATTTTGCTTTCAATCACGATTTCAGACGCTTTGCCGTGACGAACTGCATTCATCAACGATTCCTGCACAATCCGCAGCAAATGATGCTCGGTGGGTGCATTAAACTGAGCAGAATCAAAATGGCTTAATTCGATACGCACACCGAATCGCCGCCGGAAATCATCGGCAATCATGCTGATGCGTTCGTAAAGAGAGGTGTAAGTGGTTCCTACAGGACGCAGTTGAGTGATGATTTCCATCAGATCATGCTGCGCTTCACGGGTGATGGTTTCCGCCTCAAGAATATGCTCACCTGCGGCTTCCATCACGGCCGGTTTGGCCTTGGCAGTTGCCAGCTGCAATCCCAGTGCAAACAGCTTCTGTTTTACGGTATCGTGTAATTCCCTTGCCACACGATTGCGCTCATCGCTTACGGCAAGATTTTGCTTCAAACTGAGATACATCTCTAAATCCTGCGCCATGTCATTGAGATGCTGACTGTGCTGGATGAGTACATCATCATTGGGCAGCGCAATACGGGCGTCGAAATTCCCTTGCCGCCAGCTTTCCGTAACTTCATTCATTTTCTGTAATTGTCGTGTCACATAGCGAGAGGCGACCAGGCCACAGGCAACACCAATGGGCACAGAGCACATGATTATCATGTCCCATGCCATAAGAAGAAAATCTGCAATACTTTGAAATTGCACCCAGAAATTAAATTCGGCGATATACAAGACGCGCAAGCGTCCAATAGCCCTGTCACGACCATCCGTTATGGACATATCCACCCAGATAGGCCCATTTTCCGCCAGCCACTTAATACTGCTTTGTGCGGCAGGCAGTTTTTTTTGCGCGGTGAACAGGGCTGCTACTTTTTCTGGAAGATCGCCAGGGTCAGACATCAAGAGATGGTCATTGCTATCGGTAATCTGAATATACACTTCAGGAAGGCTGGAATTGGTAATACGGTAGAGGTCGGCCCCGCTGACATGCTCTATGTTTATCAATTTGTCACGGATGTTGTCCCGCGCTTTGTCCAGCCATTCAGTTTTACCGGCATCACGGATCGCCTGCGCGACGGTGAGCTTTTCGCTGGCCACCCGCTTTTGAACATTATCGAGGGTAAGGGTTGCACGGAAATCGTTGTAATCGTTTATGGCGTAGAGCATTACGAAGAGCAATGTCATCGCGCAGAAGGCAAGCAGCGTGTAGCTTATGGCAAGCTGACACCACAAATGCTTCATAAAAGCCGGACAACGGTTGAGCAAATTTTTAATATTTTTCATGCCCTGACTATAGAGAATTCTTCGGAGATTACATCCTCCTTAGGTCGGATTTTAAGAGGTAGATCCTTTTTTTTAAGTCTTCTGTTCGTTCATCCATCATGTGCCTCCACACGGTTGTTTGGCAAGACACCCAACAACCCTTAAGTCTTTCTTTTTAAACCGAGTTTCCGCCAATTACTTGCGCAGGAGGGGGCTCGACTTCCAACCAGGTAGCAGATCGATTCCCTCAAGCATGTAACTTCCTGCAACTTCCCGCCCTATTGCAGGGCAATCTGATGCCCAACGCCTGGGCGAGAAACAAAAACGACGGCCAACCTTGGCCACATTCAAATCACCAATGACCACCAACGGTACTGCTTCCTCTGTGAACTCCAAGGAATAGGACTGTCTCGGTACTCGTCCCATGGGCTCCTCCTTGTTGCCTTATGTGGCAACAGATTGGTGCTCATTTTTTTCAGCCTTCCGCAAGATTTTTTCAGTCTCTCCGACTTAAGGCCGATGTGCGATTCCAAAAAACTCGTATGTTAGGGGGCATTCATCAACCCATAACCACGGAGTCTTTTATGATAAACCAGAAACCATCTCGATCGACTATCATGCTCTCATCATTTCGTTTTGTTCAATTCGCCGCCTCATTCACCCTCATTGTCGCCAATGGTGTGAAGGCAGAAGAAAGCGTGTATCCCGTACAAAATCCTGTGCAACAGGCTTCGTTGCAGCAACCGGCAGGATCTGCCCCCACTCAGCCACCAGAGCAGCAAGACGACTGGAAATTTACCCTAGGCGTTGGCGCTCTGTACAAGCCCGCGTTTGTTGGCTCCAAAGATTACCAGGCGCTGGCTTTCCCCAACATCAAGGTGGAATATAAAGACCTCTTTTTTGCCTCACCCTTTGAAGGGATAGGATTCAATGTTGTCAACAGCGACGGGTGGCGCGTTGGGCCGATTATGAAATTTGATTTTGGGCGTACAGAAGACGACGATAATCCTTTCCGTATTGCAGGCGACAAGACGAACGCGCTCAGGGGACTGGGCGATATGGATGCAACGCCGGAATTGGGTGGATTCGTAGAATATAACCATGAGCCGTTCAGCTATACGCTGGAACTGCGTCAGGGAGTGGGGGGCCACGAAGGCCTTGTCGGAGAAATCAGCCTGAATTACACGGGGTTCACAGAGCAATTGGGCAAACCCATTATGTATGCTTTTGGGCCTCGCGCAACCTTTGCGGATTCCACCTATAATAATGCTTTATTCGGCATTAACTCGACACAATCCACCAATTCCGGGCTGACCAGATACAGCGCTGATTCCGGGCTGGTTTCGTATGGTATCGGTGCCTTCGTGGTAATGAATGTTTCAGAGTCCGTATCGCTGGGGGTATTTGGCGGCTACGACCGCTTAGGCAGCGAAGCGGCCGACTCACCACTTATCATAGAGCGCGGTGATGAAAACCAATTTATGGGTGGTGTGCGTATTAGCTATGAGTTTGGGTATTAGTTTGCAGAGGCCTGTTGTAATTTTCAGCAAAGTCCGGGTTCGAGACTGGTGGAACTCCTGTGACGATGGTGTGCTGATGAAACGCCAAACTTCAGGATGGTATAAAGCCTCCGCCATTTCTTCTGTGAAGTTTTCCCAAGTCCGATTACACCTCCTGGCATCGCTGCTGTTCGTGTTGTTGTACAACGCCACATTTTTCCGGCATGTACTGGCGGTCTATCCGCTCACTTGGCAAAGTACCGGCTTTCTGGTTTCCCTGTCGCTTGGGTTTGCGGCTGTGCTCATGCTGCTGCTGACTCTGATCGGTTGGCGATTTTCGACCAAGCCGGTGTTGATCCTGCTTTTCCTTCTTTCCTCGGTCACCGCCTATTTCATGAACACGTACGATGTGGTGATCGATCATTCCATGATCAAAAACGTTGTCCGGACCAACTATCGCGAGGTTTCCGACCTGCTCAGCCTGTCCTTGCTGGGATATGTGTTCGCGTTGGGCATTGTGCCCGCCACGTTCGTCGCCAGGGTGGATATCTTCTCGCCCTCCTGGCGCATGGAATTCCTGGTCAAAGCCGTGTGTATGGGTGGTTGCTTGCTTGTCATTTTCGGCTTTGTCCTCCTGTTCAGCAAATACTACGTTTCATTTTTCCGTGAGAACGAATCGCTGCGCTACTACGCTAATCCGGCCTACGCGCTCTATTCGGCCGGTAAATACCTGCGCAAGACTTTTGCCGTCGCCCAGACCGCACTGCGTCCGATAGGGACCGATGCCCATATGGCCGCCACCGCAATCGAGCGGGATCTTGTGGTCCTGGTGGTCGGCGAGTCAGCCCGGTCCGACCGATTTGCGCTGAACGGCTATCATCTGCCAACCAATCCTCTGCTGAGCCAGGAAGAGGTCATTTCCTTTTCGCAGATGTATTCCTGCGGCACATCCACCGCCTTTTCGGTGCCGTGCATGTTTTCCGTCTACCCTCGGGAGCAATTCAACGAACAGAAGGGCAAGAACACGGAAAATCTCCTTGATGTGCTTCGTCGTGCCGGGGTACACGTCCTGTGGCGTGACAATAATTCCAACTCCATGGACGTGGCTGGCCGCGTTTCCAATCAGGATTACCAACAGCCGAAAAACAATCCAATCTGCGACGTAGAATGTCGGGATGAAGGCATGTTGGTAGGATTGCAGGAGTATATTAATGCGCAGCAACAGGGCGACATCCTGATTGTCCTTCACCAAATGGGCAACCACGGACCAGCCTACTACAAACGCTATCCAGCCGAATTCGAACGGTTTACTCCGGCCTGCTCCACCAATCAGCTCAATCAATGCACCACCGAGGAAGTCGGCAACGCCTACGACAATGCCATTCTCTATACCGATGCCTTTCTCGCCAAGGTGATTGCCATAAGCAAAGCAAACGACCAACGCTTCCGGACCGCCATGGTTTATGTCAGCGATCACGGTGAATCCCTGGGCGAGTACGGCATCTACTTGCACGGGCTGCCTTACGCCATAGCGCCGGAGAATCAAAAACATATCGCTTCGGTGTTCTGGTTCGGCAATCAGTTCCGGATAGACCGACAGATGCTCAGGGAAAAGGCGGGACGCCGCTTTTCCCACGATAACTTCTTTCATACCGTCCTCGGGCTGTTCGAGATAGAAACATCCGTCTACGACAAACAGCTCGACATCCTCCACGGCGAACCTGAAGGAATACAGCTGATCGGCCATCACGAAGACGGACGGGTCAAGGTGCCGTAAGCAGCGGAGGGGTAAGGTCGAATTTCCTCTCCTGGTCATTTTGACCATTTATCGGCCTTACTTCCTCCGTCCTCTGGTTGATTAGTCGTTTACAAAAGAACTGAAACCGAGTGCTGCTAAACGCGTTAGCAGGACAGTGATTTTTTATGGAAGTGCGCCCAAAATTGCGACTAATTAGATTATCCTCAGAATTACATATCAATTTAGTATCATTGAATAAAGCATGAATTTTGGTTATGGTAAATGCACGAATATCAGCGAAGACCCCTCAAAAAGCGTGCACCTCATGATTCGATACCATAGCCAAAAACAGCTGCCCCTGGCCGGATTTTCCAGCCCATTTCGG
>Ga0074197_1000786_pt1 | contig 24489 bp, 25 predicted proteins | sample EPASupsiteSAE305_FD_64526 | JGI IMG/M metagenome (GOLD analysis project Ga0074197, IMG submission 64526) | Bioremediated contaminated groundwater microbial communities from EPA Superfund site, New Mexico - SAE3-05 reassembly with SPADES | ecosystem: Environmental > Aquatic > Deep subsurface >...
TTCTACCGTATCGCGGTAACCGATAGTCGCAAACGTCGCGACGGCGGTTGGATCGAATTGATCGGGTATTATAACCCTATGACAGACCCTATCACTACCAAAGTAGATGAAGAGCGTCTAAACTACTGGTTGAGCGTTGGCGCTCAAATGTCAGACCGCGTTAAAAAAATTACCGGTAAATAATGATGGTTGCGGACTTCGTCGCAGGTTTTGCTAAGTTAATAGCGTCTTATCCCGAAGAGATTCGGGTAGAGTCACATGAAGGCGACGAAGTGACCGAAATCGTTTTGTACGCTAATCAAGCGGATGTAGGCAAGCTTATCGGAAAAGAGGGCAAAATGATCGGTGCGATCAAAACTGTCATCTCCGGTTGCAAAGCTAAAGACGGAAAAAGTTACCGAATTAATGTCGAACCGATTTCGTAACTCACCCCCGAAAGATCTTCTTCATGTCGCCACGTTGGGCCGAGTTGTCGGCTTAAAAGGGGATATGAAACTTAACCTCTCCACCGATTTTCCTGAACAATTTAGTCCTAATGCCTCTTTTATTTTAGAAAACGGTAAAGAAGTAATCCTCTCCTCTTATAATACTGATCGTGAACTGGTCCATCTCAAAGGGATCGATTCTCCCGAAGCGGCCAAAGCACTCACCAATGCGAAACTTTTTACCACCTTTGAAGCGACGCGTGAGCGCTGTAACTTGAGTGAGGGGGAGTTTTTTTGGTTTGATTTGTTAGGTTCGAGTGTTATGGAGGGTGAGATACTTTTAGGCAGCGTTCAAGAGATTGAGCGTATCGGGCCATTGGATTATTTACTCGTGGCAACCGATAGTGCTTTAGTTGCCAAAGAGCTTCCTACTACTTTTTTAATCCCTTACATTGATCGTTTTGTTTTAAATGCCGATGCAAAGGGCAAAGTAATCACCGTAGAGGGCGGATTGGATCTGTTAGAGGCATCCTGATGCGTTTTACTTTTGTAACGATTTTCTCTAACCTTATAGACGGATATTTTCAAGATTCTATCCTTAAACGAGGTATTGAGTCGGGGAAATTTTCGGTCGATTATCTCAACCCAAGAGATTTTAGTACCTCGAAACATCATAAAGTGGACGATACTGCCGCAGGCGGAGGTGCGGGGATGTTAATGACACCTCAACCGTTGTTTGATGCCCTTCGCTCACTACCACAAGATGCTCATATCATTTTTGTGGCACCAGTGGGGAAACAATTTACCCAAAACGATGCCAAACGACTCGCAACGAAGTCCCATGTGGTCTTTGTGAGCGGACGCTATGAGGGGATTGATGAGAGGGTGGTTGAACGCTTTGGTGATGAAGTGTTCAGTATCGGCGATTACGTCCTCACAGGTGGAGAACTTCCCTCCCTAGTAATGACTGATGCCATTGTCCGAAACATCGAAGGTGTTTTGGGAAACAGTGAATCATTGGAATATGAGAGTTTCGAATCGCCACTCTTAGAAGCCCCTTCGTTTGGAAAACCCCCTGTTTATGAGAATATGAGTGTTCCATCAGAATACTTAAAGGGAAATCACAGTAAAATTCGTGCACTAAAATCGTCTCTGTCTGAATGCAAAACAAAATACTTCAGACCGGAGCAGCTTCAAAAGCATAAAACAAGGACATCTTATGAAAAATAAGTACATTGCAAGTTTCGAACAAGCACAAATCGCTAACAAAAACGTTCCTGAGTTTCGCGCGGGTGATACACTTCGTCTTGCTGTAACCATTACAGAGGGCGAAAAGTCACGTGTTCAAAATTATGAAGGTATCTGTATCTCTATCCGTGGAGAAGGTACCGGTCGTACTATTACTGTACGTAAAATCGGTGCTAACGGTGTTGGTATCGAGCGTGTATTCCCAATCTACAGCGATAGCCTCGAGAAAATCGAAGTTCTCCGCCGTGGTCGTGTACGTCGTGCGAAATTGTTCTACCTTCGTGATCTTGCAGGTAAAGCAGCACGTATTAAAGAAATTCGTCGCAAATAATTCCCCTTGCCGCACTCTCTTGCGGCAAACTCATTACTTTCCCCATCAATCTTTTTATTCGAACAAACCTAAGCTTATTCCCCTTTTAATGCCCGTTCCATATCCCGTTTGAGACTTTTCTCTTTCAAATCATCCCGTTTATCGTAGAGCTTTTTACCTTTAACGATAGCCACTTGCATTTTGGCGAGGTTTTTATCGTTAAAATAGATGCTGAGAGGGACAAGGGTAAATCCCTCTTTCTCAACTGCTTTAAACATCTTGTCGATCTGTTTTTTGTGCAGAAGCAATTTACGGCTTCCTCGCTCTTCATGAGTGTAATAGTGATGTGTGGTATCAAGCACGCCGATATGGACACCAAAGACGAATGCCTCACCTCGAACGATCTTGATAAAGCCGTCTTTGAGGTTGACCCGTCCTGCACGGAGTGCTTTGACTTCGGAGCCTTTGAGGACAAGTCCCGCTTCGAATTTCTCTTCGATGTAGTAGTCAAAAAAAGCTTTTTTATTGGTGGCTATATTTTCGCCCATAATTATTGCCGCTGTTTGATACTCTTCAAACACTGCCGGATGAATCTCACATTATTTTTGTCGCACCCGTCGGGAAACAATTTACCCAAAACGATGCCAAGCGTCTCTCATCGAAATTTCATGTGGTTTTTGTGAGCGGTCGGTATGAGGGGATTGATGAGAGGGTAGTTGAACGCTTCGCTGATGAAGTGTTCAGCATCGGCGATTACGTTCTCACAGGAGGGGAACTTCCCTCTTTGGTGATGACCGATGCCATCGTTCGAAACATCGAAGGAGTTTTGGGAAATAGTGAATCATTGGAATATGAGAGTTTCGAATCACCACTGTTGGAAGCCCCTTCGTTTGGAAAACCCCCTGTTTATGAGAATATGAGTGTTCCATCAGAATACTTAAAGGGAAATCACAGTAAAATTCGTGCACTAAAATCGTCTCTGTCTGAATGCAAAACAAAATACTTCAGACCGGAGCAGCTTCAAAAGCATAAAATAAGGACATCTTATGAAAAATAAGTACATTGCAAGTTTCGAGCAAGCACAAATCGCTAACAAAAACGTTCCTGAGTTCCGCGCGGGTGATACACTTCGTCTTGCTGTAACCATTACAGAAGGCGAAAAATCACGTGTTCAAAATTATGAAGGTATCTGTATCTCTATCCGTGGAGAAGGTACTGGTCGTACTATTACTGTACGTAAAATCGGTGCTAACGGTGTTGGTATCGAGCGTGTATTCCCAATCTACAGTGACAGCCTCGAGAAAATCGAAGTTCTTCGCCGTGGACGTGTACGTCGTGCGAAATTGTTCTATCTTCGTGACCTTGCTGGTAAAGCGGCACGTATTAAAGAAATCCGTCGCAAATAATCCCCCTGCCGCTTTTATGCGGCACCTCTTCTTCTCTTCTTTTTTCCAATCGTATCAAATTTCTCTCTAATACTTTTTAATTTTCCAAAGTACCGCAGCTGTTAATAAAGCCGCAAAAACAATCATGGATATAAAAGCATCTAGGGTTCCGTACGTGTGTTGAAATGGCAATCCCCCGGTATTCATCCCGAAAAATCCTACAACGAGATTAAGGGGTAAAAAGATGACAGAGATAATCGTGAGAAGATAAATACTGCGGTTGAGGCGATCATTGGTCTGGATATTATGATAGCGGTAGATATCATCGAGCTGTGTATTGGCAGCGATGGTCGAACGGAGTGAGCGTTCCAGATGTTCGTGCAAGTCATTGAATTCATTCAGTAGATTGGTTTCTGAAAAGTTGTGCTTAGTGACGAAGCGCTCGAAAATATCCACCGCCTTGATGATGACACGTTCGGTGCGAGAGAGTTCCTTTTTGAGGATATGCCATCGCTCCATAGGATTAAAGGATTGTTTTTTGTAGAGACTCTCTTCGATGAAAGCGATTTTATCGTGCGCAATTTCGATATCTTCCATATAGGCATCGATTTTTTCGTCCAGAAAAAGATAGAGATCTTTGAACCCATTCTCAAAACGAGTCAGTTCTCCCTGTTTTCTATCATAATAGAAGATCTCGTCTTGGACAATAACAAAGGGGTAGGAAAAAAATCTCCCTTTGGTCTTCCAAAACTCATTTGAACGTAAGGCTAAAATATTGGCTTTCCCTTCCCAGAGTTCAGGAAGCCTGAGAATTAAGATTTGATATTCGCCATACACTTCGTATAAAGAGGGATGGATAGGATTTTGGAGGTCTTTGAGATGAAGTTCATGGAGCTGTATCATCTGTTATTCTCCTTTGAGGGCTCTTTCCATATCGCGTTTGAGACTTTTTTCTTTGAGATCGTCACGCTTATCATAGAGTTTTTTCCCTTTTACAATGGCAACTTGCATTTTGGCAAGATTTTTATCGTTGAAATAGATACTCAGCGGTACAAGGGTAAATCCCTCTTTCTCGACGGCTTTAAACATCTTATCGATTTGTTTCTTGTGCAGCAGTAATTTGCGGCTTCCACGTTCTTCGTGAGTGTAAAAATGGTGGGTGGTATCGAGTACCCCGATATGCACACCAAATACGAACGCTTCTCCGCGAACGATTTTGATAAATCCGTCTTTGAGATTGACTCGTGCGGCACGGAGGGCTTTGACTTCTGAGCCTTTGAGGACTAAACCCGCTTCGAATTTCTCTTCGATGTAGTAGTCAAAAAAGGCTTTTTTATTGGTGGCGATGTTTTCACCCATGGGTATCCTCCTTGATTCTAAAAAAACTGCTTCCGCTGCCGGAGAAAAACCATCCCTTTTTTTCGCTTAGTTCAGGATAACATCCAAGTGCGGAGCGATAAAGGTCATTGGCCTCTTTAGGGCACATAGCGGCAAGAATAGCACGTGATGGGGTGGACTCGAGACGCGATGCCTCTTCAGGAGCGATCGGTGCATAGAGATGCTCACGGTAGTAGCGGTACACCGCTGGGGTACTGATCTGTATGTCGGGGGTGACAACTTCAAAATCGATCAACGGTTCATTGAATTTTTCGACAATCTCTCCGATTCCGCTGACGTTGGCACTCTCGTACCCGTAAATGAAAAAGGGGACATCGGCACCGACATTTGCACCGATATCGGCAAGTTCTTCGACGGTTAGCCCCAACTCCAATTCCTCGTTACACATCCGCAAAAAGGTTGCGGCATCGGAACTGCCTCCGCCTAAACCAGCAAAAGAGGGGATGCTTTTTTCAACGCATACGGCATGGTTCTCAAAGAAAGAGGAAAGATTATCGGAGCGGGTAACGGATTGGAGATATTTATAGGCTTTATAGATGGTATTAGAGTGAACTTCGCAATCAAAATTGCCTCGGATCTCAAATTCAGGAGTCGATTTCGGTTCAAACCAAAGGGTATCAAAAAGATGATTGACCCGCATAAAACGTGAGCTGAGGGTATGATAATCTCCCCGCATTCCGGTGATTTTGAGAAAAATATTGACTTTGGCGTAGGCGCGGTAACGGATCATAATTTGAGTTTTTGTACCAGTTGTTGCAGGAGTGATTCATCATGACCTGATGATGCCTCTTTGTTTGAATCTTCGACGGCGCGAACAAGCTCACTCCGTAACACCCGAATATTGTGCGGGGCATCTATCCCTAGCTTTACGACCCCTTTTTCGATTGAGACCACTTTAACGGTGATTGTATCGGCGATAATGATCGATTCTTCAGGTCTGCGGGAGAGAATCAGCATGCTTCAACCTTATTGAGAATATAACGGACGCCATCAGAGGTAATCTCTAGAATCGAGATGGTATCTCCGTTGTCGATCCAGTAGGTTCCATTTTCGCAAATATCAAAATCTTCGCGTGATAATGGTTGACCGAGTAGAACCGTTTGTAATGTGCCATTATAGCGGTTTTTGGTAATAGCGAGAGAGGTTTTAAGATCAAGCTCTTTTTCATTTTCGTAGATAAATTGCCCTTCATTGAGCCGCTCTAATGCACTAAGGGCACCATTGCAATCTAAGCGATTGGCAATCATTTCTCCGAGTGAACGGATATAGCTCCCCTCGGAAACAGTTGCTTCAAAGGTGAGAAAGGGATGCGTGTAGTGGATGAGGGCAAGATTATAGATTGTCGAGGTGATTTCATGCAAATCAACCTCTTTTCCTTCACGGGCGAATTCATAAGCTCTGCGCCCTTCGATCCGCTTTGCGCTGTATTTGGGCGGTAGATAGGTGAGCTCACCGGTTAAAGAGTTTAAAATAGTTTGAATCTGCTCTACACTGACAGGCTGAGTCTCGTCTATCGTCTCGATTTTTTCAATATCCAGAGTCGGCGAATAGGCTCCAAGCCAAAGAGTCGCTCGATAACGCTTAGGGGTTTTGTTTAAAAATCGAAACAATCGTCCGTGATTGCCGAATGCAATAATAAGCACCCCTTTGGCAAAGGGATCTAATGTACCGGAGTAGCCCGCTTTTTTGACGCCGTAACGCCGTTTAAGTCTCCCTAAGAACTGATTTGAACTTATTCCAGAGGGTTTATAGGCAACGAAAAGACGATTCAATTAAAGTTTCTCCACGAATGAGGCAAGAATATCCCGTTTATTACCGCCGAAATTGATACTGAGTTTAAATTCGCGTCCCGCTTTGCTAACCCCTTCGACCCGTCCGGCACCGAAGATTTTATGGCGTATTAAGTCCCCTTTTTTATAGGAGGTATTTTTTTCCAAGATCAGGGAACCTTCGCATAATCCCGCTTCGTTGATGAAGCGGCTTTTTTGCAGATCGGTACGGCGTCCTTTGTAAAAGCGGCTGTTGACATTGGAGAGGGTAAGATTGCTTTTGGCACGGGTGATAGCAACATACCCCAGACGACGTTCTTCTTCGAGATCACTCCCATCGCCGATAAGCGGTAAAAATCCCTCCTCCATACCGATAACGAATAGGTGCTCGAATTCCAGCCCTTTGGAAGCGTGGATACTCATGATATAGATACTCTCACCCTCCACTTGATCTTGTTCGCTTTGCAAGGTGATGTCGTTGAGAAACTCAGCCAATGAAGCGTCAGGATTTTGTTTGACATAATCACGAAAGAGACCGTAAAATTCATCGATATTGGCTATTTTTTCGGCTTCGTCCGGGAGCCCTTTTAGGGTCTCTTTGATTTTAAAACGTGTTTCAAGCAGATCGATAAAACGGTAAATTGCCTCTTCTGCAACGAGACGAAGTTCAAGAATTTCGGAGACGAAATCACGCAGCTCCCCGGCACTTTTTTTCCGTACAAGCGATTCGAGCTCACTCTCATTGAGGGTAGAGATAAATTCAAACATCGATTTACCCGCTTCGATGGAAGAGAGCTCAATTTTATCAATCGTCGCTTTTCCCAGACCCCGTTTAGGTTTATTGATAATCCGCTTGAGAGAGAAATTATCATGAACGTTGGTGATGACACGCAGATAACTGATGAGATCTTTGATCTCGGCACGGTCATAGAAACGTAAACCGCCGACGAGCTTATAAGCGACACCGGCGCGGTTTAGTCCCTCTTCGAGAGAACGGCTGAGGGCATTGATCCGATAAAGTACCGCGATTTCATTCGGGCGGACTCCTTGGGTGATAAGAGTTTTGATTGTCTTGGCAATTTTTTGGGACTCTTCGCTCTCATCATTCGAGGTGATGGTTTGGACCGCCTCTCCCCCCTCTTTGGTTGCGATGAGTGTTTTACCCAATCTTGAGCGGTTATGTTCGATGAGGGCATTGGCAACCGTGAGAATAGGCTGGGTGGATCGGTAGTTGTGCTCCAATTTTACCACCATCGTATTGGCGAAATCCTGATCGAACTCAAGGATATTTCGCACATGCGCCCCCCGCCATCCGTAGATACTCTGATCATCGTCCCCTACGACGCAGAGATTGTTGTGAGTACTGCACAATTTTTGGAGTAATCGTAATTGTAATTCATTGGTGTCTTGATATTCGTCGATCATGATATAGCGATATTTTTCCGATGTCTGAGTACACAGATCGGGATTCTCATTGAGGAGCTTATAGGTGAGGCAGAGCAAATCATCGAAATCGACGAGATTATTTTTGAGCAGATAGGCTTCATACTCTTCATAGATTTTAGCAATGTGCTTGTAGTTCGTAAGTTCCGCTTGCGCGTACGCTTCGGCAGGATCGATGAGAGAATTCTTATAGCGGGAAATTTCACTGGCGATCAGGGCAGTGGGAAGATCAGCATTGATTTTTTTAATGATTTTCTTTTTGTCATCGGTATCGATAACTACAAAATTATTAGCACGTCCCAGCAAATGGATATGAAATTTGAGAAAAAGGAGGCCGAATTTATGAAAGGTACAAAGCAAAGGGGGATAGGAATTTTGGGAGATAAGTCCCATCGCCCGCTCACGCATCTCTTTGGCCGCTTTATTGGTAAAAGTGAGGGTGAGTGTGTTGCCTGCGGGAATTCCGACTTGATCAAGCAGATACGCAAGGCGTGTGGTAATGGTTTTGGTTTTTCCGCTTCCTGCTCCTGCCAAAATGAGCAAAGGACCGTCAATCCGCTCCACCGCACTGCGTTGTGCTTCATTAAGATTTGAGAGAATTTCATCCATGCTGTTATCGCCCTGCTCGTATTAATAGTTAATTTATTATAGCCCAAGTTTTCTATTTTTTAAATTCCTTTATCCAAAGGCAATAAAATATGCTGTTCAACTCTTGCATTGGTTATAATTTTGGGTTATAATACTGCTATTCATTCAGCTTATAGGAATTATTATGTTAAAAGATTTTGCAAAACTCATGACCTTTCTGACGGTCGTTAGGGAGAAAAGTTTTTCAAAAGCATCGGCTAAACTCGGTATTTCTCAGCCTGCCGTAACACAGCAGATTAAATTTATCGAAGATTACCTCGATACTCGTGTGGTAGAGCGTAAAAAGAACGGGATCAAGTTAACCAAAGAGGGTGAAGATCTTTTCCGTATTGCGATAAAGCTTGAAAAAGCGATCCAATCGAGTGAAAAAGAGCTCCTTAAAATCATCAATAAAGAGTTCACTTTTATTGTGGGTGCTTCGTATGCGATCGGTAACTATGTATTGCCATCGTACTTGGGTCAACTCAAAGAGAAGATTAATAACGAAGTTCACATCCGTGTTGCATTTTCAGAGGAAATTGTAGATCAGTTGATTGATAAAAAGATTGATATCGCCCTTATTGAATCACCGGTATTTAAAGAGGGATTAATTTACCGTGAATGGGAAGAAGATGAATTGGTTATGTTCTCCAATCAGCCGATCCCAAAACAGCTTCGTAAAGAAGATATGTATAAATTCGACTGGATCTGCCGTGATGAAAATTCTCATACACGCAAATTGACCGCAGAAGTGTTTGAAGAGATCGGGGTAGAGTGTTCAGGCTTCAATGTCATCGGTGTCGTTGCCAGCTCGACAGCGATCAAAGAGACATTGATGCGTTCACCGAAAGATGCGGCACGTCCGGTTGTATCGGTCATTTCTCGTCATGTAATCAGTGATGAGGTGGAAGAGGGGAGATTGTTCGAAGCGCGGATTAAAAATTATAAAATCAAGCGTAAATTTTACATCGTCTACAGCAAAGAGCGTAAACATGACGCATTTATCGATAACGTTGTGACGTATCTACTGGGACTAAAACTGTAACTTTATAGTAGTCCGTTCGTGGTGAGCTTGTCGAACCATGAACACCCTTCGACAAGCTCAGGGCGAACGGAAATAAAATCACTTTTTCTTCAAAAACTTCTGATTCTCAGGATTCGCGAGCAATGCGCTCATAGAGTTCTGAACCCCTTCATGCTTTTCAATGTTGATAATAGGATGTTGTTCTTGGGGTATTGCAAGGTTGACAAATGCAGGGGTATCATCAATGATGATCTGAACAATTGAGAGAAGAGGTACGGAAACAAAACTGCCGATATTTTCTTGACCAAATCCCGCTTCAAAAATCAAAATATCGTTGTCGATACGGGCACTTTCAAACGTGTATCCCGCGAGAAAAAATAGGGTCATTGCCCGAAACTCTTCACTTAGATGATGAGGGAGAGGGGGATCAAACGTAACGTGATCAATTTTACATAAAATCCCGAAATTTTGGTCATTTTCAAAAAGGTAGATAAGCATATCCCGAACATGGTTTTCCATTAAACGGGCGAATGAAGAACTTTTGATAATATCGAATAACATAATCACAGACCTGTATTTTTAGGTAATTATACCACTTTCGACTTCAATGAATCCCATCATCGCATTCATAAGGGCTATCTTTGTTGCTTTTGCAATATCAGATACACGTAAGGATACGGGATAAACGACCCCTTTTTCAATCATTCTTGCACGTGTCGTTCCCTTGAGTAAAGGGATGTCCGGAGTGAGCCATTTCCCATCAATGAAAAAGGCAATATTGGCGATCGTAGTGTCGGTAAGCAAGCCGTTTTTCACGATAAGAACATCGTCGCAATCCCCTCGTTTCTCATACAGAATATTTAAATTTTCTCTCTGTGCGTATTTAAGGGGATACTCAATGGTATCGGCATGAATTAGCTTAAGAGAGCTGATTTTTTTGGGTGTATAGGGGATGAACTCGATGGAATAGTGGTTTGCGTCATAAAGAAAACGGCATCGATAGAGTCCACGATCGGGAGGTGTTATCAATGTTTTAAGCTCATAATTTTTATCGATGCCGAGAGATTGGAGTGAACTTTCTAAGCGCTTTTGATGATAGGAGAGGTAAAGAGGCAGACCCTCTTCGCACCGTATCGTTTCTAAGAGCATTTACGATTCAAACAGCGGCGTACTGAGATAACGTTCTGCGGTATCGCATAAAATAGTGACGATTGTTTTGCCACGATTTTCAGGGCGAGCAGCGATGAGCGCAGCGGCATGGACATTAGCCCCCGCAGAGATACCGACGAGCAGCCCTTCCGTTTTAGCGAGTGCTTTGGAGGCTGCGATTGCATCTTCGTTGCTCACCATAATCACTTCATTGTAAATGGCTGTGTTGAGTACATCGGGGACGAATCCCGCTCCGATCCCTTGAATCTTATGCGGCCCCGGTTTTCCGCCTGAGAGGACAGGGGAATCTTTGGGCTCTACAGCAATGATTTGGATATTCGGCAAAGCGGCTCGGAGTGCTTCCCCCGTTCCGGTAATTGTCCCTCCGGTTCCAATAGCAGCGACAAAAATATCGACATTTCCATCGGTATCGCGTAAAATTTCTTGAGCCGTGGTGACACGGTGGATAGCAGGATTTGCAGGATTGGAAAATTGTTGAAGAACGATAGCATTAGGGGTTGATGCAACCAATGCATTGGCCTCATCAATAGCCCCTTTCATCCCTGCTGCTGCCGGTGTGAGGACGAGATTTGCCCCGAGAGCTTTGAGAAGATTGCGTCGTTCGATTGACATTGATTCAGGCATGGTGAGGGTGAGTTTTAATCTCAAAGCAGCACAGATAGAGGCGAGTGCGATACCGGTATTTCCGCTGGTCGGCTCGATAATCAAGGTCTCTTGGTTGATGCGACCCTCTTCCATTGCGGTTTTAATCATGTTAAACCCGATACGGTCTTTGACCGAACTGGTCGGATTCATAAATTCGCATTTTCCTAAAATGGTTGCTCCGCTACTGCCAGATGGTGCATTGAGCCGTACAAGTGGCGTGTTGCCGATGAGTTCAGTGATATTTGCCGCGATTTTCATGTGGTATCCCTGTTTTTTACCCATTATAATAGCAAATTTTTTAAAATCCAATAATCATTAGTGAATCAGTATGGATAGATGTAAATAACTTCTATTTAAATTGAGGATTTTTACAAGAGATTAAAAAATTTTGCATATACCGTGGTTTTATCCTATAATTTCATTTTTAAATCAAGATATCGGGTATCTTTAAACCATTTAGCCTGGCTAAGACGCTTAAAGATATTCAAATGAGGGAATACGTGAAAACTAAAAAGATCAGCAAAGTATTGATCGCGAACCGTGGTGAAATCGCACTTCGCATTATTCGAGCCTGTAAAGAGTTGGGGATTAAAAGCGTCGTCGTTTTTTCAGAAGTAGACGTTAATGGTGTATGGGTTCGTAAAGCTGATGAGTGTTATCCGATCATGGGTGACCCAATTGCCGCGTATCTTGATTATGATCGTATTATCTCTTTGGCGAAAAAAGCTGATTGTGACGCGATCCATCCGGGATACGGCTTTTTGTCCGAGAGTGCAGAATTCGCACAAACATGTGTCGATAACGATATTATCTTCATTGGTCCGAAACCGGAACATATCGCCCTTTTCGGGGATAAAATGGCGTCAAAAGTAGCGATGCGTGCGGTGGGTGTTCCGATGCTTCCGGGTACGGATGAGCCGATCGATAATGTCGAAGATGCTGAGAAGATTGCAATCGGAATCGGATTCCCTGTTATCATCAAAGCGGCTTTCGGAGGTGGCGGACGCGGTATGCGTATCGTTGAACGTGCGGAAGATTTTAAAGAGATGTACGAGTCTGCAACTAACGAAGCGTTGCGTTTCTTTAGCCGTGGTGAAACATTTATCGAAAAATATCTCAAAAATCCTCGTCACATCGAGATCCAAATCGTTGCGGATAAATACGGTAACGTTGTTCATCTCGGAGACCGTGACTGTTCTATCCAACGTCGTCACCAAAAAGTGATCGAGATCGCACCGTCTCCATTGTTGAATGAAGCGACTCGTCGTGAGCTTTACCGTATTTCGACCAAAGCGATGTTCAAACTCGGCTATGAGAGTGTCGGAACAATCGAATATCTGGTTGATCAAGATGACAATATCTACTTTATCGAGATGAACACCCGTGTTCAAGTAGAACATCCGGTAACGGAAGCGATCTCAGGAATCGATTTGATCCAACGTATGATCCAAATTGCAGAGGGTGATCCACTTATTTTCATGCAAGAAGAGATTAAATTTCGTGGGTATGCGATCGAATTCCGTATCAATGCCGAAAATCCTAAAATGGGCTTTGTCCCATCTCCGGGTCTTATCACTAACTATCTTGCACCGGGTGGCCCTGGGGTGCGTTTGGACTCGATGGCGTATACCAACTATCTAATCCCGTCAAACTACGATTCAATGATCGGTAAATTGATCGTTACGGCGTTGACATGGGAAGATGCGGTGCGTAAAGCGACTCGTGCATTGGATGAGTTCTTGATCGAGGGGGTTCCAACGAATATCCCTCTTCACCGTCAAATCGTTCGTGACCAAGATTTTATCGATGGTAAACTTGATACCGGTTACCTCGATACAAAATTACAAAGTTTTAATCTTGATGCGATCCACAACATGGACGACGAAGAGACGAAAATGAAACAGATCACTGCTGTTATCGAAGCCATTAACAAAAACAAGCTCAACGTTCGCCACTAAAAATAAACCCTCTCTGTCATTGCGGACTTGATCCGCAATCTGAGATGCTGAATCAAGTTCAGCATGACAGGGTCTCGTCATTCCGTGCTTGACACGGAATCTAAACCTTCATTTTATAATTTATCAATTCTTAATATACTTCCAAGTATAAATAATTTTAACAATTAAAGTGCATTATTGCTTATATATAATTTAGCATATAACAGATAGAATTAAACCATTAAGAACAGGGATATATATGAAAAAAATCAGAGTTATCTTATTAAGTATTTTAGCTATTGGAATAAGCAGTTATGCAACTGATTTGGATGAAGGAACGAAAGCATATGAAAAGCAAAACTTCACTGTAGCCATTAAATTTTTCAATCAAGCCTGTAATGCTGGAGATACAAAAGGGTGTTCTGATCTTGGACACATGTATTTCCGTGGTGAAGGAGTTCCACAAGATAATGTTAAAGCAATCAATCTTTTTACCAAAGCTTGCGATGATGGATATGCTATAGGGTGTTTTAATCTTGGAATTATGTATGATAATGGGAAAGGAGTTCAGCAAAATACATCTAAAGCTTTTGAACTTTATGCAAAATCCTGTGATGGAGGAGAAAATATCGGGTGTTTTAATATTGGAGCTATGTATGACAAAGGAATGGGGGTTCGGCAAGACAAATCTAAAGCTGTAGAACCTTATACCAAAGCTTGTGATGGAGGAAATAGTAAAGCTTGTTATAACCTTGCCGTGTTATATGATAATGGTGAGGGGTCACTTCAACAGGATAAATCCAACGCTGCAAAACTCTATACAAAGGCTTGCGATAATGGTGATTCGAGAGGATGCTATAGTCTTGGATACATGTATTATGATGGGGAAGGAGTTCAACAAGAGATTTCTAAAGCCTTAGAGCTTTTCACAAAAGCTTGCAACAGTGGATATGCAGATGGATGTTTTAATCTCGGATTGATATATGCTAATGGTAAAGGCACGCAGCGTGATAATAGCAATGCCAAAAAATTCTTTAAAAGGGGTTGTGATTTACACGACAATGAAAGCTGTAAAAATTATGCTCTCATGAATAAATAATAATTTTCTTCAATTTTTGAGGGGTTGATATAGTTATTTGAGATGCTGATCAGCATGACGGAGAATCTAAGTTCAGTATGACAGCCTACGTCATTCCGTGCTTGACACGGAATCTTAGATCCTGAATCGAGTTCAGGATGACAGAGAATCTAGGTTCAGGATGACATAATGCAGTCCAACATGACAAGGAACCGTATGAAAAAAGGTTTTGTTTATATCATGTCTAATAAACAAGATGGCGTCTTATATATCGGGGTTACGTCAGATATTGTGAAAAGAGTCTATGAGCATAAAAATGGTTTTGTGGATGGGTTTACGAAGCAATATAATCTAAAAAATTTAGTTTATTATGAAGTTTATGATGACATCGAAGAAGCGATAAAAAGAGAAAAACAGCTTAAAAATTGGCATCGGGAATGGAAAACTGAGCTGGTTAATAAACAAAATCCTCATTGGGAAGATTTGTACGACAGTATTTTGTGAGATGCTGAATCGAGTTCAGCATGACAGCCTACGTCATTCCGTGCTTGACACTATTCGTCATTGCGGACTCGATCCGCAATCTGAGATCCTGAATCGAGTTCAGGATGACGAAATTCAAGTATTTAGGATGACGAAACCCAGGTATCTAGGATGACGAAACGTGACTCCAAGATGCTGAATCAAGTTCATCATAACAAAATTAATACACTATCCCGCTTCCCCCGCCATTCGCCGCATGAAACACTATTGTATTGTTTTTACGGGCATAAAAACGAATCAGAAGATTTTGTACTGTCGGCTCGATGGAGGGTTTAAACCATCCGTTATTACTGACGGCAATTATGTAGCGCACTTCAGGAGTGTAGAGTTCAGAGCGTGTCGCTTCGTAGCAGATGGCATTGCGAAAAGTTGCCCCTTTAACGTTAAAATCGGTCGGTTTTTCGGCCGTGACGAAATCAGCCCCCCCGCCAAAAATCTCCCGATTGACCCATCCGCGTAAAAACTCCGGTAGCGGTATGTATTCGCCGAAGGGGACGAGAATTGTTTTTTTTGCGACGGTGACATTGCCTTCATTATAGAGGTAAGATACGTTGTAGTTTAAACCGTCTTCTTTGTGCAGTGTTCCGGTGAGTATGGCGATATGCATTGAGCGCTGTGCGAGTGCTTCGGAAATCACGGCGTATTCGTTCATATAGAGAGGAAATGCCGATTCGGGGAGGACGACAAGATCGTACCCCTGAGCAATCGCATCATCGATGGCATCAAAATTTTCTTGGAGGGTTTGCTCTAAGCGCTCATTTTGCCATTTGAAATCTTGAGAAATATCGGTTGAGACGAGCTTGATTTTGACATCGGGAAGAGGCGGGGTGGCGTACGAGGTTTGGATGGCACCCAGCAGCAGCATTAAAGGGAAGATTTTTTTAACATGATTGAACCATCCTGCCATTGCAAGAGAAAAAAGGATAAGAGCAAATTGCCATTTGGCAAAACCGAGATAACTTTCGACGAAAATAAGTTCCGGCTGCATCCAGTTGAAATCCATCGGCCAGACAAACGTGAGAGCGAACAGGACGAGGGCCCGGATGAATGGATTGGAGGTGAGGGCCATTGTCCCGTAATAGAGGGAATAGACGATTCCAAATCCCAGAGCTACCAGCCATGTTGCCCATCCAAGACCGTAATATTGAAAACTAAATCCGATCCAGTAACACCACAGCAGTCCGATCCAAAATCCGCTGATGAGTACGGTACGCTTCGGGGCATGCAGGAGAGCATAGAGGGCAATTAACCCTGAAAACGTGTTGAGTGCTTTGGATGTGAGAGCGAAATGTTCCCAGTAAATAAAAGCGGAGAAAAAAAGGGCAATGAGCAACGGGGCGAGAAGGAGTTCCATAAAGGGTGTATATCGATATTTCATAGAGCAATTATACCGTTGTTAGCCACATTTCAGTATAATGCCCCAATTTCACATAACCCAAGGATATCCATGGAAATTGTTTCACAAATTCTCCCTTTCGTCTTTTTGATCGCTATTATGTACTTCGTGATCATTCGTCCCCAAAACCAGCAGGCTAAAAAGCACAAAGAGATGGTTGAATCCCTCGCAAAAGGGGATAAGATTATCACAACCGGCGGATTGATCGTTGAGATTAAAAAAGTCGAAGAGACCTATTTCACGATTAAAATGAACAATGAAACCGAAGGGCGCCTCGTTAAAGATGCAGTAGCCAGAAAGTACGAGGATGAAGTTTAATTTCCGTGTTATTTTACTCATAGCGGCTGCTCTTTTCGGGATCATCTTTTCGGTCCCTTCCCTCACACAAAGCGAACATGGTGCAAAAGTTACCCTTGGACTCGATCTTCAGGGTGGATTACATCTTCTTTTGGGGGTTAAAACCGAAGAAGCGGTTAACTCTCAGCTCAAATCGGTTGCCTCCGGTCTAAAGCACTTTAGTGAACAGAATGATATTTTACTCGACGGTCTCAGTGTTGAGGGAGATCATGTGGTCTTTGAACTCATGGACAGTGAAGACGGTGCCAAGATTGATGAACATTTAAAGAGCGTTCAAGGTACAGCGGTCAAACTCTCCGGTGCAGCGTATAGTGTTTCGTTTAAACCCGAAGAGGTTGAAAAGCTAAAGACCCAATCGGTGGATCAGGCGATTGAAACGATTCGTAACCGTCTCGATCAGTTCGGTTTGGCAGAGCCTGTTGTCGCACGTCAAGGGGTTGATAAAATTCTCGTGGAGCTTCCGGGGATCAAAACACCGCAAGAAGAGCAGCGTGCACGTGAGTTGATCTCCCGTGCAGCGAAGCTGGAACTCATGGCAGTCGATGAAGATCGCTCAATGCGTGTAAATGACATGAGCGATGCGGAAGCGCTGAGCTTCGGGGACAAAATTCTCGAAGATGCGTTGCAGCCGAATGTCAAACATCTGGTTAATGAGATTCCTATTTTGGATGGGACAATGCTGACCGATGCACAGGTGGGATACGATCAAAACAATCGTCCGGTGATTAATTTTTCACTCAATTCTGCCGGTGCACAGGTTTTCGGTGACTTTACCGGCAAAAGTGTCGGTAAGCGCCTTGCAATCGTGTTGGACGGAAAAGTCTATTCAGCACCGGTCATTAATGAACGTATCGGCGGCGGAAGCGGTCAAATCAGCGGTAACTATACGATCGAAGAGGCGAACGATTTAGCGATTGCCCTACGTTCGGGTGCATTGCTTGCCCCAATCTATATGTTGGAAAAACGCTCGGTCGGGCCAAGTTTGGGAGCGGACAGTATTAAAGCCTCTTTATTGGCATTGGTGAGCGGGTTTGTCCTTGTAATGATTTTTATGATGATGTACTATGGATTGGCAGGGATTATCGCCAATCTCGCGGTATTGATCAATATTTTCATTATTTTAGCGATGATGGCCCTTTTGGGTGCGACATTGACATTGCCGGGTATGGCGGGTATCGTTTTGCATATCGGTCTTGCTGTTGATGCCAATATTATCATCAACGAGCGTGTTCGTGAGCAGTTACGATTGGGTCTTAGTGTCCGAAAAGCATTGGAAGAGGGATACGCTAAAGCGATGAGGGCTATTTTAGATTCCAATATCACCCAGATTATTGCGTGTACGATTCTCTATGTGTATGGAACGGGTGCCATTAAAGGGTTTGCCGTAACACTGAGTATGGGTATTTTGGCCTCTATGCTCACTGCAATTGTCGGAACGTATGGAGTATTCCAGCTTTTCACTAACCGTATTGAAAAATCGAAAAACTACAAAATGTGGTTTGGAATGACAAGAAAGGTGAATGCATAATGGAACTGTTTAAAGAAGATAAAGTCTATAACTTTCTGGGCAAAGGGAAAATCTTTTTCGTAGCTTCGTTTGTTCTTTTCTTTTTGGCAATCGGTCTGATTGCGATAAAAGGGTTCTCTTTCGGTATCGATTTTACCGGCGGAACCGTTGTTCAAGTGAAGTATCAGGGTGTTGCGCCGATTGATAAAGTGCGTGAAGCACTGGAAAAAGAGGAACTTTTCAAACACGCCAGCGTTACCGAGTTCGGCTCTCCTGAAGAGATCATTATTAAAACAGCCGCATCAACGGATGGATTGAGCAAAGATATCGGAGACGTTACAAGGGAGATACTCAAAGGTACGGGCGAGTTTGAGATTCGCCGTGTCGATATGGTCGGGCCGAAAGTTGGGGATGAACTTCGTGTCAAAGGGCTTACGGCTTTTCTTTTGACGTTGGCTGCGATTATGGCGATGGTTACGTTTCGCTATGAGTGGCGTTTTGCGTTAGCGGCAATTATCGCTATCGTTCATGATATCGTCATCACATTCGGTTTTGTATCGTATTTTGAAATCGATTTTAACATCGAGAGTGTTGCGGCACTACTGATGATTCTGGGATACTCGATCCACGATACCATTATCGTTTATGACCGGATTCGTGAGCACATTCAAGAGTCTAAAAACAGTGATTTTGTGATGATCGTTAATGAAGCGGTTTCTCGCACCCAGTCTCGAACAACATTGACCTCTTTGACGGTATTTTTTGTCGTCTTGACCCTTTTCTTGTTCGGCGGAGATATTATGCTCGGTTTCAGTTTCCCGATGCTGGTTGGTGTTATAATTGGAACCTACAGTTCGATTTTCGTTGCGGCACAACTCGTTGTATGGACGGGATTCAGTGTCGCTCGCTATCGTGAAAAAATGGCTGAGAAGATAAAGCTTCAAGCGGAAAAAGAAAAAATGCGCGCTCAGTTCGAGCAGGGCATTGTATAAAATAGGATAAACATCTGCCTTGAAAAGGCTAGCTTTAGTGCCATAGCGGCAAGCGCAGTCAAAAGGGATTTTATTCCTTTTGGCGTTCTATTAAAAAAATAGGAGCATTTTTTTGAATTACACCCCCGCATCAATTGAGGCCAAATGGCAAAAAACGTGGAGTACGACTAAGGCGTATGAACCCTCATCCGATTTTACCAAACCTAAAAAATACGTTCTCAGTATGTTCCCGTACCCTTCGGGGCGTATCCATATGGGACATGTCCGTAACTACACCATCGGTGATGCTTTCGCCCGTTATTATCGTCAGCAGGGGTTCAATGTTCTTCATCCGATCGGATGGGACAGTTTCGGAATGCCGGCAGAAAATGCGGCGATTAAACACGGTGTCCATCCGAAAAAATGGACCTATGAAAACATCGCAACGATGCGCGGTGAACTTGCAGGTCTGGGGCTTTCGTTTTCGGAAGATCGTGAGTTTGCGACCTCTAATCCGGAATATACGGCGTTTGAACAAGGTTTTATTATCGATATGTTCAACAAAGGTCTCCTCTATCGTAAACAAGGATTTCTCAACTGGTGCCCGCACGATTTGACCGTATTAGCCAACGAGCAGGTGGTTGACGGCGGATGCTGGAGATGCGGAACCCCAATCGTTCAAAAAGAGATGTATCAGTATTACCTGAAAATCAGCGATTATGCCGAAGAACTCCTCGAATCACTTAAAACACTTGAGGGTAAATGGCCGAAGCAGGTTTTGACGATGCAGGAAAACTGGATCGGAAAATCGTACGGTTTGGAGTTTGCCTTCAAACTGGATGAAGAGAGTGAGGCTAAGCTTGGCGCAGTCTATCAAAGTTTTGATGTTTTCACCACCCGTCCCGACACGATTTACGGAGTAAGCTATGCGGCACTGGCACCTGAGCACGAAATTGTCCGTCATATGCTCTCGTTCGGGTTACTCGATCAAGCAACAAGCGACGCGATCAAAGCGATGCAGCGGGTCAGTGCACGTGATCGTGCAACCAGCCCGAAAGAGGGTGTATCACTCGGTATTCATGTTATCCATCCTCTAACGGGGGTAAAAGTACCGGTATGGGTGGCGAATTTCGTTCTCACCGATTACGGCTCGGGTGCGGTTATGGCGGTTCCTGCCCATGATGATCGCGATTATGAGTTTGCGACCAAATATGATCTTCCGATCAAAGCGGTTATTTTCCCATCCGAGGGTGAACTGTCATCAGGGTGTGCCTATACCGAAGCGGGAACACTCCGTGATAGCGGAGAGTTCAACGGTTTAGATAACGTCACCGCTAAAGCTGCGATTATGGATCATTTCGAAAACGAAAAGCTGGGTCGTAAAGTGATCAATTTCCGTCTCAAAGACTGGGGAATCAGCCGTCAGCGCTACTGGGGTGCGCCGATCCCTCTGATTCATTGTGAATCGTGCGGAATCGTTCCCGAAGATAAATCCAATCTTCCGGTAGCACTTCCTGAGGATGTTGTGATCAACGGTGAGGGAAATCCTCTGGAACACCATGCGACGTGGAAACACTGCGCCTGTCCGAAATGCGGCAATCCCGCCATCCGCGAAACCGATACGATGGATACGTTTATCCAATCATCGTGGTATTTCCTCCGCTATACGGTCAAAAACGATTATACAGAGGCGCTAGACAAACAAGCCCTCGATTACTGGATGGGAGTGGATCACTACATCGGCGGGATCGAGCACGCGATCTTGCATCTGCTCTATGCCCGTTTCTTTACGAAAATGCTCCGTGATTTGGGTTACGTCAACAGCGATGAGCCGTTTGAACATCTTCTCACTCAGGGTATGGTTCTTAAAGACGGAGCAAAAATGTCCAAGTCCAAAGGAAACACCGTCGATCCGGGTGCATTGGTCGAGAAATACGGTGCCGATACGGCGCGTCTCTTTATCCTTTTCGCTGCCCCTCCGACCCAAGAGTTGGAATGGAACGACAGTGCGGTGGAGGGGGCGTATCGCTTCCTCAAACGGTTTGCCGATCGCAGTCAGTACGTTAATGTTACCGACCGCTTACCGATGATCGATCATAGTACCCTTTCCAAAGAGGAGAAAAACGCTCGTAAAAAAGTGTATGAAGCACTTAAACGTGCCCAAGAGGTATACACGGAACGTCATACGTTCAACACAATGATTGCCGGTGTGATGGAAGCGATGAACGCATTGAACGAACAAACGAATCGTGATGTCTGGACGGAGGGGTATTGGATTCTTACCTCTGTGATGGAACCGATCGTTCCTCATATCTGTTGGGAACTCTCTACTGAATTTTTCGGCGGGAAAAACTTCGGTGTCCAAGTGGTGCTCGAAGAGGTATTTGAAGTCGATAGCGTAGCTCTGGGTGTCTCCATCAACGGTAAAAACCGCTCAACGATCGAAGTGGGCGTCGGTGAAAGCCAAGAAGCGATTATCGAGATTGCGAAAGCCGCAGTTGAGAAATGGATTGAGGGTAAAGAGATCGTAAAAGCGATTGTTATCCCCGGGAAACTTGTCAATCTCGTCATAAAAGGGTAAGTCGATGAAATACTGGATACTGAGCGCTTTGATCCTTTTTGCCGGATGCGGCTATCAGCCCTCAAGCTATTATGCCAAAAGTGTGGTAGGAGAGAGTGTCAGTACCGAAGTGGTGATTTCGATGGAAGATCCGCAAAATACCGTCATTATCAAAGATGCTGTTGATATGGCGGTAATTACAAAATTTCGTACTTTGTTAGTCCCTAAAAATGCTTCACAAACCCATCTTAAAATTGCGATTTCTGGGGTCGGTTTGACCCCTTTGCGCTATGATACGAACGGTTATGTTATCACTTACCGTACTATAGTAGTGATGTCGATTGAACGTATGCGTGGTGATAAGAGAAAATTGTATTCAACACAGGGGATTTATGATTTCGCGATTGAACCCAATGCGATTATAACCGATCAGGCCCGCTTCGAAGCGATACGCCAAGGGGCACAAAAAGGGATCGATGCCTTTATCGCACACGTTGCGGCACAGGGTGCGAACTCGAAATAAGGGGTAAAGATGACCATTAATCAAATCGTCCGAAATACGGTAGAACGGCTTAAAAGCGAGGGGAAGATATGGACTCCCGATACGTATGCCGAAACGTTTTGTTCTGAGGCAAAAAAAGCGGGATTTTCCGTTGAAGATTGCAGCGGAATTGATCGTTACACCCCACTGTTCGATAAAAAAACGGCGGAAGAGATCAAGCAATACCGTGTCCGAACAACCGCCGAACTGATCCGTTTCCTCATTTCCAAACTTAGTCGTCTTAACCCTAATGAAGCCTCTGTATTGGTTGAACTTTTGAGTTCATTGGCAAAACAAATGGCCCAAAGCATCGATGTTCTTCATAACCCGGAAGCCTCAGCACTGGCTAAAAAAACGGTTGCCATATTAGAAACCCAAGGCGGTGCGACACAGATTGATCTGCTCAAACAAGCATGGGTCAATTTCCTCACGCTGTACGATGACTCTTTTTTGATGAAATTGGCACCGTTCGGATCGGTCGATACGGCTAATTTACGCAGTACAATCGAGAATCTTCGTTTCCAGGAAGGGAGCAGTGAGAAAGTCGATTATGCGAAAACGGTTCGTCTTTTAGTCTCTTCTTTGGTTCCCTCAATCGCCCCTACCATGGATAGCGCGACGATCCAGCTTTCACAAAAACTTCGGGATGAACCTTCTTACGTCGCTACTGCAGAGTGTGAAAAAGAACTTAAAATGGCTATTGCTATGCGGGTGGCTTTGGATAAGCAAAGCGTTGAAGAAATGGTGAGAGCACTTGACACACTTTTAGAGAAACTCTCCGCACAACTTATCGAATTGATAGAGCGAAGCGAAAACTCGACCAGCGAGATTCGTGAGGTTAAGCGAGATCTCGAAGCGTTAGAAAACAATAAACCTACCGACTTTAAAACAGCGCACAAACGTCTTTATGCGATTGCCAGCACCTTGGAAGAAAAAGTTGAAGTGTTGAGCAAAGATTTAAAAGTACATAATGAAAAAGTGACGCAGATGGGGAAAAAGATCGCGGCACTCGAAGAGGATTTAGCTCAAGCGACGCAAGCTTCTCGTGAAGATTTTTTAACCAAACTTTTTAATAAACGGGCAATCGAAGAGTACCTGAATGTCAAAGAGGCTGAATTTGAGCGTCATGGACGCAGTTTTTGTGTCGCCATGCTGGATCTGGACTATTTTAAAACGGTTAATGATACGTATGGACATGATGCGGGAGATGCGGTATTGCTTGCATTTGCTAAAATCCTCAAAGAAGAAGCGCGTACCAGTGATATTGTTGGACGTTACGGCGGAGAAGAGTTTTTAGCGATTTTAGGAGATACGGAACTTTTGGGTGCAAAAGTATTTTGTGAAAAAGTACGTAACCATGTGGAGCAAGCCCATTTTATGTATCAAGGACAGCGTATCAGTATCAGTGTGAGCATCGGTGTGGCTCAGCGTAGTGATTATCCTTCCATGAAAGCCTTGGTTAACGGGGCGGATGAGCGACTATACGATGCCAAACGCAAAGGGCGAAATCGCGTCGAGCCTGCATGAAACTGAGCGATTTTTTAGCGGCCAAGCCTCTTTTCTATGATATGATCGATTATGATCGTTTCCCGATAGTGTACCGTGAGATTGAGCACCTTCTGCCGAAACCTAAAATTATTCATCTTGTCGGGACCAACGGCAAAGGCTCAACCGGACGATTTCTGGCCACAGCCTTACATCGTTCAGGGAAGAAGGTAGGACATTACACCTCTCCTCATATCCTCCATTTTAATGAGCGGATATGGATAGATGGCGATGAGATTAGTGATGAGGCTTTGGAAACTGCCCATCAGAAGCTTCTTTTGATGGTGAACCGGAATAGTGCCGAAGCCCTCAGCTATTTTGAATACACGACTCTTTTGGCAATGGTTTCCTATGCAGAGTGCGACTATATCGTACTTGAAGCGGGACTTGGGGGAGAATATGATGCCACAGCCGTATTTCCTAAAGCGCTCAGTATCTTTACCCCTATCGATTATGATCATGCGGCGTTTTTGGGGACTACCATCGAGTCCATTGCCACGACCAAATTGAATAGCATGCAAAGTGTTGCCCTTTTAGGGAAGCAGAAACACCCAATAGTTGAATCGATTGCTCGCACTATAGCGGATGCACAAGGGTGTAAGCTTGATAC